>WBZO01007459.1_pt1 | contig 10125 bp, 8 predicted proteins | sample 5204261 | NCBI WGS metagenome assembly WBZO01 (sample SAMN12412400, study PRJNA552823) | activated sludge metagenome | isolation source: activated sludge from anammox sidestream of wastewater treatment plant... | place: USA: North Carolina | collected 2017-09
GCAATTGCGCAAAAGATTCACCCGCCGAAAGTTCTTCAAGAATTAAATCAACAGTAATACGGGTTCCTGAGACTACGGGCTGTCCCATCATAATTTTTGGGTTTGAAACGATAATTTGTTGTTCCATCTTATTTTCCTTTCTTTGTGATCTTAGTGTCTTTCGTGGTAAAAAAACTACCCCAGCGGCATGTGATGTTTGGCGGCATAGTGACCGGTGATGAAATGATACAACTGCCGCTCCAGATCCATCAGCAGACTGCTTGCGCCCAAGCGGAAAAGGTCCGGCATCAACCACTCGTCGCCGAGTTCTTCCTTCATCAATTCCTGCCAGGCCATGGCCTGCTTGGCGGAACTGATTCCGCCCGCGGGCTTGAAGCCGATTTTGTAGCCGAAGCGGTCAAGGTATTCGCGAATGGCGCGCGTCATCACGAGACTCACTCCCAGCGTGGCATTGACCGATTCTTTGCCTGTAGAAGTTTTGATAAAGTCCGAACCGGCCATCATCGCCACGAGGCTGGCCTGATAGACCTGTTTCAATGTGCCCAATTCGCCGGTCGCCAAAATGGTCTTCATGTGCGCCTCGCCGCAGGCCTCGCGGAACTGGCGGAGTTCGTCGTAGAGGGCGCGCCAGTCGCCGGTCAGCACGTGATTGCGGGAGATGACCACGTCGATCTCGCGCGCGCCGGCCTCGATGGCCTGCTCGATCTCGCCGATGCGCTGAGGCAGGGGCGTCTGTCCGGCGGGGAAACCTGTCGCAACGGAGGCAACCGGAATGTCCGAGCCGCGAAGCGCCTGCACTGCATCCGCCACACGGTTTGGATAAACGCACACCGCGCCGACGGTGATCTTCTCGCCGTTCACGCCCAGTCTTTCCAGCATATCAGAGCGAATGGGTTGCTTCGCCTTGGCGCATAGACGGTGAACGCGGCCCGGCGTGTCGTCGCCGGAGAGAGTCGTCAGGTCGATGCAGGTGACGGCGCGCAGTAACCAGGCCGCCTGCCAGTCTTTTTTGACGGTGCGGCGTTTGGGAAGGGTATCCACGCGCCGCTCCACCGCGCTTTTGTTAACGTGCGCGCCCATCACCCAGTCCAGGTCGAGAGGCGCGCCGGGATTTCGATTGTGATTCGAGTTCATGAAAGCTCCAATTTCCAAGTCTGGCTTTATTATACAGCGAATAAACGAACGTAGCTTTCGAGATGAGATTCCGCACGTTTTCGTATATACTTAATCGAATTCCAATCTTTCGAGGCGGTCATGAAAGCATCAAACGAAGAGCTACAAACCAGTTTCAGGTTTCCGTTTGGGGAGGAGTCCTGTGAACATGAGATCAATGTTCTGCAGGACGGATACAAGAAGTTCTATTACAGCCAAAGCCGTTTCAACGCAGAGGCATTGGAAGGAGACGTTTATCTCATCGTAGGCAGGCGGGGATCGGGCAAGACTTCACTCACAAAATATTTCGGATTTCAAAACATAATCAAGAACGCGCATAACATCGATGTGGACGAACCCAACGTTTACAGCGGCATCCTGCAAGGCATGGCAGACCGGCCGACTATCTCCGCCGATCTGGCCGTGATCGAGGTGGGAAAAGTCTGGGACTATCTGATCTGGTCGCTGATCTTCAATGAATTCCGCGATAAGGACCCTGCCATCAAAACCGCCAGTATCATGGTGCGTAAAGGCACGGCGTCTCATTTCATCCACGATCTGTTGAAGGGATTGGTCAGCAAATACGTTGACGACAGCGGCAAAGTGGCAGACGACGTTTCTACGGCAACGACTTCGCAAATGTTCACGACCGCACAGGCTAAAGTATTGGAAATAACGCGCAAGGAACCGGTGATCGTGTCCATTGACACCTTCGAGCGTTATAACCGTGAAAACACGGCCATGATGGTGGTCACCGCCGCCTTGATCCAACGCGCCAACGAGTTCAATATTTCTTATGCTCACAAAGGCGTTCACGTCAAAGCGTTCGTCTCCGCGGAGATCTTTCCGCACATCAAGGAAAGCATCATCACGAATACGACCAAGTTCATCCGCAACCCGGTCTATCTGCGCTGGAAACCCAAAGACCTGATTCGCCTGATCATGTGGCGCTACTATCGTTACATGGAGGAAAGAGGGCATCACCTCACCACCGACGAGCCGGATTGGGACAATTTCAACGACATCCTCGAAAAACTTTGGAATCCGTTCTTTGGGGAAACCATCGAAAACCTGCGCGGCGGAGTGGAACGCAGTTTTCCGTACATCCTGCGCCACACACAGATGCGGCCGCGCCAGCTCGTCGTCCTCTGCAATCAAATCGCCCGCGCCGCCGAGCGCAGTGGAAAATTTCCGCGCTTCAAAGAAGTGAGCATCAGCAAGATCATCTCCGAGACGGAATACGATCTGGCCGACGAGGTCTTGAACTCCTATGACCTGATCTATCCGCGCGTGTCCGAAATCATTACCGCGCTCACCAATGCGCCCATGGTCTTTCGCGGAAACTACCTCGATCAGGTCGCCAAACGGACTTCCAGCGCGTGGCCAAAGGGCATTTACTCCACGGCCGCGTTCCGCCGCGTCGTGGCCGAACTTGGGATCGTGGGCAAAGTCCGCACCCAAAACGAGGAGACCCGCATCATCGCCGCGGACTTCGAGTACGCTTTGCAGGATCGACTCACGCTCACCAGCGACGACACCTGCGTCATTCACCCCATGTTCTATTCCAAACTTCAGGTGAGCAAAAACGGCTGGATCGTGTACCCGTTTCCCGACCACGAGGATTACACGCCCCTGCTGGAAAAACGCTAGCGCGTTCAGCCGTATAAAATATCGAAGCGAACCCTCCGCCGGGCGCGGAGGGTTCTGCCTTAAAAATTCGGCATGTTATACTCGCCGGTAAATTTCATGCAATGAAAAAGAATCTTCCGCTCAAACTTCTACTGGCCGCGGCCGCGCTCTTTTATCTCGTCTTCATCCTGCGCACGTCGTTCATCGCAGACAATCAACGCTACTTCATGCTCATTGACGATGCCATGATCTCGATGCGCTACGCGCGCCACCTGGCCCAGGGCTACGGTCTGGTATGGAATATCGGCCAGCCACCCGTGGAAGGATTCACCAATTTGGGCTGGACGTTGGCAATGGCCGCCTTGCACCTGTTTCCATTTTCGCCTGCGCACATCTCGCTGGCGGTAATGGCGTTCTCCGCGATGATCCTATTGATCAACACGGTCATCGTCTTTCAAATCGTGCAGACGCTCGACCCAGCCGCCCATCTCGCGCCGTACATCGCGGCGGCGATGACCGCCTTCTATTTTCCGATTGTATTCTGGTCCTTGCGCGGACTCGAAGTAGGCGCGCTGACTTTGGCAATTGACCTCGCACTCCTCCTTACCCTGCGCCTCACGCGCGGAACTGAACCCGCTTCCGTTTATTGGCTGACTCTCGTCCTCGGCCTGGCTGTGCTCCTCCGCATGGACGCGTTTATGCAGTGCGCGCTCCTGCTAATTTATATCGGCGTTGCGCTCTCTCGAACAAAAACGACCCAAAATAATATTTTCCTGATCGGCCTGCCTGTCTTTTTCACACTGCTCGTTCTTGTAGGGGTTTTGCTCTTCCAGCGCTTCTATTTCGGCGACTTTCTGCCCAACACATATTATCTCAAGGTCACGGGCGTAACGGCATGGGAGAGAATCCGCGTGGGCCTGCTCGCGCTCAACGATTACGCTTCGCGCGATTTCCTCATGCCGCTGGTCTTCGCGCTGATCGGTCTGGCCGCGATCAAAGAACTGCGCGGGCGCGAGTCGCTGTTGCTGTTGAGTCTCTTTCTGGTGCAGATCGGTTACTCGGTCTGGGTGGGCGGCGATTATGCCGAAGAATTGGTGAACGCCGCCAACCGTTTCATCGCGCAAGGCATGCCGGCCTTATTCATCCTGTTCGCGTTGACGTTGGATCAATTCATCCGCCATGTTTCCGCCAGACAGTTCAAGCCGATCCTTGCCATTGCAATCGGCCTAGGCGCGCTGTTGGTTGTCAGCGGTGAACCATGGGCCAAATGGACGATCAGCAACGCGCCCATGTTGCGGACCGACATCCAGCGCGTAAAGCTCGGTTTGCACATCAAGGCCGCCACCTCGCCCGGCGCGGTGATCGCCGTCCACGCCGCGGGTCAAATCCCGTATTTTTCGGAGCGCACAACGATAGACCTGCTCGGCAAAAGTGATCCGGTGATCGCAAAAGGACCGCTCGCGTCCGGTTTTGCGCCGGGCCACGATAAATGGAATTACTCTTACAGCATTCTGACGCTGAAGCCCGATTTGATCGCCGACAATTTCAATAAACTGGCGGCGTTCATGAAAGATACGCCGGAATATCAGCGCCTGCCCAACGGGATTTACGTCCGCAGTAACAGCGGAAACGTGGATTTTGCGGCGCTGGCAAAAGACTATAAATGAGCGAAAATTCTCTCTTGTTCAGGGCCGCTTGTTTGGTTATACTATTTTAGACAGTTCTTATCAGGTTTAGCGAATGGAAGGTTATGATGAACCGATATATGATCGAGTCTCCGCACGTGCCGGAAAAATGTACTCAGGTCGTCAACGATTTGAACGCGGCCGGTTACCTGCATTTCTTCGATTGGGGTTGCAAGGATAATAATCACACCGGCTGGGCCATCATCGAGGCGGAAAGCCGCGAGCACGCGCGGCAGATCATTCCGTGGTATTTGCGCGATCAGGCGCGTATCGTCCAACTCGTCAAGTTCTCAGCGGAAGAGGACGAACATTCCAAAAAGAGTTGATCGAAAAAGACACTCCCGAATTTCTTCGGGAGTGTTCTTTTCACTAGGCCGGTTGTTTGGCTTCGGCCGCCGCTCGTTCGAGCATTTCGGTGGTGAGGGATTTTGGACGTTCGATGGGCATACCCAGCGCGCGCGACCAAACATAATTGGCCGTCACGCCCAGCGCGCGCCCAATGCCGAAGAGCACGGTGTAGAACTTGAAATTACGTATACCATAGTAATACTGCAATGTGCCGGAGACCGCGTCCACATTCGGCGCGGGGTCTTTGGCTTTGCCCTGCTCCCGCAACACATCTGGAACGACCGAGTAAACCAGATCGGCCAGGCGCACCAACTCGTCGTCCGGGAAGTGCGTTTTGGCAAATTCCAACTGCGCAGTAAAGCGCGGATCGACCGCGCGCAGTACGCCGTGTCCATAGCCGGGAATCACTTGACCGCTGTTCAACGTATCCCACGCGAACTGACGCAATTGCTCACGCGAGGGTACGCCGCCAAACTGCGTCTTGACTTCGATCAGCCAGCGCACAGCCTCCTGATTCGCCAAACCGTGCAAAGGCCCGGCGAGACCGTTCATGGCGGCGGAGAAGGAATAGTACGGGCTGGAGAGCGCCGAACCGACCAAGTGCATGGCGTGCGCCGAGACGTTGCCCGATTCGTGATCGGAATGGATGATGAAATATTGTCGCATCAACTCCGCGTATCCCTTGCGGTCTTCTACCTTCATCATGCGCGCGAAGTTTCCCGCAAAATCCTGCCGCGGGTTGTATTTGGGCTTCTTCGTCTCGCCGAAATATTTCAGCCGATAAATATACGCCGCGATCATCATCACGCGCACGGTCAGGTTAAGGCTGTCTTCGAGCGCGGCCGACCAGTATTCGTCGCGCTTCATGCCGTCGAAATATCTCTGGGTGAAGACCGACTCGTTCTGCAACGCCAGGGTTGCCTGCGAGAAAAGCGTCATTGGATGCGTCTCTCTAGGCATGGATCGGATCATTTTGTAAACGTAATCGGGCACGACTGCGCGCTGGCTCCATTCCGCTTCGACCTCCAAAGCCTGTTCCCGAGTCGGCACCTCGCCAACCATTAACAGATAATACAATCCGCCGACCAACGGCATTTGGTTGCCGCGGCCTTTGGGCAGGGACTTGAGCACTTCGGGAATGGACATGCCGCGAAAATGGATGCCAAGCACCGGGTCCACGAATGAGATGTCCGTCAACAGAGACTTGATGTCGCGCATTCCGCCCACGATCTGCCCGATGGTGACGTGATCCACCACGATATCGGCGTGTTCCTTCGCCAAAGCCCGAACCCGATTCAGCCTCTCCGGTAATTGGGCTGCGATCTTATCCTGCAAAATCATACTGTACCTCCACGGCTGCGAATTAGATTTTCACCAGATTCCGCAGCGCGTCATGCGACTCTTTCACTGCCGCGGCAGATTTCTGGAATAGTGCCTGTTCCGTATCATCGAGTTCGTACTCGACGATCCTCTCCGCTCCTTTGCGCCCCAGCATCACGGGCACGCCGAAGAACATATCCTTCAGGCCGTACTCGCCTTGCATGTAAGCCGCGCAGGGAACGATAAGGTGCTTGTCTTTCAAAATGGCTTCCACCATTTGCGCCACTGCCGCGGCCGGCGCGTAATACGCGGAACCCGTCTTCAGCAAATTGACGATCTCACCGCCGCCTTTGCGCGTGCGGTTGACGATGGCCTCGAGTTTATCGGCGGGCAGATAATCCTTCAACGAAATCCCGGCTACGTTCGAGTGACGCGTAAGCGGAACCATCTCATCGCCATGGCCGCCCAGCACGTAGCAATGGATATTCTCCACACTCACACCCGTTTCCATGGCGACAAACGCGCGCATACGCGCCGAATCGAGCACGCCCGCCTGCCCCACCACACGTTGCGGCGCGAGTTTGGTCAACTTCATTGTCAGGTAAGCCATCGTGTCCAGCGGATTCGTCAAAACCACAAAAATCGCGTCGGGCGAATATTTGAGCGTTTCGGTGGCGGCCTTGCCCACGATCTCCGCGTTAGCCGATAATAGATCGTCGCGGCTCATACCCGGTTTACGCGGCAATCCCGCCGTGATCACCACTATATCCGAACCTTTCGTAGCCGCGTAATCGTTCGAACCGGCCACTTCCACGTCCTTTCCAACAATCGGCAAGGCCTCCTGTAAATCCAGGCTTTTACCCTGCGGCATGCCTTCCACTACATCCACCAGCACAATATCGGCCAGTTCGCGTTCTGCCAGCCAATGCGCGGCCGTCGAGCCCGTCATGCCCGAGCCGATAATCGAAACTTTATTCATAGCTCCTCCAAAAGACAATATGGCTTCATTTTATCCGAAAGTGAGACAACCTAACAGCAAAGTCGCACTTTCGAAAGCCCGCAAAAAAACAGGATTTTGACATCCAGGTCGAATATCAAAATCCTGCAACGCTTCATACCGGACCCTCAATCTGCTTCCGCTTCGAGGAAGCGAGTCGCCTGAATGGCCGCCGCCGCGCCCATCCCCGCCGAGGTGACCACCTGGCGAAAATGCGGATCCGCCGCCTCGCCCGCCGCGAAAACGCCCGGCACATTGGTCTCCATTTTTTCGTTGACCTTGAGATAACCCAGCTCGTTCATCTCCAACTGCCCTTTGAAAAGTTGGGTATTCGGCGTATGGCCGATGAAAATGAACAGGCCGTCGGTCTCGAAAACCGTCTCGCCGCCATTCTTCACATTCTTCAAACGGACGGCCCCCACTTTCTCGTTACCGATCACCTCGGTCGTAACCGTATCGTAGATGAACTTCACCTTCGGGTGTTCCTTGGCGCGCTTCTGCAAAATGGCGCCGGCCCGCAGTTCGTCGCGGCGATGCACCACGGTCACGTTCGATGCGTAGCGCGTGAGGAACAGACCTTCCTCGAGGGCCGAATCGCCGCCGCCCACCACCGTCACCTTCTTATCCTTGAAGAACCAGCCGTCGCAAGTGGCACAATATGATACGCCGCGCCCGGTCAATTCTTTTTCGCCCGGCACATTCAGCAACACAGAACTCGCGCCCGTGCCAATTATCAAAGCGTCGGCAAAATATCCGCCGTTATCGGTCGTCACCTTGAACGGCCGTTTAGACAAATCCACGGCATTGGCCGTATCGTACTCGGTGACCGCGCCGAAATGCTCGGCCTGCTTTTGAAATAGCTCTCCCAACTGCGCCCCACCCACGCCTTCGGGAAAACCGGGGTAGTTTTCAATGGAGTACGTCAACGCGGCCTGCCCGCCCAATTGGATACCGGTCAACACCACCGGCGCCAATTCAGCGCGTGCTGCATATAACGCGGCGGAATACCCCGCCGGCCCCGAACCCAACACCAACACCTTGACATGCTTGAAATTTCCGTCCCCAGATGGATGACCCTGATTCGACATTCACTGCCTCTACTTCGAATTTTTTATAGTCTTAAGACGCCCTCAAGCGTCCGCGTATTACTCTGCCCAATCCGATCAGCCCGTCGCTCGGTCTGTGATCTCCAGCGCTTCGTCCAAAATATCGAAGCCTTCTTTCAACTGCTCCTCTGTGATGATCAACGGTGGGATGATCAACACCGTGTGCCAGTGAGTGTACACGAACAGACCGCGCTCCAAACAGAACTTCTTCAACGCCGCCATCTCCGGCGACGACGAATTCCACGGCGCCATCGGTTCCTTCGTCTCCCGATTTCTGACCAATTCGATGATACCAAATAAACCTATCGAGCGGACCTCACCGACCGATGGATGCGACTCGCCCAAATCCGTCAGCATCCGCTTCAAAACCGGACCCATGCCTGCCGTGTGCTCGACGAGTCGTTCCTCCCTCATCACGTTGATATTCGCCACCGCGGCCGCCAGCGAGACCGGGTGCGAAGTGTACGTGAGTCCCGATTCGAAAACCTGTTCATCGAACGCGGCCGCGATCTTCGGCTTCATCGCCACCGCGCCAAGCGGCGCATACGCGGAAGTGAGTCCCTTGGCCATCGTCATAATATCCGGCGTCACGTCCCAATGCTCCACCGCGAACCATTTCCCCGTGCGGCCAAACCCGCTCATTACCTCGTCCGAGATCATGACGATCCCATACTTATCGCACAACTCGCGGACGCCCTGCATATATCCTTGCGGCGGAATAATGATTCCGTTCGTGCCTGTGACCGATTCGATCAAGATCGCGGCTATCGTCTCCGGCCCTTCATATTGAACGATCTCTTCGAGGTGATTGAGATAATCGCGCGTGAACTCGGCTTCTGAAATATCCGGATTGGTGCGATGAAACGTGGAGCGGTAACGATACGGATCGAGAAAGTGAACCACACCCGGCATGAGTCCCGGCTCCCAGGCCACGCGCCGCGGATCTCCGGTGGCCGCCATCGCGCCCGCCGACGCGCCGTGATAGGAGCGATAACGCGTCAGAATTTTGAAACGTTGGGTATAGCCGCGCGCCAACTTGATGGCATTCTCGTTCGCGTCCGCGCCGCCGAGTGTAAAAAGGACTTTGCTCAATTGGCCGCGCGGCGTAACTTCTGCGACAGTTTTACCAGCCAGCGCGCGGATTCGGGTGGTCATACCGGGCGCGGCATAAGGCAGTTCCGCGGCCTGATCCTGCATGGCTTTGACGACGCGCTCATTTCCATGCCCGATATTGACGCACATGGTCATGGAGTTGAAATCCAGATAACGTTTGTCGTCCACGTCCCAAAAGTAAACGCCTTTGGCGCGCGTAACCGCAAGCGGATTTACTTTGGCTTGCGCCGACCAGGTCCAAAAAATATGCTCTTTGGAAAGCGGGAGTATGTCTTCATCGGGGAGATCGAACATGAACGTGTCCTCTGCTTATTTTGAATACACGAGATATTGCAGATTATAATACCCCGCCCCATTTTCCATTCTTCAAACGAGAGGAGAAGCATGGCTGAGTTTTCGTATCGGCGATTGGCGGTGGTCGGCACGACGGGTTCGGGAAAATCCACGCTGGCGAAACGGTTGGCGGAACGCTTTGGGCTGGAACTCATCGAATTAGATGCCCTGCACTGGGGGCCGAATTGGACCCCGGCAAAGCCCGAGGTTCTGCGCGCACGCGTCGAAGCGGCGACCAGTTCGAAGTTCTGGGTGGCCGCGGGGAATTATCACGTCGTACGCGATCTGATCTGGTCGAGGGCCGAGTCCATCATTTGGTTGGATTATTCCCTGCCGTTCATCTTTTGGCGATTGATCGTACGCACCATTCGTCGAAGCATGTTCCAGGAGGAGTTGTGGAACGGCAACCGCGAAAAATTCTGGTGGCATCTCAAAATATGGT
>WBZO01007460.1_pt1 | contig 10125 bp, 8 predicted proteins | sample 5204261 | NCBI WGS metagenome assembly WBZO01 (sample SAMN12412400, study PRJNA552823) | activated sludge metagenome | isolation source: activated sludge from anammox sidestream of wastewater treatment plant... | place: USA: North Carolina | collected 2017-09
GATAATTTATGCACGACTTTTACTATATGATTTAGCGAGACATTATATCTTTCCGCTATTTCACGAGCCGTACAAACCCTGTCTTGATGTTGCGACAAATACATCAGGGTGCGTAATGAATAATCGGTAAACAGGGTAAGGCGCATTAAAAACTCCGTAAAAACTTATTGACTATAATATACATATATAATATATATTCAAATATGTATTAATAATGCATATTAATGGCCGAACAAAATATATGACAAAATTGCAGGATATATCAGAAGAAAGCATAAAACTGCTTGTTGATAAATTTTATGAAAAAGTGCGCGCTGACGCCGAACTGGGCAAGGTTTTTACTGACGCGATAGGCCATTCTGCCTCGGAGTGGAAACCGCATCTGGAAAAAATGTATGATTTCTGGTCGTCACTAATGCTGACCAGCGGCCGCTATCATGGCAACCCCTTAAAAAAACACATGGATCTGCCAAAATTCGACCTTAGCTTGTTCGGACGCTGGCTGGAATTATTCACACAAACTGCCGAAGAAATATACCACCCTGAAATTGCACAAATCTATATAAGCAAAAGCGAAAGGGTTGCGGCCAATTTGAAATTCCATCTCCATAATTCACGACCTAGCGATTTCACCTTCGCACCAGCATAGGAAAACGCTATGAAGCCATTACCTGACAATGTTGTAATGTATAAGCGCACTCCGCAATTTACTTCCCTTAACACCCCTGCCGGACTGCTTGATAACCATACTACCAAGGTTGGGGTGTGGGCAAAAATCAACGTGGAAAAAGGAGCTATAGAATATACTATTGATAACGATAAAACCTATATTCTTACACCGGATATCCACGGGATTATTGAACCGCAAATACCCCATTACATAAAGCCAAGCCCTGATGTTTCTTTTTTTATAGAATTTTACCGCATACCTGAAACCAGCCTCTAACAAAACTTCTAAATAAACGGAGATTTTATGTTCCAAAGCAGCGCAAAGATTATTGAAATAAATCCAAAAGAAATTGACCTTTATAAGCACCATACGCCCGTTGGCTTTCGTGATAGAATAGCATTCGGGTTCGTAAAAATGCTGCGCTTTTTTGCCGATACATTCTTTGCCAAACGCTACGGGCACCGCGCCATAGTGCTGGAAACAGTAGCAGCAGTTCCCGGCATGGTGGGCGGAATGTTGCAGCATATGAAATGCCTGCGCCATATGAGTGAAGATGGCGGCTGGATACGGACTTTACTGGATGAGGCGGAAAATGAACGCATGCATCTTATGACCTTTATTGAAATCGCCAAACCCAGCAGGCTGGAAAGGCTGGTTGTACTGATCACTCAAGGAGTGTTCTTTAACTGTTTCTTTTTATTGTATATTATTTCACCCAAAACCGCCCATCGCGTGGTAGGATATTTTGAGGAAGAAGCAGTTAAAAGCTACACTGCTTATCTGGAGGAAATAGATAAAGGGACACATGAAAATGTTGCCGCACCGCAAATTGCTATAACCTACTGGAACCTGCCTCAGGATTCACGCCTGCGCGATGTAGTTATCGCCGTGCGTGCCGATGAAGCCGGACATCGTGACGTTAACCACAGATATGCTGACTCACTCAGCTAATAATAAGGTTAGACGTAATTATCCTATGGACAGAATGGGACTCAGGCTTTTCGCTCACGCCACATCATAATGACGAGAAAAACCAACAGCTAATAACTAACAACCAGATAATGTGCTACGGCTTACACCGCCCACAGGATTACAGACCCTGCATTTTTTTGTATTTTCTTACAAAATATAGTGGTAAATATTGTAGAATTGTTCAATATATGTACAGAAGCAATTTTCTGCAAAAATATTTTGAGGAGTGCAGTCATGACCATAAACCTTCATATTCCCGCTAAACTTGAGCATCTACGCCCTACCATCACGGTTATAGGTGTGGGTGGCGCGGGTGGGAATGCGGTCAATAACATGATTGCTTCCAACCTTGAAGGTGTGAATTTTATTGTAGCCAATACTGATGCCCAGGCACTTGACCACTCACTTACCGAACGCACCATCCAGCTTGGAGCGGGAATCACCAAGGGGCTGGGAGCCGGTGCAAATCCGAATATCGGACGTGATTCAGCTGAGGAAGCGCGTGACGAAATTTCTGCTTATATCGAAGGCAGCAACATGGTGTTTATCACCGCCGGAATGGGAGGCGGCACAGGAACAGGTGCGGCGGCAGTGGTTGCCCGCCTGGCAAAAGAACAAGGGATACTTACGGTAGCTGTAGTGACAAAACCCTTCCAGTTTGAAGGCAAACACCGTATGTGCCTTGCTGAGGAAGGCTTAAAGGAACTGCAGAATTATGTTGATACGCTGATAGTTATCCCCAACCAGAATTTATTCCGTATCGCCAACGAACGTACAACTTTCGCCGATGCTTTTAAAATGGCCGATGAAGTGCTGCATTCCGGCGTGCGCGGCGTTACTGACCTTATGGTAAAACCCGGCCTTATAAACCTGGATTTTGCCGATATAAGAACGGTTATGCGTGAAATGGGCAAGGCCATGATGGGAACCGGTGAAGCTTCCGGCGAACGCAGGGCGGTTGAAGCTGCGGAATCAGCGATTTCTAACCCACTGCTTGATGATGTATCATTAAAAGGGGCAAGAGCTTTGCTGGTAAACGTCACTGGCGGTCTGGACATGACATTATTTGAAGTTGATGAGGCTTTAAACCGCGTCCGTGAAGAAGTTGATCCTGACGCTAATATAATTTTCGGCTCTACTTTTAATGAAGATATGGCAGGAAAAATGCGCGTATCGGTAGTCGCCACCGGAATTGATGCCCAATTACAGAATAATACCGGAACGAACAAATCAGCATCTTCCGCCGATACAAAAAAACCTTATAGCTTCGGCACATCAATGAAGCCAGAACCAATAAAGGCTTCACCACGCGTTGCACCAGTTGATAATATACGCGACCGCGATTTTTTGCCAACCGCCACCCGACCGCAGGTAGAACAGAGGCTGGGCGGCGCGGTGCGCTTTGAAACGCCTGTAGAAGAATACGCACAGGAAAATTCATACCCTATCCCTAATTCTGTGATAAATAATGCTGAACTAAACGCTATAATACGCGAACATAGCGTTTCATACTCCGCTCAAGAAAACCAACAAACAAAGCAAACCGCAACACGCAATTCCAATGCGGCTCCACAAAAGCAGCCTCAAGCCCAGATGCGTGAAAATCCACAACTTCAAACAAAAGCCTCCGGCTCTGCCCGTGGTTTTTTCAAACGCATTGCTGATGCCGGGCGTGCCCTCTCGACAAGACATGACGAAGAAAGAGAAGATGAGGAATATCAAGAACCTCGCGTACATATAGTACAAAAGCCATTACAAGCCGCTGATTCTTCAGTGCGTTCCAGCAAAATACAGAATGATGACCAGTATCTGGATATCCCGGCTTTTCTGCGCCGCCAGGCAAATTAAATGATTTATCATGTGTGAGCGAAAGCAAGGCGCATGATCTGTTGTTGGCTGGTAGTTGTTGGTTTTCCTGTCATGTTGAATGAATGTAAGGAATCTTTACGCTATAACTAATAAAAAAGACAAGATCCCTCGGCTACGCTCGGGATGACAGAAAACCGTGTCACCCCACATTTCCTAAGGGGTCTGGTATAATAAATCTGGATGCCAGCATATGCTGGCATGACAGCGAAATAACAACCAGATCCTGCGCTCTCGCTACGCTCGCCGCAGGATTAGAGATATCTATTTCTTCTTGCCGTGCAGGTTATCCACGGTATCTACAGTATTTTTCACTGAATTACGCAGAAACTTGTCATAAACATTAATTGTGGGTTTATTGCCTATATCATCCCAATGCTCTTTTAGCCATTTATCAGCCGCTTTATAACCAATATTCCGCAGATATTGAAAGAAATCCCAATCGGCATTGACCTTACTGGAAGCGTTAAGTGCTTTCATTTCATCAGGTGAATAAATAAGATGCATTTTTATATCCTTATATTCCTCATGCGATAATTTCCCGTTTTTTATAAGCTTTGAAACAAACTCTATCGCCCGCATTTCAGCAGTCAGGCTGGAATTAAAAGTTATCTCGTTTAACCTGTTAATAATTTCGCTGGCAGTGCGCGGCATAGTGTTTCTACGAAGCGGGTTTATTTGTACTAAAACTATATCCTCACATCCGCAATTATAAATAAGCGGCCAGATAGCTGGATTACCCATATAACCGCCATCCCAATATTCTTCCCCTTCTATCTCTACCGCTTTAAACAAGAAAGGAATACAGCTAGATGCCATCAGCACATCAACAGTGATCTCATTACAATTAAATACCCGCGCATGGCCGCTGCCGACATGGGTTGCAGTTATGTAAAGCTTAATAATACTGCAAGCCTGAAGCAAATCCGGCTCAATCATCTCCTCTAAAATCTGCCGCATAGGATTATAATCTAGTGGATTTAGCTCATATGGGGAAAATACCCGGGTAAGCAGGTCAAAAAAATGATAGCTGGGAGATAGATCCATATTCCAGCCGGTTATTATCCGCTCCAGCGGATTCTTGTGCAAGGGGCTATAAACTGCAGCATCACTGGTTTTTCGCCAGAACTTTTCCAGCATTTCCTTAGCGCCGGCATTGCCGTTTTTCATATATCCGTTTACCAGCATGGCAGCATTCATCGCCCCTGCACTGGTTCCACTGATGCCCTCAATTATCAGGCGATCTTCTTCCAATATCCTGTCAAGGACACCCCATGTATAAGCACCATGTGCACCGCCGCCCTGCAGAGCTAGATTGATACGTTTACTTTGTATTTTTGTAACCATATAATGGCCTCCTAAAAATATCTAAGCTGTTTTATTATGAAAACGCAGGCACACCTTAAGCCCGGGATGGTTATCACTTAATATTACTTCTGCATTATGAATACGGGCTATGGCCTCAACCAGGCTAAGCCCCAACCCATTGCCTTTTGTATGACGACTTTGCTCCAACCGGAAGAATTTTTCAAATACTTTATCTTTATAATCTGCCGGAATACCAACACCATTATCAGCAATTATAATATCCGTATATTCGCTATTACACTCATAAGAAAGCGAAACTATCCCACCTTTGGGCGTAAATTTTATAGCATTGTCAATTATGTTGGCAAATGCCTGCGTTAACAGGTTTTTCTCACCATCAAGCATAATTTCTGAGTCAATATGATTTTCTAAAGAAATATTTTTTTCTGCGGCATACGGCTCATAAAATTCTACCATATTTTCAATAATCTTTTGTATATTGCACGGCTTAAAATCCCTGAAATCGGTATTAGCCTCCAATTCAGAAATTTTCAGTATTGAGTTAAAGGTGCCAATTAATTCCTGCATATCCTGAATATTTTTTTCCAATAATTTCCGCGCGGGGTTATTGTCGTCAATCTGCCTGAGCCCAGCATCAAGACGATTGATAATGCGGTTAAGCGGGCTGCGCAGGTCATGGGCAATATTATTGGCAAATTGCCCTAACGATTTAAGCAGCATTTCTATCTTGTCTAACATCTTGTTCAGGTTTGATGACAAATCATCAAATTCATCGCCGCCCACGGTAAAGGGAATACGGGTGCTCAACTCACCATGCATAATATTATGGGCAGAGCGGTTAATAACATTGATACGGTTCATAACACTACGCGTTATAACAATCGATCCGGCCAGAGCCATAACCAGGGTAACTAGCAAACTTGCCCAGAAAGTCTGGACAATTATCTGCTCTATTTTTTCAGTATTCTGCAGAGTTTTTCCAACCAGGATATTACGCCATTTTGACAAAGGAATGGTTATCGCTTTTACTTTCAGGTTTTTCTGCCCTGCCCTTGCCCCTTCAATATAAAAACTCACCCAGTTACCGGATTTTTCAAAACCGGACTCAACAACAGCTTTATCCGGCCATTCATTCAGGTTGCCTGAGAGTTTTTCATTCTTATTATTTACCAGCAAATATATTTCTGTTCCGTCATCATCACCGGCAACCAGTTCCTTTATGCGCGATTCCACACCGGCAGAGCCATTCTGGTGATATTCATTAAGCAGGTAGTTATACTGCATCCGCACCGCATCACTTACCTGTGACTGCACATATCCCATGGCGAAAGTATAGATAAAAGCAAAAAGGATAATAACCGACAAACTAAACAGCCCCACATAAACTAATGCAAGGCGAAAGGTAAAAGTTTTAGCAATGCGTGAATATCTGGATTCCATAGTAGCAACCATATAGCATATATGGCTTACAAAGTGCAGCTAAAATTGGGGTTTATTAGGAAGATCCAACAATCTGTTTGTCGGGGTATAATTACCCTTACCCATTTCATGCTGTTTAATAATAAGGCGCAGGTCGGCAGGGCTATCCGATTCTGAAATCGCCACTTTTTCTGTAATAGTTCCCCCTGCGTACAACTCAAACAGCGACTGCTCAAAAGTCTGCATCCCTGTATGGCGTCCCTTTTCAATATGCTCACGAATTTCTTTGATTCTACTCTCGGCAATAAGTTCTTTTATTATCCCATTGTTTAACATTACCTCAACAGCAAGACTTCTTGTTCCGTTCTTATTGGGAATCAAACGCTGGGAAAGAACGGCCTTCAGATTAATTGATAGATTCAGCAAAATCTGCCTGTGTTTTTCTTCCGGGAAAAAATTAATGACACGCTCAATAGCCTGATTCGCATTATTAGCGTGCAGGGTGGCTATACATAAATGCCCGGTTTCTGCAAAAACAATCGCATGTTCCATAGTTTCACGGTCACGTATCTCACCTATTACTATTACATCCGGTGACTGCCTTAAGGCATTTTTTAGTGCAACGCCAAAAGAATAGGTATCTATACCTAAATCACGCTGGGAAATTACGCATTTGTTATGTTCATGAATAAATTCTATCGGATCTTCAACTGTGACTATATGACCGGAACCATTCATGTTCCTGTGACCGAGCATTGCCGCAAGGGAAGTTGATTTTCCTGATCCGGTAGCACCTACCAACAGGATCAAGTCCCTTTTCTCAAGAACCAGATCGCTATATATTTCCGGCAATCCCAGCTGCTCCAAGGTTGGTATTTCCGTGCTGATGCGCCGCAGCACCATAGCAGTCTGCTTACGCTGACGAAAAATATTAACGCGGAAACGGGCTGAACCCCACATTATCGCGGTGTTATATTCAAGGGCAGACTCGAATTCCATGATATTTTCCTGCGGCAACAATACCCGCAATACGGTATCCATATCAATTTGCGTCAGCTTATCCGAACCATAGGTTTCAAGATTGCCTTCATAACGGAATACCGGCGGTGAATCCACAGTGAAATAACAATCTGAAGCATTCCTTTTTACAAATTCATTCAGAATATCCGCTATATTAATTGCCATAAATATTACCGCCTAGAACCCGCTCGGCTTATTCGCAGCAAGATTTCCACTTTTAAAGCCGTGATGCTTGCTTGCCGCAGCAACAATATCTTCTGATTCGTCAGATGTGCTGGTGCTTAAGGCGCTGCGGGCTGTTTCTTCGTCAATAATATTTTCGTTAAGCAAACTAAAAATACTATCCTTCATTGTAGTCATGCCAATCTTACCGCCCATCTGTATTGATGAGTAAAGCTGGGAGATACGGGCTTCGCGGATAAGATTACGCACTGCCGGAGTGCCCAGCATTATTTCATGCGCCGCAACCCGGCCGCCATCCCTTCTTTTTAACAAGGTTTGTGTAATTACCGCTTCCAGTGATATTGACAGCATCGCCCGCACCATTTCTTTATCGGCAGCCGGAAAAACGTCGATGATACGGTCAATGGTTTTTGGGGCAGAATTCGTATGTACAGTTCCCATAACCAAGTGGCCGGTTTCCGCAGCCGTAAGGGCTAGCTGAATAGTTTCCATATCGCGCAACTCACCAACCAGTATTACATCCGGGTCTTCACGCAGGGCACTGCGTAAAGCCCGCGCAAAAGATTTTGTGCTTTTTCCAACTTCGCGCTGGTTTATAAGCGATTTTCTGGAGGTATGCACAAACTCCACTGGATCTTCGATAGTAATGATATGTTTTCCATCATTCCTATTTATATAATCAATCATCGCCGCAAGGGTAGTTGATTTACCTGAACCGGTAGGCCCTGTAACCAGAATTAACCCTTTATGCAAAGCGCATAACTTCTTGAGTATTTCCGGCGCACCCAGTTTTTCCAGATTCTGCACTTCTGTTGGTATGGTTCTGAGCACCGCTGCCGCACCCAACAGGGTATTAAACGCATTGACGCGAAAACGCATATTATCACCGAAAGAAATCGCAAAGTCTAATTCCAACTCACGTTCATATTCAGTACGCTGCTGTTCGGTCATAATGGAATAGAGCATCTTTTTTATGTCATCTGCCGACAGGGAAGACCCTTTATATGGAATCATTTCGCCATGGATACGCAAAATAGGTGGATTCCCTGATGATATATGTAAATCGGAAGCTTTATTTTTCTGGGTAAAAATCAGTAGATCGGTAATATCCATTTTTTCTCCTTAGCGGCCTTACTAATAAAGGCTAAATACAACACTAAGGTCTATTAGAACTAATAAAGGTTAATCTTTGCTGAATATTATCTACATTACCCGGAATTTTTTCACCTCTTTGCACCGCCTCAATAAGCTGTTTATAGAGCTTGGCAGCTTCATCGTAATTCTTCTGCTTATCCAACATGATAGCTAGATTATAACGATATGTCAGGTTTTCAGGAGCAAGGGCAACCGCACGGAACATTTTTCCGATAGCCTTATCATTTTCCCCTAATTTTTGATAAATAACAGCAAGTTGTGCTGGAATAGTACTAAATCCCGGATTTTTAGCTTCCAGCTTTTCTAGCTCTATTATGGCTTCACGAGGGGCTTCATCAGCAAGCAGAACCAGAAAGTTATTAAAGCCATCGCGGTTAGTCGGGTCAATGGCAAGAAGCCTTCCATATAGCGGACGTGCTTTATCAAACTGGCGAGCGCGGTGATAAAGTGTTGCCAGACCAAATAAAGCATTAGTATTGTTCGGGGCATTACTTAAAACATTCTTATATGTATCAATCGCTATTTCATTCTGCCCGGCGCTAATCGCATTATAAGCCCTCTCCAACTCACTATCCAAATTCAATTTTTGCTCTTTTTTCTCAACCTTAACCCCTAGCAATTCTCCTTGGGCTGGCGCTGGAGCAGCAGCATCCGCCTTAAATAAATCCTGCATACCGCGAGTGTGGTTAATATCCAGAGAGCTGGGAACTGATGTTTTCTTTTCAGCAGCAGCTAAAGGAGCTACTTTACCCAGCAACTTTACACTTTCAGGAGATAGTGATTCTTCCGGCTCTCCAGTCTTTGGTTTAGGTTCTGCCTTAGCGATATCCTCAGCTTTATTTTTAGAAGCAGATTTTGACTTAGAAGTAGCTTTGTTTTTTGCACTCTTCTCTTCAGGTTTATTTTTGACAACCTCTTGCTCTTGTGGCTTAGATGGTTTTTCCTCCGGCACTGGAGATTGAGTATTTTCAGGAGTAGCAGCAACTTGGCTTTGCCCGTCTTTTTTTACCTCAGCCGCAACTTCCGGTTTCTCTGTTTTCACACTGCTATCTTTTACAACTGGAATTTCCTGTTTTACTTCTGGTTTTATTTCAACTTCCGGCTTGGCTTCCGGCAAATTTATAAGAGGAACGTCGCTGATAACAGGCTTATCCCCTGCCACTGCCATATCACCAGCTGCCGGTTCAAGATGCGATAAACGTGCAGCAGTATCACTGCTTGCCGGAGTTAAATAAGCAAGGGTTTTTTCCCAAAGGGATGGTTTTTTATCACCTGTAGAACTACCAGCAATTTTCACATCAGTGATTTTCGGTTGCTTACGTTCTGCAACCATAAGCTCTGCGCTATCCGCCATTTCTGTTCTGAATGTATCAATAACCCGGGATTTTATCCGGTCTGTCAGTTCAAAATCCTTATCTTTTCTCAGGTTTTGAATTCTGTTAATGAATTCCCTTGCTATACCTTCAGACTTTAATTCATCTGTTAACGTCAAATCTAATGCCACAGTTGTT
>WBZO01003753.1_pt1 | contig 10124 bp, 8 predicted proteins | sample 5204261 | NCBI WGS metagenome assembly WBZO01 (sample SAMN12412400, study PRJNA552823) | activated sludge metagenome | isolation source: activated sludge from anammox sidestream of wastewater treatment plant... | place: USA: North Carolina | collected 2017-09
CGGTGAACGGACGACGACGGTTTCAACATTTGCCTCGTCGATCTGACGGGCAATATCTTCCGTGATTTCCTCGCCCTGCTTGACCAGCACTTTCTTGCTTCCCGGAACAACGACGTCTTCCGCACTGAACCGTCCCGCAAGACGTGCGGCAAAGGCCATCTGGCGACCGTCTTTGCGTGAAAGCGCCCATCCTTCAGTGGTTCCGCAATCATGCATTCTGATGATGACATCATGAGCGACATCGACAAGACGTCGGGTCAGGTATCCGGCATCGGCGGTTTTGAGTGCCGAGTCCGTAAGACCTTTGCGTGATCCGCGGGTACTGGTGACGTACTCGAATATGGAAAGTCCTTCGCGGTAGTTACTCTTGGTCGGAAGCTCCACGATCTTTCCCAACGGGTCAACGACCAATCCTTTGATAGCACACAGTTGTTTCAGTTGATCTTTACTTGCCCGAGCTCCTCCGGAATCGATAATCATCTTGACCGGATTATCGGCGTCCAAGCGTTCCCAGGTAAGATCGGCAATACGTTCGGTGACTTCGATCCAGACTTCGTTGGAAAGTCGCTTCTTTTCTTCGAGGGTGATTAATCCCATCTGGAAGTTTTGATCGATTTCCTTTACTTTTGCGTCCGCTTCACCGATGATGTCGTTCTTTTCATCAATTGATTGGTTATCAAAGACGGATACCGACAATCCTCCGCAGAGGGTCGCACCGAAGAATCCGATGTTTTTGATGGCATCGATAAGCTCCGTGACGGATTCCTTAGGATACATGCCGAATGCTTTGGTAATAAGCTGTTTGATGGTTGCGGCCTTTACCGGCGTGTTGATGTAGCGAAGTCCTTCGGGAAGCACTTCGTTGAACATGATCTTTCCGACGGTCGTAACGGTCAACTTGCCGTCAATCGGCAGTCTCAACGGACTGCGGAGTCCGACTTTCCCGGACTGATACGCGTAGATTGCTTCGGCGGCATCCGCATAGGCATGTAACGTCGTTTCGTCCACGTTCATATCGGCGGCATTCATGGTGGTCAGATAGTAGCATCCGATAACCATTTCCTTGTTCGGCACGGTGATCGGTGATCCGTCGGCCGGTTTGAGCAAGTTGTGGGTCGGCAACATGAGCGCAATCGCTTCCTGTTGTGAAGAAGCGGAAAGCGGAATGTGTACGGCCATCTGGTCTCCGTCGAAGTCGGCATTGTAACCTGCACACACACAGGGGTGGATGCGGATAGCCGCACCTTCGATCAGTACCGGATAAAATGCCTGGAACCCGAGCTTGTGCAAGGTAGGCGCACGGTTCAACATGACCGGATGATTCTTGGTAATTTCTTCTAAGATGTCATAGACTTCGGGCGTTCGTCGTTCCAAGACATTCTTTGCGTTTTTGACGTTGGGAGCAATGCCCCGAACGATAAGTTCACGGAGTACAAACGGCTTGAACATCTCGAGTGCCATTTCCTTGGGAAGTCCGCATTGATTGAGTTTGAGTTCAGGACCGACCACGATAACGGAACGACCTGAGTAATCGACGCGTTTTCCGAGCAAATTCTGACGGAATCGTCCCTGTTTGCCGCGAAGCATGTCGGAAAGACTGCGAAGCGGCTGGATAACCGTGCGTGAAGACGGTCGTTGTGTCGCGTCGATAAGACTGTCAACAGCCTCCTGCAACATGCGTTTTTCGTTCCGGAGAATGATTTCGGGCGCTCCCAAATCCATAAGGTGCTTCAACCGGTTGTTACGGTTGATCACCCGTCGGTATAAGTCATTCAAATCAGAGGTGGCAAACCGTCCGCCGGTAAGCTGTACCATAGGGCGCAGATCCGGAGGCAATACCGGAAGCGTGTGCATAACCATCCAGGTAGGATTGATGGTTGATTTTCTCATGCCGTCGACAACCCGAAGGCGCTTTGTAGCCTTCACATGGCGTTGTCCGCTGGATGTCTGGATTTCTTCGCGAAGTTCCGCGGCGAGCTTATCGAGATCAATCTTTTTGACCACTTCGAGCATCGCTTCTGCTCCCATGCCTACTTTCAGGAATGAAGAGGCATCGTAATCCAACAGCCGCAGATATTCATCCTCGGTGATGGTCGATCGGGGCTTGATACTTTTGACAATCGCGGTGATTTGTTCGATAACCTGTTTGATCTTCTCGGATTCCTTTTCAAACTGATCATCAAGCGTGGCAAATTCCTGGCGCTCACGAAGCGTCAATTCACTGGTCGCCAAATCCTGTGCTTCTTTGCCGTGCACATTGGAGACAACTTCCGACTTTTCCCGTGAGACTTCTTTCTTGCGCTTTTCCTTTTCCGCATCAACGCGTGCCGCGAGATCCGCGATACGCTTTTCGCCTTGTTCCACAAGACCTGCCAATACTTTCTTCTTTTCGTCCTCATCAACGGAGACGACAAGATATTGGGCAAAATAGATAACGCCTTCAAGTGCCCGCGGAGAAATATCCAAAAGCAGGGAAAGTTTGCTGGGTGCTCCCTTAAAGAACCATACGTGCGCAACCGGAGCGGCAAGCGTAATATGTCCCATTCTTTCGCGTCGGACTTTGCTTTGGGTAACTTCGACACCGCACTTGTCGCAGACAATGCCTCGATAGCGGATTCTCTTGTATTTGCCGCAGTAACATTCCCAATCTTTCGTAGGTCCGAAAATTCGCTCGTCAAAAAGTCCGTCTTTTTCCGGCTTCAGGGTCCGATAGTTGATCGTCTCCGGCTTGATAACTTCTCCGTAGCTCCATGCTTTCACCTCATCGGGGGCGGCAAGCTTAATAAGCAATCCGGTAAAGTCAACGATATTGGCGAAATTTCCTTTTTTATCCATTGTTTTCTCCTTCATTCGGTTCTACCGGTGTTTCTGTACCGCGATCTTCTTTAGCCTCGTCGGATACCGTTTCTTCGCCGCTTACTTCAGCAAGTTCTTTAGCGACTTTGGCAACCACTTCTTCCTTTGCCGCGTCGGTAATTACCGCGGGTTTTGCGGTAACGACACCGGTCGGAATAACGTTAAGACCCAACGCCTGCAATTCTTTGACTAACACTTTGAAAGATTCCGGAACGGTGGAGGCCGGGATATCGGTGCCTTTGACGATCGCCTCGAATGCCTTGGCGCGTCCTACCACATCGTCGGATTTGATTGTCAACATTTCCTGCAAAATATGTGCCGCCCGGTGCGATTCCAATGCCCAGACTTCCATTTCTCCCAAACGTTGTCCTCCCATTTGTGCTTTTCCGCCAAGCGGTTGCTGGGTGACCAATGAGTACGGACCGGTACTTCGTGCGTGCGTCTTGTCTTCAACCATGTGGATAAGCTTCATGATGTACCCGATACCAACGACGATCGGTTCCTTATACGGCTCTCCGGTCTTGCCGTCATATAAGGTACTCTTGCCGCTCAACGACAGTCCTGACTTTTTCATTTGTTCCGTCATGCGGTCCTCGGAAACGTGTTCAAATACCGGAAGGCCGACTTTGACGTTCATCTTACTCATCGCAAGACCGAGGTGTGATTCCAATAATTGCCCGAGATTCATACGGCTCAATACGGAAAGCGGCGAGATGATAATGTCAACCACGGTGCCGTCTGCCATATACGGCATGTCGGACTGGGGTACAATCTTTGAGATAACGCCTTTGTTTCCGTGTCGTCCGGCCAGTTTGTCTCCGACCACGACTTTACGCATTTGGGCGATTTTAACGATAATTTTGCGGTTCGTGCCCGGTTCCAGTTCGTCACCTTTTTCCTTATCAAGGGTAACGACATCGATAACCGTGCCGCGTTCTCCATGCGGAAGTCGAAGCGACGTGTCACGTACTTCACGGGCCTTTTCTCCAAAGATTGCGCGAAGCAGTCGTTCTTCTGCGGTAAGTTCCGTTTCACCTTTCGGAGCGATTTTTCCGACCAATATATCATTGGGACCGACATCGGCTCCTACGACAACCACACCGTTTTCATCAAGATTTCTCAGTGCTTCTTCGCCGACATTGGGAATGTCGCGGGTCGTTTCTTCCGGCCCGAGCTTGGTATCGACGACACTACATTCGTGTTCTTCGATATGAACGGACGTAAGCAAATCCTCACGGACAAGTCGGTTGGAGATCACGATAGCATCTTCGTACCCCAATCCTTCGTAACTCATGTAGGCAATCGTAAGGTTAGAACCCAAGGCTAATTCGCCGTTTTCCGAAGCGGGAGCCTCGATTAATACGTCACCCTTTTGCACTTTATCGCCGAGATTCACCAACACCCGTTGGTTGTAGCAGGTCGACTGTGAGGTGCGCTTGAATTTCTGCGGTTCATAGGAGGTGATATCGCCGTTCTTGTATTTCACTTTGATAAGTCCGGCGTCCGAGTAGATAACTTCTCCCTCATCGGTGGCGCGCACCAACCGTCCCATAGATTCGACGACAGCATTTTCCATACCCGTTCCCACCACCGGGGATTGCGGGATCAGAAGCGGAACGGCCTGACATTGCATGTGCGTTCCCATAAGGGCACGGTTTGCTTCGTCATGGGCAAGGAACGGAATAAGCGATGCGGGTGCACCTACCACCTGGCGCGGCACGATATCGATGTATTCGATAAGTGATGCGTCGGTTTCCAAGAATTCACCCTTGTAGCGAACCGGCACGCGATCCGCACTGATGAATCCGTCTTTGTCCTTGGGAAGTTCGGCATGCGTAATGTAGTGATACATTTCATCATTGGCATCGACGTACACGATTTCATCGGTTGCCCGTACTTTGGCTTTGTCGCCGTGCATGACTTTCTCCACTTTGCGGTACGGTGTCTCTAAGAATCCGTATTCATTGACGCGTGAGTACAGCGCCATGTAGGTGACAAGACCGATGTTCGGACCTTCAGGGCTACGAACCGGATCAACGCGACCGTATTGTGATGCATTGATGTCACGGATAGAGAAACTTGCGCGTTCCCGTGAGATACCGCCGACACCCATAACGGTCAAACGGCGAAGGTTGTCGATTTCGGCCAAAGGATTCGTCTGATCCAAGATTGTGGAAAGCTGGCTGGTTCGGAAGAAATCATTGATAGACGCAATGATCGGTCTGGCGTTCACCAAATGTGTCGGGGTCAAATCTTCCGCATTGGGACCTGCCAAACTCATTTTTTCGCGGATAGATCGCTCCAGGCGCAGGATTCCGACGCGGAATGCGTTGGTGGCAACCAATTCTCCGACCCGTCGGACACGGCGATTTCCCAAATGGTCAATATCATCGACATCGCCTTTGCCGTTGGTAAGGTTGATAAGGTAGCGGATACCGCCGACGATGTCGTCGCGGGTCAGCACCCAATTTTCTTTGTTGTTGGGAACGTCGAGATTTAACTTCTTATTCATCTTGTATCGTCCGACCCGCTCCAAGGAGTAGCGACGATAGTCAAAGAACATGGTGCGAAGTAATTCCTGTGCGTTATCCAAAACAATCGGTTCACCCGGACGAAGCTTGCGGTAGAGCTCAAGGACGGCTTCGTTACTGTCAGTCGTCGTGTCTTTGGCAAGGGTCGCCTTGGTAAATTGGTGATCGGGGTTGACGTCCACATCGGCAAAAAGCCGTTCGATTTCTTCGTTCGAGGAGAACCCGACCGCGCGAAGGAAGGTGGAGGCGACAAATTTCCGTCGTCGGTCGATTCTCACCATCAATACGTCATTTCGGGTTACGAAGAATTCAAGCCAACTCCCGTGCATCGGTCGGATCTCGGCACTATATAATGTACGTCCGGTTGAAGGGTCGACTTCTCCGGTCAAATAAATACCCGGTGAACGGACCAGCTGATTTACGACGCATCGTTCGATACCATTGATGACAAAAGTACCGCGTTCCGTCATGGCAGGGATATCACCCAAAAATACTTCTTGGGTGAGCTGATGTCCGGTTTGTTTGTTGGTGAGGGTTGCTTTTACTTTGAGCGGCATGTCGAAGGTGAGACCTTTTTGCTGTGCGATTTCGGGGGTAAGTCGCGGTCGTCCGAAATAATAATCGCCGAAACCGAGTTCCCAGTTCTTGCCGGTAAAGTCGGTCATGGGAGTTACTTCGTCGAGGAGTTCTTTAAAGCCGTGTTCCAAAAACCATTGGTAGGATTCGCGTTGGACTAACGTAAGGTCTAACTTCGGAAGATCGGGGTATTCGGTGCCCCAGGTTTCTCGCTTATAAATGGAAGGTTTGGATGCCATTACGTAATGCTTTTAATAAGATCGATTTATACTGTTGTAAAGAACGACAAAAAGAAGCGAACAATGAACGTTCGCCTCCTTAAGGCTATTCAAGTAACCATTATTATATCGCGCATTTTTTCTTTGTCAAGCACGGAGTAGCGCCCTATGTTGACTCATACTCCCCTTGTGCGAAATACTGGAAACAGAAAGGAATACTTGGACTATGTTTTACCTCTCCGTCAATTATGTCGCCGTGCTTATTTCTGCACTTGCCAGTATGGTGATTGGATTTGTCTGGTATTCCCCGGTGTTGTTTGGAAAACCCTGGATGAAATATGCAAAGCTCGATGAGAAAAAACTGAAAAAGGCGCAAAAAACCATGCCAAAAACATACGGCCTCTCGTTTCTTGCAACACTTGTTACCGCCTATGCACTCGCATTGCTTCTCAACGCGACACTTGTGGTGGATGTCGGTGAGGGACTCATGGTGTCCGGTGTGATATGGTTGGGATTTGTCACCACCACGATGCTGACAAGCGTCCTTTTTGCCGAGATGCCCTGGGGACTGTTCCTTATAAACAGCGGGTATCAGCTTGTATCCTTCCTTGTGATGGGAGCAATCCTCACCACCGTGATCTGAGGCGTCAGGGGTTTAATAACCAAATATTATAATTGAGTACGGTGGCAAACGATATCCACACAAGATACGGAAGCAAAAGGTAGGCGCTTTTTTTCTCGATTTCATAAAAACGGAAAATGAGAAGGATAAGACTTACCCAAACAAATCCGATGACGACAAAGGAAAGCGGAATATTTTTTGTGCCGAAAAAAATGGGTGACCACAACGCGTTGGCGGCAAGGTGCACGAGAAAAAGTTGCGTCGCTTTTTGCACCCGGTTTTTCATTGCGGTGCGTTGACGAACCAACGCTATCGCAATGCCCATCAACATATACAAGATGACCCAAACGGGTCCGAACAACCAATTCGGCGGACTAAAAAAAGGGCGGTTGAGGGTCGCATACCACGTGGGAATTGCGGACACGGTAAAAACGGATCCCGCTATCCCCGCCAGTTCACACAGTACGATCCACAACAGTAATGGCCGCCATTGAAGCGCTCGGGAAACGGGTGAGGATCGTGCTGATTTTTTTCGCTTCATGAATATACGATATCACAGTAAGAGTTGTCCTTGTACCGTTTCATGAGCTCCCGCACGAGTACGGTACGTGCAGTATTCACAGGCGTCATTTGCGGGAGGTAATCCGTCACCGTCCAGACAGGTTTTTATCGCGATAAGCATCGGCTCAATCCACTTGGTATCTCCGTTGTGGGCAAGCAGTGAAAGCGTAAATTCCAATCGTCCGTCAAACTGACGGGGACTCTTTAACGCATTTGCATAGACGATATAGGAAGTGTTACTTACCGCAAACCCGCTTTCCCGGAACAACCATTGGTACACTTCCAGTTGCCGTTTGTATCCTGTCTTCCATTGATCCTCGAGTGACAGTTCTTTTTCCGTTGATGTTGACTTGTAATCAACGATGATAAGTTCGCCGTTGGGGTTCACCCATATATCATCGACCGCTCCGAATACGATGAAATTGGTTTTCTTATGATGTACTTGTTTCCCGATGAAATTTTCGCGCCAGACGGCAAGCTCGGGGTGGACAAACGGCGTGGCATCAACACCGTATTGCTTCATGATTTCATGTTGCTTTCCCTGCTCCCGCAACAGATCAAATTCTTTTTTGAGCAAGTGGTCGACTGCCGAGTTTAACGAAAATCCCGGCATACTTGGCCGTGAGACTCCGAGCCGCCGATCAAGATAGAAGCACCGCGGACACTCACGGAATAAATCCAGTTTGGTACGGCTTAGTTTAAACGGCTCACGACTTTGGGGAGTATATTTCCGTGTTGCCACGTGTTGCATGAGGCTAGTATATAACACCCGACATCACCCGACACCGTTTCACTATGGTATGATGAACATAATGAAGCTCAATATCCGATTTATATATCTGTATCTGTTCTCTTTTGTCGGTCTCCTCACCGTGGTTATCGGTTCGGTTCGTCTCATCGACCTGGGGCTAAAAGTGTTTGTGTTTCCGGAAGCCGATCGGTACGAATACGTCTCCCCCAAGATCCCCGGAGAACCGGCACCGGAAAATGAACAAGCCATGAAGGAACAGGCGGCACGCGACCAAACGCGAAACCGTCAGCGGGAACTGTCGGGGGCCGTTGCCATGATTGCCGTGGGACTGCCGCTGTATCTGTATCACTGGAAAACCATCCAGAAAGAACAGAAAAAATCGTAACGGCGATTACTCCGTGGTGACGCCGTCGTATGCTTCGTCATCCTTTTGCGCTTCTTCCTTCGTCCGATGAACGATGGCGTCCACATGATGCGGCGGACTATAGAGCGTATAGAGGCGTAATGACTCTGTCGGCGATGTATTAACGAGATTATGCGTTGCCCCCGCAGGAACAACAATCGCCATGCCGTCAGAAATTTCATGGGTCACCCCGTCGATGACGACCTGACCCGTTCCCTTTTCAACGCGAAAAAACTGGTCGTTTTCCTTATGCACTTCTTCCCCGATGTCACTTCCGGGAGGGATGGTCATCACGACCAGCTGGCAATGTGAAGCGGTGTACAGCACGGTGCGGAAGTTGTTGTTTGCAAGCGTGAGCTTTTCGATATTGGCGATATATCCTCTCATAGACGCCTCCTTAAGGGGGATCGTATCACGCAAATATACGGGTTGCCGTACGATACCATACCGAAGAAAGGCAAAGGATCAGCGTTCGATGATATCGACCGAGGTGACGGTAACCGGAGTGACGGGACGGGAATTTTCCCGACCGTCCTGAACGGTTGGTGCGGTTGCGATTGCATCAACGGCGGACATGCCGTCGACTACTTTTCCAAAAATCACATAATCGGGAGACAAATCGTAATCCGCATGCATGATAAAAAATTGACTGCCGTTGGTGTCGGGCCCGGCATTTGCCATGGCAACCGTTCCCCTGGCGTATGTCCCGCTAAACGGTTCGTCGGGGAACGTGTACCCCGGTCCTCCCGTACCGTTACCGCGGGGATCTCCCCCTTGGATCATAAAGGACGGAATCACGCGATGAAACGGTGTCCCGTTATAAAAACCTTTCCGTGCAAGATACACAAAGTTGTTAACGGTATTCGGTGTTTCTTTTGCGGAAAGTTCTATGACGATATTGCCGGCAGTCGTTTTCAGGGTGGCGGTATATCGTTTGTTCACATCAATGGACATCGCAGGCGGCATTGGTCGCGCATCGGGCTGTATGGTCGGCGTCGAATCGGAGGTGTTTTGGTTCATAGTGTTTGTTTTGAAAAGTCGTAAATAGAGCGCTATCGTAACAAGAATCAACCCGGCGATAGCTACCCATATATATGACCGTTTCATATCGGATTTCTATTATACACAAAAGCAGTGTGATGTAATCAGCGAAATTATGAAATCACTTCCCCTTCTATAACGGAAGGATCGAAATATTTTTCGAGTAATGCGAAATTTTTCGCGTTGGCGCGATAAAAAATATCAAACACGATGCCGATATAGGGAACCACACCGACCACGTAATCAATACTGATGTTCCAGAGCATTCTGGCATAGACCCACGAGGGTACATGAAGTTTCGTTGCAATCCACAAAAGATACAACGATGTCATTGCGGCAAGAGTATTGCCTAGCCCGGGGATAACGTTAAGCAACGGATCGATGCCAAATCGGATACCGAAAACGGTGTATCGGAGATCCATAACTTGCGTGAGTCGCTTGGCAAACAACAGATGTGAGGAAAGGGAGACGGAATTGTTCACCGATAAAGTATAGCACCATAGTTCCCGATGAAAAAACACCCTTGCATCACAACCGAACTCCCGCTATAGTTTTTTCATATGAC
>WBZO01004471.1_pt2 | contig 10124 bp, 10 predicted proteins | sample 5204261 | NCBI WGS metagenome assembly WBZO01 (sample SAMN12412400, study PRJNA552823) | activated sludge metagenome | isolation source: activated sludge from anammox sidestream of wastewater treatment plant... | place: USA: North Carolina | collected 2017-09
AACCCTCTCGCCTGGTCCGCAGCCAGGCCGGATCGCTATATCAGCCAGCGTGCGGTGACGATCGAACGACGTGTCGGTCAAATCCGCCCGCTACTCGCCTGCATCCGCTGACGAAGGGTGAAGTCCAACCATCGAAAGCCGAGCGCGACCGGTGACAGTATGTGGGTACGGACAACCGCCCTGCCGGGAATCGATCGTCAGCCGCGGCCGATATAGGGCATCTTCGTCGCCATCACCGTCATGAACTGGACGTTCGCGTCGAGTGACAGGCTGGCCATATAAGCCACCCCACGTGCAACATCATTCACGTCGATACGCGCCTCCGGCTCGACCTTGCCGCTGGCCTGCAGACGGCCTCGCGCCGTATCCTCGTTGCGAGCGGTCGCGGCATTGCCGATGTCGATCTGGCCGCAGGCGATGTCATGCTCCCGACCATCGAGTGACAAGGAGCGGGTGAGCCCGGTCAAAGCATGCTTGGTCGCGGTGTACGGTGTCGAGTTTCGCCGCGGCACGTGCACCGAGACAGATCCGTTGTTGATAATTCGCCCGCCGCGCGGCCGCTGGGCTTTCATCATGCGGAAAGCATGCTGCGCGCACAGGAACGCCCCTGTGAGATTGACGGCGACGACGCTCGACCATTGTTCATAGGTCAGGTCTTCAAGCGGAATGTTGCGCGTGCTGATCCCTGCGTTGTTGAACAGAAGATCGATCCGGCCATAGGTCGTCCTGACCATTTCGAACAATGACGCGACGGACGCCGGGTCAGTGACATCGGTGGGCACAACGAGCATACCGGGCGCCGCCGCCTTGGCGAGAGCGGCGGTCTCCTCCAGCATCTCACGACGACGGCCGGCCAGTACCACGGAAAATCCATCTGCGTGCAGCGCGAGCGCGCTCGCCCGCCCGATGCCGCTGCCAGCGCCCGTGATGACGGCAATCTTTGCTGATGTCTTCATGGTGGGTTGCCTCCCTTCAAACAGCCGCATATCGGTCCCATCCTCAGCGTGCCACCGAGGAAGAACAACCCGTTCGCCGGTTACCACGACCTGTCAAGGCAGGCCGTGGTGGCCGGCGCCTTCCTCCGGCACAGAGCTCGGTCGGGCCAACAGGCTGGAAAACCGGTGTCCGGATCGACCCGGGTTGTCCCTGGCGACAACGCGATGCATGCTGTCTGTCCACGCGGAAAGGCAACCGCATGAAGTTCAACCATGTCGCAAACCGGCTCGACCCGCGCCACTTCGATACCATCGTCGACATGCTGAAAGGCAAGCTCGGCTTTGTCGAGCTGCGACGAACCGAACGGTCGATCTGGTTGCGCCAGCCGGGTTCCAATATCGATCTCCAGTTCAGCCGCAGCGACACTGCGAAACGCGATGCCGACAAGCTTCGCTCTCAAGTATCGTTTCTCAGCGAAACGCCTCGGGCCGACCTGGAAGATCTTGCGGCCTGGCTGAATGCCCATGGTCTGGCAGCGATGGTCGGCACTTATTCGGAACGCGAGTTCTACCTGGATGCGCCGACCGCTTTCGTGGATTTTGTCATCGAAGCAATGCGGCCGGAACTCGCCGATTACGGCGTGGATATTTGAGAGTTAGCGTGGTACGACCCACCCGTGCCAATCAGGGCGGACCCGAGACCACGTCGATCAGGTTCTGTGCCTGCAGAACACCGCTCCATACGGCAACGGTCAGGCGGCCCGTCGTACCGTCATAGCCTCCGGTTGCTGTCCAGACATCGCTACTCGACAGGCAGACGACGTGTCACCCCCGGGATGGCCTGGGCATTCCGAGCCGATTGTCCGACAATGGCGAGGGAGAACAGCCAGGAGGACACGCCATGCCAATCATCGACGTTCAGGTCCATCCCTTCGACCGCGATCATCCCGGACGACCCTGGGCTGGACCGTCGCATGGGCTGCAATCGGCGACCGGGGAGGAGATGGTCGCGGCAATGACCAGCGTCGGTGTCGATGCCGCGATCCTCGTTTCGTCATTCAGCGCCTACCGGTTCGATCCGAGTTATGCGCTGGAGGTCTACAATGCCTATCCAGACAAGTTTCGCGTAGTGACACCGGTCGACCCAACCGACCCCGCCATCGAGGACGTCGTGGCGAAATGGGCAGCGACCGACGGGGCCCGCGGCATCCGGATCCTGCTGCGTGACGGGATGCCGACGGATCCGGACCATCCGGGCCTGATCCGCGCCTTTACCGCTGCTGCGAAACACGGTCTGCCGGTCAACATCCTGTGCTGGGGCATGCTGGAACGGGGTGCAGCGGTTGTGCGCCGCTTTCCCGACACCGTCATCGTGATCGACCATCTCGGCCTGCTGCAGCCCTACCACCCGCCGGTTCCTGCCGAGGTGTGGGCCGATCTGCCGAAACTGCTTGCGCTCGCTCAATACGCGAATGTCAGGGTCAAGATCAGCGGCGCCTGCACGATGTCCCGCCAGCCCTTCCCATATGACGATATCTGGGACCCGATCCTCAGGATCATCGACGCGTTCGGGCTGGATCGATGCATGTGGGGCACGGACTGGACACGGACGATCGGGATGCTGACCTACGAACAGGGTGTCGCGCCGTTTCGTAACACGACGCGCCTGTCGCCGGCTGACAAGGCGAAGCTCATGGGCGGGACCCTGGAAAAAGTCTATCGCTGGTAACGGACGGAATGACCGGACAGCGGCTCGGTTGGGCCGCTGCCCATGATGTCGCCCTGCGCGCTAGGCCGGCTCCGACTCGGGCGCCAACGCAAGACAACGGGCGGTGTGCCCGGCGCCGACCGGGACAATCGATGGCACGCTCGCCTCGCAGGCAGCTCGCCGCCGGGGACAGCGCGGAGCGAAGGCGCACCCCGCGGGCAGATCGGCCAGGTCGGGCGGCGCGCCTGGAATCGACGGCAGGCGTTCGCCGCGTGAGTCCGCATGCACCGTCGATTGCAGCAGCCCAACGGTATAGGGATGCGCCGGCCGGCCGATCACATCCGCCGCCGTACCGTTCTCAACGAAACGGCCAGCGTACATCACGGCGATGTAGTCTGCGACCTCGCAAGCAACCCCGATATCGTGTGTGACGAAGATTGTTGCCATCCCGAGCTCCTGCTGCAACGACCGCAGCAGCAGCAGAATCTGGATCTGCACCGTCGCGTCCAATGCCGTCGTCGGCTCGTCTGCCAGCAGCAGCGCCGGACGGCACGCCAAGGCCAATGCGATCATCGCCCGCTGGCGCAACCCGCCCGACAGTTCGTGTGGATAGGCATCCAGCCGCCTTCCCGCCGACGGGATCTGCACCAGCTCCAGCAGATCCAAAGCCCGTTTTTGCGCCTGGGCGTAGGAAACACCTTCGTGGGAAACGATCGTTTCGGCGATCTGGGTCCCGATCGTGAAAACCGGATCCAACGCGGTCATCGGTTCCTGGAAGATCATCGCACCAACCGGTCCGCGAACGGCCTCGAGCTGCCGATCGGTCATGCCGATCACGTCGTAGCCGGCCAACCGGATGGTGCCACTGATTCGCGCATAGTCGGGCAGCAAGCGCAGCAGCGCCCGCATCGTGACCGACTTGCCCGATCCGGATTCCCCCAGCAGGCAAAGCACCTCTCCGGCCACAAGGGTAAAGGACACGCCGTTGACCACGCTCAGATCGATGTCGCGGTTGACGAAGCGGATCGCCAGGTCCTCGACGGTGACGATTGGCTCAGGCAGCATGGGCGACAGCCTCCGCCACGCTATGGCCGCTGCCGGGGATCACCGCGTGACAGGCCGCCCGATGGCCGGCGGCGACCTCCGACAAGGCCGGCTCCTGGGTGGCGCACACCGACTCGGCCGATGCGCAGCGGGTGCGGAAACGGCATCCGGACGGCGGACGAACCGGGTTGGGCGGATCACCCGACAGCGGCGCGGCGACAACCCGTTGCCCAGGATGCATCGACAGGCGCGAAGCGAACAGCGCGCGGGTATAGGGATGAGCAGCGGCGCGGTAGATGCGATCGACCGGCCCGACCTCGACCACCTTGCCCAGATACATGACCAGCACGCGATCCGACACATGATGGACGACGTTCAGATCATGCGAAATGAAAATATAAGTGAGATTGAGCTGCGCCTTCAGGTCGGCCAGCAGGTTCAGCACCTGGGCCTGCACCGACTTGTCCAGCGCCGACACCGACTCGTCCAGGATCAGCAGGCGCGGGTTCAGCGCAATGCCGCGCGCGATGTTCACGCGCTGCCGCTGGCCGCCCGACATCTCATGCGGATAGCGGTCGGCGAACATCTCGGGCTCCAGCCCGACCAGGCGCAAAGCCGACCGTGCCTGTTCCCTTGCCTCGGCCCGTCCGATCCCGTGCACGCGCAAGCCAAAGGTGATCTCCTCGGTGGCCGTGTGACGCGGGTTCAGCGAAGCATAGCTGTCCTGAAACACCATCTGCACGTTCCGGCGCAGCTCGCGCAGCGTGATCCCGCCATGCCCGACCGGATCGCCGTCCAGCACCACGTCACCAGCATCGGGTGCGATCAGGCGCATCACCAGCCGCGCCGTGGTGGACTTGCCGCAGCCTGACTCACCGACAATGCCGAGTGTTTCCCCCTTGGCAACCTCGAAGCTGACGCCATCGACCGCCTGGACATGCGCATTGACATTGCCCAGCGGGCCACGCAGCGGAAAATACTTGCGCAGCCCCTGCACGATCAGGATCGGCTGCGCCGGGCCACCACGGTCGCGCGGATCCGCGAGCGCGTTCATGCGCGGACATCCATCGCGGTGCGCAGACTGTCGCTCAACAGATTGAAGCTGACGGATGCGGCGAAGATCATCAGACCCGGCAACACGGCATTAATCGGCGCGACATAGATCGCCTGTCGTAACGTGTTCAGCATCAGCCCCCAGTCGGCGATCGGCGGCGCCGCGCCCAGACCCAGGAAGGACAGGCCCGAGGAGATGATGATCGCGATGCTGACCAGGCTCGACGCATAGGTCAGGATCGGCCCGGTCACGTTGGCCAGCACGTGCTGCATGATGATGCGCGGTGCCGACGCCCCGGTGGCACGCGCCGCTTCGACATAGTCCTGGTTACGGACCTGCGTCGTCACGCTTTCGGCCACACGGGTGATCGGGGGAATGAACACCAGCGTCAGCGAGATCAGGCTGTTGATGATGCCTGCCCCCAGCACGCCGGCCATCGCCACCGCCAGCAGGACGGACGGAAACGCATAGAATATGTCAACGATCCGCATGATCGCCATATTGACGGTGCGCCCGAAATAGCCGGCCGTAATCCCCAGGGCACCACCCAGAAACGTGGCGAGCACGACCGGCGCGATGCCCATCGACAGCGACACCCGTCCGCCATACAGCAGCCGGGACAGCATGTCGCGGCCAAGCTCATCGGTGCCCAGGATATGATTTGGACTGAGCGGCGGCAGCAGGCGGCGCAGCATGCTGGTCTTGTACGGATCGGCCGGCGCCAGCCAGGGCGCCAGGATCGCCGACAGGGCGATCAGTGCCAGCACGACGGCGCAGACCAACGCGACCTTGTCGCGCATGACCTGCCGCGAGACGCGGCGCCAGAACCCGCCGGTACGGCCACGCCGACGGCGGGCGGGGGCAGAAGCGGCAACCGGGGCCGCGTGCGTCGTGGCGCTCATGTCCGTCTGACCCGCGGATCGACGGCGGTTTGCAGGACATCCACCACCAGGTTGGTCAGTACGAAGAACGTCGCCAGCACGATCACCGTACCTTGCAACAGCGGCAGATCGCGGGTGGCGATCGCGGCGTTCAGAAGAAACCCCGTACCGGGCCAGGCGAAGACCGTTTCCACCAGGATCGAGCCACCCAGAAGTTGCGCGAACTGCAGGCCCATGATCGCCATGATCGGCGGCGCGGCGTTCTTCACGATGTGCAGAAAGATGCGCCCGCGACGCAAACCCTTGCCCTTCAACGTCTGCACGAATTCCTGGCGCCGCACCTCCGACACCATCGCGCGGACCGACCGCGCCAGCACACCGGTCGGGATCATGGCCAGCGTCAGCGCCGGCAAGACCATGTGACGCAGATCCTCCCACGCGAAGTGCCACACCTGTGTTCCGGATGGACCCATACCGGTGGCGGGAAGCGCGCGCAGCAACACGGCGAAGATCACCACCATCACCATGCCCAGCCAGTAATGCGGCACCGAAATGCCGATTACAGCAAAGCCGGTGATCGAGCGGTCCGTGACACGGCGGTTGGAGAAACCCGCCATCAGGCCGAGACCGAGGCCCAAAGCGAAACTCAGCAGAATCGCCGTGACCGCCAACAGGGCAGTGTTCGCCACTGCCGGCATCACCTCACTCAGCACTGGACGGCGGGTCATGATCGAGGTGCCGAAATCACCCGACGCCACATTCCACAGCCAGCGGACATATTGCACCGGCAGCGGCTGATCAAAGCCGTACGCCGCCCTGATCTGCGCGACCACTTCGGCCGTGGCATTCTCCGGCAGCACCGCGCTGATCGGATCACCCGGCGCCAGGTGGATGAACGAAAAGCAGACGACCGTGACACCGACGATGATCGGCAGCATGTAGAACAGCCGGCGGAGTATATACAGGTGCATATGGCAAACCCTTGCCGGCGTCAGGTCACGCAGCCGCCTTCGCGGTCAGGGCCGGCCGCTTTGACCGCCACGGCGTCGCCTTCTCATAGGCGTCCCCCACACGCAGCACGGCCGGCTCATCGAACAGCCGCCCGACGATCTGCAATGAGAAGGGCATGCCGTCTTCGGCGAAACCCGAACAGACCGACAAGGCCGGATTGCCGCCCGTATTGAACGGCGTGGTGTAGGAGGTGCGCGTGAACAGCGTTTCGGGCGGGATCGGTTCCAGCTTGCCGGCGGGTTCCTGTGTCGGCAGCATCAGCACGTCGATCGTCGCCATCACGGCCTGCATCGCCCGCGCCAGATCGGTGCGCTGCCGCATCGCCTGGATGTATTCCTCGGCGCGCACCAGCCCGCCAGCGATGATGCGATATCGCAGCGAGGCGCCGAACAGTTCCGGTCGCGTGCGCAGATCGGTCGCGTGGATGGTGAACAGCTCCGCGACCGCGATGGTCTTCTTGCAGTCGTCGAACCGCTTCAGCGGGGGCAGGGTCACCGGGCGGACCGTCGCGCCCAGGCCGCGGAAAACGTCCAACGCCGCCTCGAAGGCCGCCTTCGTCGCCGGCTTCGGCGGAGCCTCCTCCTCCAGCCAATTGACCGGGACACCGATCACCAGACCCTTCACATCACCCGTCAGGGCCGCCGTATAGTCAGGGATCGGGACCTGGGCACTGCCGGGATCCTCGGGGTCGTGACCGGCGATCACCTGCAGCAGGATCGCCACATCCTCGGTCGTCCAGGCCAATGGCCCGGCATGATCGTGGCTGAAGCAGTTGGGGATCACGCCGCGCCGGCTGACCAGGCCATAGGTCGGTTTCAGCCCGGCGATGCCGCAGGCCGCCGCGGGCCCGCGGATCGACCCGCCGGTGTCGGTACCCAGCGTCGCCGGCGCGAACCCGGCTGCCACCGCGGCCCCCGATCCCGACGACGATCCCGCCGGCGAGTTCTCGGGATTCCACGGATTGCGGGCGGGTGGAAACAGCACGTCCCAGGATGGACCACCGTGCGCGAATTCCCAGGTGGCGTTCTTGCCCAACAGCACGCCGCCGGCTGCAGCCAGCTTTTCCTGGCAGAACGAGTCCCGCGCCGGCACGTTGTCAGCCAGCAGCTTCGACATCGCCGTGGTGCGGATGCCCGCCGTGTCGAAAATGTCCTTCAGACAGTACGGGATGCCGTGCATCCGGCTGACGGGGCCGCTTGCCATGATGGTCGCCTCGGCGGCCTTGGCCTCGGTACGGGCACGTTCGGCGGTCAGGGTGACGAAACTGTCCAGCAGATGGTCGTAGGCCTCGATGCGGGCGAGACAGGCCTCGGTCAACTCGACGGGAGAAACCTGCCGCGTGGCGATCAGCTTCGACGCCTCGGCAATGGTCAGGAATGTCAGGTCCGACATGACCTAGCCCTCCGTCGGCAGGAACTTCGTCGGCACGAAGACATGCGCCGGTTCGTCGCCGCGCGGCCGGCCTTGCGGGATCCGGTCGATCATGCGCCGGACATTTGCATAGGCGTCCGTCAGCTCCTTCAGATAGGCCGGCGGCAGGTCCAGCCCCGCCTGTCTGGCCAGCAGAACGATCTCGTCTTCGGTGGGCATGGCACTCATGCGGCGGCTCCGGGTTCCAGGATGGGGGTTCGGGTCGTCCAGCCGGTGGCGCGCTCATAAGCGTCGCCAATGCGCAGAACGGTCGGCTCGGCAAAGGGCCTGGCGGCGATCTGCATGGCGATGGGAAGATCGGCGTTGCCGAAGCCGATCGGCACCGACAGCGCGGGCACGCCTGCCAGCGAGAACGGCATGGTCATGTTCCGCCCGCGGCGGAAGAAGTCGGCGTGCGCCGGGTCGGCCGGATCGGCGGTGTTCAGCCAGCCCGCCGTCACCAGCGCATCGAAGCGCGTGAATTCCGCCAGCAGACGCCGAGCGAGGTCATTCCGCCAGCGTTGCGCGTTCAGATAATCCTCGGCGCGGATGAAGACGCCACCGATCACGCGCTGCCGCAGCTTGGCGCCGAACGCCTCGGGCCGCGTCTGCAGGTCCTGCTTATGGATCGCGAACAGCTCGCTCATGGAAATCAGGGTCTTGCAGTCGCAGAAATCACCGAGGTCGGGCAGCACGGTCTCCTCGACCACCGCGCCCAGGCGCGCGAGAACCTCGGCGGCGCGGTCGGTCGCAGCGGTCACCTCGACGGTGGCGTCGGTCGCGTACCAGTGGCGCACCAGACCGATGCGCAGCCCCTTGATGTCGCCGGTCAGTGCGGCGGTGTAATCCGGGATCGGCACATTGGCGCTGCCGGGGTCCAACGGGTCATGCCCGGCGCAGGCCGCCAGCATCAGCGCGCAATCGAGCACCGTTCGGGTCATCGGGCCGCAATGATCCAGCGAGAACGTATTCGGTTGAACACCGCGGCGGCTGAGCAACCCATAGGTCGGCTTCAGCCCGACGATTCCGCAACAGGCCGCGGGCCAGCGCACCGACCCGCCGGTGTCGGTGCCGATCGCCGCGGGGATGAACCGCGCGGCGACGGCGGCCCCCGATCCCGACGACGATCCACCAGGCAGGAAGGCGCGGTTCCAGGGGTTGAGCGGCGGCGGCCAGGGCAGATCCCAGGAGGGACCGCCCAGCGCGAATTCGAAAGTGCCCAGCTTGCCCAGCAGGATACCACCCGCCCGATCCAGCCGTTCCGTCACATGCGCGTCGGCTGCCGCGGGCGTCGCGGGCATCAGGCGGGAATGTGCCGTCGTGAGTATGCCCCGCGCATCGACGATGTCTTTCAGGCCGTACGGGATGCCGTGGAACGGACCGCGGTAACGCCCAGCGGCGATCTCCGCCTCGGCTTCGCGCGCCTGCGTCAGGGCGCGGTCGGCGGTAACGGTAATGAAGCTGTGCAGCTCACCATCATAGCGGGCGATCCGGTCCAGACATGCCTGCACCAGGGTCACCGGCGAAAGTGTGCCCGATTTCAGAAGGGGGGCCAGATCCGCGATCCCGAGCATCGCAGGGTTGGAGAGGTCTGGTGGTGCCCCGACGACGGGCATGTCCATGACTGAGTCCTCTGTGTCGACGGAACCAATGCCCAACAAACCAGCAAGACCGATGCCAAACGGTCGGAGGATGGCCTGCCGCCCTGCGGAACGGGACATGGCGATCGTCACTGATGTTCACATCTTGCCCATCGACGCTCCGTGGAATTCATTATCGCCTATTATATATTCCATAATATGAAAAACAGGGCATTATATGTCCGCAAAGCGGTCATGTCGGGTTTCTGTCGGCGTGGTTTGCCCTCAAATCCACCCATGCCCCTGGCATGGCGATTGCACGAAAATGCGGCAGATGGAGCGGAGCCTTCCCCATGCCAGTCACGCGCCGTACCCTGAACCAAGCCCTGCTCGCCGGTGCCGCCGCCAGCCTGATCCCGCGATCGTCCCACGCTGCCGGAAAAATACTGCGCGTGGCGATGACCGCGGCCGATATTCCCCTGACCACTGGCCAGCCGAGCC
>WBZO01001895.1_pt1 | contig 10123 bp, 6 predicted proteins | sample 5204261 | NCBI WGS metagenome assembly WBZO01 (sample SAMN12412400, study PRJNA552823) | activated sludge metagenome | isolation source: activated sludge from anammox sidestream of wastewater treatment plant... | place: USA: North Carolina | collected 2017-09
TTGGGAGCAGGAAAAACTCGAAGCCAGAAAAATGCTTGAAAATGCCGCAGAATCCCACACGTCAGGTGCACGCTTTGTTAGACCCCGCCCTTGACCTGCAAGACTCTTTGCCATTAAAAGACCTGAACCCATTTTACTACTTGCCTTCCACAATTTTGATTTCTTCTTCGGTCAACCCATATAATTCATAGACAAGTGAGTCAATTGAAGAATCGGTATTTAGAATTTGATTTTCTAAACTTTCTTTTTCTTGCGGAGTCTTTGCTTTTGCCAGTCTTTTATGTAATTCCTGTATTTGCTCGACAAAGAAAATTATTTTATCGTGTTGCGCTTTTTGCTTTGGAAGTTCAATCTTGGGATATGGAAGTGAATACAATTTTGCGGCTTTAACTTGGGGAATCACACGGGATTCACCTTGATTAGCAATGCGATAAAAAAACAAAAATGCTTTTGAGGAGAACACCGCCATACAGACCATAGGGTTAAATTCAAGTTTTATCTTGAAAACATACATTGCGTCTGTCACAAATACCGAATCTTTTTCGTCATAAATCAATTCAATTGTTTTGGAGGTTGTTAAACCAATAAATTTAGGCGAAGAAAATATTTCAGGGTTTCGTGGACGATGTAGGGAATACCAAGGATGTTTTTTATCTTCAACTTCTCGACATGTATTTCTATCTTTGAACGCTTCAAGTCTTTTAGCGACTTTGGGATACTTCTTTATGTCAGTTAATCTTGTTGTGTAAATAATTGATTGGTCAACTTTCCAAGGCTGGTAACGCTTTATCTGAGAGCCGCTAATACTCGGACGAAGAATTTCGCTTTCAAGAGAAAGCGACTCATCTTCAGATATTACATGTGCAGGGGCAACATCTGGACTCACGCCCCTTTGTATTTCTCCTTCAAGAATATCTTGAACGGCAATATTTTGCTTTCTCGCCTTTTCTAAAATGTTAGTTCCACTTGCGCCACCGACAAAAAATGTGAGATGCGGGTCGTTTTCAACTAACTGTTTCCAATTAGTGAAATCGGTACTTGTAGAATTGCCAATAGAATTTTGCCGTTCTAAAAGCGGTAATTGGGATAAATCTTCAATTAAGGTGCTGTCTTTGTCATTTTTGGCACTGATAAATATTGTTGAAGTATTCAGTACCTTGCTCCCAAAAATATCTTTTCCAAGGCTTATCAAATGAGAAAGACCACGTTCAAGTAATATGCTCCGAACTGGTTTTGTATCTGCTTGATTAAGAATGGTGCTTGGAATAATAAAACCGACAGGCTTATCTGGTTTCGTTACCAAGAAGGATTGGTCAATTATGTAAATGTAAGAGTCAATAGTGCGTGAAATTACTCTTTTATGCTTTTTTCTTAAGTACGCTAATTCATTGTCAGAAAATGAAGCGCCCCAAGGAGGATTACCAATCACGACATCAAAACCACCTTTGGCAAATACTTCGGGAAATCCGCGCTTCCAGTCAAAAGGATTCACCTGCACTCGTTCTATTTCATCGGGCAACAATTGACCTTCAAAATAATCATAGCCGATTAGAGAATTTCCGCACTTAATATTATTTCCCAAGTCGGGCAAAACTCGTTCTAAGCCCAAGCCTAATTGACCGCTGGCATTTTCAAGCACTTTGAGCAAAAGAGAAAGTTTGGTTACTTCTACCGCTTGCGCGTCAATGTCCACGCCATAAATATTATTGAGCAAGATTTCTTTTTTCTTCGCAGTAGTTAACCTGTAACCATCGCCAACCTTTACAATGGCTTTGTTTTTCTCTGCTTTTTCAGATTCGTTTTCAACGTACCAATTCAAATGCCAATCCAATAAAAACTGATATGCTCCGAGTAGGAAACTACCCGAACCGCAAGAAGGGTCAACGATTTTGAGTGAAGCAACATCTTTCGGGCTTTTGTTTTCTACCAGTTTTCCAACTGTATTTTTGACGATGTACTCAACGATATAAGTAGGCGTGTAATAAACTCCGCCCGCTTTGCGGACTTCTGGCTTTTCTTCTACCTTTGCGCTATGTCCCGCTGTTAAGCGAATCACTTTGCCAAGAAAACGCTCGTAAACCTGTCCTAAAATATCGGAAGGAATATAAAGAAATGCATACGGGCTTTTTGGATAATACAAGTTTGAAATGATGTCTTTCAAAATCTTGTCGTCAATATCCAGCGAAAGAGTCAAATCATCGGGACGGCTGACAATTTCTTTTTCATTCTTGAAATGAAATAAGCCAGAGTTGTATTTTGTATCTGCCCGCTTGAATAACTCGCATAATTCTTCATACACTTTATCGGTATTCGTAATTTCAAATAACTGATTTTCAGGCTCGATTCCACGTTCTTCACAAATCCGCAAAAATACAATGCGGTCAATCGTCATTTGAACGGAATAATTCAAGCCTGCAATGTCAATATCATCATTTCGCAAGGCAATATTTTTTGCAAGCAATTCCCGCCAGCGTTCAATTTCCTGTAAAAATGCGTCGTCAACGTCCGCAGTTCCTTTTTTGCCTTTCATGCCTTCGGCATATTTGGCAAACGAACCTTTCCGTACCGCTTCGGGCGAGAAGATTTCTACAATCTCATTCCATCTTGAAACATAATCTTTGTAATGAATGAGCATGATTCGCCCCATTGAAGCCTTGTCGTTATAACTTGGCTTTGTGCGGCAATCATAAACAGCGAAATGTTCAAAGTCCGACAAAATATTAATTGGAAGTTTTGCGCTCCACCCATAACGGCGGATTTGAAAAGCCGCTTCTGTGCTGGATTCAATTTTTACTGACGGCTTTTTTGCTTCAACCAGAAAATCGAACTTTTCTCCACGTCCAACACGAAAAGCGTAATCGGCTTTTTTCTGCTGACCTGCAACATCTACCGAAAATTCGTGTATGACTTCCTTCCCTAATTCATCGTAGCCTTTTTCATTGGCAACATCCCAACCCAACGCAGTAAAAAACTTATCCAAAAACTCACGGCGCAATTCGGTTTCGTTCTTACTGGAACGATATGAATCTAAATTCTGCTCGAAAGTCTCAACCAATTTATGAATAATTGCGGGGGCGGTAGTTTGTGATGTCATCCGATGATTTTACCCGAATAAAGAATGAGATAATTTTGCACGAGGGGTCTAACTATAGTTTATACAGATCGCCGTATAAACCGCCCGTCATTATAAACTGCTGTGACGGGATTTATGCGGACGTTTTGCTGTATAATCCATTAAATACCACAAATCCTGCAACCCAATTATACACCCGCCCTCCCCGAAAATGCCGCCAACGAGGGCAAAAGACGCGCCAAAAATTGACAGATGGATCTTCATATCTAGGACTTTTCAAATCCGCTCTTGAGCATTAACAAATTAATCCAGCAAACGATGTTGAATTCCAACCATGCCCGCACAGACATTTATCGCATCTCGGGACGGGGATGTCCGCGCTATTTTTACAAAGCCGATTGAAAATCCGCTTCAGCGGATTTTGTATGAGTAGCCTGACGGTTCACCGTCAGGCGGGGATGGGAGGGGAGGGAGCGGCGTCAGGCAAAGATTGCCAGGTTTAGTTGTTAACCCACCTTGCATAATTTTGCCTGGCATTGCGTAGGGGCGGCCCGTCCGGCTCTTATGGAACCCTGGAACGCAACGAAGGATCGCCCTTCATCGCATCCCCGCATGACGACATCGGCGCCATTATCACAAAGCCGATTGAAAATCGGCTAATCCGCTTCAGCGGATTTTGTATGAGTAGCCTGACGGTTCACCGTCAGGCGCGGCATGGGATGGCGGGACGGGACAAGGATTGGCAAATACGGATTTTTCATTTGTTTTTCAGTCAACCCCGCCCTAATCCGCGCCCCAAAAAGGATTTACGAAACGCCCTCTAAAACAAGGCGCCTGCGCCAAGCGGATAGTCGAACATACCGAGACCCTATCGAAGCGTTAGCCCGCCGAATCCCAGCACAAGCCAACAGACTTCGAACGCTACAAGGACAAACCCCGTGCAACCCACACCCGCCCAACCCAAAAAACTCCTCGACCACTACCGCGACCACATCCGCCTCAAACAATACTCCCCGCGCACCGAAAAAACCTACCTCAAATGGGTTCGCGAATACATCCTCTACCACAACAAACGCCACCCCAAAGAAATGGGCGCCGAACAAATCCGCCAATTCATCACCCACCTCGTCGTCGAACGCCAGGCCTCCGCCTCCACCCAAAACCAGGCCATCAGCGCCATCCTCTTCCTCTACCGCAACGTCCTCAACCTCCAACTCGACCAATCCCTCCTAGACTTCACCCGCCCCAAAAAAGGCAAACGCGTCCCCGTCGTCCTCTCCAAAGAAGAAGCCCGCGCCGTCATCGCCGCCATGAAACCGCCCTACAAACTCATGGCTCAAATCATGTACGGAGCCGGACTCCGCCTCATGGAATGCCTCCGCCTGCGCATCAAAGACATAGACTTCGACAACCACCGCATCCTTGTCTACGACGGAAAAGGAGGCGACGACCGAGTCACCATGCTGCCCGACAGCATGATCGCCCCCCTCCGACAACACATCGAACGCGTCCAACTCCTCCACAAAAAAGACCTCGCCAAAGGACTGGGGACCGCCTACCTCCCCGGCGCATTGGAAAAAAAATACCCCTTCGCCGCCAAAGACTGGCTCTGGCAATACCTCTTCCCAGCCTCTGCCCTCTACGCCGACCCCGCCACCGGAATCGCCCGCCGGCACCACATCCACGAAACCGCCCTACAGCGCGAAATTCGCAGCGCCGCAAAAATCGCCCAACTCGAAAAACGAGTCACCCCCCACACCTTCCGCCACTCCTTCGCCACACACCTCCTCCAAAGCGGATACGACATCCGCACGGTTCAAGAACTCCTCGGACACAAAGACGTCAAAACCACCATGATCTACACCCATGTATTGAACAGAGGCGGCTTGGCTGTTAAAAGCCCCCTCGACCAAGAATAACCATCAACTCTCCCCGTATAAACAAGGACAAAGTCACAAATTCCTCCTGCGCTGTCCTCGGCGACGCGAGCGTACCATATACGGTAGAGAAACCGCCAAACCTTCTTCCCCCACCTTCCGCCCTTCACCCTTACAGATAATACGTCATCCTCTGCAAATGCGCCGACGGATCAATATACTGCACCTTGACGTTCCCCGGAACGTTCAAGCTGACAGGCGCGTAATTGAGAATGGCTTTCACCCCGGCTTGAATTGCCAGATCCGCCACCGATTGCGCGGCCGAGGCGGGGACCGTCAACATCACAATCTTTACCCCAAGTTCCCTGATACGCTCCGCCAAGTTCTCCGCGTCCTCCACGCTGAACTTCCCGATCGGCGCGCCCACCTTCGACTTATCGTTATCGAAGATCGCCACAACCCGAAAACCGCGGTTATGAAACGCCTGATAATTGGCGAGCGCGTGACCCATGTCCCCCGCCCCCACCACCACTACATCCCAAATACGATTAACCTTGAGTATCTCGCGCAATTTTTCGATCAGATATTCGATGGAATAACCCGTGCCTTGCTTGCCGAACTCCCCGAACTGCGAAACATCCTTGCGGATCTGCGCCGCCGAAATCCCCACCTGCTCGCCCAGTTCCTGCGACGACGTGGTCTTCAAGCCCAGGTCCGACATGCGTTGCAACGCTCGCAGGTACACAGGCAACCGCCCGATGATGATGTCCGGTATCTTCCTTGCGTTCATAAAGCCCTCGCCGAATTTGACATGCCGCAACTATACCAAAAAAAATAATTTTGTACAATTCGGTACAAACGCTTCACAAACGGAATTGCAAAAGTCGTTCCCGCTTACCCCTCGTGAGTCGGCTTGACTTGACTCCCTGTCCACGCCTGGAGTTTCTCGCTCTCCGGCGCGCCCTTGCGACCGATGACTTTGTACACATTCACCGCCTTCGTCTTACCCTTGACCGTCACCGCGTCCGCCAATTCCGCGTCGAACTCATCCTTGATCTGCTGATATGTGCTTTCGCTGACGAGGATGGGCCAGGCGTAAGTCTTCGTCAAATCTTGCAGGCGGGCTGCCAGGTTGGCGTTGTCGCCGATTACCGTGTAATTGATGCGCTGTTCCGAACCGAGCAAACCCACGAAGACTTCGCCGGAATTGACGCCCACGCCCATTTCGATCTGACTTGGACGCCCCTCCTTCGCCCATTGATCGCGCAAGTTTGCCAGCGCCTTCCGCATATCCAACGAGGCGCGGACGGCGCGCGCCGCGTGATCCTTGTACGGAACCGGCTCGCCAAAGAAGGCGATGATCGCATCGCCCTCGTATTTATCCACCGTGCCGCCGTGCTTATAGATCACCTGCGACATCGCCTCCAAATACGGGTTGAGCAGCGAGACCACATCCTCCGGGGGCAACTTCTCTGAAAGCGTCGTGAATCCGCGAATATCCGAAAAAATGATCGTCAGGTCGGCGCGCTTGTTGAGCGAATTGATATCCCGCGTCCTCATCATCTGATCCACCATCTGCGGCGAGATGAAGCGGCTGAACAGGTTTCGCACCCGCCGCTTCTCGCGCTCCTGCGAAACGGCTTGTTCCAGCGTGGGTAAAACAACGCCGAGAAAGAGCATCCCCTCCGGCGCGGCGACTGGCAGAACATACCTCTGCCCGACGAAGAGCGCGAGCGCCGCCCCCCAATATGCCAGCGCGCCCACGACCATCAACGAGATCGTCAGGGACGGACGCTTGGAGAGCGTAATCAAATACGCCAGCAACGCCGCGCCCAGAATCGCAAGCAGTGAAGCCCAGGGCGGGGCATGAGTGATGTATTTTCCGTTGAGGATGGTGTCCACCGCGTTTGCCACGATCTCCACGCCCGGCGTGGGATTCCGCGCCGAGAACGGCGTCGGGTAAATATCCTGCAAAGTGATTGAAGTCGCGCCGATCAATACGATCTTGTCGCGGAAGGCGTCCGGGTCCTGTTCGAGCGCGATGCCGTCATGAACGTCCGAAGCGGAAAAGGTTGGGTAGCTTCCGGCGGGTCCCAAAAAGGAAATCGGCAGCGCGCCCGATTGCAGGGCAATACTCCGCCCGTTGAACCGAACGCCCGCATCCGTGAAGGCGGGTCCCTCCACATTCAGGTACAGACGCGCGATCTCAAACGCCCAATGCGGATAAACCTCCCCTTGAAACGTATTGAAGGCGGAGACGCTGCGCACAACTGCGTCGTCGTCGCGGCGAATGCCGGTGATGCCGAAGCCGTCCAGCGCATCCTGATAGATGGGCAGGGGTAAAAGCCGCGACTCGGTCACAAAACCACTGTCCGAATCGCGCAGAATTTGCATCACGGTCGCCGCCGCTGGCGCATCCCCAAGCGCCTCGGCGAACAGCGAGTCGTTCTCTGGCTGGCTTTTATCCGGCTCAAACAGAAAAATATCCACCCCGATCACCCTGCCGCCGCCTTTATTGATCTGCCCGGCGATTTCCGCGAGATATGAGCGGGGCCAGGGCCACTGCAAACCCGTCCAATTGAAAGACTGGTCGTCAATGGCGACGATGACGATCTCGCCCGTAGGCTCTTCCACGCCGCGCAGGCGCATAAAAACGTCCCGGATGGAATATTCCAGCCGCTCAATGGGCGTTGTGACATCGGCGAACAACCCCAGCGATTCGAGCGTCAGAAGGAAGATCGCCGTTCCGACGAGAAGCGCGGCGCGAAGGTTTACAGTTTTGGATTCTGATTGCATGATTCGGTTTATCCTGGATTCGATCGTTTCTATATCAGATATGCTTCGTTCCGCTCAATTCGAAATTGCAATTCTGATTTCGAATTGAGCGCGAACCCAATCCCCTGTTGACGCCGGCGTAATCTTAAGCAGTTGAACGACGCCCGGCTCGACCCGCGCCGATTGCGCCTCCCCGCAACCGATGGGTGGGAGTCCCGACAGGGTCAATTCTACTTGAGCCGCCCCCGTCTTGCACAAGAATTGGATCGCAATTTCCGATTGCGATGACGAAAACGCCAGCCAGTCTTCCAAGTCGTCCGGCGCCGAAATTTCTCCGTCGAATTGAATCGCCCGCGCCGACGCGGGTGAGAGCGCGAAGTTCGCAAGCGGCGCATCCGCCGTATCCCCGTCCGCCGGCGCGGCGATTTTCTCAGGCGCAGACTCAGAAGTCTCCGCGAGCGGCGTCCCGTCGCCGAAGATCGGGATCGCCCCGGCGTTTGCGATTTCCACAAAATCTGCGCTGACCCAGCCCGCCCCTTCCGGCGCAGGGGGATACGAGATGTGAAACCATCCGCCCGAAGAATTCTTCCCCATGATGAAAACAATATCGCGTTGATTCAACAACCCGAGCGAATCGAAATCCCCGCCCGGTCCACTTCGCACGTTGACTCCCCTCAAGATCGCGCCTCTCGCCCCGGACCCGGAGCCTGCGCCTGCATCCACAAGCGGAACCTCCCCCGAAACCTGCACATAATCCGCGCGAACCCAGCCGTTTCCGTCGTCGAAGACGATGCGAAGCCAATAGCCGAACGATTCTTTTCCGGCGACTTGCACCGTCGAAAACGGAGGAATCGTTCCCAATGATTGACTTGCCGTGGACGGCTCGACTCGCACATTGACCTCGCTGGTTGTCGTGCCGGGAATCGGGTCAATCGTCGGCGCGGCGGTCGGCGGCGATGCCGTGCGCGTGGATGGGGGAGCGGCGCTCGGCGGCAAGGTGGCGGTGACGAAAAGCGGCAACACAACATCCGGCGTGGAAGGGCTTGCGTCGCAGCCGGAAAGTAAAACTATCAGGGCTATCCAAATCAGAGCCGTGTTCTTCATCGAACCGGAATTGTATCCAAAAAAAACTCACCCGCGAAATCGTTCGGGGTGAGCGGCGCCTTGTGGCGCCCCCGCGCAGACTCGAACTGCGCTCTTCGGCTCCGGAGGCCGACACTCTGTCCACTGAGCTACGGGGGCGGGACGAGCCGGATTTTACCATTGTCTCCCGCTCCTGCCGGGTTTTTTAAACCCGGCAGGAGCGGGACGGTAACTTACGTCTTCGCCTGCGGCGCAAGCGCGGCGATGCTCTGCCGGTGTTTCTGGATGATCGCCGCATTGCCCTTCTCGTCGCCAAACTTTTCGAGTTGTTCCTTCTTGTGAGCCAGCTCGCCGAGATACTGATAGAAATGACTGGTGGCTTTATACGACCCGCCGCTCAACGCCGCCATGCGCGCCCCGAACTGGAAGAACGAGACGGCTGTTTTATATTGCGCTTCCGAGATCAAGCCGCTGCCCACTTCCTCGCGCAGGTGCTTCTTCAACAACCCCTGCTCGTGGCGGATGAGCCAGATGATGAAGCCGAGGAAGATCAGCCAGCCCGCCCATTCGAGCAGGATGACCAGAGCCAGACTGCCGAGACCCGAAACGAACACCAGCGAAGTGTTATGGAAGGAGTGAGCGAGGACGGCAAGAAAATAGCCGATAAGCGGAGCGACAAACTTGACCAGGATATTCCGGTTTGTGCGCGCTATGGCAAATCCCAGCCCGGTGAACGCCGTGTAGAAGGGATGCCCCCAGGCGAATACGCCCACGCGCAGGGCAAAATTCGTGAACATACCGCCCCAACCGGCTTCGCTGTACTGGCCCAGAAAATAGAAAACGTTTTCTGTGGCGGCAAACCCCAGCCCGGCGATGCCGCCGTAGATGATGCCGTCCAGGATCGAGTCGAATTCCTTGCGGAACAGGAAAAAGACGATCATCACCGCCAATCCCTTCATGAATTCCTCCACCAGCGGCGCAGTGATCGAACCGCCGGCGATGTCTTCCAAAACGGCGTCATTCAACACGAGGCTGAAACCGATCTCGAAGACCGTTGCGATGATCAACGTCCCGATGATGGCGACGAACCCGCCCCAAAAAAACGTGGCCAGCAACAGCCAGCGCGGCTCTTTTTCGTAGCGGTCGAGCCAGTACAAAAACCATGAGAAGAAAAATGCGGGGATAAACGCCATGGGAATTGCAGCAAGAACAGCCATAATACTCCTCCGTGAAATTGGGATTTGAAACGACAAACCTAATTGTAATGAAGTAAGTTGGATTGTCAATCCGGCGGGTAGGTCGGATTGTCAATCCG
>WBZO01007461.1_pt1 | contig 10123 bp, 9 predicted proteins | sample 5204261 | NCBI WGS metagenome assembly WBZO01 (sample SAMN12412400, study PRJNA552823) | activated sludge metagenome | isolation source: activated sludge from anammox sidestream of wastewater treatment plant... | place: USA: North Carolina | collected 2017-09
ACGCCGGCCGTGCTGCGGGACGTGCTGGCGACGGCGCCCGGGGTGCGCGTGGTGGACGATGTGGCTGCGAACCACGTCCCGATGCCGCGCGAGGCCGCCGGCCAGGATGAGGTGCTGGTCGGGCGCATCCGCACCGATGTCAGCGACCCGTCGGGATGCTCGATCGCGATGTTCGTGGCTGGCGATCAGTTGCTGAAGGGGGCGGCGCTGAATGCGGTGCAGATCGCGGAGATACTGGTCAGTCGCGGATGACCCGCCGGATCGTTGCCGGCATCACCGCGAATATGACGAACAGCAGCAGCGCGATCAGGCCGGGCGGCGTCATCAGATAGCCGACATAGGCACCCAGGGAGACGCCGCGCAGCAGCAGCGTGCTGACGATCTCGACCGTCAGCAGCAGCGCGAGGCCGATCAGGCCCATGCCGACCGCGTCGGCCTCGCTGCTCAGGCGGCATTGCCGCTGCGTCCAGCGGGCCGTCGCCGCCATGGCGGCGATCAGGAACGGTGCCTCGGCCAAGGCGGCCAGGAACGGGCCGATCCTCGGTTCCAGCACCAGCACGCGGATCGGCCCCAGCACGCAGCCGGCCACGAAGGTCAGCCCGAAATAGAAGGCGCCGGCGCGGATCAGGGTCATGGGAAGGTCCGGAAGAAGGGAAGGAGTGGGGGGCTTCTGTTGCCCGGTGCCCCCCGAACCGCGCTTATCGCTTATGCAGCGACAGCGAGCGCCTCATTGTCATTGGCACTTGTGAGTTGACCCGATAACGGCGGTATCATGCCGGGCAAAAGGTGGGTCTTTACCACGCGTGTCGAGCCTGTTTCGCCCCCATACTGATCGCGGATGGATCTGGTGGAGGCGCCGGGCACTGCCCCCGGGTCCACAACGCTTATTCCACGCACCGTTTATCGCCATAGTCAGCAAGCTGACACGCCACATATAGGCGGTCGTGGCCGCCGATGGAAGTGGGGGTGGGCGCATTTGGCCGGCGGGTGCTATCAGGCCTCATGACCCTCTCCCCCGAACAGGCGGCCGAGATCGCCGCCCTGCGCACGCAGTCCGCCGCCACCGCCCGGCCGACGGTGCCGGCGCTGGAAGCGCTGCTGTATACCGCCCTGCCGGTGCTGGATCACGGCTTCATCCGCGTGGTCGACTACATGGGCGACGATGCGGCCATCGTGCAGGCGGCCCGTGTCTCCTACGGCCGCGGCACGCGGCGTGTGTCCGAGGATGCCGGCCTGATCCGCTATCTGATGCGGCACCGCCATTCGACTCCGTTCGAGATGTGCGAGATCAAATACCATGTGAAGCTGCCGATCTTCGTGGCCCGCCAGTGGATCCGCCACCGGACCGCGAACGTGAACGAGTATTCGGCCCGCTATTCGATCCTGGACCGCGAGTTCTACATTCCCGCACCGGAACAGCTCGCCGCGCAGGCGGTGGCCAACCGGCAGGGGCGCGGGACGGTGCTGGGCGGCGACGAAGCCGCCGAGGTGCTGCGCCTGCTGCAGGAGGATGCGGCCCGCAACTACGACCACTATGCCTGGATGCTGAACGAGGACGAGGCGGGGGCGGTGCAGGACCCGTCCCGGCAGGGTCTGGCGCGCGAGCTGGCGCGGATGAACCTGACGCTGAACACCTATACGCAGTGGTACTGGAAGACGGATTTGCACAACCTGTTCCACTTCCTGTCGCTGCGCGCCGACGCCCATGCGCAATACGAGATCCGTGTCTATGCCGAGGCGATGCTGCGGACGGTCGAAGCCTGGGTGCCGCTGGCGGCGGCGGCGTTCCGCGACTATCGCCTGGGCGCGGTCACGCTGTCGGCGCAGATGCTGGCGGTGGTGAAGCGGATGCTGGCCGGGGAGGCGGTGGATCAGGCCGGCAGCGGCCTGAACCGCCGCGAGTGGTCGGAGCTGATGGCGGCCCTGGGACGCGGCTGAGGGACGCTGGAGCTCGATCGGCGCAAGACGCGTGCCGAAATATACAATATTGAAATGAAACGGCTTTATTCAGCCGGTGCGCACAGCCTGTAAAATAATCCGACATGGACGGCCGCCAGCCCCATCGGCCGGCGCCGCCCCGGGGCGCCGCCGCCTTGACCCTCCTCACCGCGCGCGCTACCGCGTCAACCGTCCCCGCCACAGGAGCCGTCCGTGTCCGCGTTCACCTTTCCGCCGCCCCCGCCCTCTCCGGAAGCCGAGGCGCTGCGTCTGGAAGTCCGCGACTTCCTCAAGACCACCCTGGCCGACCGCAAGCCGGCACAGCGGGCGGAATCCTGGACTGGACTCGACGCCGCATTCTCCCGCGCCATCGGCGCCCGCGGCTGGCTCGGCATGACATGGCCGAAGAAATACGGCGGACATGAACGCTCCGCCCTGGAACGCTATGTCGTGCTGGAGGAAACGCTGGCCGCCGGCGCCCCCGTCGGGTTGCACTGGATCGGCGACCGCCAGTCCGGTCCGCTGATTCTCCGCGTCGGCACCGAAGAGCAGAAGCGCACCATCCTGCCCCGGATCGCCGCCGGCGAAGCATTCTGCTGCATCGGCATGAGCGAGCCCGACATCGGCTCGGACCTCGCCGGGGTGCGCACCCGCGCGACCAGGGTGCAGGGCGGCTACGTCGTCAACGGCACCAAGGTGTGGACCAGCTTCGCCCACCTGTCGCACTACATGATCCTGTTCTGCCGCACCGGCGCCTCCGAGGACCGGCACGGCGGTGTCAGCCAGTTCCTGGTCGACCTCGGGAACACGCCGGGCATCACGATCCGCCCGATCCTCGCCCTGACCGGAGAGCATCATTTCAACGAAGTCGTGTTCCAGGACGCGTTCCTGCCCGAGGACGCGTTGCTGGGCAAGGAAGGCGACGGCTGGAACCAGGTGACCAGCGAGCTGGCCTTCGAGCGCAGCGGGCCGGAACGGTTCCTGTCATCCTTCTGGCTGTTCGTCGAGTTGGTGCGCGCCTTGGGGCCCGACCCCACCGACGCCGGCGCGGTCGCCATCGGCCGCCTGACCGCGCATATCATGACGCTGCGCCGCCTCTCCCGCTCGGTCGCCGGCATGCTGCAGGCGGGTGAGAACCCGGCCCTGCAGGCCGCCCTGGTCAAGGACCTGGGCGCCCTGGTCGAGCAGGAGATCCCCGAGATCGCCCGCCAGTTGATCGAGGCGGAGCCGGACGAAAAATCGACCCGCGACTTCTCCGCCGTGCTGGCGCACACGATGATGCATGCGCCGTCCTTCAGCCTGCGCGGCGGCACGCGCGAAATCCTGCGCGGCATCATCGCCCGCGGCCTGGGGCTGCGCTGATCGCGCCGAACCGAGTAGATACAAAGGAACCCACACGATGACCGACAAGGTTCTGTACGAGCAGGACGGGCCGATCGTCACCATCACGCTGAACGATCCGAAGATGCGCAACCCGATCTCGGAAAAGGAGATGGTCGACGGCATCGTCGGCGCGCTGGAACGGCTGAACGAGGATCTCTCGGCCCGCGTCGCCATCCTGACCGGCGCCGGCAAGGCGTTCTCCTCGGGTGGCGACCTGACCAAGATGCGCGATGAGTTCGGCGTGCGCGCCGAGAAGCCGCACCTGACGCCGCGCTATTACAAGCTGGGCATCCAGCGCATTCCGCTGGCGTTCGAGAAGCTGGACGTGCCGATCATCTGCGCGGTGAACGGGCCGGCGATCGGCGCGGGCCTGGACCTGACCTGCATGTGCGACATGCGGATCGCGGCGGAAAGCGCGAAGTTCGCCGAAAGCTTCGTCAAGGTCGGCATCGTCCCGGGCGACGGCGGCGCCTGGCTGCTGCCGCGCGTCGTCGGCTTCTCGAAAGCGTGCGAGATGGCCTTCACCGGCGACATGCTGGACGCGCAGGAAGCGCTGGCCTGCGGCCTGGTGTCCCGGGTCGTGCCGGATGCGGACCTGATGGACGCGGCGAGGGCGCTGGCGCAGCGCATCGCGGTGAACCCGCCGCACGCCGTGCGCATGGCCAAGCGCCTGCTGCTGGAGGGGCGGCACACGCGGCTCGACACGCTGCTCGAGATGTCGGCGGCGATGCAGGCGCTGACGCACGCCACCGGCGATCATCGCGAATCGGTCAACGCCTTCCTGGAAAAGCGCAAGCCGGTGTTCAAGGGCGACTGACGCCGCGGCACCACCCTGCATGGCGGCGGTCGCGGCCGCCATGCCTCGTCCGGGAATGGTTCAGATCGGGCTGCGATCGATCCGCTTGCCGATCGTCCCGCCGATCAGGCGCCCCATCTGATGGGCCAGCGCCCGGTCGTCGTTGCTTTGCAGCGTGCACTGCACCACCCCGACCCAGGACACCTGCTCGGACCCCACGGCGCGCACCTCGGCGCGCAGGAACAGCGTCGCCGGCTGAGCGCGGGAGAAACGCTCGCGCAGGCCGGTCTGGGGCATGCCGGGCAGGGCCGCGGTCTGCCCGCCGCGCAGCCATACCGCGTTGCTGCTGGTCGGATCGGTCCAACTGCGATCGGCACCGGCCGGGCCGCGCACCACCGGATCGGCGCCGGCGCGGTCCTGCCCGACGACGCGATAGCTGACGGTCAGCGCGGCGTTCGGTACAGCGGGCACGGGGTGGCCGGTTTCTGCCAGCCCCTGCTTGAAGGCCTCGGCCAGCGCGACGTTCATCGGCGTGGTGTCGCGCACATCCAGCGCCACAGCGAGACGCGCCGGCAGCGGGCGGATCAGGGCGGCGGAGAACTGCCCGACGCACCCCTCCGTCGCCGCAGCCGGAGCGGTGTGCAGCGCGAGCGCCGCGGCAGCCGCCCATCCGGCGAGTTGGAACCTGTCACGCCAGCCGCCTTTGAAACCAACCATCACCAGCTATCTCCGCGATCGGCCTGGAAGGAAAAGGCGCAGGCGTCGCCGATCACCTCGCCCTGCATGTGCCCGCTCTGAATCCTGCCGCGGATCGCCGCGGTGTTCGCGACCGTTTCGAACGATCCATCGACATCGACCGTCACGTCGAACCGGACGGTCCGGCGCCACGGCACCTGCGGCTGGTTCAGCACGTAGACGAAGCTGTTGTCCTTGATCTGGAACGTCATCTGCGTCCGGTTGCCACAATTCGTCGGGTTGCCGCGGATCAGCGCGCCCAGGGCGTTATAGGTCCCGTCGACCAGCTCGATCGTATTGGCAGGCGGTGGAGCGGCCACGGTCTGCGGCGCGGGGGCGGGCGCGGAAGACGAGCAGGCGGCCATCGCAATGGTCACGGCGATGAGGCAGGTCGTACGCAGTTGCAAGGTCGTAACCTCCATGCGCCGGCGGCGGCGGAGCAGACACGCCGTCAACCGCCGGCCGGCGGCGTTTCTGTCCGGTTCGGGACCGAACGGCAAGGGCGGTGATCAGCGGCTTTCGCCGACGAAGCCGGCGATCAGCGTCGCCAGGCGGTCCAGCGCCGCCTGTGGCAGGGGACCTTTCTGCACGGCAGCCAGCGCCGCCTCGAACTCATCGGGCGTCGCCATGCCGACCAGGATCGTGCCCATCGCGGGATGCGAGATGGCGAAGCGCGTCGCCGCCTCGGCCAGCGACGCGGCAAACCCCTCGGTCACCGGCGGCAGCAGGCGGCGGGCCCGTTCCAGGTCGGTGTCGTAGCGCAGCGCCGACCCGATCGGCTCGGGCGGCGGCGAGGCGATGGGATGGCGTTCGGCAGTGCCGCTCAGCGCGCCGCCGGCCAGCACGCGGATGCCGACCACGCCGACCCCCGCCTTCTGCGTATGGTCGAACAGGCGGCCGTAGTCCTGCGCCGGGTAGTCCGCGGGCAGCGGCATCGCGGCGGACGGGTTCAGCATGTTGTAGCTGACCTGCGCGCTGTCGAAGACCCCGGCATCGATCACCTGGTGCAGCGCCTCGGTATCGCCGACGGCGGTGATGCCCAGGAAGCGGGTCTTGCCGGCCTGACGCAGCATTTCGAACGCCGGCACCACCTGTTCCAGCACCTGCCGGCCGGTCACGGATTCGCCGCCGCCATTCACCGTGATCGGGTTGTGGAGGTGGAAGATGTCGACGTGATCCATCCCCAGCCGTTGCAGGCTGGCCTCGAGCGAGGCGGTGACGGTCGCCTCGATCCGCCCGAACGCGGCGGAGGGGATACGGACCTTGGTGGCGACGAAGGCCTGGCGGGGCTTCAGCGCCTTCAGCACGCGGCCCAGGTTGGTTTCCGATGCGCCGTTGCCGTACTGGACCGCGGTGTCGAAATAATTCACCCCGACCTCCAGCGCGCGGCCCACCGCCCGTTCCTGATCGGCCGGGGTGCCGCGGACCATCAGGCCGCCCACCGCACCGCAGCCGAAGCCCAGGATCGCGAGCGGCATGCCGGTACGGCCGAAAATGCGTGTCTCCATGACGACTCCTCCTGTTGTTATCGCCCGTTGCTATCGGTCATACAGCCCGGCCCCCGCGGCCCTGATCTTGCACAGGGCGACCACCAGGTCGAGCGTCGGCGTCGCCACGCCGCCCAGGCGGGCGAGCGCGAGGGGCGCATCGAACATCCCATCCACCTCCATCGGCCGCCCCAGCTCCAGATCCTGCAGGATGCTCGGCTTGTGTTCCATGGACGCCTGGCTGGCGAGGCGGGCGGCATGATTCGAGCCGGGGGCGGCCCCCATGGCGCGGGCGATCGCCTCAGCTTCCTGCATCAGCCGCAGCGAGGCATCGCGCACGGCAGGCTCGGTGTAGTTCGTCCTGGGTGCGCAGCCGGTCAGCACGGCCAGGGTGCCGCCGGCCAGGTTGCTGATCAGCTTGTTCCAGATTTCGGTGCGGATCGCCGCGGTGGCCTCGCCGCTGATGCCGCCGGCGGTGATCAGGCTGGCGAGGCTCTGCACCCGCTCGGACAGCGTGTCGTCCGGCTCCCCCAGGATCACGCGGCTTTTCGGCTGCTCGACCTCGATGACGCCGGGGGCGGTCACCGCGCTGGCGGAATACACGACACCGCCGATGATGCGCCGCGGACCCAGCACGCGGCGCATCGCGTCGCCGGGGTCGATGCGCGGCAGCGACCGGTCCTGGTGCGGCCCGCGCAGGCCGATGAAATACCACCACGGAATGCCGTTCATCACGAAGGCGACCGGGGTGTTGGGGCCCAGCAGCGACCCGATGCCGGCGGCGACCTGCGGCAGGGCGGGGGCCTTGACGGTGACGAACACCACGTCCTGGGGCCCGAGGCTGGCCGGGTCGTCGGTGGCCGCGAGCCGGGCACGGTGGGTGCCATCCACGGCGTGCACCGTCAGGCCGTCGGCGCGGATCGCATCGAGATGCGCCCCGCGGGCGATGACGGACACCTCGGCGCCGGTGCGGTGCAGCCGGATCGCCAGATGCCCGCCGATGGCACCGGCCCCGTAGACGGTGATCTTCATGCGCCGTGCTCCCCCTGGTTGGCGGGCCGCTGTGGCCCCTGTATGGCTCTGCGGGCCCTGTGGCTGGTGGGCCCTATGGCTGCGGGCTCCGGTGACTGGTGGGGCCTGCGACTGGTGGGCCCTGTGGTTGTCGGGCCTGATGACTATTGGGCCCTGTGGCTATGGAGACCCTGCGACCGGCGGGACGCGTGACCGGCTGGCCCCGATGACCGGCTGGCCCCGGTGATTGGCTGGCCACCGGCTGGCCGATCCCGTGGCAGACTGGATTGGAGGCGCGTGCGGGCGGCCCGGTCAAGTGCCGTTCCGTGTCATTGGGCCGGCCGCGGCCCGGGGCGGGAGGCAGGGCGCCGATGCGGGGCTCCCTGCCGCGCGCCGCCACGCCGCACGATCCGGCGCGAAAACAGCCCAGGTCCCGCGTCGCCAAGACTGGACAAGCCAGCGATGCCCTGCGCATAGGGGCCGCGCCGTCGAACCGGCACAGCAGACGACCAGGAGCCCGGCCGCCCGCCCATGATGTATTTCAGCCGCCTGAAGACCGCCGCGATCCTCGGCGCCTGCCTGCTTGGGCTGCTTCTGTGCATCCCGAATCTCGTGCCCGCCCCGGCCTCCTGGATCCCGTGGCGGACCGTGCATCTCGGCCTCGACCTGCAGGGCGGCAGCTACCTGCTGCTGGAGGTCGACATGAAGGCGGTGATCAAGGAGCGGCTCGAGAGCCTGGTCGACGGCGTGCGGCAGGAGCTGCGCCCCGGCCAGATCTTCTATCAGACGCTGGAGGCGCAGCCGGACCAGAACCGCGTGTTCCTGCGCCTGCGCGACGCCACGAAGACTGACGCCGCGGTGACGGCGCTGCGCAAGCTGGTCAGCCCCGCCGGCCCGTCGAACATGCCCGATCTGACCATCGGCTCCTCGCCCGACGGGACCATCACGCTGACCCTGGCGCCCGCCGCGCTGGCAGACCGCGCCAAGGGCGCCATCGAGCAGTCGATCGAGATCGTGCGCCGCCGGATCGACGAGACCGGCGTGGTGGAGCCGCATATCGCGCAACAGGGTTCCGACCGGATCATCGTGCAGTTGCCGGGTCTGAACGACCCGAACCGGATCAAGCAGCTTCTGGGCAAGACGGCGCACATGACGTTCCGCCTGGTCGATGAGACCGCGAGCGCCAACCCCAACAGCATCCCGCCGCCGGGTGTCGAGTTCCTGCCGATGCAGGACCGCCCGCTGGAGCGCATCGCGGTGCGCAAGCGGGTCGATGTCGACGGCGCCGACCTGACCGACGCCCGCGCCGGCACCAACCCGCAGACCGGCGAATGGGTGGTGAACTTCCAGTTCAACGCGGTGGGCGGCAAGCGCTTTGCCGACATCACCCGCGCCAACGTCAACCGCCGCTTCGCCATCGTGTTGGACGACAAGGTGATCTCGGCCCCGGTGATCCGGGAGCCGATCACCGGCGGCCGCGGCCAGATCAGCGGGTCGTTCACCGCCGCGACCGCCAACGACCTGGCCGTGCTGCTGCGCGCCGGCGCCCTGCCGGCGCCGCTGACGGTGGTGGAGGAGCGCAGCGTCGGACCCGAGCTGGGCGCGGACGCCATCCGCGCCGGGGCGCTGTCGCTGGCCGCCGGGTTCATCCTGGTGATCCTGTTCATGGGCGTCTTCTATGGGCTGTTCGGCTGGTTCGCGAATGTCGCCCTGCTGGTGAACGTGATCCTGATGCTGGCCGTCATGTCGCTGCTGGAGGCGACGCTGACCCTGCCCGGCATGGCCGGCATCCTGCTGACCCTGGGCATGGCGGTGGACGCCAACATCCTGATCAATGAGCGGATCCGCGAGGAGTACCGGCTGGGCCGCCCGCCCCTGGCGGCGCTGGAGCACGGGTTTTCCCGCGCCTTCAACACGATCTTCGACTCGAACGCGACATCCTTCCTGTCGCATGTCATGCTGTTCGCCTTCGGCTCCGGCCCGGTGCGCGGGTTCGCGGTGACCATCACCGTCGGTATCGCCACCACCCTGTTCACCAACTGGATGCTGACCCGGCTGCTGGTCTCGTACTGGTATGTCCGGACCCGTCCCAAGGCGCTTCCGGTCTGAGGCTGATCATGCTCCTGAAACCCGCCCTTCGTCTGGTCCCGGACAATACGCGCATCCGCTTCATGCGCGGCCGCTTCCTGGGGCTGCTGGTCTCGGCCGTGCTGTCGGTCGCCTCGGTCATCCTGTTCTTCTACCCGGGGCCGCATCTGGGCATCGACTTCTCGGGCGGCGTGGTGATGGAGGTCCGCACCCCCGGCCCCGCCGACTTTCCCCGCATCCGCGCCGCGCTGACCGCCGAGGGGGTCAACGCCCAGGGCGTGCAGCAGTTCGGTGCGCCGACCGACGTGCTGATCCGGCTGGACGCGCAGCCCAGCGAGACCGAGACCCAGCAGGCCGTCGCCAAGGTGCGGGGTGCACTGGAAAAAGCCATGCCCGGCACCCGCGTGGTGCGCACCGATGCGGTCGGGGCCACGGTCTCGGCCGAGCTGTTCCGGCAGGGCCTGCTGGCGCTGGGCGTCAGCCTGCTGATGATCCTGGTCTATATCTGGTTCCGGTTCGAATGGCAGTTCGCCGTCGGCGCCGTCGTCACCCTGATCCTGGACATCACCAAGGCCATCGGCTTCCTGGTCGTCACAAGGCTGGAATTCGACCTGGTCATGGTCGCGGCGATCCTGACCATCCTGGGCTATTCGACCAACGACAAGGTCGTGGTCTATGACCGGGT
>WBZO01007462.1_pt1 | contig 10122 bp, 8 predicted proteins | sample 5204261 | NCBI WGS metagenome assembly WBZO01 (sample SAMN12412400, study PRJNA552823) | activated sludge metagenome | isolation source: activated sludge from anammox sidestream of wastewater treatment plant... | place: USA: North Carolina | collected 2017-09
CATGCTTCTGATAAAACATTATTTCATCCCAATATATTAGTTTATTATTTGATCAAACCCAAGTCAGAAATTAACCCAAAACATTCCCTCCAAATAGCCATCCTTTAGGTTCATTTTGATTAAATACGTTGTTGGTATAACCAACATGTGCCAGATATAAGCCATCTGCCATAAATGTGGGTGGTGCTTTAGCTCGATTTTTGGCAAAAATTAAATCGGCAAACGCATCCTGACTAAGACCTCCGTTACCGACATAAATGAGAGCACCAACTATGTTTCTAACCATGTGGTACAAGAATGCATTTGCTGTAAAAGTAAATCGGAGAATGCTACCAGATTTCTCAACTTCAGCTGCAATCATATCCCTGATTGGAGACGAAGCCTGACAGTTTGCAGCCCGAAATGAAGAAAAATCCTGTTTTCCGATTAGTTGTTTTATAGCTTTTTGCATCGCATCTAAATCAAGCTCTCGGTGATACCAACCAATAAGTTTCTCAAAAATAGGTGAACTTAACGGCTGATTAAGCAAATAGTAGTGATAAGTCCGATGTAATGCGCTAAATCTGGCATCAAAATCATCTTCAACAATAGCTACTTGCTTCACACGAATTGACATCGGTAAGTTTGCATTAACACCATTTATCCAACCACTCAGGTTACGCTTGGCACTACTTGTAAAATGTACTACTTGGTTAAGAGCATGAACACCAGTATCAGTTCGCCCAGCTGTTATGGTTTTAATTGCTTCATTGGCAAATTTACTTAAAGCGTACTCAAGACAACCCTGCACAGTTCGGGTATTAGCCTGAATCTGCCAACCATGAAAATCTGAGCCATTATATTCAAGCAATACTGCGTATTTAACCATTAAGTCCCATCTCTACTTTTAATTTATTTACCTCTTCTCTCAAGGCATCAGATAAGGCAGGACTATCTAAAATTTGACGAATAATATCTTTGGCTTTATCAGATTCTTCTATATGGAAATACATTCTTGCCAGATTAAGTTTTTCATCTAGAGTATTATCTTCTGAGATAATTATAGACTCAGCCTCTTCTGGAATTAAACTGCTAATTGGATTATCGGCAGAAATTGAAATACTGTGTTTTTCATCAGGAGAGTCCATTTCAACAACTGGCTCTGCTAGCGGTTTAAAATCAACTACAGAAAAATCAAGCATTCGCTCTTGGGAAAAACTAACCACTTCATCAGGGTCTGGTGTATTCTGTGTCGGAGCAAAAGAAATAAAGTCAACAACCCGATTAGCTTCTTCAGCTGATTGATTTATATCATGATCGGTATGTGCCATTTCCTGAATATAATTGTCTACCTCCATCAATGGAGAAGCCTCTGCCAAAGCAGGAGTTTCGACTTTACTCTCAGGATGCACAAAATTCTCGGGATTATCCGTAAGTTCTGACTCAGGAACAGGCATAAAATCATATTTTTGACAAATAATCTCAATATGTTGCCTTAACACATCATCAATATCAAGATTATGATCCAGTGCATAAAATACTTTACTGGCTTTATCAATTTTTCCATCCATAAGATATAATTCAAATAACTTGTATCTTATATCATCACGGCTAGGATCCATTAATAAAATCTTTTCAAGAGTCTCCAATAACTCATGATCCACCTTAAATTCTGGTTTAGAGGCGGTTGATAATTTAGCACCCTCATCTAAAGAAGCTTGCCTATTGGTCACTTCTTTTTCTGTTTCTGTCTGTTGATTAGCATCTGGCAACGGTGAAGTTTGGGTTTGCATTCCTTCGTCCGGTTGATCAAATGCCTCAAATTGATGCCGAGATAATGTCCGATGATGAGAAAACTTGTTTAGATCACCATAGATATTATCATCATTATTCAAGTTCTCTTCTGCATCTAGTTTATTACGCACCCGTTTACGTTTAAACTTATTTAATAGTTCTTTAAGTGAAATATCGGGATAACGTTTTCTAAGTACGACCAGAATAAGAACGATAACTAGCCCCGCCAATAAATAGAGCGAATTAGCAAGGATAAATGACAACAAACCATCATCTGTAGGTTTTGCCGCTGGTTTTATATCTTTATGCTGTGAATGAGGCTTAATATTCTGTGAAGAATTTAGATTATTGATAACAGGTTTTTTTTCGGTTGGTTTGGCAATAAATAATTCAGCGGACTCAATGCTTATTGCTGGATTATATTTGCTGGCTATTGCTTTTAAAACCCCAAATTTCTGATCATTAGAAAGACTAACATCAAGTAAATAGGCATCCGCAAGATTAGCTGGAATTAAACTGATATTTTTTGCTAAAGGTATTTTAATTGAAACATCAGACTCATACAAATATTCAGCATTGTGCATTAAATGATAATTTTCCATTCCCAAAGCAATTAGTACTTGATTGATGGTTAATTGCGCTTTAGGATAGATAGCCTGATTAAATTTTCCAATATTATATAAACTATCATTTGTAACCGTAGTATATAACATTGACTCCTGATTGAATCTAGCTAAACTAGCCTGCAAGGATGGATTACTTAAATCCATTTGGAAAGATGGCTTCTGGATATTTGTTGTAGCTACTTTGGAGTAAATCGGAATAGGTTTTTCATTTGGAACCACTCGATGATTACTTTGATTATCCCGGACAACTATTAATTTATTATCCTGTTTTGCCTGAGTTGTAGAAGTATAATCTACAGGATCTAACAAAACTGTATATTGACGATAAAAATCATCATTATTTATACGATAGTGTAGAAGGAAGCTTAAAACTGGAGAATTAATTAATTTACTAGACGTAATTTTTACGTATGGTGCTTTGGAATCAGTTATTATCTGAAATACAAAACTGCCAAGTTCAGGATTAAAATTAATCCCATACTCTTTAAATTTCTTACTGCTTGCCAAGCCCAGATGCAGATTATTATAATCAGTATCTTTTGGCATATTTGTAAGAGGAACAATAGCATCAAAGCGTTGACTAAGATATGAATTTACCTTGATATCACCCAAATCGGCAAAGCTTGATGAAATAAACATCAAGCCAGCCAATATAAGCAATACTGATCTACGCATAACGACTTACTAGGATATTTACCATACGGCGTAGAGGTTCCGCCGCCCCCCATAATAGCTGATCACCCACAGTAAATAATGCAATATAATCATCACCAAATTTCAATTTTTTTATACGACCAACACCAATATCAAGCGTCCCGCTAATTGCAGCAGGAGTGAGTCCAGCTAAAGTATCAGCTTTATTATTAGCAATAACTTTAACCCATGGATTTGCCGAAGCAATAATTTCACTAATCTTTTCAACCGAAAGGTCTTTACGTTTTAATTTAATCGTAAGTGCTTGCGAATGACTACGTAAAACACCGACACGAACACATAAACCTTCAACTTTAATTGTATCCGCAGCGAGCCCAAGAATTTTATTGGTTTCAACAGCACCTTTCCATTCTTCCTTAGTCTGTCCATTGTCCATTGCTGAGTCTATCCATGGGATAACACTACCTGCTAACGGTGCACCAAAGTACTCTTTAGGAAAACCATCTGAATTTATAGTCTGATTAACCCGCGAGGCGATATCCAAAATCGTTGCTGATTTATCGTTGATAATATCGCTAACCGAATCATAAAGTTTTCCGCTTTGGAGTAATAGCTCGCGAATATTATTGGCACCAGCTCCAGATGCTGCCTGATAGGTCATTGAAGAAATCCATTCAATCAGATCCGCTTTGAATAAACCATCGAGCGCAAGAAGCATCAAACTTACCGTACAATTACCACCAATATAATTTTTCACGCCATTATCAAGGGCGCTATTAATGTTATCTCCATTTATGGGATCAAGAATAATCAACGCATCTTTATCCATTCGTAATGCGGAAGCCGCATCAATCCAGTAACCATCCCAGCCAGCAGCTCTTAATTTTGGCAAAACCTCATGAGTATAGTCACTTCCTTGGGTAGTAACAATACAATCAAGTCTTGTTAATTCATCTATAGCATAAGCATCTTTTAAAGTTTTTTGCGTCTGATTATAATCTGGAGCTGCCCCTCCTGCTGAAGACGTAGAAAAAAATGTTGCATCAATTTTAGCAAAATCATTTTCTTTTTGCATTCTATCCATTAATACTGAACCAACCATCCCACGCCAGCCGACAAAGCCTACTTTCATCATTATATATGCTCCAATAAATTAACCACTACCTTGGCAGCCCTAGCTGCTGCCATAAATTTCAAATCATTAAAAGAATGAATTGCCTGCCCATCCTGTCCTGCCATATCCGATAATGAACGGATAACACAAACTGGAACCTTATTCAGATAGCAAACATGCGCAACTGCTGCTCCCTCCATCTCACAAGCTACAGCATCAAATTCTTTAGCCAAAAATTTTGCTTTTTCCTTATCATCAATAAACTGATCGCCACTGACAATTCTACCAGAAACAATTTTATTCTCAGGTAACGCCAAGTTATCTAATATAAGTTTATTTACTCCACTATCAGTCGGAAATGAAAAAGTATCCATTCGCGCAATCTGACCAAGACGGACACCAAATGGAGTTATATCAAAATCATGTTCAACGAGATCTTCAGCAATAACCACATCACCAAAGACCAGATTCTGACTTAAACTACCAGCAACACCAACATTGATAATTTTATCTGGTGTGAATTTATCAATCATCAACTGTGTAGTAACCGCAGCATTCACCTTGCCAATTCCACAAACTCCGGCAACGACAGTATGACTACCATGTGTATAAACAAAATAACTATTACTACAAAGATCAATCTGATTAATTGGTGTAAGTGCCAGTTCTCTAATAATCTCGTCTAACTCTTCCTGCATGGCACAAATAATTCCAAGTATCATTTATGCACTAATCCCTTTGTTTAAAAAGAGTTGAATAATTTTTGCAATTTGAGACTTTAACTGTTTTCTTGGAACAACCATGTCAATTGCTCCTTTTTCAAGAAGGAACTCAGCACTCTGAAAGCCCTCAGGTAATTTTTCTCTAACCGTCTGCTCAATCACACGTGGACCCGCAAAACCGATTAAAGCTCCAGGCTCAGCAATAACTACATCACCAAGAAAAGCAAAACTAGCTGAAACACCGCCCATTGTAGGATCGGTTAAGACAGAAATAAAAGGCAGCTGCTTTTGAGTTAATAAATGTAATGCAGCTGATGTTTTTGCCATCTGCATTAGAGAGTTAACGCCTTCCTGCATTCTTGCACCACCAGATGCTGCCACACAAATAAATGCACAATTATTATCCACAGCAGCTTTTACACCACGAACAAAGCGTTCGCCAACAACTGAACCCATTGAACCACCGATAAAACGAAATTCAAACGCTGCTACAACAGCAGGCTCATTATTGATAGTTCCCTGCATTACAACCAAGGCATCATCTTCACCAATTTTTGCTTGTGCTGCTGTCAATCGTTCTTCATATGCTTTTGAGTCTTTGAATTTCAAACTATCCACAGGATGGACCTCACGACCAATCTCGATTCGTCCCTCACTATCAAGTAGCATAGCTATTCTATTTCTAGCATTTAATGGGTGATGATGTTCGCATTTTGGACAAACATCAAGATTCTGCTCCAGATCGGTATAGTACAAGATCTCATTACAGCTATCACATTTATGCCACAGTCCTTCTGGAACATTTGCCTTTTCAGTAGAATCAACCTGAACCTTTGGAGGTAACAGTTTACTAAGCCAACTCATATTTTTTACCTAAAAAATTTTATATTGATTAAATACTCTTTGATATAAATGCGAAGAGTATCCGCAAAACCTTAGCTATTTAAGCCTGCGCCTGCATGGCTATTTTCTGAGCCCATATTTTTGGCGCACTCTGATGAACAGAATCTCCGGTACTATCAACAGCAACCGTAACAGGCATGTCTTCGACTTCAAACTCATAAACAGCCTCCATTCCAAGATCGGGAAAAGCCACCACTTTAGCTGATTTAATCGCTTTTGATACTAGATAAGCAGCCCCACCAACGGCAATAAGGTAAACAGTTTTAGTGTCTTTAATTGCATCTATTGCAACCTGTCCACGCTCAGCTTTACCGATCATTCCAATCAAACCAGTAGCTTCAAGCATTTGACGGGTAAATTTATCCATACGCGTAGAAGTTGTCGGACCAGCTGGACCAACCGCCTCATCACGTACCGGATCAACAGGTCCAACATAATAAATAAATCGCCCATTAAAATCAACAGGTAATTGCTCCCCCTTATTTAACATATCGGTAATTCGTTTATGCGCAGCATCACGACCAGTTAGAATTTTCCCGGATAGCAAAATAGTATCGCCTGTTTTCCAACTAGCAAGTTCTTCCTTACTGATATTATCTATATTCACTCGCTTTGAACCATTTGAACTTAAAGTAATTGCTGGGTAATCTTCAAGTTTCGGTGGAGTCAGTATTGCTGGTCCACTACCATCCAGCGTAAAATGAATGTGGCGAGTAGCAGCACAATTTGGGATCATGGCAATCGGTTTACTTGCCGCATGAGTTGGACAATCAAGAATTTTAACATCCAAAACCGTTGTTAATCCACCTAAACCCTGAGCTCCAATTCCTAATGCATTAATTTTTTCATAAAGTTCAATTCTTAGCTCTTCAATTTTATTTTGTGGTCCACGAGCGATCAAATCAGCCATGTCAATTGACTCCATCAAAGACTTTTTCGCCAACAACATAGCTTTTTCCGCAGTACCACCAATTCCAATGCCAAGCATTCCTGGTGGACACCAGCCTGCCCCCATTTGTGGAACAGTTTTTATTACCCAATCAACGATTGAGTCTGAAGGGTTTAACATTGCAAACTTGGATTTATTTTCTGATCCACCGCCTTTTGCTGCAATCTCAACCTCAATAGTATTTCCCGGTACAATATCAAAATGCACTACAGCCGGACCATTATTCTGGGTATTTTTACGACTAAAGGCTGGATCAGCAAGAACTGAGGCACGCAATTTATTATCCGGATAAAGATAGGCTAGTTTAACCCCTTCATCAACCATCTGTTGAATCGACATCGTGGCATCACTAAACTGAACATCCATACCTACTTTAATAAAAGCACAAACAATTCCAGTATCCTGACAGATTGGGCGTTTTCCTTCGGCACTCATGCGTGAATTTACCAATATCTGAGCAATAGCATCTTTTGCGGCAGGTGATTCTTCATGTTCATAGGCTTTTGCCATAGCCTGAATAAAATCTAATGGGTGATAGTAGGAAATATACTGCAAACTATCTGCTACTGATTGTATGAAGTCATTTTGCTTGATTAAAGTGGGCATTAGGTAATCCTTATCTAGACAATCCAACCTTTCATTTTAGCATGTCTATAGCTAATTATTTTATATTTCAGCCAAAATATTTAATCACCCAGTAACAAATCGAAAGCCATAGCGAATTAAAAGCAACTAAGTTAATTTGGAAAGCCAACATGACCATATATAACATTGATTGTGTAAAGCCGCATTATTAAGTCTTGATGAGGCTATCCATGTTTATTTGACTGGCATATAGATTTCAGTAAGATACTCTTCCGCGTTTTCGGCATTATGTGGACCCTTTAGATATAGCTCATACGGGGGAACTCTTTTATCTGCTTTTAATTTCAATCCTCGCATATGAGCATATATACCCGCCCACGCATCGCCCAGAAAATCATAACTACCATGTAAGACTACTTTTATTGCTTTATGTTCTGGGATACTCTTACAATTTAGTTCATTTAAAGAAATATTGCCCCCATCATAAACAGCAGCAGCGGTATAATGCATTATTTCTTGGCTAATTTTAAATTTATCACAAAAGCAAACCATTCCAGTTGGCGTAATAGCAGCTTGACTGACTAACTCGTGAAGCTTCGTAAAAGTAGCTCGCATACTACCTGCAATCCCAGACAGATGAGAAACACCACTGATTCCTGCCACATTAAATCCAGTAATTGTATCAGGAGTATCAAAATATTCAAGCCGCGATGGGATTTTACCCAATTTAACCATATATTCAAGCCGGGTTAAGCCACGCTCAAAATCACGTCCGATCATAACCTGAAATAGTTTTTTGAAGAAACATAGGAATAATGGTAGTTTACTTTCCATCTGCCAGCTGACCTTTGTTTCATTAGCAGATACTTCATCTAGCTTGAAGGTTACCTTAGCCTGCGATTTAAATGGTTTAATAAAATTTAGTTCAATATTTACCTGATCATGAGTATGACTAATTAATTTCATATTACCAACACCAGTAAACTTGCTTTCCCACTCAAGATAATTATTCTGGCAGTTTACAATAGTAGCAGGATCAAGACATGCCCAAGGTGACCAACTACCCCAATTATTAAAATCAGCTATACAGTTCAATAACTGTTGTGAGGAGGCAGAAATTAGCCTTTCTTTAGTTACCGCATACTTCATGATATACCCCTCTTTAATTTATGTAATGATAGTTTTACAGACGCAAATACAAATTTTCCAGAAACTGACCTAACGATTAAATTTTTTCATAAAATCAGGATATGCTAATTCATAGAAGTCACCAGGAAGTAAATCACCTAGCTGAATACCACTGATAGCTGAACGAATCAGCCTTAATGTTGGTAAACCAACTTTGGCAGTCATTCGTCTAACTTGACGATTTTTACCTTCAGTGATAGATAATTCTAGCCAGCTAGTTGGAATAGTTTTTCGCTCGCGAATTGGTGGATTTCGCGCCCATAGATTATCCGGCTCTTCAATTATTTTGACAGATGCTTTGGCAGTTATAAAATCTCCCAAATTAACACCCGATGCAAGAGTTAACAATTGCTCATCATCAGGAACCCCTTCAACCTGAACCCAATACGTCTTCGATTTACCATATTTCGGCTCGGCTATCTTTGCCTGTAATTGTCCATCATCGGTGAGTATCATTAACCCCTCGCTATCAGTATCAAGTCTTCCTGCTGGGTACACATCAGGAACAGATATATAGTCTTTGAGCGTCTGGTGTGGTGGATTAGGTGAAAATTGGCTGATTACTCCGTAAGGTTTATTAAAGATGATAATTCTAGTCATTGTCAGGCTAGTTTATAATTTTGTTTAGCATAAGCTTGTAAGCCATCAAATACCTGCCTAGCTACTTTCTGGCGAAATTCTTCAGTTCTTAGCAAGTTTTCTTCAGTTGGATTCGAGACAAATGCCGATTCAACTAGTATTGACGGAATATCTGGTGCTTTTAGAACTGCAAAACCAGCACGTTCAATATTCTGACTATGAAGTTTATTAATGTCTTTAAGTTGCGATAAAATAATCTGACCAAGCTTGCTACTTTTACGCATGGTATAACTTTGGGTCATATCCAGCAAAATACGATTAACCACACTATCTTTAGTTTTAAATGACATCCCACCAATCAAATCAGCATTATTTTGGCTAACTGCCATATATTTGGCAAAAGCACTACTCGCACCATGTTCGGATAAAACAAATACTGAAGACCCTCTAGCTTGAGGAGAGCTAAAAGCATCAGCATGGATTGAAACAAATATATCGGCTTTTGCTTTCCGTGCAATTGCGACTCTGGTACCCAACGGAATAAAAATATCCTGCGTTCGAGTTAACTGAGCACGCATATTATCACTGGAATTAATCAGATCTCTCAGTTTCTTACCAATATCCAAAACAATATGTTTCTCCTTAGTCCCCTGTGGTCCAATCGCACCCGGATCCTCACCACCATGCCCGGGGTCTATCATTACCAGAATTTTCCCTTTGGTAACTGTCTGTTTACCTTCTGGAACAGGAGCGATTTCAGGGTAATCCTTGGTTCGTGGCTCAACGGCAGATTCTTCCGACTCCGGCTGCTTGGTCTGATCAGCATTTATCTGCAAGAATGCCAACAATTGATCATTAAGCTCATCATTATTTGATGATTTAGCATAATTTAATGGGTACATATCAAACATATAGCGATATTTATAATTAACACTACCAAGACTAACCGGATCAATGGTCTGGGTTTGTGCTGAAACTGGCTGCCTGACATAAACAACTATCCTGACAGTTGTTGGTGTATTTTGTCCA
>WBZO01007463.1_pt1 | contig 10122 bp, 8 predicted proteins | sample 5204261 | NCBI WGS metagenome assembly WBZO01 (sample SAMN12412400, study PRJNA552823) | activated sludge metagenome | isolation source: activated sludge from anammox sidestream of wastewater treatment plant... | place: USA: North Carolina | collected 2017-09
AATTACGGCGATGCGGCGGACGAGGAGCGCCTGGAAGCGCTGATCCACGAGAACGTGCTGGCGCAGCTCGACCACCTGCGCACGCATCCCTCGGTGGGCGCCCGCCTCGCCCCGTCAGGCGACGGGCACCTGCGCATCCGTCGCGCGCGAGCCGACGAGGCGGGGACGCTCGCGCCCCTGCTCACCGACCTGTGCCGGCGCTCGAAGGCGCACTGGGGCTATGCCCGCGAGCTCCTCGAGCGCTGGTCGGACGAGCTGCGCATCACCCCCGCGGACATCGAGCGCGATGCGGTCCTGGTCGCCGAGTCGGCAGACCCGACCGCCACGCCGACGACGGCGCGTGTCGTGGGCTTCGCGCGGATCGCGGCGGACCCGCCGGACGGCGGCACGCCCCATGACCCGCGGACGGGGGCCGTCGCGTCAGCGCGACTCAGGGACCTCTGGGTGGGACCCCAGGACATCGGCGCCGGGGCTGGGCGCGCCCTGTTCCACGCGGCGTGCGAGGTCGCCCGCACGCTGCCCGCTGACCGGCTGCTCATCGTGGCCGACCCGAACGCGGAGGGCTTCTACATCCGGATGGGCGCTCGGCGCATCGGCGAGGAGACGTCCGAGGTGGTCGATGGTCGACGCCTGCCGATCCTCGTGCTGGACCTCCATCGCCCCGTTGGCGACGCGGGTGTCACGCGGGGATGACGATGCCGTCGAGGCCCTCCTCGGGATCCGGATAGCGCGGGTCAAGGTCATCGATGACCTCGCCCAGGATGTGCGCCACGGCGAGGTTCCGGAACCACTTGTGGTTGGCGGGGATGAGGTACCACGGTGCCCACTCGGTCGATGTCCGCTCGAGCACATCCTCGAACGCCCGGATGTAGTCCGGCCAGCGCTCGCGCTCGCCCAGGTCGGCCTTGGAGAACTTCCAGCGCTTGTGCGGCTCGTCCAGCCGGGCCTGGAGGCGTTCCCGCTGCTCGTCACGGTCGATGAACAGGAACAGCTTGACGATGGTCGCCCCCTCGTCGGTGAGCATCCGCTCCCATTCGTTGATGTGGCGGAAGCGGCGGCCCCAGATGGCCTCGGGGACGAGGTCGTGGACCCGCACCACCAGCAGGTCCTCGTAGTGGCTCCGATTGAAGATGGTGATGTGGCCCTTGGCCGGCGTGTGCTGGTGGATGCGCCACAGGTAGTCGTGGGCGAGCTCGACAGGATTGGGCACCTTGAAGCCCACGACCCGGCAGCCCTGCGGGTTGAACGCGTCCATCACGTGGCGGATGGTGCCGTCCTTGCCGGCCGCGTCGATGCCCTGGAGCACGATGAGCAGCGGGTGCCTGCCCTCCGCCCAGAGGCGCTCCTGGAGCTCCGTGAGGTGGACCTCGTGCTCGGCCTGCTGGGCCTCCGCCTCCTCACGCTCCCAACCGTGCGTGGCGCCCGCGTCGAAGGCGCCCAGGTCGACCTTCGCGCCCGGCGTCACCCGCAGCAGGTCACCCAGGCGATCCTTGCCAGCCTTGCCCACGCCGTCACTCCTCCGACACCCGGGGTGGCTCGGTCCCCGCAGGCCGCAGGATAGCCGCCGACGAGGGCGGGGCGTCAGGCCCGGGCGCGAGGTCCGGCACGCGGTCGGCACGGAGCCATGCGTCGAGGAACGGCCCCAGGTCGCGCCCCGCCACCTCCGACGCGAGGGCGATGAACTGGCCCGTGGAGGCGCTCGCGTCACGATATCGGTCGAGCCACGCGCGCTCGATCGCCCGGAACGTCGGGTCGCCGACCTCCCGGCGGAGCGCCTCGAGCGCCAGCGCCCCCTGGTCGTAGACGGTGGCGTCATACGCGTTCGCGGGGAGCCTGGGCCGAGCGGGCGGGCCACCCGCGTCCCGCGCCGCCTGCGCGCCGCGCGCGATGCGGGTCATGCGTCCCTCGAAGCCCAGGCGATCGCACCCCGATGCCGCCTCGAACCTGCGCTGGTACCACGTGGCGTGCCCCTCGGACAGCCACTTCTCGTCCCAGCCCACCAGGGACACCGAGTCACCGAACCACTGATGGGCCACCTCGTGCACCAGGAGCGCCCGCCAGGCACAGGCGCTCACCTGCGGGTCGAGCAGCTCGGCCCCGGCCACGATGAGCGTCTGTCCCTCGAGCACGGCATCGGTCGCGCCCAGCGGGGCGAGCTGGACGCCGATGCTCCCGAAGGGCAGCGGGAGACCCAGCTCGGACTCCAGCCAGGCCACGGCCTCGGTGATGTCGTCCAGGCGATATCCGCTGACGGGTGCCAGCGCCGCCGGCACGGCAGAGCGCAGGTGCGGTCCGTCACGCGGGTCGGCCTCGATGAGCGCCATCCGGCCCACGCCCATCGCGAGCACGTGGGTCGCGACCGGCGCCCCCGAGGCCCACGTGGTCGTGACAGACCCATCGTCATGCGCCACCTGCGACACGCGCGCACCGGTCGCCACGCCCAGCATCCCCGCGGGTGCCGTGAGCCGGATCGTGAAGGTCGCCTTGTCCAGCGGGTGGTCGTTGGAGGGGAACAACGTGTGGGCGCCGTTGGGCTGGGAGGCGAGCAGGAACCCGCCATCACCGTCGGGCAGGAGGCCGCGCGCCACGCGCCGCCTGTCCCGAGCCCTGCTCGGCAGGGTCATCCCCTCCCCCAGGCGATGGACGCCCCCCGGCTCCGTGGTCCAGGCGACGTCGATGACCAGCCCCGTCCCGCGTGGCAGCGGGCGGCCGAGGGGCACCAGCAGCTTGCGCCGCAGCGCGTCACGTCCGTGCCGCGCCACGACCCCGTCCACGCGCACCCCGGAGACCTCCGTCGCGGCACCTCCGAGGTCGAGCGACAGCTCCGCGAGTCTGTGCGTGGTGACGAGCGCGATGCGGGCGCGACCCCCCACCAGGCCGTGCTCGTGCGCGCCGTCCGGTGCGTGCCAGGTCAGGTCCAGGTCGTAGTGGGTGACGTCGTAGCCGCCGTTGCCCAGCGTGGGGTAGAAGCGATCACCGAGGGTGCGCGCTCCCACGAGCGCAGGGTCGAGGGAGCCGGACGGCATCGGCGAGCCATCGCCACCCGCGGTCGGCGCCAGAGTGGCGAAGCCCAGCAGCAGCGCCACCAGGGCGCCGGGGCACGCGCGCCGCAGCCATCGCGCGGGCGCGCCGGGCCACGGGCGGGTCGGGGGGCTCGGGTCGGTCAGGGCCAGAGGATAGCGATGGGCCGGCCGACACGCCGATGTGCGGGAACCGGTCGCCATCGCTCGGCGTCTGGGGCTCGGCAACCACGCGGCCGATGCACTCGGCCCTGACGCGTGGCGACGCATGGTCGCCCCGCATGCACCCAGCACAGGAGGTCCCATGTCCACCAGCCTCACCCCGACCCGGTACGGACGCACCCGCTGGCTGGCGGGCGGCGTGACGGCCGGCCTGGTGGCCGCGATGCTCGCGGGCGCGTCCCTCGCACCCGTGGCGGCCCAGGACTCCAGCACCCCGCAGCACACCCTCAGCGTGAGCGGCACCGGCAGCGTGTCCGTCAAGCCCGACACGGCGGACGTCACCGTGGGCGTCACCATCCAGCGCGATACCGCGGGAGACGCGGCGGCCGACGCGGCCAACGTGATGGACGCGGTCGTCAAGGCGGTCCTGGGGCTCGGCATCGCCGAGGAGGACCTCCAGACCACGTCGCTCAGCCTGTCACCCGTCTACGACTACGACTACACCCCCAATCGCCTCGTCGGCTACACCGCGAACAACCTCGTGACCGTCACGGTGCATGACATCACCCAGACGGGCCCCGTCATCGACGCCGCGACCGGCGCCGGCGCGACCGATGTCAACGGCATCACCTTCCGGGTCGCCGACCAGGCCGCGGCGGAGACACAGGCACGCGAGCAGGCGGTCAAGGCCGCGCGCGCCAAGGCGGACACCATCGCCGCGGCTGCGGGTACCGAGATCACCGGCATCATCAGCATCAGCGAGACCAGCGCGCCGGTGCCCTATCCCATGTACTACGCCGCCGACATGGCGGGCGCATCGCGCGAGTCGGCCCCCACGCCGGTGCTCGCGGGCACCGTCAAGGTCGAGGTGAGCGTGTCCATCGTCTACAGCCTCCCGTGACGCCGTGATGGCTGGGGCCATCATCGGCAGTCGCGCACCCCCTCGCGCCGGGACGCCCGTCCCGGCGCGATCGTTTCCTGGGGACGTCAGCCTCCGACACGGACCCGAGCCAGCTCGCGCGCGGCCTCGTCAGGCATCAGGAACCAGCGCAGCTCGTGGAACAGCGCGTCCACGTCCAGGTCCGCCGCCGACTGGGGGGGCGCCGACGGTTCGGGCGGACGCGCGAGCAGCGCGCGCGCCAGCCCCATGTGGTCGGCCAGCGCCGCCTCCGGCAACCGGTCGTCGGGGCACGGATAGCGCATCGACCCACCCTCGTAGCGCACGTCATGGAGCGACAGCGGTGCGCGGGTCACGCCGCCCGTGTGCCGCCACAGGCCGCTCGCCGGGTCCAGACGGTACTGGGGCGCCAGGCGCCAGCCCTCGGTGGCGACCAGCTCGACCGCATCGAGGAGGTACCGGAAGACCGTCTCGCTGACGAAGTAGTTGAAGCTCACCCGGACCCACCCGGGCTTGATGGCCTCGTGCCCGGCCAGGATCTCCGACTCCAGCAGGCGCGAGGTCGCGAGGTCGATGCCCAGCAGCCGATGGCCATACGGGCCGGCGCACGAGCAGCCGCCCCGCGACTGGATCCCGAACAGGTCATTGAGGAGCGCCACGACCAGGTTGTGGTGCAGTCGTCGCTCGCCGTGCGCGATGGTGAGGCTGACGATGGACAGTCGACGCGCCCGTCGGTCGCCCAGGATGGTGATGGTGGGCACCTGTCCCCAGCGCTCGATGGCCCGACCGATGAACTCGTGCTCGCGGGCCACGATGACGTCGGACCCGACCCGCTCCTTGAGCTGGAACACCAGGCCTGCCCGGATGGAGCCGACGATGTCCGGCGTGCCCGCCTCCTCGCGATGCTCGACGTCCGCGAGGTAGTGGTGCGCCTCCTGGTTGACATAGGCGACCGTGCCACCGCCCACCACGGTCGGCACCCGGTTTCGGAACAGGTCGCGCCGGGCGACCAGGATGCCGGGCGTGCCGGGCCCGCCGATGAGCTTGTGGGTGGACACGAACAGGGCGTCCTTGGTATCGAGGTCAGCCTCCGTGGCGTCGCCTGCGGGCGCTGGCCGACGGGGCTCCATCTGGATGTCGACGTACGGCGCGGCCGCCGCGAAGTCCCAGAACGACAAGGCGCCGTGACGGTGCAGCAGCACGCTGATGGCGCGCGTGTCGGACAGGATGCCGGTCACGTTGGAGGCCGCGGAGAACGTCCCGATGCGGAGCGGGCGCGCCGCGTGGCGGACGAGCTCCTCCTCCAGGTGCGCCAGGTCGATGTGACCCTCGGCGTCCTCGCGGATGGCCACCACGTCCGCGATGCTCTCGCGCCAGGGGAGCTCGTTGCTGTGGTGCTCGTACGGCCCGATGAACACGACCGGGCGCTCGTCGGCGGGGATCCGGTCACGCAGGCCGTAGCGGTCGTCGAGCTCCGCGGGGATGCGCAGGCCGAGCACATCCACGAGCTTGTGGATGGCCCCCGTCGACCCGGTGCCCGCGAACACCACCGCGTATCGCCCCGGGTCAGCGCCCAGGGCGTCCCCGATGATGTGACGGGCCTCCTCGCGGAACCGGGTGGTCTGGAGGCCCGTGCCCGAGGACTCGGTGTGGGTGTTCGCGTACCGCGGCAGCACCGCGGCCCGGATGTGGTCCTCGATGAAGCCCAGGCTCCGCCCGGACGCGGTGTAGTCCGCGTACGTCACGCGGCGGGGACCGAAGGGTCCCTCGAGGACCTGGTCGTCACCGATGACAGACGCCCGCACGAGATCGATGAGGTCCTCCGCGAGCATGGGCGGCGAGGAGCCTGTCATGCCCGCGATGTGATCCGCCATCGGACCATCCTAGTGCCCCTGCTCAGGGCACGGGAGGCGTCGGCTCGGGAGTCCTCGCGACCCGCTGGTCGGACGGGCAGCCCCAACCGGCTGGCGGCTGGTCGCGGACCTCACGCACGACGCCGCTGTCATCTGGGACCAGCAGGACCACGACGCCCGTGTCGGAGAACCTGATGTCGCTCACCTGGCCTGTCGGGGGCGGCACGCACCACCGTTCGGCAAAGCCGGTGTCCACGCCCGTGACATAGTCCCAGCGGAACTCGAAGCAGATGCCCCGCGCGCGCATCCGCGCCGCGGCCACGGCCGGCCGGGCGCCGACCAGGCCATCAGGCAGGCTCTGACCCGTGCCCCCGTGCCACGGCTGGCATCCACTCAACGGCGCGGGGCCCGTACCAGGCGCGAACGCCGTGAGGCGCAGGCCATCGATGCGCAGCGAGCCGGGGACGTCCCCGCCGCGTCCGTCACGCGCGAAGTCACCCGACCAGGTGCCGCCGAGCGGCGTCCGGAACAGAGGCCCAGGGTAGGAGATCCACTCCCCGCCCGACGAGCCGTCATAGGTGCGCATCTCGGTGACCCACCAGTGGGTGTCGTCAGCCGCGAGATACAGGTACAGGCGCATGGGCACGCCCCGCTCTCGCCACTCCACCTCGAGCGTGCGATAGGTCGGGCTCCCCGAGTCGCCCCCGACCTGGATGGCCGGCTCGCCCTGCGCGATGTCCGGCGTGCCCGTGAACGTGCCCATCGCCTCGATGCGCAGCGAGTCCGCCTCCAGACGCACGCCGCCGCCGTCCCAATCGATGGCCGGCCCCGAGTCTCCGCCCTGGCCCACGGACCACGGACGTGCGTGCGGTCGCCCGACGACCATGCCCACCGCGACGATGACCACGACCACCGCGGCGAGGGCGGCCAAGGCGCCTGTCCGAACCATGGCCCGGCGAGGCCTCCTCGGCAGCGGCCGCCCCATGGCGTCCTCGGCCATGGCCAGCAGCGTCGCCGGCATGCCGAGCTGACCCTGCTCGTGCAGCAGCCCTCGAAGGATGGGCTCGAACCGGTCGGGCCCCAGGGCCCGAGGGTCGCGCAGGTCCGTCATCGGTCGCCCTCCCATGGCAGCCGTGCCCCGGCGTCGTAGGCCGCCCGAAGGGCGCGGAGCGCGTGATGGAGTCTCGAGCGGATGGTCCCGGATGGCTCGCCCAGGCGATGGGCGATGGCCTCGATGGGCAGGTCGGCATAGAAGCGCAGTACCACGACCATCCGGTGGTCCGGCGTGAGGAGGGCGAGCGCCTGCGCCAATGCCTCCCGTTCCGGCGCCGTCTGGCTCGCGTCACCGACCATGGGCAGCCCGGGAAGGTGCGGCTCGAGCGGCAGGCTCCGACGCACCCGCTGTCGGCGCATCCGATCGCGGCAGCAGTTGACCACGATGCGCTGGAACCAGGCATCAAAGCTCGCGGCATCGCGCAGGGTGCCGAACGAGGCCCAGGCGCGGACGACCGCGTCATGGGTCGCGTCCTGCGCCTCGGTCGCATCGCCCAGCACCACCGCCGCGAGCCGATACGCCGACTCGAGGCGGTCGAGCACGAGCGCCCGGAACGCGTCCTCCGCGGTCGCGCGGGTATGTGGTGCGGTCATTGGCTCCACCGGCGACAAGGCCGGCGACAAGGCCGGTTGACGGATCCCTTCCACGCCCCTCCAGACGCAGTGGTGGCTGGTGACGTTCAGATCCCGCATGGCGAGGATGCGCATCCCGCGGTGCACGGGCGATATTGCCGGCGGGACGGTCCGGGGGACAGGGAGCGCGAGAACCTGGATTCCTGACCGGACACCGCGCCGCCGCGCTCGAGCACAACTGGCGAGCGAGCGTGGCTGCGCCGCGCTGGGCGCGGTTCCCGCCATCCGTCGCCGCAGGCTGGCACCATGGCCCCATGCGCAGCGCCGAGGATGTCCCCGCCGACCGAGAGGTCCTGGTGAGCGTCGATGTCGAGACCTCGGGTCCCAGCCCGTCCGTGGCGAGCCTGCTGTCCGTGGGCGCCTGCCTCGTGGACGACCCCTCGCAGGCCATCTACCTGGAGCTCCGCCCGGAGCCCGGACGTGGCTGGGACGCGACCGCGGCGGCCGTGCACGGCCTTGATCGCGACCGGCTCGAACGGGAGGGCCTGGCACCCGCCGACGCGATGTCGCGGCTGGTCGCATGGCTCGACCGGGTGGCGCATGGCGGCCGGCCGGTGTTCGTGGGCCTCAACGCGGGCTTCGACTGGATGTTCCTGGCCGATGCCCTCTGGCGGGCCCTTGGCCGCAACCCCTTCGGCCACGCGCCGCTCGACCTCAAGGCGCTGTACATGGGCCGTGACGCCGTCCGCCACTGGGGGGACACGACACGCGAGGACATGGCGCGGCGGTATCCGGTGGCCGAGCCGCACACCCACAACGCGCTCGACGACGCCCGTGCCCAGGCGGCCATCGCGCGGCGCCTCCTCCACGACCCTCACTGACCGCGCCGCACCACCACGCGCCGACCAACCCGAACGTACCCCTGTCCACGGTACGTTGGGGTCATGTCGGTGCAGGCCCGCACCACCGCATGATCTGTCCTGCGAACACCCCACGGGTGATCGAGGGGACCGTCACCACGGCCCCCGGGATGCGGCAGGCCTCCTCGTCGCACCCCGGGGAGACGGCTCACCCACGATCCACCCGGTACACCGACCGGCGACCAGGACGGTTCCTCCTCCCCGTCCCTGGTCGCCGGTCCGTCCTTCCCCGGGTTCAGTCCGGCTCCACGTCCGGGACGCCGATGACGTTGTACCCGCCGTCCACGTAGATCACCTCACCGGTCACCGCGCGCGACATGCCGCTGCACAGGTAGAGCGCCGTCTCCCCGATGTCCTCGATGGTGATGGGGGTGCGCATGGGTGACACGTCCCGGAACTGGCGGTGGTGCTTCTTGAAGTCCTTGACACCGGAGGCCGCGAGGGTCCGGATGGGCCCCGCGCTGATGGCGTTGACGCGGATCCCGTCTGGGCCCAGGTCCACCGCCATGTAGCGCACGATCGCCTCGAGCGCCGCCTTGGCGACCCCCATCACGTTGTAGTTGGCGACCACCTTCTCGGCCCCGTAGTAGGTGAGCGTCAGCACGCTGCCACCACCGGTCATGAGCGGTCGGGCGGCACGGGTGATGGCCACCAACGAGTAGGCGGACACGTCCAGGGCGAGCGCGAAGCCCTCGCGCGAGGTGTCCACGAAGGCGCCCTCGAGCTCCTCGCGCTTCGCGAACGCGACGCAGTGGACCAGGATGTCGAGCGTGCCGTGGCGCGCCTCCCAGGCCCGGAACACGCGCGCGATGTCCTCGTCGCTCTGGACGTCACAGGGCTCCACGAAGTCCGCGCCGATGCTCGCCGCCAGTGGCTTGACCCGCTTCTCGATGAGCATCTCGGCAGAGCTGAGGCCCACCGTCGCGCCGTGCTCGTGGAACGCCTTCGCGATCCCCCAGGCGATGGAGTGGTCGTTGGCCACCCCGAAGACGAGTGCCTTGCGTCCGTCCAGCAGTCCCATCGGTCACCTCCCATGCGTGACCGATAGCATGGCATCCGCGGCCGACCCGCGGAGAGGGCTTCCGCGGCCGGGCGCGGAAGCCGGCCCGAGGGGTCAGCCGCCCGGCGCCGGCGACGGCGTCACGGAGGCCGGGGGTACGGAGGCCGGCGGTGTGGCGGGCTCCTCGGGCACGGCCGTCATCAGCAGGATCGCATCGAGCTCCACGGGCGCCTGCCGGACGGTGACCTGGAGCGTGTGGTCGCCCTCGGGGATGTTGCGCAGGTTGGTGACCACGCGACGGGTCCTCGTGCGGAGCGCCGACAGGTCGACCGTGCGGCACGCCGGCGTGGCTGCCTCGGGGTCGAGGCACACGTCGATGACACCCTGGCCCTCGCCCGCGGTCATGACCAGGGACACGGTGGCGGCGTTGATGGGCAGCCGGAAGGAATCACCCGGTCGGGCGCTCCGACGGACCTGGTCACCGACCGCTCCCTTGCGGGCCTGCTTGGCCCAGGAGCCCTGGAACTCGATCGCCTTGCTGGTCTCCGGGAGGGCCGTGAGCGTGAACGGCTCCGCGACCACCCACTGGCCCGGCTCGCCGTCCGCGGGGCTGGTGCGCACCCGCAGCTGGTACGTCCCCGGC
>WBZO01007464.1_pt1 | contig 10121 bp, 9 predicted proteins | sample 5204261 | NCBI WGS metagenome assembly WBZO01 (sample SAMN12412400, study PRJNA552823) | activated sludge metagenome | isolation source: activated sludge from anammox sidestream of wastewater treatment plant... | place: USA: North Carolina | collected 2017-09
CACTACAAGACGCCCAAGACGGTCGACTTCGTGACCGAGATGCCCCGCGACCCCAACGGCAAGCTCTACAAGCGCAAGCTCCGCGACCCCTACTGGGAGGGTCGCGACGCCGCCATCTGAGGGGCCCTCTCCGCCGCCACCTCCATCACCACCCGGCACCGGGAACCGGCTGTCGCGTCCGCCCCCCCACCCACCCCCCGGCGTTGGGACACAAACCCACCCTCAGGCGACATCGAACGCCCCGACGCCGGGACGGCCCCCACCCACCCCCCGGCGATGGGACACAAACCCCCCTCCAGGCGACATCGAACGCCCCGACGCCGAGACGGTGTGGGGGGCGGCGGAGGTCAGGCGGAGCGGGCGACGTCCTTCCAGGCCACGTCGCGCGAGACGTCGGGGTCCTTGGGCAGGCCGAGCACGCGCTCGCCGAGGATGTTCCGCATGATGTCGGAGGTGCCGCCCTCGATCGTGTTGGCCTGGGAGCGCAGGAACGCCCGGGCTATCGCCCGGGGCTCCTCGCCCACCCGGGGCACCAGGCCGAGGGAGTCGTCGGCCCCGCCGTCGTCGATCCAGGCGAGCCCGGACGGGCCCTCGAGGTCCACCGACAGGTTCTGGAGCCGCTGGTTGAACTCCGCCTGCTGGAGCTTGGTGACCGACCCCTCGGGGCCGGCCTCCGCTCCGCTTCGGCGCCGGGCTGCGGCCCGCTCGTTGTTGAGCCGGATCAGCCGGTTGTCGATGTAGGCCTGGGCCAGCCGCTGGCGCAGCCGCGGGTCGCCGACGGGCCGGCACCGCTCCACGAGCGCGGTCACCGGATCCACGACCGAGGTGTCGCCCAGCAGCGATCCGGCACCCGAGAGCGAGACCCGCTCGTTCATCAAAGTCGTGATGGCGACCCGCCAGCCGTCGCCCTCCGGGCCGAGACGGTGGGCGTCGGGGATGCGCACCTCGTCTAGGAACACCTCGTTGAACTCGGCGTCGCCGGTGATCTGGACCAGCGGCCGGACCGTCACCCCCGGGGCCTGCATGTCGACCACGAAGTAGGTGAGGCCCTTGTGCTTCGGTACGTCGGGGTCGGTGCGAGCGAGCAGCATCCCCCACTTGGATATGTGGGCCAGCGTGGTCCAGACCTTCTGGCCGCTCACCACCCACTCGTCGCCGTCACGGACCGCCCGGGTGGACAGGCCGGCCACGTCGGAGCCGGCCCCGGGCTCGCTGAAGAGCTGGCACCAGATCTCCTCGCCGGTGGCGAGCGGTCGCAGCACCCGGTGCTTGAGCTCCTCGCTCCCCCACGCCATCACGGTGGGACCACCCATGCCGATGCCGATCACGTTGAACGACCGGGGCACCCGGTAGTGGTTGAGGACGTCGTTGACCGCCCTCGCGTCCGGCGGGCTCAGCGACATCCCGGCTCCGTACTCGCGCGGCCAGGTGGGGGTCGCGTACCCCGCCTCACCCAGGCGGATGCACCAGTCGCGGTAGTCGAGGCCGGCGGCGAGAGCTCTCCAACCCTCGTCGTCGCCGGAGTCGATCGCCTCCATCCACCCCGCGGGCAGGTTCTCGGCCAGCCACGACCGTGCCTCTTCCTGCAGCTCGGAAGTCCCCACCGCCATCGACCGTCCCCCAATTCCGCCGGCTGATCGGACCGCCCCACGGTACCGGTCCGGGGCCCGACGGCGCCGCGGGGCGCGCGTCGTCCGGGTACGGCGGCGGCCACTAGCCTGGATCGACCGTGGCCGCCGAGAACCCCACCCTCCCGGCGCGCCGCCGCACCTCCGCCGAGCCGCCCGAGCCCCCGGAGGGGCCCGGCGCTCCCGGCGACGCTCCGGGCCCGAGGCCCCGGCGGGCTCCCGCCGGCTGGTCGGAGACTCCGGTCGGGTGGTGGGTCGTCGTCGGCCTGCTGACCGTGCTCCTGGTCCTGGTGGGAGCGGCGCTCGTAGAGCGGATCGCCTACCGCGGCGACGTGTTGCCCGGGGTCGACGTGGCCGGCCTCGACGTGGCCGGCCGGAGCGCGGCCGCGACACGCCGGGCGGTCGAGGGACGGGCCCGGGCCCTCGCCACCGAGCCCCTGGCGGTGCGGATCAACGGTCGCCGCGCCTCGATCCCGGCCGACGGCATCGGCGCCCGGGTCGACGTCGATTCGACCGTCCGCTCGGCCCGCCGGGCCGGGCGGTCCCGGAACCCCGTGGACCAGATCGTGGGGGTGGTGCTACGCCGCTTCCGCCCCGACCGCGTCGATCTCGACGTCGACGTCGACGAGGCGCGCCTGCGCCGGTCGATCGAGGCGTTGTCGCCGCCCGGCTCGAGCGGGGTCGTCGAGGGCGGACTCCGATTCGAGGGCGCCCGCGTCGTGGTCGTGACCCCACGCGCCGGACAAGGCGTCGACGTCGCCGCCGCCACAGCGCGTATCGAGCGGGAGCTACGACGGGGGTCGACGCGCGCCGTCGACCTGCCGCGTGGGCGGATCGAGCCCACCGTGGGGCTCGACGCGGTTCGCCGGGCCGCGGCCCGGGCCCGGGCCATCCTGTCGGCTCCGGTGGTGATCGACGTGGCCACCACCCCACCCGGCGCGGCGCCCGGAACGGCGCGCGGCGCGAGGCGGCCTCCCGGCCGCGACGAGGCGGGGGCCTCCCGCCCGGATGCCCCGGAGGCCCCGCCCCCGACCCCGGCACCGACCCCGGCGCCGATGACGCTGGCGCCCGAGCAGGTGGGTCCGCTCCTGGGCACCGAGGCCCGGAACGGCGAGCTCGAGATCGTCGTCGACACCGCACGACTGCGCGGCGTCCTCTCCAAGCCACTCGCGGCCATCGAGACGGCCCCGGTCGACGCGACCTTCGCGGTCGACGGGGCCTCGGTCTCGGTGGTGCCGTCCACCCCGGGCCGGAAAGCCGACCTGGAGGCGGTCGGCGACGCGATCGCGCGCGGCAGCCACCGCGTCACCGCACCGGTCGTGGAGAAGCAGCCGGCGCACGACACCGCCTGGGCACGGAAGCTCAACATCACCGAGTTGGTGTCGAGCTTCACTACCCACTACCCGTGCTGCCCGCCGCGGGTCGCCAACATCAAGCGGGCGGTCGCCACCCTCGACGGCGCCATCGTCGAGCCCGGCGAGGTGTTCTCGCTCAACGAGCGGCTCGGGCCCCGTACGGCCGAGAAGGGATACGTGAAGGCCCCGGCGATCGCGGGCGACCTCAGCTACTTCGAGGACTACGGCGGCGGCGTGAGCCAGGTGTCGACCACCCTCTTCAACGCGACGTTCTTCGGCGGCTACGAAGACGTGAGCCACGCGGCGCACTCGCTCTACATCTCCCGCTACCCGATGGGCCGCGAGGCCACGATCAACTGGCCCGGCCTCGACAACAAGTTCCGCAACGACTCCAAGTCGGGGGTCCTGATCAAGGCCTGGGCGGGGTCGACCTCGATCACCGTCTCGTACTACGGCAACAAGGAGGGACGGACGGTCCGCGCCGAGGGGCCGAACATCCTCGAGACGATCGAACCCACGACCGAGTACGTCGAGGACCCGACCGTGCCCCCCGACGAGGAGCGCGAGGTCCAGAGCGGCTACCGCGGCTACGTGGTGGAGAACTTCCGGATCATCTCGCGCCCCGGCCGGGAGGACGTACGCCAGCGCTTCGTGGTCCGCTACAGCATGCGCCCCCGCAAGATCGCCCGGGCGCCGGCCCCTCGCGCCCCGGACCCCGCGCACCCACCGCGGCCGGGAGCCCCGTCCCCCAAGCCCACCAGCCCCACCACCGAGCCGCCCTCGACGTGACCGCGCCCGGGCGGCGCCGGGGACCCGAACGCGGCGGAGGCCCCACTGATCCGCTCCGGCGCCCGCCGGAGCGAGGCCGGCGCGGCACGGGCACCTCGTCCTGCGAGACGGCAGGGCCGTTGCTATGGTCGCCGGGGAGGTTCGACGACGAGGCCGGAGGCGACGCGATGGGCGTAGACCTCGACCGGCGGGCCGTCACCTGGGGGCTGGTCGCGGTGGCCGTCACCGTCGCCATGGTCATCCTCGGGTCGGCCGGCCTGCGGTGGTTCGACGCCGCGCTCGTCGGCTACTTGTTCGGGGTCCTCTTCGCCATCTTCGGCACCGTCTACCGGTACGCCGTCTGGCTGCGCCGACCCCCCACCGCCGTCATGCGGCGCCGCGGCTGGCAGGCCTTCTTCGACCGCGACATCCGCCGCGGGAACCTCCGGATGGTGCCCGGCCTCGTGGGCGCCAACCTGCTCGCCCAGTCGTTCATCTCCAAGCGGTCTCGGCTCCGGTGGATCGCGCACCAACTCGTGTTCTGGGGGTGCGTGCTCGCGGTCCTGGTCACGTTCCCGCTGGTGTTCGGCTGGTTCCACTTCGAGTCGGTGGGCCAGCGTGGGCGTGAGTACCAGGCCTTCGTGGCCGGCTTCGGGACGATCACCTTCGGCTCGCGCACACCCTTCGGATGGGTGGTGTTCCACCTGCTCGACATCTCGGCCGTGCTGGTGCTGGCCGGCGTGTTCATCTTCCTCTCCCGACGGCTGCGCGACCCGGGGGCCCTGGCGGTGGAGCGCGCCAACGACTTCCTGCCGCTCGCCGGCCTGTTCGCCGTTTCGGTGACCGGGATCATGCTCACGGTCTCCAACCTGTGGATGGAGGGCCGCTTCTACACGTTCATAACCACCCTCCACGCCCTCACCGTGATCCTGGGCCTGATGTACGTCCCGTTCGGGAAGCTGTTCCACATCTTCCAGCGCCCCGCGAACCTGGGCGCCGAGTTCTACAAGCGGGCCGGGGCGCACGGACCGCAGCAGGCCTGCCGGGAGTGCGGCGCCCAGTTCGCCTCCGCGCTCCAGATGGGCGACCTGAAGGAGGAGGTCCTGCCCCGGATGGGCTTCGACTACCGGCTCGACGACGGCCACTGGCAGGACGTCTGCCCGCGGTGCCGCCGGCGCCTCTTCGCGCTGGCGCAGTCGGCACGCGTCGGGGGGTTCGGTTGACGGCCCACGCGCCGGACCCGCCCCCCGTGTCGACCCGGCGCGCCGAGGCCCGCTGATGGCCCGTCCCCCGCTGACCGAGGAGGAGCTCGTCGCGCGGTACGGCCCCCACCTCAACACCGCGCCGCCGGGCGGGTGGTCCGCCGACGCCGACATCGACCGCATGGTCCGGACCCACTGCTGCTTCTGCGGCCAGCAGTGCGGGATCATCCTCAAGGTCGCCGACGACGAGGTGGTGGGCTTCGAGCCCTGGTACGAGTTCCCCTTCAACGAGGGCAAGCTCTGCCCCAAGGGCGTCAAGCGCTACCTGCAGGGCAACCACCCCGACCGTCTCCTCGAGCCGCTCGAGCGCGATCCGGCGGCCCCCCGCGGGTTCCGCGAGGTGAGCTGGGACCACGCCCTCGACCGGGTGGCCCGGGAGATCCGGCGCATCCAGGCCGAGAACGGCAAGGACAGCTTCGCCATCCTCAACGGCGCGTCGCTCACAAGCGAGAAGGCGTACCTGATCGGCAAGTTCGCCCGCCTCGCCATCGGCACCAGCAACTCCGACTACAACGGCCGGCTCTGCATGGTCTCGGCGGGCCACGGCTACAACAAGGCGTTCGGCGTCGACCGGGCGCCCAACCCGTGGTCCGACATCCCGCGGGCCGACGTCGTGTTCGTGGCCGGGGCCAACATCGCCGAGTGCGCGCCGATCACCACGAGCTACATCTGGCGGGCCCGCGACAACGGAGCCCGGCTCATCGTGGCCGACCCCCGGGTCACCCCGATCGCCCGCACCGCCGACGTCTTCCTCGGGCTACGGCCCGGAACCGATTCGGCGCTGCTGGGCTCGATCCTCCACGTCCTCGTCGAGCGCGACTGGGTCGACCACGAGTTCGTCGACGCCCACGTGGAGGGCTTCGAGGAGGCCGCCGCCGCGGTCGCGGGCTACACGCCGGCCTGGGCGTCGGACGTGACGGGCGTGCCCGCCGCCCGCATCGAGGAGGCCGCCGAGATCTGGGGGACCGCCGCCTCGGGGATGATCCTCCACGCCCGCGGCCTCGAGCACCACACGTCGGGCGTCGACAACGTCTCGGCCGCGATCAACCTCGCGCTGGCCACGGGCCGCATCGGCCGGCCCGGATCCGGGCCCTGCATGGTGACGGGCCAGGGCAACGGGCAGGGCGCCCGCGAGCACGGCAACAAGTCGGAGCAACTCCCGGGGATGCGCCGGATCGACGACCCCGAGGCGCGCGCCTACATCTCCGAGGTCTGGGGTTGCACCGACGAGGAGCTCCGGGGCAAGGGCTACTCGGCCGAGGAGATCGTCTGGGCCATCGACCGCGGCGAGATCAAGGGCCTGCTGTCCATCTGCTTCAACCCGGTGGTCTCGCTGCCCGACTCCAACACCACCCGGCGGGCGCTCGAGAAGCTCGAGTTCTTCGCCGTGGTCGATTTCTTCCTCTCCGAGACCGCCTTCCACGCCGACGTGGTGCTCCCGGGCTCCCTTCAGGAGGAGGGCGAGGGCGTGGTGACCACCCTCGAGGGCCGGGTGGTGAAGATCAACGAGGCCAAGCCCCCGCCGGGCAACGCCCGCCGCGACGTCGACATCTTCTGCGACCTGGCCGGGCGCCTCGGGGCCGGTCGCTACTTCCCGTACCGCGACACCCGCGAGATCTTCGACGAGCTGCGCGTGGCGTCGAAGGGGGGCGTCGCCGACTACTACGGCATGACCTGGGAGCGGATCGAGGAGGAGAACGGCATCTTCTGGCCCTGCCCGGAGGAGGGCCATCCCGGCACCCCGCGGCTCTTCGAGGACCGGCGGTTCCGGACCCCGTCGGGCCGGGCCCGGATGGTCCCGGTGGCGTTCCGGCCCCCGGCCGAGGTCGTCGACTCCGAGTACCCCGTCTGGCTCACCACCGGCCGGGTCGTCAGCCAGTACCTCTCGGGTACGCAGACCCGACGCATCGGCCCCCTCGTGAAGCAGTACCCGGAACCGCTGTGCGAGATCCACCCGCGCCTGGCCCGGGAGCACGGGATCGAGTCGGGCGACGTCGTGCGGGTCTCGTCACGCCGGGGCACGATGACCCTGCCCGCCACGGTGGTGAGCACGATCCGGCCCGACACCGTGTTCATCCCCTACCACTGGGCCGGAGACCGGGCGGCCAACCAGCTCACCAACCCGGCCCTCGATCCCGAGTCGAGGATCCCGGAGTTCAAGACGTGCGCGGTGCGCGTCGAGCGCGTCGGTCCCGGTGGGGCCACCGTCGACCGGCGCGACTACGAGACCCGCACCGGCGACGCCCCCGACACCGGCGACGGCGGCGTGCCGGGTGAGGCACCGGGTCCGGCGACGCCACCGGGGAGCGGGACCTGATGTCCACCCTCACCGAGTACGTCCCCGATGCCCCGGGCGAGATGGGCGACCGCGTCTTCGTCGTCGACCAGAGCCGCTGCATCGGGTGCCAGGCCTGCGTCCAGGCCTGCGAGGAGTGCGGAACGCACCGCGGCCACTCGATGATGCAGCTCGACTTCATCGATCGCGGCGCGACGGTCCAGACCGTCCCCCTGATCTGCATGCACTGCGCCGACCCCACCTGCGCCGAGGTCTGCCCCGCCGACGCCATCAAGCAGAACGAGGACGGCATCGTGCAGTCGTCGCTCAAGCCGCGCTGCATCGCCTGCTGGAACTGCGTCAACGCGTGCCCGTTCGGCATCCCGAAGAAGATGTTCGAGCTCGACCAGATGATGAAGTGCGACATGTGCTACGACCGCAGCTCGGTCGGCCTGGCCCCGATGTGCGCGTCGGTGTGCCCCAGCCAGGCTCTCTGGTTCGGCACCCCGCAGGAGTTCGACGCCACCCGGACGGGCGTCCTCGAGGACACGATGGTCTTCGGGGGCCAGTACGTGAGGACCAAGGTGCAGGTGGTCGTCCACGAGCCGGGGCCGGTCGCGGTGGCACCCGGGCGCCGCTACACCCACTGGACCGACGACCCCTTCGGGCTCGACGAGGGTCCGGCGGAGGCCGACGTCTCGCGCGACTGGCCCCTGGCCCCGGCGCTCTCGGCCGCCCAGCAGCGTCAGGCGGGGCCGGGCGCCTGGCCCGTGGCGCACGGGGCCGGGGCCGGGGCCGGGGCCGGGGGCGTAGGCGGCTCCGCGGCCGGCGACGCGGGCGACTCCGGTACGGAAGGAGCGCGACCGTGAGCTACCGCCCCCCGCGCGACGCGCCGAAATGGAAGCGCGACTTCCCTCTCCAGTCCGCCGGCGAGGACGAGGTGACCCGCCGCGAGTTCGTCCGGTACATGACGCTGGCATCGGCCGCCTTCGCGGCGGGCAACGTGGCGATCGCGGCCTGGTCGTCGCTGCGCCGCGTCGACCACGGGCGCCCCAAGCGCCTCGTCGCCCTCGACGCCGTGAGGCCGGGGACGTCGTACCTCTTCCGCTTCCCCACCCGCCACGACCCGGCCATCCTGATCCGGTACCCCGACGGGCCCGACGGTCCCCGCCTCCACGCCGTGTCGCAGAAGTGCACGCACCTGAGCTGCGTCGTGTACTACGACCCGGGGAAGGACCGGCTGGAGTGCCCGTGTCACGAAGGGGTGTTCGACGCCCGCACCGGCGCCGTCGAGTACGGACCGCCGCAACGGCCACTCCCCCGCATCGACGTCGAGGTGCGGCGCGGGGTGATCTGGGCGACGCGGGTGGAGGCCTGACGTGCCGCCGCGCATCCAGCCGCGCCGGGCGGTATCGGTGGCGGTGGGCGTGTACGTGGCGGTCCTGCTGTCGCTCCAGATCTTCCTCCTCACCGTCGCCCTCGACGCCGCCCTCGGCGACGAGCCGGGCATAGCCTGGGTGTCGGCGGTGACGTCGGTGGTCCTGGCCGCGGGCAGCGGCCTCTTCTACCGCTACGTACGGGCGCCGCGGTGACCGGAGGCGGCGGGCTCGGCCCAAACGACTCATCCGACCCTCCCGACCGGACGGGCGACGACGGCGCGACCCGCCCGGTGCGCCGTCTGCGGCCGGGGCCCATCGGCGGCGACATGGCCAACGTGCTCCTGGGCCTGGCCGAGCGCCTGCGCGTCCCCTCGCTCCGGCAGCGCTACTCGTCCACCGCGGTCCTTGGGCTGTTCGCCTTCGTCAACGGCCTGGTGTCGATCGCGCTCATGTCGCTGGCGGCCCTGCTCACCGGCGCGCCGTTCGTGTTCCCGTCGCTCGGACCGACGGCCTTCCTGCTCTTCTACACGCCGATGCTGCCGACGGCGTCGCCCCGCAACACCGTGTTCGGGCACGCCATCGGCGCCGGGGCCGGGTACCTGGCCCTGGTCGTGTTCGGCCTCACCGACCGGCCCCCGGCGCTGGTGACCGGGGTGAGCGGTCAGCGCATCGGCGCCGCCGCGCTGTCGCTCGGCCTCACGGCCGGTCTGATGGTGTGGTGCCGGGTGCCGCACCCGCCCGCGGGCGCGACGACGCTCATCATCTCCCTGGGGATCCTGCGCGACCTCCACGACATCGGTGTCCTGATGCTCGCCGTGGTGCTGCTCGTCATCCAGGGCTTCGCCATCAACCGGCTGGCCGGCATCCCCTACCCCACCTGGGCGCCGGTCCTCCCCGGCACCGACCCCGGGGAGCCACCCGAACGCCCCGAGCCGCCGGCGCCACCGGCTGCGCCGCGCTGAGCGCCGCTCGGGCGGCGCGGGACCGGCTCCGAGAGGCCCGCCGCCGCGGGGTTCGGCCATACTCGCGGGGTCCGCGCGCGACAAGGAGCACGAATGCCGGCACCGGCCGAGGCGAAGAGCTTCCACACCGTCTGGGTGCAGCACGGGAGCGACCGACCGGTGTCGGCGCGCTACGCGATGTCGGGCGACAACCTGATCTGCTTCGGCGACGAGGGGCTGGCCGCGGTGCACGACGGCGCCCGGGTGACGGCGAGCCTCCACAAGATCGCCCACGGCGCGCCCGTCGCCACGTTCGGCGCCACGCTGCGCGACGTCCCCGCCGACGAGGTCGACGTGGAGGCCCTCATCGAGCTCCTGGCCCACGTGCCGGTCGGTCGCACCGGCGAAGAGGTGAGGTGGGGCATCGAGCACCACCGGCGGACCCGGCGGATCGTCGCGCTCGTCCCCTGAACCCGTCGCCATGACGGATGCCCCCGGCGATGCCGGCCCGCC
>WBZO01007467.1_pt1 | contig 10119 bp, 5 predicted proteins | sample 5204261 | NCBI WGS metagenome assembly WBZO01 (sample SAMN12412400, study PRJNA552823) | activated sludge metagenome | isolation source: activated sludge from anammox sidestream of wastewater treatment plant... | place: USA: North Carolina | collected 2017-09
CGTACCGGAGGGCAAGCCGTTCGTCGTCGAGGTGGTCCGCAAGGGGGCGAAAACCGATTTCTTCATTAGCGGCAAGAAGGTCCATTCCCACGGCCCGGACGTCGCCCCCATCGGCCGAATCGCCCTGCGCCCCTGGCGGAGCACGATGCGGGTCCACCGCTTCGTGGCCACCGGGCGGATGCTCGACCTGCCCCGGCCTCCCGCCAATGCGCCCGACGCATCCGCGCTGCCCGCGCTCGATGCATCGCACCAGACCGACGTCTACGTGTCGGGCGAGGAGGGCTACCACACCTACCGCATCCCTTCGGTCATCGTCACGGCCAAGGGGACCGTGCTGGCCTTCTGCGAGGGGCGCAAGAAGGGAGCTGGCGACTCGGGCGACATCGACCTGGTGCTCAAACGGAGCGAGGACGGCGGTCGGACCTTCTCCAAGCAACAGGTGGTCTGGGACGACGCCGACAACACCTGCGGCAACCCCTGCCCGGTGATCGACCGCAACTCGGGCACGATCTGGCTCCTCCTGACGCACAACCTGGGCACGGACTCCGAGGGACAAATCGTCGCCCGCAAGAGCAAGGGCACGCGGACCGTCTGGGTCAGCCACAGCGACGACGACGGGCGCACGTGGGCCAAGCCGGCCGAGATCACCAAGGACACGAAGAAGCCCGAGTGGACCTGGTACGCCACCGGGCCCGGTTGCGGCATCCAACTCCGAAGCGGCCGGCTGGTCGTCCCTTGCGACCACATTGCCGACGGGGGCGAGTGGGCCTCGCACGTCATCTACAGCGACGACGCCGGAAAGACTTGGAAGCTCGGCGGCTCGGCCCCGCCCAAGACCAACGAGTGCGAGGTGGTCGAGCTGGCCGACGGGCGGCTGATGCTCAACATGCGCAACTACAACCGCCTGCACCGCTGCCGGGCCGTGGCCACGAGCTCCGATGGCGGCCTGACCTGGTCAGAGGTCGCCTACGACGAGACGCTCGTCGAGCCGGTCTGTCAGGCGAGCATCCGCCGGCTGTCGCGGGCCGATCCGAATGTGCCGGGCGCCAAGGACCGCATCCTCTTCTCCAACCCCGGGTCGCCCGGCCATCGCAAGGCGCTGACCGTGCGGATGAGCGAAGACGAGGGGAAGACGTGGCCGGTGGCCAGGCTGCTGTGGGCCGGCCCGGCCGCCTACTCGTGCCTGGCGGTGATGCCAGACGGGACCGTCTTGTGCCTTTACGAGCGGGGCGAAAAGGGGGCATACGAGAAGATCACGCTGGCGCGGTTCGACGCGGCGTGGCTGACAGGCGGGAAGGAGTGAAGGCGCGGTGCGGGTGGCGGGCAAACGCCGCGGGGCCGCACTCGCGACGGGAACCGGACCCGGTGCATCCCCGCGCAGGCATCTCGTCACCCTACGGCCCCCACAGGGCACAACTGGGTCGCACGATCAGGTCACGTCCGCCGCGCATAGCGGGTGCGCGGTTTGGAAGCCGGAGAAGGGTCCCCGACGCCGAACAGGCACAGCCGCGCCATTCGGAATCGTCGGCTCCCAGGTGAAGTCCGGCGGCCCCTCGGGCGAAAGAGAGAAGGGACCGCCCCACGACCCGCCTGTTCGCACCCCTGGGAGCCGCCCCATGCCCCTCGATACGCCCCGCACGATCCGCAGCCTCCCGCGCAGCTTCACATCCAAGCGGGGCGAGCCCGTCCGACTGGCCCTGCTCGACCACCGCGACCGCGACAGGCTCGTGGCCATGTATCTGGCCTACCAACCGCGGGCGTCGTTCCAGGGGCTGCCGCCGTTGAAGGACGCGGTCTGCGTCCGGTGGGTCCACGACATGGTCCGCACGGGCGTCAACGTCGTGGCCCTGGCCGACGGCGACGTGGTGGGCCACATTGCCCTCTTCCCCGTCAACCGGCGCAAGTGCGAGATGCTCGTGGTGGTTTCGCCCGCCCAGCAGAATTCGGGAATCGGCACCGAGCTCACCCGGAGCATCGTCCAGGCCGCGCGGGAGCTGGGTTACGAGAAGATGTGGCTCCCCGTGGCCGCCAGCAACCTGCGGGCAAGGCACGTCTATCAGAAGTGCGGCTTCCGCTACGTGTCCGACAAGCTGGCCCGCGAGCTGGACATGGAGATGGACCTGACGGCGGTCGAGGTCGAGCCGCCCGGGACGAGCTACATCGACGCGGCCGAGCCAGCGGTCCCCACGCCGCACGCTTCAATCGTTCCGCTTCCGTGGCCTGCGGGGGAAATGACGTCGCCGGCCTGACGCGGGGCAAGTTGCCGCTCAGGTGGTCTTCGCATTCGGAGGCGGATAGGGCTGGGCAGCGGGGGGTTTCTTCTCGCCTTCGACGCCCGGCTTCGATTCCGCCTCGATCGGCTTGGGAAGCGTCTCGGCCGGAGGCAGCTTGGGCGCCGCGTCGGCCGGGTCGCCCGACTTCTTGGGCGCGGGCGTGGGCTCGGTCTTGCCGGCCGGGGCCTGCTCGCGGTAGTACGGTTCGCTCGGCGCCGTCATGGCCCCCTGCGGCACGACCGTCTCGACGGCTGTCTCGACGATCGGATTGCCGCACGGATCGACCGGCACGCGGCAGCACACCACGCGCGGGACGTAGACGTTGTACGTCACCGGGACCCGCTTCTCCACGCGATACGGCACGCGGACCGTCTCCTCGACGGCCACTATCTTGCAGACCTGCACGGGCTGCTGCTCCACCCGCTCCTCGGTCACCATCTTGTAGGTGGTCACCGGGACCCTGCGGACCACCTCCTGGGCCTCCATGCGCACGACCTGCACCGGGACGTGGCGCTCGACTCGCTCGACCATCGGCTTGTAGGTCGTCACCGGGACCTTGGTCACCTGGCGATCCTCGACCATGCGGCACACCTGCACCGGGACCTTCTGGCAGACCTTCTCCTCCTGATAGCGGACCACCTGGACGGGCACTTGCCTGGCCACGGTCTGCGGCACCAACGCCGTCTGCGGCACCTGGACTGCCACGACGTTGGGCTGCCAGACCCGGCGCACTTCGTACTTGCCCGGGTTGGGCACCCAATAGAGCCCCGACCGCTGGAACGCCGTCTGCCCGGTCACGGGGTCGATCACGCACGTGCTATCGAGCCAGGTGAGCCGATTGCGGAAGAACGGCTCGCGGTAGACCGCCTGGTCCACATAGCCGCCCTGGTCTTGGTACGCGGTGCGGTAGGTGGTCACCTGCTGCATCTCGGTGCTGTACTGGGTGCGGAGTTCGGTCTCGTAGACCGGCCTGAGCACGGTTTGGCAGACCTCGCGCTCCTCGGTCTCATAGACCGGCTTCATCACCGTGCGGACCTCTTCGCGCTCGCTGGTCTCCAGGACGTAGCGGACCTGGTTGTAGCTTTCGTCGCGCATGTGCGTCTCGTAGACCGGCTTCATCACGGTGTAGCGCTCCTCGCGCTCGGCCGTCTCGGCCATAGGCTTGGAGACCAGGTAACGACGCTCGCGGACTTCGGTCTGCCAGACGGGCTTGTACGTGGTCACCTTCCGCTCCTCGACGGCGTCCTCGTACTCGATCCGGTAGGCGGTCACCTGCTGCTGGTCGTAGACCGTCTGGTAGACCAGCCGGTAGGTCACGCCATCGGCCGCTGTGAGGCAGGCCCCCTGGGGCGCGAAGACCTGGGCCGAGGCCGCGCCGCACGCCAGCGACGCCAGAAAACCGACGCACAGAGTCCGCAATGGGCTGTTCATGCTCGATCCACCTCGCCGGCCCCTGGGCCGGCCAACCACGGTTGTCGGAATGGTCCTTCGCCCGGTTGCCCGCTGCCTGAAGCGGACCCCGCGCGGCGCGCTTGAGCGCGCGCCATATCTCTACATGAGTGTGCAGAACAATCGAGCGGCGGGCAAATGGCCCGCCGGGACGTCGACCCCGGATTGCGTCCTTAGTCCAAGCAAGACAAGGAGTTAGCTTTTTTTCAGAATTTTTGAAGTTTCGCAGCACCTCCGCCGACGCCCCAATAAACCCGTTTTTCGCAATCTATTACAGCAAAAGAAGTTGCGAACGAAGTCTAGCCAGTCGTCAAAGTCGGCAGACTCCCGGCGGCGAACGACGCAACGAGGCCGCCAACGGACTTGCCGGACCGCGTCCCCACGCCATAGGATGGCCGCATGCGCTGCCTCGACCTGACACTGCCCACGCCGGCCGAGAACCTTGCCTTGGACGAGGCCTTGCTGGACGAGGCCGAGACGGCCGGCGGCGCTGGCGAGGTGCTCCGCCTGTGGGAGCCGGCCGCGCCCATGGTCGTGGCGGGGCGATCCTCGCGCATCGACGGCGAGGTGCGGACCGAGGCGTGCCGCGCGCTGGGCATCCCCGTCCTGCGGCGCACAAGCGGCGGCGCGGCCGTGGTCGCCGGGCCAGGCTGCCTGATGTACGCCCTGGTGCTAAGCTACCAGGATCGTCCCGGCTTGCGCAGGCTGGACCACGCCCATCGCTTTGTCCTGGGGACGATGGCCGCCGCGCTTGGGCCCTTGGCGCCGGGCGTGCGGTGCCGGGGGGTGAGCGACTTGGTTGTGGGAGGCGTCTCCGACGGCGACTGCCCTCACCCTGGCCCTCTCCCAAGGGGAGAGGGGACTGTGGCTGTGGAGTGGAAATTCTCCGGCAACAGCGTCCGCTGCCGCCGGCACTCGCTCCTCTATCACGGGACGCTGCTCTACGACTTCCCCCTGGAGCTGATCGAGCGCTGCCTGGCCATGCCGCCCCGCCAGCCCGACTATCGGGCCGGCCGGCCCCACGCGGAGTTCGTCGTCAACCTGCCGCTCTCCGGCGATGCGATTCGCCGCGCCGTGCGCGAGGCATGGGACGCCCACACGCCCCTGGACGAGTGGCCTCGCCGCCGCGTCGCCCAGCTCGTGGCCGCGAAGTACGGCCGCGCAGTTTGGAACGAGGAGGGGAGAGAGCAAGGATGAAGCAGGAAGCATGAAGTCGGCGTCACCACTCACCTACTCACCACTCACCTACCCACCTCCGGCAGGGTCTCGCTATCTCCCTTGATCACACGGATGGCCTGCAACGGCACGTAGACCTTCTTGGTGTCGGGCGCGTAGACGACCACGCCCTCGAGCTCCACGGTCCGCCCCTCCCACTTGAGCAGGTTCGTGTGGACCGGCAATTCGGCCGTCTTGCCGCCCAGCTCGATGTGGACAACCGGGCGGGGAGTGTCGGCCCCGGCCACGCTCACCTTGGCGTCCGGCAGGGCCAGGCCCGGCTCGACGAACAGCCGCTCGTTGAGCTTCTTGAAATCAAGCCCTAGGGCGGCGGCCAGACAATGGCCAATCTGCGGTCCGTCCACCAGCCCCGTCGGCTTGCCGGGGCCGAACCCGTAAAGCGGCACGTCGCCGCCCGTGTGCCCGTGGGTGGTCCAGCCCAGGGCGGTGTACTTAGGGCAGAGCACCTCGCCGAAGGCGTTTTGCGGGTTGCCCTTGTCGCGTTTGGTCACGGCGAGGATGGCGTCGGCGTCCTGGTCGGTGATGTCCATGCCCCAATACTCCTTGACCACGCTCTTGACTCGCTCGGGGCTTCTGTCCTTTCCCAGCTTTGCGGCCATGAACGGGGCCGTGGCCTTCATCTTCTTGAGCGGCCCCACGAGGTCCTCGACGCTGGTCTGCGAGTAGGTAGCGCTGGTCCGGTAGTTGCCGATGGACAGTCCGCCCGTGGCGTGGTCGGCCAGGGCCACCACCAGCGTGTTGCCGTCCTTCTTGGCGAATTCCAGGGCTGCGGCCACGGCGCGGTCGAACATCAAGAGGTCCCCAATCACGTGCGCCGGGTCGTTGGCGTGACAACCCCAGTCGACCTGGCTCCCCTCGACCATGAGGAAGAAGCCTTCGGGGTCCTTCGAGAGGATGTCGATGGCCTTGCGGGTCATGGCCTCCAGCGTGGGCTCGCCGGGCGCGGCCGAGGGGCGGTCGATCTCGGGGGCCATGTGGCCGGGGGCGAACATGCCGAACACCCGGCCCTGCTCGACCGCGGCCAGCTCTTCGCCGGTCTTGACCACCCGGTAGCCACGCCCGCGGAGCACCTCGACCAGGTCCTCGCCGTCCGCCCGCTTGCCGCCGGACGCAGTGGGAAGGAGCAATTCCATGCCGCCGCCGAGGACCACGTCCACGTTCTGGTGGACCATCTGCCGCATGATGTCGCTTTCCTGGTCGCGCTTAGGAGAATGGGCGGCGAAGGCGGCCGGCGTGGCGTGCGACGCCCGACAAGTCACCACCAGGCCGGTGGCCTTGCCCAGCAGGCGCGAGCCCTCGAGCACCGTGGCCAGGGGCCGGTAGCGGAGGTCCTCGGGCGGGACGGGCACCACGGAGAGGGTTTTCGCCTGCGGCCCGACGCTAATGAACTTGTCGCTAGTGCGAACGCCCGTCGCGTACGCCGACGCCGTGGGGGCCGAATCGGCGATCACGGAATTGGCGACATAGGTCTTCACTGCGCCGGTGCGGATGGCGTCGACGGCCAGAGGCCCGCCCTTGAACCAGCGGGCCAGCGTGTAGGGCTCCACGCCGCAGCCGTCGGCCACCAGGAGGACCATGTTCTTGACCACGGGTTGCTCCTCGGCCGCCGCGGTCCCGGCCGCAGCCGCGTGCGAGAAGACCGCGGCCAAAGCCGCGAGCACCCATGCCGCCATACCCTTTGTCATCCACGATCCCGACATCATCGAGTTTCTCCCTTCAGTTCGGTTCGCAGTCCTTCGGCCCCAATCTTGACTCGCACCACAGCCTCCCACTCTGAAATCGCCTCGCCTTTCTTCCACGCCCGCTGGCCGCCCAGGTAGTTGAGGTACAACCGCTCGGTCGCCCGGGCGCGTTCCGGCTGTGACGCTCCGAAATAGCGCACTCGAAGCGGCTTGTCGGCGTGGATCGAGAGGACGCCGTCGATGGCCACGTCGTGCGCGGCGTCGTCCTCGATGGTCTTGCCGCTTTGCGCGCCGACGGCGGTTGTCTTCCCACCGAAGGCCACCTCGCGCCGTCCCCGCTCGTAGACCCAGGTGCGGTTGTTGAGCACGCCCACCAGACCGGTCGCCACCTCGGCCGTGGTCAGATCGTCCAGCGCCGTGAGCTTCTCGCGCATGGTCCACGCCCCGTCGGCCGCCGACTGGAATCGGAGCTCGGCGCGAACCTTCCCGCCGTGGTCCACGGTCAATTCGCCAATGAACCAATCGGGGCCGTCCTTTACGCTCGCCGCGGCGAGGCGCAGGGGCAGCGGCTCCTTGGCACCCTGGAGTCGGACGTGCCCGATCCCGCTCCGCTCGATGGGCGAGACGACGCGGTCGAGCCGGTACGGCACGCACTGGGCCATGACCCGCGCGCCCCAGGCCAGCGTGTGGACGGCCCCGCCCGTGCGGTTGAGGATGATCCCGCCCGAGTCCAGGCGGCGCACGCCCCGGCGGTCGCGGAAGCCGCGCTTCACCGGCCCGGCCGTCTGGAGGATGAGCCACGAGTGGCCCAGGGAACGGAACAGGTCGGTCTGCGTCGAGGCGAAGAAGTATTCCTCGGGCAGGAAGACGTTGCCCTGCGGCGAGCGGGCTTGCATCCTCTCGAGCGTCTCGAGCGACCACCCTGCCCAGTGCCAAGAGTCCGGGTCGCCGCCGTAGACCGCCATCAGCAAGTGCGAACGCACCCAGGCCGCGTTGCGGAACAGCTCCCAGTCCTGGCCGTTGGGGTAGACGAACCCGCCGTCAGGCAGCAGGAACCACTTGAGGTTCTCGTAGATCCCCGCCACGTTGTAGAGGAGGGCCTCCGGCGGCTTCCGCCCGGTCAGGTGGTAGTCCAGAGCGCAGCCCAGCGAGAGGCCGAAGCACTGCATGTAGTCGGGGTGGACGAAGCCGTGGTTCTCCAGCGTGAAGTCGTCGTAGACGTTGGCCCCCGTGAACTGCTCGCGGACCGTCCGTCCGTCCACCACCGCGTCGCTCCGCGCGTCGGCCGGGCGCAATAGCGACGAAAAGACCCACTTCTGGAACGCCTTCTCCCAGGCCGGCCGCCGCGGGTGGTCCGGCGCCAGGAGCATGGCCGCCGACAGGACCTCGCTGTTCCAGGCGTTTTCCTCGGCCTTGGTGTCACTCTTGATCTGGTGCGGCGGCTCGGCGCGGGCGATCCGCTCGGCCTCGTGGACCACGACGCGGCGGACTTGCGCCCGCAACCCCTCCGGCAGGTCGTCCCAAACGAACCACGCGGCGCGGCCGAGCATCTGCGCCCAGTAGGCCGACTGCCAGGCATCGCCCCAAGGCTTGCCGTCGCTGGTCGGGCGCGTGCCAGTGACGTGCGTGGCCACCAAGTAGCGCAACATGGGCAGGATCGTCCCCTCCAGCAGCTCGCGGCGCGAGACGCCCAGCGTCTTCTCGTCGTAGGAGCCGAAGCGGTACAGGATGGCGAAGCCCTCGACCGCGCCCGAGTTGGGCCGCACCCAGTGCTCCTCGCTGCGGCTTCTCGTGAGCAAGGACATGCTGGGGTCTTCCTCCCACGGCTTCACCAGCCCGAGCAGATAGCGCCCCTGGCGCATGGCGGCCCGGTAAAGGCGGTCCTGCACCGCGCGGATGGCCGGGTCGTTCTGCTCAGGGAGCCGGAGTGGGAGCACGGGGCCGGTCGCCGTTTGCGGCTTCGCTTGCGGCTGGGCGCGGAGGGCGTCCTCGGCTGTCGCGCGAGCGACGGCCAGGACTGCAACGGCGAGCAGGACCTTGGAGACGCGGCGGGCGATCATGGCGGTGTCTCGCGGGTGGGGCGGATCGGGGCCGATTCGCTGGCGGCGCGGCGGGGCCCGTGGTGGCAAGCCGTCCTCTATTGTGTCCTACTCGGGTGCCCGAGGAAAGGGTCATTCCGTGCGGTAGACAAGTCGCCCCTTGCCGAGGCAGTGCGTCACCGCGGAATGGGAAGCCGCGGCGTCGGCGGCAGTCCCTGGACCGTCCAATCGGCGAAACTGAGCTCGTAGGCGCTGCCCGCTTTGACCTCGATCGCCGCGCCGCCGTCGGCCCGGGACTGCATGGGCGCCGGCCGGCCGCCGACCGTCACTTGGGCGATCTTCTGTCCCGGCTTGGGACGAACGGCGACTCGCCCGTCCCGCGACGGTTGGAGGACGGCCCGGGTGGCGCGGCCGTCCTTCCACTCGATGTCCACCTCGACGCCGCCCCGGGCCCGCAGCCCCGTCACGCGCCCGGCGGGCCACGCCTTGGGCAGGGCCGGCAGTAGCTCGATCTGACCCGCGTGGCTCTGCACAAGCATCTCCGCCACGCCCGCCGTGCCGCCGAAGTTGCCGTCGATCTGAAACGGCGGGCAGCTATCGAGCATGTTGGGAAGCGTGCTCTTGGCGATCAGCTCGCCGAGCATCCTGTGGGCGTGGTCGCCGTCGCCGAGGCGCGCCCAGAGACTCACCTTCCACGCCTTGCTCCAGCCCGTGCCGCCGTCGCCGCGGAGCTCGAGCGACTTGCGGGCCGCCGCGGCCAGCTCGGGCGTGCCGCGCAGTGTGATCTCGTCGCCAGGATGAAGGCCCCAAAGGTGCGACAGGTGGCGGTGCTGGTTCTTGGGGTCGTCCTTGTCCTCGATCCATTCCTGGAGCTGGCCCAGGCGCCCGACCTGGTTCGGGGCGATCCGTGCCCGCATGGCGGTGAGCTGCCCGCGGAGGTCCTCGTCCACGTCCAGGATGCGGCTGGCCTCGATCACCCAGCCGAACAGCGAGCGGATGATCTGGTGGTCCATGGTGGGGCCCATCACCAGGCCGCCTTGCTCGGGCGAATTGGAGGGACCGGAGATGAGCCAGCGCTTGTCGCCGCGCGGGTCTTCCACCAGGTAATCGACGAAGAACAGCGCCGCCTCCTTCATCACGGGGTACGCCCGGCGGGCCAAAAACTCCTTGTCGCCCGAGAACTCGTAGTGCCACCAAAGGTGCTGGCAGAGCCACGCGCCGCCGGTGGGCCAGATGCCGTGGTTCGAGGCGTTGATGGGGGCGGTGCCGCGCCACAGGTCGGTGTTGTGGTGCAGGACCCAGCCGCGGCAGTTGTAATGGACCTTGGCCGTGCGGCGCCCGGAGATCGCCACGTCGTCGAGCAGGTCGAACAGCGGCCCGGCGCACTCGGCCAGGTTCGTCGGCTCGGCCGGCCAATAGTTCATCTCGGTATTGATGTTC
>WBZO01007468.1_pt1 | contig 10118 bp, 8 predicted proteins | sample 5204261 | NCBI WGS metagenome assembly WBZO01 (sample SAMN12412400, study PRJNA552823) | activated sludge metagenome | isolation source: activated sludge from anammox sidestream of wastewater treatment plant... | place: USA: North Carolina | collected 2017-09
ACACGCGGCGCCGAACTCGCGGCTGTAGCCATTGCGTTCGAGTTGCGGGACGAGGACACGCGTCGTCGCTGCGGTATCGGCCACCGACGACCCCGAGATGCCGGCGAGGAACACGTTGCCGACGACAGCGGTCTGTGCGAGCCCGCCGCGGATGTGCCCGACGATCGCCTTAGTGAAGGCAAACAGCCGCTCGCTGATGCCGGACTCGTTCATGAGCGACCCGGCGAGCGTGAAGAGCGGCACGGCGAGGAGCGGGAACGACTGCAACCCGGCGAAGACGCGTTGCGCGACGACCGTGAGCGGAATTCCCTCGTGCCAGATGACGAGTCCCGACGCCGCGATCATGGCGATCGCGATCGGGGTTCCCACGAGCAACAGGACCGCGAACGAACTGAGGAGGAGCGTCATTACTCCTCCACTTCCACCGCGGACGCGACGAGGTCGGGCGGCCACAGCGTCTCGCCGATGCCGTCGACCAGCGCATGGCGCAGGATGTGCAGGCACGACAGCGCTGCGCCGACCGGCAGCGAGGCGACCGCCCACGTGGCCGAAATGCGCATCATGGGCGTCTGCGTCTCGAGCAGCGTGATCGCCTGGTCCATCCCGAACCAGACGAGGCCGAGCAGCGTGATCGCGGTGGCGGCCGTGGCGAGCGTGCCGAGCGTGGAGCGCGCGCCGGTGGGCAGGAGGATCAGCAGCGCGTCGATCCGCAAGTGCATGCGCTCACGGAATCCGCTGGCAAGCCCGATGAAGAGCATCCAGCTGAACGTGATGACGATGAACTCTTCCGTCCAGACCAACGGGTTGCTCAGGAAATAGCGGAAGATGACCGCGACGACGATGAGCGTCGCGATCACCCCATGCGAGATCCAGAGGAATACGTCCTCGACGCGGGCGACCGCGTCGTCGATGCGCTGCAAGCCCTGGGCGCGCATCGCGCTTGCTACTTGCCGCGCACCTTGGCGATCTCGGCACGCAGGCGCTTCAGGTTGTCGGCGCCCCAGCGCGCTTCGAGGTTCGCGTACGCGGGCTCCACCTTGGCCTGGAAGGCGGCGCGATCGGGCTCATCGATGATCTTGATGCGGCCAGACTTGCGCATCTCTTCGAGCATGCTCTTCTCGCGCCCTTGCTGGAGCTCGGTGTTCTTCGCCGACACCGCCGCAGCTTCCTCGAGCAGGATCTTCTGGTTCTCGGGCGAGAGTTTCGCGAGCGCCGTCTTGTTGATGACGATGGTGTTGTTCTGCAGCATGTGCCGCGTCATCGTGAGCACCGCCTGCACTTCGTAGAACTTGCGCGAGAAGATCGTGGGGATGGGGTTCTCCTGACCGTCGACTGTCTTCTGCTGGAGCGCGGTGTACACCTCGCCGAACGGGATTGGCGTCGGTGCGGCACCAAAGGCGCGGACCATTTCCACCCAGATCGGGCTCTCGGGAACACGGATCTTGAGCCCGGCCATGTCCTCGGGCTTGCGCACCTCGCGCTCGGTGAAGGTGAAATTGCGCCAACCCCAGTACAGGATCTTGGACAGTGGGACGATGTTGTGCTTGTCGCGCAGCTCGTTCCAGAGGGGATCGAAGGCGGGGCCGCGCAGCACGGTCTCGGCCTCCTTCCAGTCCTTCCACAGGAAGGGGCCGCTCGCCATCTCCATCGCCGGCACGAGCGCGGACATGACCGCCATGCTCGGCGCCGACATGTCGAGCGCACCCTGCTTCACCTGCTGGACGAGGTCGGCTTCCTTGCCGAGCTGCTCGGAGGGGTAGATGCGAATCGTCACCGCGCCCTTGGTGCGCGTCTTCACTCGCTCCGCGAGCTCGTTGAACATGTCGTTGGCGACTTCGCCTGGCGCGTTGGCGTGTCCGAAGCGAAGCGTCTGGGATGCGGCGTACGTCGGGAACACCAGCGCGGCCGCGAGCGCGAGGGCGGCGACTCCAGTCTTGATCATGGTTTCTCCTCGATGATGGCGGGAAGGTGGATTTGAGTGTTGTCGCGTCGGCGCATGCAACGTGCCGTGTCCGAGCCTGGGTGCGAAGCGGCATCCGCTGCGCGTGCCTCGACGGCAGCGATGTTCTCGGGATGATCGTGGTTCGCGCCGATGCTACGGAGCGCTCCGGATCGTGTCAACCAACCGAGTCGATCAACGCACGCGAACGAACCCGGCAGCAACGACCCCCGCGCACGGGAGATGGGTGACGGGTGCGCGGACGCGGTCGAGAGCGCATCGCGTGCGTCGGCGCGCGCACGCTCGTGCGCCGCGGCGCGGGTGGCCGGAGCGGTACGCGGCCGGCGGGCGTCAATCCCAGCTGAGCGCGCCACCGGTCTTGTATTCGGTGACCCGCGTTTCGAAGAAGTTCTTCTCCTTCTTCAAGTCGATCATCTCCGCCATCCATGGGAACGGGTTGTCGGCCTTGTCGAACAAGGGATCGAGGCCGATCTGCTGGCAGCGCCGGTTGGCGATGAAGCGCAGGTATTCCTTGAACATGGGCGCGTTAAGTCCCAGTACGCCACGCGGCATCGTGTCCTCCGCGTAACGGTATTCGAGCTCCACGCCCTGGGTGATGAGCGCCGCAATCTCGGCCTTGAACTCCGCCGTCCACAGGTGCGGGTTCTCGAGCTTGATCGTGTTGATGAGGTCGATGCCGAAGTTGCAGTGCATCGACTCGTCGCGCAGGATGTACTGGTACTGCTCGGAGGCGCCGGTCATCTTGTTCTGGCGCCCCATGGCGAGGATCTGGACGAAGCCGACGTAGAAGAAGAGGCCCTCCATGATGCAGGCAAACACGATGAGGCTCTTCAGGAGTTGCTGGTCCGCGATTGCCGTACCGGTCCGGAACGTGGGATCGGTGAGCGTGTCGATGAAGGGAATGAGGAACGCATCCTTGGCGCGGATCGACTCGATCTCGTGGTACGCGTTGAAGATCTCGCCCTCGTCGAGCCCCAGGCTCTCGACGATGTACTGGTAGGCGTGCGTGTGGATCGCCTCCTCGAACGCCTGACGCAACAGGTACTGGCGGCACTCCGGCGCGGTGATGTGGCGGTAGGTGCCGAGGACGATGTTGTTGGCGGCAAGCGAATCGGCGGTGACGAAAAAGCCGAGATTGCGCTTGACGATGAGGCGCTCGTCGTCGGTCAAGCCGCGCGGATTCTTCCACAGCTCGATGTCGCGCTGCATGTTGATCTCTTGCGGCATCCAGTGGTTGGCGCAGCCGGCGAGATACTTGTCCCACGCCCACTTGTACTTGAACGGGACGAGCTGGTTGACGTCGGCGGTGCCGTTGATGACACGCTTGTCCTCGACGCGCACGCGCTGGAAATCCGCCGGCGGCGTTGCGGCCACGGCCACATCGTCGTGTACGGGCGCGAGCGGCGGCGCGCCGGCCGCGATACCACCGCTCGCCGGAATTCGGACACTCGAGGAGGTCCGTTGAGAGAGCAGGGAGGGCGCGTCGTCGTCGAAAGTGAGCATGGCAGGTCAAAGGGGTGCAAGGATGTTTGGGAGGGGAGCACCGAAGGGTGCGAATGCCGGCAGGTCTCCGGCAATCAGTGCATTTCCTTCAGGCGTTCGTAGAGGAATTCAGGGGCGAAATCGACGCCGTCCTGCCAGGCGATCGAGGCGAGTCCATAGTCGAGGTAGAAGGCGCCGAAGCGCTCGCGATCGCGCAGTGACGAGTGCCCGTCGCCGTGGAGCTCGTCCGCGAGGTCGACGACGCCTTTGCGACCGTCGTTGAACTCGAGCCAGATCTTGTAATCGCCCAGATAACGGGCGTCCACGACGTGGCACGGTTGCGATTCATAGCGGGGCAAGGCGGCTCTCCCTTCGGGCTATGGGCGATACCGGCGACGAATGCGGCACGACGTTGCGCGCGGCGACGCGAGGTCGCTGTATGGCCGCATGCGACGCCGGTGCCGCGCGTCTCGCATCACTGGCACGCCTCGCACGTGGGATCGTCGATCGCGCAGAACTTGGGCGCGATGACGTCGACCGCCGTACTTGCCGTCGCCGTCGCTCCGGTCATGGCGGCGAGCGAGGCGCCACCGTCGGCCAGCACGGCATTGAGCTCGCCCCCGCGTCCGGTCGACTTTTCAGCCGACGTCGCGGCGAGTGAGCGCAGGTAGTAGGTGGTCTTCAAGCCGCGGACCCACGCGAGCTTGTACGTCTCATCGAGCTTCTTGCCCGATGCGCCCGCCATGTAGATGTTGAGGCTCTGCGCCTGGTCGATCCACTTCTGCCGCCGCGCGGCAGCCTCGACGATCCAGCGGGGTTCGACCTCGAACGCCGTGGCGTACAGCGCGCGCAACTCGGCCGGGACGCGATCGACCCTGGCGAGCGAGCCGTCGAAATACTTGAGGTCCGACACCATCACCTCGTCCCATTGTCCGAGCGCCTTCAGATCGGCGACGAGCTGCTCGTTGACGATGGTGAACTCGCCCGAGAGATTCGATTTCACGTAGACGTTCTGGTACTCGGGCTCGATCGAGGCGGCCACACCGACGATGTTGGAGATGGTGGCGGTGGGCGCGATGGCGACACAGTTCGAGTTGCGCATCCCGTGCTGTCGGATGTTTTCGCGCAGCGCAGCCCAGTCGAGCGTCGACGACAGGTCGACGTCGAGGTGTCCACCCCGCTCATCGGCGAGGAGCGCGAGCGAGTCGTGCGGCAGGATCCCGCGGTCCCACAGCGATCCCGCGTACGACGAGTAGCGGCCACGTTCCTGCGCGAGCTCGCACGACGCCCCGTAGGCGTGGTAGCAGACTGCTTCCATCGAGCGATCGGCAAACGCCACCGCCGCGTCCGACGCGTACGGGATGCGCATGAGGTGCAGGCAGTCCTGGAAACCCATGATCCCCAGCCCCACCGGACGATGCCGTAGATTGCTGTCGCGTGCCTTCTTGACGGCGTAGTAGTTGATGTCGATCACGTTGTCGAGCATCCGCATCGCGGTGCGGATCGTCCGCGCGAGCTTGGCGTGGTCGAGCTGCCAACCCTCCGTGCCCTGCTGCATGTGTGCGACGAGGTTCACCGATCCGAGATTGCACACGGCGATCTCGCTCTCGCTCGTGTTGAGCGTGATCTCGGTGCACAGGTTGGAGCTGTGCACCGTGCCGACGTGCGACTGCGGCGAGCGCACGTTGCAGGCATCCTTGAACGTGATCCACGGATGCCCTGTCTCGAAGAGCATCGACAGCATCTTGCGCCACAGCGCGACCGCAGGCACCTTCTTGAAGAGCTTCAGCTCCCCGCGCGCCACGCGCTCCTCGTGACGCTGGTACGCCGCCTCGAAAGCCCGGCCCCACTTGTCGTGGAGGTCCGGAACGTCGGAGGGGGAGAAAAGGGTCCACTCGCCGCCGTCCATGACGCGCTTCATGAAAAGATCCGGAACCCAGTTCGCCGTATTCATGTCGTGCGTGCGGCGCCGGTCGTCGCCGGTGTTCTTGCGCAGCTCGAGGAACTCCTCGATGTCGAGGTGCCAGGTTTCGAGGTACGCGCACACGGCGCCCTTGCGCTTGCCGCCTTGGTTGACCGCGACCGCCGTGTCGTTCACCACCTTGAGAAACGGGACGACGCCCTGCGACTTGCCATTGGTCCCCTTGATGTGCGAGCCCATGGCACGCACGTTGGTCCAGTCGTTGCCGAGGCCGCCGGCGAACTTGGACAGGAGGGCGTTCTCCTTGATCGCCTCGTAGATGCCATTGAGATCGTCGGCGACGGTGGTCAGGTAGCACGACGACAATTGCGAGCGATGCGTTCCCGAGTTGAAGAGCGTGGGTGTGCTCGACATGAAGTCGAACGTGGACAGCACGTCGTAGAACTCGATCGCCCGTGCCTCGCGATCGACCTCGTTGAGGGCGAGGCCCATGGCCACGCGCATGAAGAAGCACTGCGGCAACTCGAACCGGCGTCCGCCGGCGTATTGATCGACGAGGAAGTAGCGGTCGTAGAGCGTTTGCAGCCCGAGGTAGCCGAACTGGAGGTCGCGCTCGGGTTGTAGCGCCGCGGCGAGCCTCGGCAGGTCGAACTGGAGCAGCGCGTCGTTCAGCAGCCCGATCTTCACGCCGTGCTGCACGAACTGCGGGAAGTACTCGGGGTACTTCTGCGTCATGTTTGCCTGTGTCGCCTCTTCGCCCAGCGCCTCGAAGCGCAGCGCGTCGAGCAGCAGGCGCGCGGTCACGTAGGAGTACGCAGGATCCTTCTCGATCAAGGCCCGCGCGGATAGCACCACGCCCTTGCGCACTTCCTCCACCGCGACACCGTCGTAGAGGTCCTTCAGCGTGGCCTGCAGGATGCGTTCGGGGTCGGCGTCGGCGAAGCCCTCGCACGATGCGCGGACGAGAGCGGTGAGGCGGTCGAGGTCGAGCGGCCGGCGCACGCCGTTGTCGGTGACGTGGATCGTGTGCTTTCGCGCTGGCGGTTGCACCGCAGCGCGGGCCTGGGCGCGTTCCTGCGCCCGCTTCTCGCGATACAGCACGTACGCGCGCGCCACCTCGTGCTCGCCGCCGCGCATGAGCGCGAGTTCGACCTGGTCCTGGATCTCCTCGATGTGAATGGCGCCCCCGTCGGGCTTGCGCTTCACGAGCGAGGCAGCGACGACCTCGGTGAGGCTTGCCACCTGCTCGCGCACACGGGCCGACGCGGCGCCCTGGCTGCCCGTCACCGCGAGAAACGCCTTGGTCATCGCGATGCTGATCTTCGACGGCTCGAAGCCCACCACCGCGCCGTTGCGGCGGATGACCTTGTACTGGGCAAAGCGCGGGTCCGTTCCGCTCGTGATCGGACTGCCGGCCTCACCGACGAGGAGTTCTCGTGGCGGTGCGGAAGGGGTCGACGGCGGTGTGGGCGATGTTTGCATGCTGACCTTCTCCTGCGTTGTTCCCGATGGCGCCGCGCTCAGGCGAACGTCCTTCGCGGGGCGCCGGTAGCGTGCTGCGCACCGCGGGTGCACGCCGCACCCTCGCGGCGCGGACACGCGCCACAGCGACGGCACACGACGGACGTGCGGCCGACTCCCTGCGTGTAACGTGCCCAAGGGATGGCGATGTAGCCGGCGCGGCCTCCCCCGTGCGCGACGGGGTCGTCCGGGACGCGCCCTTGGTGTGCACGGCAACCCCCGAGCCGTCGCCGTGCGAGGTCCAACCCACTAGATCTTGTGTCTTGGGGGCTCGTGAAGCCTAAGGATAGTAGCTGTTCCGGCGAACGGCAAGCGAAATCTCGCGGCCCGTGTGGCCGCTTGTCGCCATGAGCGCAGCATCATGATCCGCGCTACCGCAAGCGCCGCTGTGCGTGTGGCGCCGGCGTTCCGCGGCACGAGGGTCGTCGTGCGCGTGGGTTCGCCGCGATGCAACGATGATGACTTGTTGCGTCTGCCACCCTGAGGCACATTACCCGAGTGTCGAATCCCCGGGAGGCTTGCATCCCATGCCGCGCTTTGCCGCCAACCTCACGTTCCTCTTCAACGAGGTGCCGTTCCTCGATCGCTTCGCCGAGGCGGCACGCGCCGGATTCCGGGCGGTCGAGTTCGCGTTCGGCTACGACTTCGCTGCGACCGACATCGCCGCGCGCGTCGAAGCGCACGGCCTCGAAGTCGTCCTCATCAACGCCCCTCCGGGCGATTTCGCCGCGGGTGAACGCGGCCTTGCCTCGCTTCCGGGCCGCGAGCGCGACTTCGCCGCGAGCGTGGCCACTGCGTTGCGCTACGCCCGGGCGCTGAAGTGCCCGCGGATCCACGTCATGGCGGGGGTCGTTCCCGAGGCGGCGGACGCGCCGGATCGGGAGCGCCGCTGGCGCTGCTTCAGGCAAAACCTCGAACTCGCCTGTCGCGAGGCGGCCGCGGTCGGCATCACGGTCATGATCGAACCCATCAACCGGTGTGACTTCCCCGGCTATCTCCTCACGACGCAGGCGGAGGCGCATGCCATACGCGAGGAACTGCGGTTGCCGAACCTGTCGGTGCAGATGGATTTCTATCACGCGCAGATGGTCGAAGGCGATCTCGCCACCAAGTTCCGGCGTTGGCAAGCGCATATCGGCCACGTGCAGATTGCCGGCGTTCCCGGCCGCCACGAGCCCGACGTCGGCGAGATCAACTACGCGTACCTCTTCCGGCTCCTCGATGAACTTGGCTACGCGGGGTGGGTGGGGTGCGAGTACAAGCCCGCGGCGGGGACGATGGCGGGGCTCGGGTGGCTGGACGCGTTTGTCGATCGCGCGCCTGCGCGCGGGGGGTGACGGACGGCTATGGCCGGCACATGCGCAGCGTGGTGCCGGCGCGAGCCGAGCCGATGCTACGGTGACCTACACCCCAGTCAGCACACCGCCATCGATGAGGAACGAGGACCCCGTCACCATCGCCGACTCGTCCGAGCACAGGTACACGGCGAGATGGCCGATCTCGTCGGGGCGGATCATCCGCCCGATGGGCTGGTACTCCGAGAAGCGTCGGAACGTCTCCTCCTCCTTGCCAGCGTAGGAGGTCTTGAGGTAGTTGTCGACCATCTCGGTATGGACACGCGCCGGGCAGATGCAATTGGCGCGGATCCCGGACTTCACGAAGTCCAGTGCGACCGACCGCGTCATCATCTGCACGGCGGCCTTGGTCGCCGAGTACGCGAAGCGGTCGTGCATCGCCGTGAGCGAGGCGAGGGACGCCATGTTGAGGATGACGCCGCCGCCGCGCTCGATCATGCCCGGCAGGAGCGCCTTGGTGACGTTGAAGACGCCCTCGACGTTGACGCGAAACACCCGCCGCAGGTCCTCGAGTTCGGTCTGCAGGATCGTTCCGACATGGATCACGCCGGCGTTGTTGACGAGGACGTCCGGATCGAAGCCGGCCGCGCGCGCAACACCGCACGCGTCGTGGACGCTCGCCGGGTCCGCCACATCCATGCGCACCGCCAATGCCATCGCGCCATCGCACAGCGTCGTCGCGTGGTGCTGCGCACGGTCGAGGTCGATGTCGGCGATGATCACGCGCGCACTTTCACGGGCGAGCGCGCGCGCGATCGCGAGTCCGATCCCGGTGGCGCCGCCGGTCACGAGCGCGGTCTTTCCTCGCAGGCGCATGTTGTGATCCCTCCGGCTTGTCGTGCGCGACCTACAATCCCACCGACATCCCGCCGTCGATGAACACGATCTGACCGGTCATGTAATCCGCGGCGCGCGACGACAGGAAGACCGCGAGCCCGGCGATCTCGGCGGGCTCGCCCCACCGGCCAGCCGGCGTGCGCTTGCACACCCACGCGTTGAACTCGGCGTCGTCGATGAGCGCCCGATTCATCTCGGTGGCAAAGTAGCCCGGGGCGATCGCGTTGACCTGGATGTTGTGCGCGGCAAGCTCGACCGCCATGCCGCGCGTGAGTTGGCGCACGCCCCCCTTGGCAGCGGCGTAGGGGATCACCGTCGGCCGCCCGAACTCGGACAGGAGCGAGGCGATGTGCACGATCTTGCCACGCTTCCTCGCGATCATCCCCGGCAAGACGGCTTGCGACACCATGAACGGCGCGGTGAGGTTGGTCGCAATGACCTCGTTCCAGGCCTCCGGCGTGAAGTCCGGCATCGGGGCCCGCCGCTGGATGCCGGCGTTGTTGACGAGGATGTCGATATGGCGATGCTTCGCGATCGCCGCCGCGATACCGGTGTGGATGGCGTCGCGGTCGGTGACGTCGAACGGGGCGACGTCGGCGCGCAGTCCTTCTTTGATCAGGGTGTGCGCCGCCGTGTCGAGCTCCGCCGGTCGCCGACCATTGAGCAGTACCGTCGCGCCGGCTTCGGCCATGCCGCGGGCGATGGCGAAGCCCAAACCGCGCGTGGCGCCGGTGACGAGCGCGACGCGTTCGCTCAAGCCGAAGGGGGAGGGGGCAGGAGTCATGGTCGGATCCCGTGAGGTCACTTCACACCTGTCATCGCGATCGAGGCGATGGACGGTCGGCGGACGAAGAACATCATACCAAGCGGCAACGGTGCGAGCTTCGCATCGCCACCGACGACGCGGGCAAGCGTGGCCAACGACCATGCCGCGCGAGGCTCGCGAGAGCCGCGTCACCCGGGCCGCCCCCGGTAGCACATCAAGGTGCGTGCCGCCGCTCCGCATCCCGCCGGCGCCCCCGGGCAGCACCCGGTGCGAGCC
>WBZO01007470.1_pt1 | contig 10116 bp, 1 predicted proteins | sample 5204261 | NCBI WGS metagenome assembly WBZO01 (sample SAMN12412400, study PRJNA552823) | activated sludge metagenome | isolation source: activated sludge from anammox sidestream of wastewater treatment plant... | place: USA: North Carolina | collected 2017-09
GATCCGGATCTGACTACTCCGACGCTGATCGCCCAAAACCTGCCGTCGAATGCAACCTTCCTTGATAACGGCAACGGCAGCGGCGCCTTCAATTTCAACCCGACCTATACGCAAAGCGGCGTCTATAATGTTCGCTTTATCGCCTCCGACGGTACGCTGGCCGACACCGAGCTGGTCGCGATCACCGTCGTCGATCAGGGCGGCAATGTACCGCCGGCACGCATCACCGATCTGATGGCCGCGATCGTCAGCGACGCGATCCAGCTCACTTGGACACCGATTACCACCGACTCGCTCGGCACGCCGACTTTGCTGTCGCGCTATGTGGTTTATCGCGGTACCCGCGCTTACTTCACCCCGACGCCGGCGGAGTCAATCGGCGTTGTCGTTCCAACCCTCGGCGCTTTCACCGACAACAACATTGGCGGCGCCAATGTCGTCGGCGATACGGCCGTGAATTATTTCTACGCCGTCGTCGTCGTCGACCAGATTGAGCGTCGCTCGAACGTCTCGAATCGCGCGGGTGAATATGACTACCAGATCGTGACCACCGCCACGACCGATTTCAACCTGGCCGGTCTGCCGTTTGCCAATACCGGGCTGGCGACCGCGCAAGATGTGATCAATGCGATGGGCGGCACCACCAACGTCAATACTCTGAACAACTATATCCCGTCGTCACAGAGCTATCAGGCGCGCTTCGCCGCGGGCTTCGGCACCAATTTCGCCGTCGCGCCCGGCAGCGTGTTCCAGGTCAACGCCAAGACGAATTTCGTCTGGTCGATTGCCGGTCGCGTTCCGCTTCCGGGCACGACCTCGTACCCGATCATGACGACCCCGACGACCGACTACTCGCTGATCATGATCCCGTTCGAATTTGACGGCGTCTTCACCGTGGCCCAGGATGTCATCAACAGCATCCCCGGCTTCCTGAACACGCTTAATGAATTTCTGCCGAGTTCGCAGTCGTACCGATCACGGTTCGCCGCCGGCTTCGGCACCAACTTCACCATCCGGGCCGGCCGCGTCTATCAAGCCAATGCCGCCGCGAACGGCCTGTTCCCGGCGCCGTAGGGGCTGTTGAAATGAAAGTTTTTCGCTACTTCATATTTGGAGGTTACTGTGCGGTTAATTACTGATGATCGCAAAACGCGAGCAGGATATTGGAGCTACCTGCTGGCAGTTGCGACGGCCGTTTGGCTGGTACTCCCGGCGGCTGCCTTCGCGCAGGGGTCGATCTTCGGCACGGTTCAGAATTCCAATCTGACCACTCCTGCCGACGGCGACATCCTGTTCTTCGGCTTCCTCGATGACACCGACGAGGAGATTCGGATCGAGCTGTCCGATGGTGCCGGCTATCAATCCGGCAACTGGTTTGATGATTTCCAGAATTATCTGACTGAGGCCGCGGGCAATCCCTACGATTATTACTTCGTCAACACCGCCAATGGCGAGGCCTTCCATCTGGGCAAGACGATCCCGAACAACTCGTTCCAGCAGGAAAACATTCTCCTGGCGCCGGCAGCACTGCCAACGCGCCCGACCAACGTCGCGGCGCGGGCGATTTCCAGTTCCAGGATGTACATCTCCTGGAGCGGCGCAGCGGGTTTGACCTACCATGTCTATCGCCGGCTGTCGTCGTCCAACGGCTCGTTCTTCCGCGTCGATAATCCGGCGGGCAGCCTGGCGAATGCCGGTGTCAGCGACACCTTCTTCGTCGATACGACGGTTGACGGACTGTCGTCCTACACCTATCTCGTCATCGCTCAGAACGTCAGCGGCCAGTATTCCGCCCACTCCGTCCCGGCGACCGGCAACGCCGCCGTCATTACCGCTCCGGTCGTGACCGCAGTCGTGCCGAATTCCGGCCCCAGCGTCGGTGGAACGCCCGTCGTCATCAATGGCGCGGGTTTTGATGCCGCCGGCGTGACTGTGACCTTCTCCGGCAATCCGGCTACCGCCGTCACCGTCGTGAACGGCGGCCGCATCACCGCCACCACTCCGGCGGGTACCGGCAGCGTCAACGTCATTGTTACCAACACCCCCTCCGGACTTTCGGGAACGCTGACCGGCGGCTTCAGCTACTATGCCAATACCGCCCCGGTCGCCAATGCCGGTCCCGATCAGTTGGGACGGTTCAAGAATACTCTGATTACGCTTAATGGCACCGGCTCCAGCGACCTCGATGGCGATAGCCTGACCTACGCCTGGCTGCAAGTTTCCGGCCCGGCGGTCACGCTCTCCAGTCCGACCGTCGCCCAGCCGACCTTCACCGCTTCGGTCAACGGCGACTACTTCTTCCGCCTGGTCGTGAACGACGGCATCGTGAATTCCGCACCCGATACCGTCCGCGTCCAGATCGTCGAGCGCGCTCCTGTGCTCGCTGCCATTGGTCCGCGCAGCGTCACCGAAGGGGCCAATCTGAATTTCAACGCCACTGCAACCGATGCCGACGGCACGACGCCGTCGCTCTCCGCCGTCGACCTCCCGGCGGGCGCGACTTTCGTCAACAACGGCAATGGCAGCGGCACCTTCAACTTCACGCCGACCTTCGTCCAGGCCGGTGTTTATAATGTGATCTTCATAGCCTCCGACGGCGTACTCGCCGACTCGGAGACGGTTGCGATAACGGTAAATGAAGCCGGTAATCAGCGGCCGGTGCTCGCCGCGATCGGCCCGCGCAACGTCAATGAGGGCGCGGTGCTGAACTTCAACGCGACTGCGACCGATGCCGATGCCACCATTCCAACACTGTCGGCTGTAAACCTGCCGCCTAATGCCACTTTCGTCAACAATGGCAACGGTTCCGGCACCTTCAACTTCGCGCCGAATTTCACTCAGGCCGGCGTCTACAACGTGACTTTCATCGCCTCCGACGGTACGCTTGCCGATTCGGAAGTTGTCGCAATCACTGTCATTGACTCGGGCAATCAGCGTCCGGTGCTGGCGACGATCGGACCCCGTAGCGTCACCGAAGGCGCCAATCTGAATTTCAATGCGACCGCCACCGATGCCGACGGCACCACGCCGACGCTCACGGCGGTCAACCTTCCTGCGACCGCGACCTTTGTCGACAACGGTAATGGCTCCGGTACCTTCAACTTCACGCCGGGATTCACGCAATCCGGCGTGTACAACGTGATCTTCATCGCCTCGGACGGCACTCTCGCCGACTCCGAGACCGTCGCGATCACCGTTAACGATGCCGGCAATCAACGGCCGGTACTGGCCGCGATTGGCCCGCAATTGGTCAATGAAGGCGTCAATCTCAACTTTGTCGCCACTGCCACCGACCCGGATGCCACCATCCCGACGCTTTCAGCTGTGAATCTGCCTTCCGGCGCTACTTTCGTCAATAACGGCAATGGTACCGGCACCTTCAATTTCACGCCGACCTTCTCGCAGTCCGGCATCTACAATGTCACCTTTATCGCCACCGATGGCGTGCTGGCCGACAGCGAAGTTGTGACGATCACCGTCAATGATGCCGGCAATCAGGCGCCGGTGCTCGCTTCGATCGGCCCGCGCAGCGTCGCCGAAGGCGCTGTGTTGAACTTCGCCGTGACGGCCACCGACCCGGATGCCTCGATCCCGACATTGACCGCAGTTAATGTGCCGGCCAACGCCACCTTCACCGACAACGGCAACGGCTCCGGAACCTTCAACTTCGCGCCGAACTTCATCCAGTCCGGCGTCTACAACGTGACCTTCATTGCGTCCGACGGCTTCCTGGCCGACAGCGAGATTGTGGCAATCACGGTCACCGAACTGAATCGCCCGCCGGTGCTGGCGGCCATCGGGGCACGAAGTGTGCTCGAGGGCGTGCTGCTGACCTTCGTCGCGACCGCCGCCGATCCCGACTCGACGACTCCGGCGCTCACTGCCGCCAATCTACCTTCGGGGGCGACCTTCGTCGACAATCTCAACGGTTCGGCGACATTTAACTTCACACCGAGCTTCTCCCAGTCCGGCGTCTACAACGTGACTTTCATTGCCTCTGACGGCTTCCTGGCTGATTCCGAGGTCGTGGCGATCACCGTCACCGACGCCGGCAATCAGAGCCCCGTACTTGCCCTGATCGGCAACCGTGCGGTTCAGGAAGGGAATACCCTGGAGTTCCGCGTCACTGCCGTTGATCCCGACGGCGCGATTCCCGTACTCACTGCCAGCAATCTGCCGCTGAACGCCGCGTTCGTTGACTCCGCTAACGGCGCCGGCGCCTTCACGTTCTCGCCGAATTTCAACCAGGCCGGCTTCTACAACGTGATCTTCGTCGCCTCCGACGGTCTGGCCGCCGATAGCGAAACGGTTCAGATCACCGTCGGTGAGTCCGGTAATATTCCGCCGATCCTCAATCCGATCGGCCCGCAACAGATCGCGGAAGGCAATGTGCTCACTATCCTGGTTTCGGCCACCGATGAAACCGGCACGCCGAGCCTGCTGGTCAATACTTTGATGAATAACTATGCGTTCGTCGATTCCGGCAACGGTCGCGGCACGTTCACGTACACGCCCAACTACTTCGACGCCGGCATTGACACCGTCACCTTCTTCGCCATCGACGACGACAACGCGATCACGCAGGAGAAGGTGCAGATCACGACGCTCGATATCAATCGGCCGCCGAAAATCACGCCGGCGCTGCCGAATGTCACTGCGATCCCCGGCGATTCGGTGAAATTCCATATCGTCGCTTCTGACTCGACCGATCCCAACGGTGGCCGCCTCTACCTGTTGGCGCTGCAGAAACCGACGACGGCCGTGTTTACCGACTCCACGAACAACCGCGGCTCGCTGCGCTGGCTACCCACCATTGCCGACACGGGCGTCCATCAGTTTGTCGTGCTCGTTACCGACGATGAAACGCCGTCGCTGAGTTCCCGTGACACCGCCCTCATCACCGTGCTGGTCACCAACCAGCCGCCGGTGCTGGCCGCGATTGGCCCCAAGTCAATCCCGGAAGGCGACACGCTCGAGTTCCGCATCTCGGCCACCGATCCGGACGGCACCGTCCCGTTCTTCTATGCGCAGAGCATCCCGGCCAACGCAGTCCTAATCGACAGCGCCAACGGCGCCGGTTCATTCAGATTCTTGCCGACCTATCAACAGTCCGGTTTGTACTCGGTCAAATTCTATGCTTCCGACGGCAATCGGACAGATAACGAAACCGTCTTGATTCAGGTCACCAACGTGCCGCAGCCGCCGGTCCTCGAGGTTCCGCCGGTCGCGCAATCCGTGACTGAAGGGGAAGTGCTGCAGTTCCGCATTAGTGCCACCGATCCTGACGGCACCATCCCGTCACTGCAGTTGGCGAATATTGTCGCGCCGCCGGCCAACGCCGCCTTCGTCGACTCCGGCAACGGCGCCGGCGCGTTTACCTTCTCGCCGGTCTTCGTGCAGGCGGGCAACTACACGGTCTACTTCATCGCGACCGACGGCGTCCGCTCCGACACCGCGTCCGTCGACATTGAGTGTTTCGATGCCGGCAATCAACTGCCGGTGCTCACGGTCCGCCGCGGCGGCACCATCCTGAATGATTCGGATACGACTTCCGTTCAAGAAGGGCAGTTGATTGTGCTGAGTGCCACGGCGACCGATGCCGACAGCACAGTCTCCGCGATGACAATCTCCTCGCCGCTGCCAGGCACCGCGACCTTTACCGACAACGCCAACTCCACCGCGACGTTCAACTGGCAGACCGAGAATCTCGACTTCGGGCTCTACCGCCTGACGTTCTATGCAACCGACGGCGCCGATGGCGGTATCATCGACTCGACCCACGTTGTCGTGCGCGTCACCGACTTGAACTTCAATCCGGGTCCGTTGACGATTGAGCCGCAAACGCTGTGCTTCGTCCCCGGTGCCGGGTGCGGTGCTGCCGTCGCTGAAGGCAATACTCTGACCTTCCAGTTCTACTCCTTCGGCGGCGATCCTGATTTGACCGACCCGATTCTCACCGCGAAACCGTTCACGGTCAGCAGCAGCGATACCACGGTGCTGATGGCGGGCACATTGCCGCTCAACATGTCCGTTGTTGATGACGGCGATACCGCCACCTTCACCTTCACGCCCAACTTCCAGCAGGCCGGTACATATCGCATCATGCTTCTCTTGATCGATGAGATGTATCCCAGTGTCGTCGTCGAGCGCTCGCCCTGGACGATCACCGTCACCAACGTCTCCGTCCCGCCGGTGCTCAACCCGATCGGGCCGCTGTCGGTCGTGGAAGGCCAGACTCTTGACGTTAACATCACCGGTTCCGATCCCGATGGCCTGCCGGTGATCATCTCCTCGACGGCGTTGCCGGCCGGCGCGACTCTGACTGCGTTGACCGGACAGCCCGCCGGCGTCGCGACCTCGCGACTGCTCTATACGCCGGGCTTTGCTGCCGCCGGATCCTATAACGTCTGGTTCCGCGTCCGCGAAGCCACGCCGCCGCTCGCCGATTCCGAGCAGGTGACGATCACCGTCATCGAGGCCGGCCCGCAGTCACCGGTGATCACACCGCTCAATGCCGCCTACCAGGTTAATGTCGACAACGATATCCTGCGACTCTGGTTGCGCGCTACCGATGTCGACTCGCCGCCGCCGACCTTCTCGATGTACGGTTCGCCGATCCTGCCCTGGAACAGCGTGCTGGTCGACTCCGCCAATGGTCGCGGCAGCTTCCGCTTTGACCCGATCGCGAATCAGCAAGATTCAGTCTACACCGTCAACTTCGTTGCGACCTCCAATGACGGTCGAGCCGACACCGCCACCGTGGTCATCACCGTCATCAACGGTATCTGCGGCGACGCTGACGGCAGCCAGATCGTCTCGGTCTCTGACTGCGTCTACCTGATCAACTATATCTTTGCCGGCGGTCCCGCTCCGACGACGCTGCGCGGCGGCGATCCCGACGGAAGCTGCATCACCTCCGTTTCGGATGCGGTCTATCTGATCAACTACATCTTCGGCGGCGGACCCGCGCCAAACTGCATCTGCGGGCAATGACCGAGCCCGTCAGTCAATCTTAGCCCCCATATGGCGGCAGATGTGGACAACATCTGCCGCCTTTTCTTCACTCCGCATTTGGCAATGAGTTTAACTCGAGTCCTGATTGTAAATCGTTGAGTCACTTTGCCTTTTTGCCGGCGCCAGAAGATCAAAAAGCTGTTGACAAGAATCGGTGATCGGCTTATAATATTTTTGTTACGGTATGTGATCGCAAAATGGTCCAGCCGGCGAATTTCGGGATTCGCTCGTATTTTGCGGTACTCATAGGTCTTCACTTGTCCTAAGACTAGACGCTGAATCTGTCGAAGTGATGGTTAGGGTTGTGTGCAAGGCTCGCCTTGTACTTCCACCCGGCGCACCGGTCTTAGGGTACTGGATTTTGTCCGAAACCAATCGGAACTGGTGATGTGAAGCAATGCAACTGCGTCCCAACATTTTCAGTTTTCAATTTCAACATTCTTTCATAATGCCTGTTGATTTGGCGAAAGTAGGGAGGTGATGCGCCCAGCACGACATCCACGCATTTTGCGTTTGATTGACATCGGTTTCTTAATTGCAACGTTCCACTCTGAAAGGAGCAGAAGATGACCAGAAAAATTACGGTCCTTCTCACCCTTGCACTATTCCTGATCGCCCTGGGTGGCGCTTCGGTCTTCGCGGCCAAAGCCGTCAACTCGGCGACGGCGGGGAGCACTCAGTACAAACTGAGAACTGACCTTCCAGCCGCTAAAATCGTCGGTGCCGAAGAAGTTTCTCCGGCCGACTACACGGGTTCGGGCAAACCGGCGACCTCCAATTCCCAGGTCCTCGGCTTCAGCCCCAACGGCACTCGGACCGTCGGCTCAACCTACCTCGACTACCAGCACAACGGCTCGATGGGCCGTCAAATTGTAGTCGGCGGCGGCTGGGTCCACAACGCCTGGATGGTCTATCCGACCGCCAGCACCACCGGTGACCGTTACATTGAATACTTCGGCTACAGTCTGACCAGCGGCTCGTCCGCCGGTGTGCCGTCCGTCGATCCGGCTACCACCGGTTCCGGCTACTGCAACATCGACTACGATCCGCTCGGCTCTGGTGGCGCCGTCGTTGCCTATCACCGCGTTGCCGAAAACGGCACCAAGGCAACCCACGACTTCTCCAACGGCGCCGCAGCCTTTGCCAACCACTTCGTCTTCCCGGCCCCGAATTGCCAGAGCGTCGTCTCCGGTCTCGGCGGCGTGGAAGGCCCTTACATTTGGCCGATCGTTGCCCTGGACATTATCGGTGGTCAGGCTGTGCTCCATGCCGTGAGCACCGAATCGCCGCCGAACACTAGCGACAACGAGCAGTCGATTGTCTACTATCGCTCGAATGCCGGCATCACCGCCTCGGCGACAACCTGCGCCTATTGGATTGACTCCTGCTGGAACATCACTCCGGTGGTCGCGGCCGACCCGAATTCCGACAAGGTTGCTGTCGTCTACTTGCGCCCGAAGGACCATGCTTTCTCCTCCGGCACACAGCAGCATAACAACCAGGTCGTCTACATCGAATCGACCAACGGCGGCACCAGCTGGGGTCCGCGGGTCAACGTCTCCAACTATACCGGCGCCACCCTCGAGCGCGCCTATACCGACGTTGATGCTCTCTACACGGCGGACGGTTGCTTGCATATCGCCTGGAATGCTCCGCCGTTTGACTCCGCCGGTGGCGGTGCCTCGTCCAACGACGTCTGCAAGCTGCGCCACTGGGACAACTGCGCCCAGTGTCTGAGCTTGGTGGCGGAAGCCAACAACGTGGATGACAACGCCGACAACGGCGCCTGGAACCTGAACATCGCCAAGATGAACCTGACCGAGTGCACGGTGGGCGCCAACAAGGTGCTCTACCTGACTTACACCCGGTTCCTCGGCACGACCGCCTCTCCCGATCGCTCGGCTGCCAATTTCTCGAACGGCGAAATTTTCGCCCAGGCTTCGAGCACCCTCGGCCAGACCTGGGGTCCCCCGGTCAACCTGACCAACACCCCGTCTAACGGCTGCGCCGCGGGCACGTGCTTCTCCGAGCACTGGTCCTCGTCCGCCCGTTACGTCACGGACTCGCTGCGGATCCAGTACATCGAAGACAAGGATGCCGGCGGTATCGTGCAGACCGAAGGCGGCTGGACCAACAGCCCGGTCAAGAACCTCTCGGTCGGCTGCTTCCCGATGACGACCTTCGTCAATCTCTCGGCGTCTCCGGCGGAATTCTCTTATCCGTTCCACGTGGCGCCGGCAGCGACGAAGGACTCGCTCATCGTGCTGACCAACTCCGGCAACGCGTCCACCAACTGGACCGTCTCCGCGACCGTGCCGTGGATTTCCTTCCCGGGCGGCGCCGCCGGTACCTGCAACGCCGGTTGCACCAATACCTCCAGCTTCACCGCGCGCTTCTCGCCCGGTGCTGGCGGTTACCTGACCGGCACGATCAACGTGACCTACACTGACCCCGACAAGGGCGTCAATGCCGTCACTGCGATCCCGGTTGAGCTGTACAGCTTTGCCAACTTCTTCCTGCCGCAGGATCTCGACATTCGCACTTCCTGCGCCCGGATGAACGTCAACCAGGCCTCGCAGATAGCGGCCAACGTCGACGGCAAGCGCTTCAGCTACTTCGCCGATCTGCCGAGCACTCAGCAAGGCTACATGTATGACGGCTTCCTGATTCTCGGCAACAGTGCCACCAACCTGACGCACTCGACCTTCCGCGATATCGGCGGCACCGGCATTACCGAACCGTCCGGCAGCAATCCGTTTGGATTCCTGTACGCGGCGACCGCGGCGATGACCGGCGACTCCACCACCTTCGCGAACGAGCGTCGGGCCTCCGGTAAGGGCTACAACCGCGACTCGACCCTGCAGTTCGACGTGCGTTGGTTCGCGCCGAAGATCCCCGATTCCTGCAACTTCTTCGTGGGCGTCTTCGACATTTACAAGGGACCCAAGGCCGGCGCGGTCAACAACCTCACGGTTGCTTACTACGCTGACTGGGATGTCCCGTCCGATACCGGCTCTGATAACTACTCCGGCGTTGATGCGGCCAAGTACATGGTCTATCAGCGCGGCGGTTATCCGGGCGGTACGGCCAACAACATCAACC
>WBZO01007471.1_pt1 | contig 10116 bp, 6 predicted proteins | sample 5204261 | NCBI WGS metagenome assembly WBZO01 (sample SAMN12412400, study PRJNA552823) | activated sludge metagenome | isolation source: activated sludge from anammox sidestream of wastewater treatment plant... | place: USA: North Carolina | collected 2017-09
CCTTGGCCATGCGTGGTCGCCCCTACTCCAGGATCTCGGTGATGGCCCCGGCGCCCACGGTGTGGCCGCCCTCGCGGATGGCGAAGCGCTGGCCGGTCTCGAGGGCGATGGGGGTGATGAGCTCCACGGTCATCTCGACGTTGTCGCCGGGGATGACCATCTCGGCGCCGCCGTGGAGCGAGATGGCCCCCGTGACGTCGGTGGTGCGCAGGTAGAACTGGGGCCGGTAGCCGTCGTAGAACGGGGTGTGCCGGCCGCCCTCCTCCTTGGTGAGCACGTACACCTGGGTCTTGAACCTGGTGTGGGGCCTGATGGAGCCGGTCTTGGCGAGCACCTGGCCGCGCTCGATGTCGTCGCGCTCGATGCCCCGCAGGAGGGTCCCCACGTTGTCCCCGGCGCGGCCCTCGTCGAGCAGCTTCTTGAACATCTCGACGCCCGTCACGACGACCTTGCGGGTGTCCCTGACGCCCACGATCTCGACCTCGTCGCCGACCCGCACGACGCCCCGCTCGATGCGCCCCGTGGCGACCGTGCCCCGGCCCTTGATGCCGAACACGTCCTCGACGGGCATCAGGAACGGCCGGTCCACGGCCCGCTCGGGGGTCGGGATGTACGCGTCGACCGCGTCCATCAGCTCCTGGATGGGGGCGTAGGCGGGGTCGGACGGGTCGTCGGGGGCCTCGAGGGCCCGCAGCGCCGAGCCGCGCACGACGGGGACCTCGTCGCCCGGGAACTCGTACTTGGAGAGCAGCTCCCGGACCTCGAGCTCCACGAGCTCCAGCAGCTCGGGGTCGTCGACCATGTCCACCTTGTTGAGGAACACCACGATCGAGGGCACCTCGACCTGGCGGGCGAGCAGGATGTGCTCGCGGGTCTGGGGCATGGGGCCGTCGGTGGCCGCGACCACCAGGATCGCGCCGTCCATCTGCGCGGCGCCCGTGATCATGTTCTTGATGTAGTCCGCGTGCCCGGGGCAGTCGACGTGGGCGTAGTGGCGGGCGTCGGTCTCGTACTCCACGTGGGAGATGGCGATGGTGATGCCCCGCTCCCGCTCCTCGGGCGCGTTGTCGATGGTGTCGAAGGCGCGGAACTCCGCCTCGCCCCTGAGCGCGAGGTACTTGGTGATGGCCGCGGTCAGCGACGTCTTGCCGTGGTCGATGTGCCCGATGGTGCCCACGTTGACGTGGGGCTTGGTGCGCTCGAACTTCTTCTTGGCCATCTGTCTTGCCTTGATGACTCCTGTGCAGGGCTGCGCCCGTCACTGTGCGTTGGGGGTGGAGCCCACATTGGGATTTGAACCCAAGACCTCTTCCTTACCAAGGAAGTGCTCTGCCACTGAGCTATGTGGGCCGGTGGTCACGACCGATCGAGGGAGTGGTGGGCAGGGAGGGAATCGAACCCCCACAGTCGAAGACGGCTGATCTACAGTCAGCGGAGCTCACCACCTGCTCAACCTACCCACGGACTGCGCGAACCTCCTGGGGGCCAGGGCCCCGTGGTGAGGAGGCAGGCCGGCGCAGCGGCCTCTTCGATTGGAGCCGACGACGGGACTCGAACCCGGAACCGGCGGTTTACAAAACCGCTGCTCTACCAATTGAGCTACGTCGGCGGCGACGGGTAAGGATACCGCACTCACGTGAGGCCTCGCAACGACGCGAACCCTCAGAGACACCGGGACCCACAGGGAAGGGTACCCCGATCGGTCGCGATGCGCGGGCCACCGACGACGGAGGTTCCCGGTCAGGCGGGCTCGCCGGGCAGCAGGTCCTCCGTGGGTCCCATCAGGGGTGCCTCCTCGGCATCGGTCGGCCCAAGTGCCAGGGCGGGGGCCGGCGCATCCGCCTCCGATGGCCCAGCCGGGCCCATCGCCGGGGTGCCCACCCGCCCCTCGTCCGTCAGGGGCGTCGGGCCCGCGACCGGCAGGTCAGGCCGGGGGCGCTGGGCGGCAGCCTCGAACAGGAGGACCGAGCCCGCGACCGCGGCGTTGAGCGACGCGACCCGACCGTGCATCGGGATGCGCACCACGAGGTCGAGGCGCCGCCGGACATGACCCGCGATTCCCCTCCCCTCGCTCCCCACCACGAGCGCCAAGGGCCCACGCAGGTCCGCGTCCCGATAGGCAAGCGACGCGGACTCGTCAGCACCCACCAGATGCAGGCCGGCTGCGTGCAGGTCCACGAGGCCACCCCCGAGGTCATCCACGGGCGCGAGGAGCAGATGCTCCACGGCACCCGCGGATGCCTTGATGGCAGCAGGCCCGATGGGCGCGGAGCGGCGCGTGGGGAACACCACCCCGTGGACACCGCAGGCCTCCGCGCTGCGCAGCAGGGTGCCCACGTTCTGGGGGTCCTCGAGCGAGTCCAGGACGAGCACGAACGGTGGCTCGCCACGCTCGCGGGCCCGCGCGAGCACGTCGTCGATGGTGGCCCACCTGCGCGGCTCCACCACCAGCGCGATCCCCTGATGCCCGTCGAACCCGGTGAGGGCGGTCAGCGAGCCACCCTCCACCTCCACCACAGGGATGCGCAGGGCCGTCGCATGCAGCACGAGCTGCTGCAGTGCGGCACGGCGCTCGGGCACCACGAGGAGGCGCCGCACGGGCCGTCGGGCGGCGAACGCCTCCTCCACCGGCCGCCGCCCGGCAACCAGCTCCTCATCCTCCGTGATGCGCTCGGGAGGCGCGATGCCCTCGGGTGCGGCTGACACCCAGGCCCGACGGAAGGGAGGTGACCCACCCGGCGGCCTGCCCGGAACCGGACGTCGGTACGGTCCCCGCGTCCGGTCGGTGGCAGGCGGTCGTCTCGCATCGAGGGGTCGCCCCGGGCGATCGGCCCGTCCCATCCCGGGGTCGTGTCGCACGTCGCCCTCGGGGCGTGACCACCGGTCGTCGGACACGCCGTGCCCCGGCGCAGCGCGCCCCATGGGCGCTCCGTGCCCCGGCGCCCCACGCACCGGCCCGCGACCCCCCGGCACCGCCCCACGGGGATGCTCGGTCGACCAGGGGCGACGTTGAGCGTCCTGCCCGGGATAGCGGCCGTGAGGGCGCCCGCCCTCACGTGCCCCAGCGGACCAGACATCCCGAGGACCGCGGTCGGCATCGCCCTCCCAGCGTCGGACACGACCGGCAGACGGTCCGGGCGTGTCCATGCGCCCTCGTTGACCGCGGCCCTCGGTTCCCATGGCCCGATCGTGGTGCCCCATAGGATCGTCCCGGCCGGGGCGACCCGAGCCTGTGTCCCGAGCACCCGGGCCGGGACGACCACGATGACCGGAGCCACCCGCGGCGCCACGGTCCCTCGAAGGGTCGTGCGAGCGCCCGCCACGGCCCCCCGTGGGCGGCCGTCGTCCCTCATCGCGAGGCTCCCGCTCAGGCCGGGCCATCGCTCGCCACCTCGGCCACACGCCAGCGCTGTCCGTCGCGTGTGTCCTCGACCACGATGCCCAGCGTCGTCAGCCGGTCGCGCAACGCGTCCGAGCGCGCCCAGTCACGCGCGGACCGGGCGGCGGCACGCTCGTCGAGCAGCGCCATCACCTCGTCGGGCGGGCGGCCATCAGCGACCCCATCGGGCTCCATGACCGCGAGCACCTTGTCCAGGTCCCGGAGGGTCTCGGCGGCGCGTCGTGCGTCGTCAGCGGACATGGAACGGTCGGCGAGGCGTCGATTGAGCTCCTTGACCACGTCGAACACGGCGGCGAGCGCCGGTGCGATCGACAGGTCGTCGTCGAGGGCCTCCTCGAACGCCGAGGTCGTCGCATCGAGCACGGCGGCGACACGAGGGTCGTCGGGGCCGCGGTCGCCTTGAGCGGCGTGCAGGTCAAGTGCCACCAGCGCGGTCGACATGCGCTCCACGGCTGCGGCCGCGGCCGGCAGGGACTCGTCGCCGAACTCGAGCGGCGCGCGGTAGTGGGCCGACAGGAGCGCATACCGGAGAGCCCGAGCGGACCATCCCTGCTCCAGGACGTCGGCGGGACGCAGGAAGCGCCCGCTCCGGCGGGCCATCTTCTCCCCGCCGACGCGGAGGTGGTCACAGTGCAGCCAGGTCCGGACGAACCGCTCGCCGGTCGCCGCCTCGGATTGCGCGATCTCGTCCTCGTGGTGCGGGAAGATGAGGTCGATGCCGCCCGTGTGGATGTCGAATGACGGCCCCAGGTGGCGCATGCTCATGGCGGAGCACTCGATGTGCCAGCCGGGACGCCCGGGGCCGATGGGCGTGTCCCAACATGGCTCGCCCTCGCGCGGCCCCTTCCAGAGCGCGAAGTCGCGGACGTCGTCCTTGCCGTAGTCGTCTGCCTCGACTCGCTCCCCCACGCGCTGACGGGCGGGGTCGATCCGCGCCAGGGCGCCGTACGCGGGCCAGGACGAGATCCGGAAGAAGATCGACCCTTCCTCGGTGCGGTAGGCGTGACCTCGCTCGAGGAGCGTCGAGATGAGCGTCGCCATCTCCGGGATGTGGTCGGTCGCCCGGGGCATCACGTCGGGGGTCGTGATGCGCAGCCGGGCGAGGTCGTCGAGGAACACCCGCGTGAAGCGCGTCGTGATGTGCTCGATGGGCACGCCCTGCTCGGCCGCATCGCGGATGATCCGGTCGTCGACGTCCGTGATGTTGAGGACCCACGTGACGTGGTAACCCTTCCATGCCAGATAGCGCCGCACCAGGTCGGCGAACACGAAGCTCCGGAAGTTGCCCACGTGCGGCGGGCCGTAGACGGTGGGGCCGCAGGAGTACATCCGGACGTCCGTTGGGTCGATGGGCACGAACTCCTCGAGCGCACCGCCCAGGGTGTTGCGAAAGCGGAGGGTCATCCCAGCACCTCCACGAGCGCGGAGGCCGAGATGACCCGACCCGCGCCCTCGTCCCCTGACAGGTTGCCGGTGGAGGCGCTCACCGCGACCGTGTCCGGGTCGATGCCCAGGAGGCCCGCGATGATGACGGCGATGCGATCGAGTCGCGCGCCCCCCAGCCGCGGCCGCGCGCCCTTGATGGCGATGTCGACACGCGTTGGTCGCAGGCCCGCCCCGGCGAGACGCGCGACCACCTCGCGCACCAGCTCCTGGCTGTCGATGCCCCGGGTGCGCCGGTCGCCGGACGGGAACAGCCTCCCCAGGTCGCCCTGGCGGGCCGCCCCGAGCAGCGCATCGCACAGGGCGTGGAGGACCACATCGCCGTCGGAGTGGCCGTGCAGCCGAGGGGCCTCCGCGATCTCGAGCCCGCCCAGTCGCAGGCCATCGACTGGGCCGAAGGGATGGCTGTCCATGCCCCAGCCGGTGCGTCGCGAGGTGCCACGGGCGAGCGCCTCGGCGATGGCGAGGTCCGCGGGCTCGGTCACCTTGAGCGCGGCCGACTCGCCGGGCACCGTCGTCACGGCGATCCCGTGCCGGGCCAGCAGCTCTGCCTCGTCTCCGAACGACTCCGGCCCATCGGAGAATGCCTCGACGGCCGCCAGCAGCAGGTCGCGTCGCGCACCCTGGGGGGTCTGCGCCCGACAGGTACCGGTCCGGTCGAGCGTCCCGACGATGAGTCCGTCCTTGACCAGCTTCAGGGAGTCCGGCACTGGCAGCGCCGCGATCGCGGCGCCGTGTCGCGCGGCCGCCGCGGCGACCCGGTCCGCGAGCGCCGACGAGGCCAGGGGCCGTGCCGCGTCATGGACCAGCACCACCTCGGCATCCGCGGACCGCACGCCCACCGCCACCGAATCCTGGCGCCGCGCGCCGCCCGCGAGCACGGTGACGTCGGCGGGGAGCCATGACAGGGCGCCCACGGCATCCACGCGGTCGGCGGCGGTGACCACGATGACGCGCCGGACGCTCGTCGCCGCCCGCATCGCCTCCACCGCCCAACGGAGCATCGGCCGACCGGCGACGCCGAGTCCCGACTTGTCGACGCCGCCCATGCGCATGCCCGAGCCAGCCGCCACGATCACGGCGTCGGCGTAGGGCAGCGTACGGACGGGTCCGGTGGGGACGGGGCGCATGCGCCTATGGTGCCGCAGCCGACCCATCCCCGTGTGAACGGGGCTGCCGACGGGTCAGGATGACCCGGCGACGGGCTGGGCGAACACCATGCGCCCGGCGACCGTCTGGAGCACCCGCGTGACGTGGACGTCGAGCTCCCGTTGCAGGAACGAGCTGCCGCCCTCGACCACGATCATCGTCCCGTCGTCCAGGAAGGCCACCCCCTGCCCGGGCTCCTTGCCCTCCTGGATGACCTTGACCCGGAGCGCCTCGCCGGGCAGGAACGCCGGCTTCATGGCGTTGGCGAGCTGATTGAGGTTCATCACGCGCACGCCCTGGAGCTGAGCCACCCGATTGAGGTTGTAGTCGGTGGTCAACACGGCGCCACCGTGCGCGCGGGCGAGCGCGACGAGCTTGGCGTCGACCGCCCTCACATCGGGCGCGTCCTCGTCGGACAGGTCGAGCTCCACGCGAGGGTCCTTCTGGAGCACCGACAGCACGTCAAGACCCCGACGACCGCGGCTGCGCCGAGCGGTGTCCTCGTCATCCGCGATGTGCTGGAGCTCGCCCAGGACGAACCGGGGCACCACCAACGTCCCGCCCAGGAACCCGGATGCGACCACATCCACGAGGCGGCCGTCGATGATGGCGCTGGTGTCGACATAGACGGGCGGGCCCGGCAGCTCGCCCTCCGCATGGGTGGGCGTCGGTGGGTGGATGAGGCCGATGTCCCGCGCCGCATCCACCAGGTCGTCACGCTTGGCGATGGTGAGGCCCATCATGCCCAGGCCCAGGACGATGGAGACGCCGATGGGCAGCAGCCAGCCATACGGGTCCGGGAAGTTGGACAGGGGCAGCCCCAGCAGGATCCCCAGGAACAGGCCGATGGTGAGCCCCACGACCGCCGCCGCGAACTCGCCCGCGGACATGTCGCCCACCGCGGCCATGATCCGATGCGCGGGCTGCACGGTGATGTGGGGCAGCACCGAGTAGCCGGCCACGACCCACGCGACCAGCCACAGCAGGAGCAGGCCGAAGCCCCCCGGCGTGCCCGCGAACGTCGACCCCCAGTCCGCCACACCCGCGAGCGTGATGGCCACGATGAGGCCCAGGCTCCCGCCCAGCAGCCGGACAAAGCGATCCATGATCGGCCGAGGCTACCAGAGGTGCCGCTGGACGGCCCTACCCCAGTGGTACCGGCTCGAACGCGGCACGCGCGGGCTCAGCGCCGCTCGCCCGCAACTCGGCGAGTGCCTCGCGCAGCGTGGTGACGGTGACCACGCGGAGGTCGCCCGCAGGGCCGCGCAGGCCCGACGCCACGCCCCCGAGCCCATCGCCCGCAGGCACGATCGCTCGATCGAAGCCCAGCCGCGCCGCCTCAACGAGGCGGCGCTCGAGACCGCGCACGGGTCGCAGACCCCCCAGCAACGTGACCTCCCCGCAGGCCACCGTCCCTGGGTCGCTGGCCACGTCGGCGGCCGAGGATGCCACGGCGAGCGCGACCGCGAGGTCGAGTGCCGGCTCCTCGATCGAAGCGCCGCCCGCGAGGCTGAGATACAGGTCGTGGCGCGAGACATCCACGCCACACCGGCGCGCGAGCACCGCCACGAGCAGCGCGAGCCGGTCCGAGGGCACGCCCACCAGGGCTCGTCGGGGCATCCCCAGGCCTGCCGGGGCGACCAGGGCCTGCACCTCCACGAGCATCGGGCGCGTCCCCTCGAGGACCGGTGCCACCATGACGCCCGGCTCGCCTCGTCGCTCCGGGCCCAGGAACGCGCGGGCGGGGTCAGGCACGCCGCGGAGACCCACGCCCGTCATCTGGAGCACGCCCGTCTCCTCGGTCGACCCGAACCGGTTCTTCGCGGTGCGCAGCAGCCGCAGGGGCCCATACCTGTCACCCTCGAGCACCAGGACCACATCCACGAGATGCTCCAGGGTCCGCGGCCCGGCCAGGCTGCCGTCCTTCGTGACGTGCCCGACCAGCACGGTGGGAGTGCCGTGGGCATGGGACCATGCGGCGATTCGGGACGCTGCCTCGCGCACCTGGCCGACCGACCCCGCGGGGCCGTCGAGCCCGTCCACGGTCAGGGTCTGGACCGAGTCCACGATGAGCAGGCTCGGGGCGGCCGTCTCGGCAGCCCCGAGCACCCCCTCCAGCGACGTCTCGGCGAGCACGTGGATGGCCGTGCCGGGGAGTCCGTCGGTCAGCCCCAGGCGGTCCGCGCGAAGGTGGAGCTGCCCCGCTGACTCCTCGCCCGTCGCGTACAGGACGCCCCGTGGGTTGCTCGCACCACCCCCGGCAGCCCGAGCGACACCTGCTGCGACCTCCAGGACGAGCGTCGACTTGCCGATCCCGGGCTCGCCACCCAGGAGCACGACCGCGCCCGGCACCAGGCCGCCACCCAGGACCCGGTCCACCTCCTCGATGCCGACCGGCAGCCGTTCCACGGGCTGACTCGCCACCGCCCCCAGGGGTCGAGGCGCGTCACCGCCCGCAGCCCTCCCAACGGCGCGCGTCGCCCCGTTGGGGGCTCGACGCACGAGCGTCTCCACGAGCGAGTCCCACGCACCGCACACGTGGCAGCGCCCCTCCCACGCCGTGGAGGAGGCACCGCAGGACTGGCAGAGATAGCGACTCGTGGTGCGTGTCACGGGCGATGCCATGACCGCTTGAGACTCGGCCCTGCCATGGGCCTATGCCTCGACGGGCGTCTTCTCGACGAGCGGCTCGATGGTCAGACCCGCGTCGGGCGAGCGGTCGACGACCACCGTCTGCCCCGGCTGATATCGACCCAGCAGGAGCGCCTCGGCGAGCGGGTCCTCGACCATCCCCTGGATGACGCGCCGGAGCGGCCGGGCGCCGTAGTCCACGTCATAGCCCAGCTTGATGATGTGGTCCTTGGCTTCCTGGGTGACCTCCAACTCGATCTGCTGGGCCCGCAGCTGCTCCCGCACCCGCGACAGCAACAGGTCCACGATGAGTCGGATCTCCTCCACCGTGAGCGACCGGAACACGACGAACGAATCGACCCGGTTGAGGAACTCAGGGCGGAACTGGCTCTTGAGCTGCTCCATGACCTTGTCCTTCATCCGGTCGTACTGGCGGTCGCGCTCGAGCTCCTCGGAGGTCGAGACGGGCCGGAAGCCGAGGGTCGTGTCCTTGAGCAGTGACTTGGCGCCCACGTTGCTGGTCATGATGATGACCGTGTTGCGGAAGTCCACCCGACGGCCCTTGGCATCGGTGAGATGCCCGTCCTCCAGGATCTGAAGGAGGATGTTGAACACCTCCGGATGCGCCTTCTCGATCTCATCGAGCAGGACCACAGAGTAGCTCTTGCGGCGGACCGCCTCGGTCAGTTGGCCGCCCTCCTCGAAGCCGACGTACCCCGGGGGGGCACCCACGAGGCGGCTCACGTTGTGGCGCTCCATGAACTCGCTCATGTCGATCTTGATGAGCGCGTCCTCGCTGCCGAACATGAACTCCGCGACGGCCTTGGCGAGCTCGGTCTTGCCCACGCCCGTGGGGCCCAGGAAGATGAACGAGCCGATGGGTCGCTTGGGGTCCTTGAGCCCGGCCCGTGCCCGGCGCACGGCCTTGGAGATGGTGTCGATCGCCTCCTGCTGCCCGATGACGCGCTTGTGGAGCGACTCCTCCATGTGCAGCAGTCGCTCCGACTCCTCCTGGGCGATGCGCGTGACCGGGATGCCCGTCCACATGGAGACGACCTGCGCGATGTCCTCCTCGCCCACCTCGGGGGTGTGCTCGGCGAGCTGTGCCTGCCAGTCCGACCGGAGCTGGTCGATGACCGCCCGTGCGGACGTCTCGGCATCCCGCAGCTGCTGGGCGCGGTCGTACTCCTGGTCGTTGACCGCCGCCTCCTTCTCCTTGGAGATGCGCTCCAGCTCCTTCTGCGCGGCTCGCAGGTCCGGGGGCGCGGAGCTGTGGCGCAGGCGGACGCGGCTTGCCGCCTCATCGATAAGGTCGATCGCCTTGTCAGGGAGATGCCGGTCCGTGATGTAGCGGATGGACAGGTCCGCTGCCGCGCGGATGGCCTCGTCGGTGACCCGCACCCGATGATGGGCCTCATAGCCGGCACGGATGCCGAACAGGATGTCCACCGTCTGCTCGAGCGTGGGCTCCTCCACCATCACGGGCTGGAACC
>WBZO01007472.1_pt1 | contig 10116 bp, 8 predicted proteins | sample 5204261 | NCBI WGS metagenome assembly WBZO01 (sample SAMN12412400, study PRJNA552823) | activated sludge metagenome | isolation source: activated sludge from anammox sidestream of wastewater treatment plant... | place: USA: North Carolina | collected 2017-09
GGCGGTGACTGCCGAGCACCTGCGGGGCGAGGACTTCGTGGCCTTCGACCGCGACCTCATCATCCGCAAGGAGATCGACCGCCACTTGCGGCAGCGCTCCGTGGACATCAACATCGTCATGGAGTTCGACAACATCGAGACCATCAAGCAGGCGGTGGAGATCGGCGCGGGCGTGAGCATCCTGCCCGAGCCCACCGTGCGCCAGGAAACCAAGAGCGGGACGCTGGCGGCGGTGCGGCTGATCGCGCCCGAGCTGCGCCGGCCGCTGGGCATCATCTACCGCGCCCGCAAGGTCTTCACCCCCACGGCCGCCCGCTTCATCGAGATGCTCCAGAAGGAGCAGGGCAGCGAGCAAGCGGAGCCCGCCGAGGAGAAGGGGGAGGAGGCGTAGCGCGCCGTTCCCTTCTCTCTTCACCGCGCGAGAGGATTGGTCACGGCAAGTACAGCCGCCCGGTGCCTCGTAGCGAATCGATGTCGATGAGGACGTCGAACAGTCGCTCGACTACCAACTCACGATAGCCAGGGTCCCGCGCGATCCGATCTGGGTCGGCCAACGTGAGGACAGGCAGGCAGTCCGGCCGATTCCGCTGACGTATGGTGACCTCCAGGGATTCGGGGCCGTCGGCGTTTCGATTCCCGGTAATCAGCACTATTTCGTGGTCCTGGCAAGCCTGCCACAGCACGGCGTCAGTCACGTCGTCAGTCAAGTTGAGGTCTTCGAGAGTGCAGAGCACGCATTCCAGATCGTTCCAGAGCTCGGTCCAAGGCGGCGCTTCGCAAACGTCCATCAGCCGGCTGACGTGCCCCAGCACGTCGTTGTCCGATATGATCCGCAACATGACAGCGACTACCGGCCCGTCGCGTGGTGCTTGGCCAGCCGAGCCTTGACCTTCGCTCGATTTGCCTCCAAACGCGATTCGATCTCGGGTGGGTTGCCCCGTCTGATTCGAGCTGCGATCCGCTCGTGCTCAGCGGTCACCGCGGTCTCGTGTTCCCGGATGTAATCGGCCGCGGCTTCGACCTGTACGGACGACAGGTTGAGGGCCGCCGCGATCCAATCGCGCGAGCGGCCCGCGCGCAGATACTCCAGGACGGCGTACACGGTGATCCGTGTCCCCTCGATCTTCGGTCCGTCCCCGCGGTCCACGATGCGAGGTTCGGTCATTGGTCATACCGTATGGTTGCGGGAGGCGTCGTTAGCCGTCTCCTCCATTGTACCGCCGGCGGCGCCGCTAGGAAGCCCGCCCATTTCGGGCGCCGCGGTGGACTGATCCTGGGACGGGGAGCTGCCGATGGCGCAACGAAACACCCAGACCATTTCGGTGTCAAGGTGATACATGCTGTTGGCCCATGTGAAATGATCGCCGTCCGCGGACAGGTGCTCGGGGGACAGGAGCAGTCTGCCGTTTTCCAGTAAGAGCAACTCCGCCTTGCGGAGGACGTGGTACCTGCCGGCGTCCGCGGGACTCCCGAGCCACGCCAAGAACTCGTCTACCGTGGGCCGCTGGTCCCGGACGTAGCGGAGCAACCTGCAACTGAGGCAGGCTGCAACTCGGGTGTGTTTCATCTCCCATGTCTCCGCGTATGCGCGGAACCGGGCGCCGCTGCCCTCGCGCGGAGCGTGAGGAGCACGCGCTCAGACGTATTCCCAGTTCTTCAGCCAGCGGTAGTGGAACGGCAGGCCGGCCCAGGCGCGGTCCATGGCCTGCTCCAGCTCGGCCTTCTCCGCCGCGTCCAGCTCGCGGCGCTCCTTGACGGCCAGGGCCACGTTGTCGACCTGCTGGGCGTTGATGATGCCGGGGATCGGGGCGGTGATCAGCGGGTTGCAGAGGATGTAGCGGATGGCCAGCCGGGCGAGGCGGTTGTCCTCCTCCTCGTGAGGATTGCCCGGCGAGCTGTCGCCCTTGAACAGGGCCGTGCCCGCAAACGGCTTGATGCCGAAGAACCCGCAGTCGCACTTCTTCAGCGCGGCCCAGAACCCGTGGTCGTCATTGGGCATGACCTTGGTCTTGGCCGTGTAGGGCGTAATCACCACGTCGATCACGTCGGGGAAGGTCTCCATCATGTACTTGAGCCAGGGGAGGTCGTGGGAGGAGATGCCGGTGGCCCGGGCCTTGCCCGACTTCTTCGCCCGGCGGAGCCCCTCGGCGATGCCGGCCGACTCGGCCTCGGTGTGGGGGTAGATCCAGCGGCCGTCCTCGCCTCGGCGCCCGTCCACGCCGCAGACGATGCGGTACAGGTCGACGTACTCCTGGTTGCACACCTTGAGCGAGTCCTCGAAGACCTTCATCAGGGCGTCCCCGTTGCACTGGCTGGGATTGCGGGCCTCGCGCTCGTACCACGACCAGCCCAAATACATCTTGTCGCGGCGCCCGTCGAGGGCCTTGCTGTAGGCCTGGATCTCCGCCCCCGTGCAGGCGTCGATGTAGTTGATGCCCCGCTCCATGCAGCGGGTGACCACATCGCGGCGGTTCTTCTGGAAGCCGGGGTCGTTCAGGTTGGCGCTGAGCCAGCTATCTCCTTGGAACACGCCGGGCACCATCAGGTTCACCCGCTTCCAGTGTCCGCCCAGGCACACGCTGGAGACCATCCAGCCGGTCTTGCCGCAGCGGCGGTACTCCATGTCGGGGTTGTAGGAGAGGATGGCGTTTGTGTCGGCCTGCTGGGGATTGCCGGCGGAGACAATGCCCGGCATGGCCAGGCCCGCGGCCAGGGTGGCCGCCCCGGCGGCGGTGTCGCGGACGAACTGGCGGCGGGTGAGACGATGGTCGGCCATGAGAATCGCTCCTGTAGCGGGCGAGGCGGGGGTGGGTGGGAGTTCGACCGCCCCCATCATGCAGCAATGCACGAGAAAAATCAACCCAAGTCACACGGTGGCGAATCGCAGCCGCACCAGGGCCCGCTCGGCAACCTCCCGGACCCGAGGGTCCGCATCGACCAGAAGCGGTGTGATTGCCGGAATGGCAGCGACGGCGCGGGGGCCGTTCATGGCCAACGCCCCAGCGGCGTTCCGCCGGACAATGGGATCCTTGTCGCCGAGTTTCTCGATCAGTTTGCAGATCAAACGATCCGGCTGCTCAGCCATCACGCGCTTCCCAGGTTCCTGTCCGACCGGTCCCATGCCACCCCAGATGGGCAAACAGAAGAGGGTTTTCCTAGAATATCGACCGGCGGCCACGCCTCACTTTGGCACTCTCTTCCCCGCCCCCCATCAACGTTGACGATCGAGCCAGATTACGACCCCTTCCAGAGCGGGCCGCCACACGGCCAGACAGACCGTGTTGCGGCAGGCATCGACCATGCCATTTGCCAATCGGCGCACGCTTACTCATTCTTCGGTTGGGGGGGTGTTGTGGTGGCGTAGCGGCGGGATAGCCAGCCTGGAACGCGAATCCGCCCGCCCAACTGCCTGGCTACGTCTGCTCGCTTCGGCGGCGTACGCGACTGGCCATCCCCCGGTCCCGCCAATCCCCCCGACCGGCCCATCATCCTCTTCGACCCGGACCGCCGCGAAGCCGTCTCGCACATCGGCGACGAGGCCACAGGCAGATATTGCAGATATTAGGGCTTCTCCAGCAGCAGGCTCGCCGGGGCGTAGCGGCCGAGCGGGAGCTCGAAGCGGCCGTCGGCGACCGGAATGGGTTTGCCCTGCGCCCGGCCGCGGAGGTCGCAGGGCTGGATCTGCTTGGGTCGGAGCCCCTCAGGCAGGCGGACCTGCAAGGGCCCGTCCTGGCCAGCCTGCTCCCAGAGGCGCAAGATCGTCCCCTCGCCGTCCGGGTTGGGGCCAAAGGCGGTCACGAGCACGCCGCGGCGGGAAAGCTCGATGCCGGACTGCGCCGGCGGGAGCTTGGCGGGAGGATCATCAACGTCAACGGACGCCTCGCAGGGCAATCGCGTCTCCCAGGAGGGCGTGATCAAGTCGGCCTCGACGCCTTTGCCTTCCACGGTCCAAATCCGTACGCGCGAGGACCAGCTTCCCGCGATCCACTGCTGGAAGTTCGTGCCCCAGACGTTGTTGAAGAGGTTCACCAGCACGACCGGCTCGCGGGGCGTCCACTCGCGCGTGTGGCGGTACACCCCCGGCCGGCCGATGCTCACCAGCGGTGAGCCCATCGGGCAGATGCCCACGCCGCGCCCATCCGGGCCGGTCACGGTCATGCCCGAGTTGAGGCAGAAGACCTCGTAATTGGAGTTCTTCGTGAAGTCCTTGGAGGGATCGCCCGGGGCGCCGAGCCGTCCCAACCGGTACGTCGGCTTCTCCACGGCCAACGGCAGGCAAAGCCAACCCGCCTCGGGCCAGGTGTCGGGTTTCTTGTCTTCGATGCTCCAAAGCAGGTCGATGTAGGGCTGACCGCGGCAGACCTCGATGCGCAGCTCGGTCTTGTGGGCGAACGCGGAAGGTTGTTGGGCCGTGAGCGTCGCCCTCTGCACGAGTGGGCCCCGGTAGATGGTGCATCGGAAACCACTGGGAGAGCTCGCCCGGTACGGCACTTCCTTGGCCGGCGGCATCTGGAAACGGGCGAAATGGCCGTACCAACTCGGGATGTATTTACAGTAGTTCTTGAGGTAAGCGTCGTTCTGGTCCGCGTCGAACCGCTCGTAGAGGTACTGCCCCAGGCCGTACTTCGACTTCCGGTCCACCAACTCCCGGCCCGTCCGCTTGTCGAGGACCGACGCCACGGCACCGCGGGCCGGGTCGAGCTTGACGCGGAAGAATTCGTTCTCGATGGACGGGCTATCGGACGAATCGGGCTCTTCCTGGCCTTCCTTTGGACGGGACTTGGCCGAAGATACCACGTACGTCCGGTAACCGAGAGGCGGAACCTGGTTGGCGACGATATACCACTGCTTTCCGACCGCATCCGAAAGAACCGGCTTACCCGTACCGACGTCGCGCACTTCGCCGCCGCCCTCCGGCGGGGAGCAACTGACAACGACGTCGCGCGGCCAGGGCAAGGGATTGAACACCACGAGGCGCGTTCCTTGAACGTTGACCGCGCGAGCCAGAGCCGCCACGTCGACGCAAAGAGAAGAATGGCCGCTTACGATCTGCCCAGCGTAGTAACCGTGTTCGCGCCACGATTCCTGCATGCGGTCGTACCTTCCCAGTGCGCGTTCGTTCTCCCAGGCTTTGCCATACGCTCGGCGATCGAGTGGCGTGCTGGCGCCCCACGTGTGCTCCCCGAACATGAGGCTCCCTTGGTAGGCCTCGGTGATCGACTCCTTCGAATGCTCGTTGGCATCAACGCCCCATGAACGCAGCAGAGTGTTGAGGGCCTCCGCGGCGGGGATGTAGGGACGCAGCAGGTGAGCTGCCCCGGACTCAAGCGGCATCGACATGATCCCGTGGATCCACGTGTCGGGCATGTCCTTGCGGACCACGGGCAGGTCCGGCTTCTCGGCCAGCACTGCGTCGGCGAAGTCCGACAGCCGGCCCATGCGGACCTTCACGCCCGGAAGCTCCTTGCGGGCCTGATTGAGGAGCTTCTCGACGGCGTCGGGCGGCGGCGGCCCGGCGTTGTCGCCCGTGTGCATCAGGGCCAGCCACGTCCGGTGCGGCCAGTCGGCCGGCGGCTTGAGGCCCGAGCCGTAGCCACTGGCCTCGTAAAACGTCAGCACCCGCGACCCGTCCGGCCCTTCCCACCAGAACAGCCGCGGCACCTCGGGCGAGGCGCTGGCCGAGTTGCACCCGATGTGCAGGAACTCCACGCCCGCGTGCCGTAGCAGCGTCGGCATGACCCACGAGTGCGAAGGCACGTCGGTCATCTTGGCGTCGCGGGCCAGCGGCTGGCCGAACTTGCGCGACAGCTCCGAGGAGAACCGCAGGCCGCGGACCAAGTCCTCCAATTCCAGCGACTCCGTGTGGGTGGTGACCGGCAGGGCGTGCCACACCAGGCGACCGTCGCGGATCGCCTTCTCGATCCGTGCCCGCCGCTCAGGCGTCTGGCCGGGCCAGAGGATCTGCGCCATGGGCCAGCCGGGCACGGTCCAAACGAAACGGTTCTCCGGCGGGAGCTTCGCGCTGGCATCGCACACGTCCAGGGCCTTGTCGATCATCGACGTGCGGTAGCGCTCCACGACCTTGGCGGCTAAATCCGTGTAGCCGATGTCGAAATGGGTCTTGAAAACCACGATCACCTGGTCGAGCTTCGGGCCGGCGGCCGGCTTCGCCTCTTCGGCCGTGGCGGTTCCGTGCATGGCAAGGGTCAGTAACGCAACCAAGAGCCTATCCCAGAACCTCCAGGGAGACCTTCGGTCGGCCGTTTCGGCGGGGTCGGAGACCCACGCCGAACGCAGTTCTGGGAGAGGCTTTAAGAGTAGAGCGGTCTCTCGCATCGCCGTTCTCCTTTTGCGCGCGCTTTTCGTCGTGGCCGGGACAGCCCTCACCCCCGACCCCTCTCCCAAAGGGAGAGGGGACCATGTTCACCACTCACCCACTCACCACTCACCAACTCACCACTCACCAACTCACCACGCACCCACACCACTCACACCTCCAAGTACTCCCTCGGAAACTTCCACGGCGCGCGGTACTCGGGGATCGAGAGCCGGGCCGCCTCGTCGTCGCCGGCGATCCAGCCTGTCTTGGGGTCGAGCCGGATCGAGCGGCCGAGCTTCAAGGAGAGGTTGCCCAACACAATGGGGATATTCACCTTGTGGTGGTACTCCGGGTTGCAGCTCGGCTGCTGGCGGCTGCGCACGCAGTCGAGCCATTCCCGCTCCTGGCCGGGCGAGTCGGGCACGGCCTTGGCCGGCTCGGCGGGAACGTCCTTGAGCAGGTTGCCCTCGGGCACGAACTTGTGAGTGCCGTAGTCGGCGTAGAGCGTGCCGTTGACGCCCTGGAAATACGTGCCCAGGCGGCGGCGCGTCCCGGGCGCGCCTTGCAGGTCGAAGCCGTAGCTGTTGACCTGCGACATCATCCAGGTGAGCGTGACGTTGGGGTACTGGACGAGCGTCTCTTGCACGTCATGCACGTCGCCCGCGTCGCGGCAGATGTACCGCCCGCCCGACGAAGCCACCATCGTGGGCACGCCCAATTCGAGGGCCCACACGGGCAGGTCGATGATGTGCGGGGCCCAGCACGGCGTCCAGCCGCCGCTGTAGGCCATGAACGACGAATGGGTGAACGAGTCCTTGGTGATCAGCGGGTTGTAGGGCCGCATGGGCCCGGGGCCGACCCACATCTCCCAGTCCAGGCCGGCCGGCGGATCGCAGTTCGGATCGTTGCCGATCCCCGCGGCGCCGAGGTTCAGGACGTTGAACGTGCGGGCGACGCTGATCGGGCCCAGGATGCCCGACCGGACGTAGTTGACCACCTTGTGATAGTTCTCGCTGGCGTGGATCTGCGTGCCCACCTGCACGATGCGGTTGTGCCGCTTGACCGCGGCCACCACGGCCAGGCTCTCGCCCAGCGTGAGCGTCATGGGCTTCTGCAGGTACACGTCCTTGCCGGCCCGGCAGGCTTCGATGGCCTGGAGGGCGTGCCAGTGCGGCGGGCTGGCGACGATCACGGCGTCGACGTTCTTCTGGCCCAACAGCTCGCGGAAATCGCCGAAGCCCTTGGCCCCCGGGTACTTGGCCACGGTGGCGTCGAGTCGCTGCTTCCAGACCTCGCAGATCGCGGTCACCGCCACGTCGGGGTGCTTGGCGCAGTTGGCCAGGTTGCCGTTGCCCATCCCGCCCGCGCCGATCAGGCCGAGCTGGATCTTGTCGTTGGCCCCGGGCTTGCCTTCTTCGCCCAGGGCCGCGGCCGAAACGAACATGGGGACGGAGATGCCCGCCATCGTGGACCTCTCCAGAAACTCGCGGCGATCGAACTTATGGCTATCAGACATGGTAACTGTCTCCTTCGTCTTCAACTTCATCTCTTGCCCGCCATCTTCTAACCATCCAGATACTTGCCCGGGAACTTCCAGGGCGCCCGGTATTCGGGCCGGGCGAGCCTGGCCGCCTCCGGGTCGCCCACGATCTTCTCCGTCTGCGGATCGAAGCGGACCGAGCGGCCCAGCTTGTAGGCGATGTTGGCCAGTCCGATGGCCGCGTCGAGCTTGTAGTGGTACGACACGCTGCAACTCGGCTGCTGGCGCGTGCGGATCGAGTTGAGCCACTCCCGCTCGTGCCCCGGCGACGGCGGGATCGACTTCTCCGGCGGGGCGGCGTCCTTGAGATTGTCGCCCTCGGGCACGACCTTGTGGGTGCCGTAGTCGCAGTAGAGCGTGCCGTTGACGCCGTGGAAGTAGACGCCCAGGCGCCGGCCGATGGCGTTGTTGGGCCCTTGCAGGTCGAAACCGAAGCTGTTGCAGAGCTGCAGCATCCAGGTGACGGTCAGGTTGGGATACTGCCACAGGACCTGCTGCGTGTCGTAGGCGTCGCCGCAGTCGCGGGTGACGAACCGCCCGCCCGAGGCCGCGGTCTGCGGCGGAATGCCCAATTCCAGGGCCCAGAACGGGACGTCGATGATGTGCGGGGCCATGCCCGGCGTGTAGCCGCCGCTGTAGTCCATGAAGGAGCAGTTGGTGTGGGCGTTGGCGCACATCAGGGGGTTGTAGGGGTGCATGGGGGCGGGGCCGCACCAGGCGTTCCAGTCCATGCCCGGCGGCGGGTCGCTCTTGGGCGGATTGCCGATCCCTTCCACGCCCTGATTGCCGGAAAGGAACGTGCGGACCACGCTGATCGGCCCGAGCTTGCCCGAGCGGACCCACTCGACCACGCGGCGGTAGTTCTCGCCGGCGTGGATTTGCGTGCCCACCTGGGTGATCCGCTGGTGTTTTTCGGCGGCGCGGCGCACGGCCAGGGCCTCGTCGAGGTACATGGTCATGGGCTTCTGCACGTAGACGTCTTTGCCCGCCTCGCAGGCCTCGATGGTGATGAGAGCGTGCCAATGGGGCGGCGTGGCCACGATCACGCCGTCGATGTCCTTTCGGGCCAGCACGTCGTGGTAGTCGGCGTAGGCCTTGGCCGTGGCCTGGTAACGGGCCTGGGCCGCCTCGCGGCGCTGCTGCCACACGTCGCAGACGCCGGCCACCACCACGTCGGGCGAGGCGGCGCAGTTGGCCAGGTTGCCCGAGCCCATGCCCCCGCACCCGATCAGCGCGATGGCGATCTTGTCGTTGGCGCCGGGCTTGCCCTCGGCGCCCAAGGCGCTCGCCGGCACGAGGTAGGGCACGGCCAGGCCGGCCGCCGACGCGGCGGCCGTCGTCCTGAGAAACTGGCGGCGGGAGAATGGACTGGAATCGGACATGGCAGGGTCCTCCGGGGGATGCATTTAGCCGGCGAACTTGTTCGCCGTGTCCGTGTGGATGCGGGAGCGCGTCCGCCCGAGCGCGGCGAACAGGTTCGCCGGCTAAATGGGACAAGTTCTACGGCTCGATGGTCACCTTGGGCGGGTTGTTGTAGGCCGACCACACGTCGGCCAGTTGCTTCTCGTCCGCTCCGCCGGCGTGAATGAACAAACGGTGCTTCAACACCAACGGCTTGTCCTTGGCCAGCGGCGCCTCGCGGTCGGCCGGCCAGGCGGGCATGACGCAGTTGCAGCCAGGATATTGATGCAGCGGGCTGGGATAGTCGGGGTTGGAGACGCGCTCGACGATCGTCACGCCCGAGCCCCCCTTGCCGCCGGCAAACACGCCCGAGTAGTCGAGCCAGGAGCGCCGAGGCCCGGCGCCGGCCGGGTCGGTGAAGGGGGTGATCTTGGTGTTTTGGGAAGGCGCGGCCCGCAGGGCGAAGCCGCCGTAGCCCGCCTTGGGCCGGCCGCCGATGGCCACGCCGTCGACGAGCGCCGTGAGCTGCACTTCGACGTCCACGGCGCGGCATCGGCCCGCCTGGCGGAACGCACGGACCACCACCTCCTCGCGCACGACCGGGTCCTTGTCGCGCCACTTCCAGACGTTCTCGGCGTGGAGCACGGCCAGGACCGGCCCTGCTTTGGCGCTGTGCATTGCGACCGGCCGCGAGTGGACGCCCACCACGGCCCAGATGTCGAACACCTCCTGGTTCCACCGCGTCACGGGCCACGACCACCACACGCCGCGGTGGTGCGGGTGGTCCTTGGGGTAGTCGTCGGTCAGGACCTCGCCGTCCGGGCCGTGGAGTGGGCTGATGTAATCGCCCCGCTCG
>WBZO01007473.1_pt1 | contig 10115 bp, 9 predicted proteins | sample 5204261 | NCBI WGS metagenome assembly WBZO01 (sample SAMN12412400, study PRJNA552823) | activated sludge metagenome | isolation source: activated sludge from anammox sidestream of wastewater treatment plant... | place: USA: North Carolina | collected 2017-09
GCCACGAGCCCGACGCCCGCGGCGAAGAGCGAGTCGAAGCGATCGTCGATGAGCACGACGGCGCCGAGGCAGCCGACGCTCAGGCCGTGCAGCGCCCGGCTGATCCACAGCGCGCGGCCGACGCCGAGACGGCTCGGCAGGCTGTGCAACGATTGCTGCCGATCGACCTCGACGTCCTGAAGCGCATAGATGATGTCAAACCCGGCGACCCAGCAGAGCACATTGAGGCTCAGCAGCCAGAGGGCGGGCTGCTGCGCCAGCGCTTCGGGATAGATCGCCAGCGCCGCGGCGAGGGGCGAGATCGCCAGCGACGAACCGAGAAAGAGATGACACATCGCCGTCCACCGCTTCATCCACCCATAGGCGCCGATCCACGCGAGCACCGGCGCCGAGAGCAGGGTCGGCCACCAGTTGTCAAGGGCGAAGCCGAATCCGACGCAGCAGACGATGAAAAGACCAGCCGACCACAGCAGCGCGAAAAGCGCGTGCCGCAGCGCCACGCGCCCGCTGGGCAGCGCGCGGCCTCGAGTGCGCGGGTTGAGGGCGTCGAGGTCGCGGTCGATGATGCGGTTGGCGAGCATGGCGAACGTGCGGGCGCTGACCATGCAGACGAGAATCAGCGCCAATTGCGCGGCGAATCTTCCCCACGACTCGCTCGCCGGCCGGGCCATGAACGACGCGAGTACGGCGAACGGCAGGGCGAAGAGGCTGTGGCTGATCTTGATGTCGCGCGCCAGCGCCTCGACCGGTCCCATCGGCGCTGGTTCGCAGGGCAGCGTCGTCGGACTCGGAGCCGCCGTGTTCATGCTTCTATCGTAGCCGCAACGCCCCATCGCGCGGTCCACCTACTATCCGTGAGTGAGCGCGGGCACGTTCAATCTGCGTCAGCGCCGCCGCGAGCCGGAGTGGATGGATCGTCCCGATCTCGATCCCTCGCTCCACGAGCGGGCGCTGGCGTCGCTGGCGCGCCTCAACCGCTGGGCGGGCGCCGATCGCATCCTCTGGCCGGCGATTCGAGACTTGGCGGCCTCTCTGCCGGAACGGCCGATTCGCGTGCTCGATCTGGCGGCCGGTGCGGGCGACGTGCCGATCGCGCTGTGGCGGCGGGCGAGGCGGCGCGGGCTCCGCGTCGAGTTCACCGGCGTCGACCTCAGCCCCCGCGCCGTCGAATTCGCTCGGCGGCGGGCGCGGTCGTCCGACGCCGCCATTGACTTTCGTCAATGCGACGTGCTCAGCGACGACTTGCCGGGCGGCGGTTGCGACGTCGTCATGTGCTCGCTCTTCCTGCATCACCTCGACGAAACACAGGCGCTGCGACTGCTCGAACGGATGCTTGCGGCGTCGAATCGGCTGGTGCTGGTGAGCGATCTGCGTCGCAGCGTCGCGGGACTCTGGCTGACGCACCTTGCAGCACGGCTGCTCACCACCTCGCCGGTGGTGCGCCTCGATGGAGCCCGATCGGTGCGCGGCGCTTTCACGCTGGACGAAGCCGCATCCCTCGCGCGGCGGGCGGGATGGGCGCCGTTCCGGATCCAGCCGGTTTGGCCCTTTCGCTTTCTCCTTTCGACTGACAGGGGCGTGTCATGAGCGCAGCGCCCGTGCCGACGTCAATCTCGCTCGACGAGGCCCGTTCGCACCGGTGCGAGGCGCTGGTCATCGGCGCGGGTCCGGCGGGGAGCGCGGCGGCGGTGGTCCTGGCGAGGCAAGGACGGCGCGTGCTCGTCGTCGATCGCGCGACCTTTCCGCGCGACAAGGCCTGCGGCTGCTGCCTCGCGCCTGCGGCTGTGCAGGCGCTGGGCGAACTCGGCGCGGGCGATCTGCTCGACCACCACGGCGCCGGGCACATGCGCCGACTCGACCTGTGGATGGCGGGTCGCCGCCTGGAGGTTCCGGTCAGCGCGGGGCGCATCTGCTCGCGCCGGGCGCTCGATGCGGCGCTGCTGTTCGAGGCGATCGCCGACGGCGGCGCTTTCCTGCCTGATTGCATCGCGCGCGTCGGCCGCGCGGAGGATCGGACGCGAGTCGTGCGCCTCCGCTGCGGGGAGGATGCGGCCGAAGTGCGCGTGCCCGTCGTCATCGCCGCCGGGGGCCTGGGCTTTCCAATCAACGCGCCCGCACCGGACGCGGAGCGTGCTGAGAGGCGATGGAGCCGCTCGCGGCTCGGTGGAGCGACGGTCGCTTCCGCACGTGGATTCGACTTGCCGGCTCAGACGGTGCGGATGATCGTGGCGGAGCGCGGCTACGTCGGATTCGCGCGGGTCGAGGACGGCCGCGTGGCCGTCGGCGGCGCCTTTGACGCCGCGCACGTGCGCGAGTGCGGTGGGCTTGGCCCGGCGGCGGCGCAGATGCTCGAGGAAGCCGGTCAGGACGTTCCGGGGGAGATCGGCGAGGCTCGGTGGCTCGCCGTACCGCACCTGACGCGCCGGCCCCTTCACCCGGCGTCGCAGCGCGTGCTCGCCGCCGGCGATGCGGCGGGGTTCGTCGAGCCGTTCACGGGTGAAGGCATCACTTGGGCGATACGAACCGGCGTCAGCGCCGCGCTGCTCGCGGAGCGCGTCCTGCGTCGCCGCGGCGCGCCGTGGAGCGGCGCCGTCGAGCGCGAGTGGGGGCGCACCCATCGCCGGCTTGTGCGGACTCAACAGGCTCGCTGCCGGTTGATTGCCGAAGCGCTGCGACACCCGGGCGTCCGCTACGCGTGCATGGTCCTGGGGGACTGGGCGCCGACCTTGGCGCGACGCCTGATCCACTCCATGCAGGCGCCGGATGCGATCATCCCGGGCATGGGGTCGGGACGCGGGGTCGCACATCGGGGTGGCGCGTGAAGCCCGCGATCATCGGCATCGGGCGGGCGGCCCCTCCCGTGGCGCTCGGGCAGGAGGAGGCGCTGCGCCTCGCCGAGCGGTGCTGCGCCGAATCGGCCGAGGAGGTCGATCGCCTCCGCCGCCTCTTTCATCGCAGCGGCGTGCGGACGCGGCGGTTCGTCGTCGCGCGCCGGCCGAGCGATCCATCAGAGACGCGCGATGCGCCCGGCGGAGCGGACGGCGTCGGGCATGCGCCGGAGGCGGCGGTTCCCTTTTTTCTTCCGCGCGTCAGTGGTGAGGATCGCGGCCCGACGACGGCGCAGCGCCTCGCCGTCTACGACGAGTGGGCGGCGAGTCTGGCGCACGAAGCGGCCGCGGCGGCTCTGGCGAGCGCGCACTTCCGGCCGGATCATGTGACACACCTCTTCACCGTGTCGTGCACGGGGTTGCGCGCGCCGGGAGTGGACGTGGCGATCATGGCGTCGCTGGGCCTGCCGCGCGAAGTGCGGCGGGCGCACGTCGGCTTCATGGGCTGTCACGGCGCGATCAACGCGCTGCGCCTCGCCTGCGACGCATGCCTTGCCGACTCCAAGGCGCTCGCGCTGGTCGTGTGCGTGGAACTGTGCAGCGTGCATTTCCAGTATCGCGGAGAAGGTGATCGCCTCCTCGCCAACGCCCTCTTCGGCGACGGATCGGCGGCGGCGGTCGTTTCGTGCCGCCGCGCTTCAGGACGCGATGACCCGGCGCTCGGGCACTTCGCCTCATTCGTCGCGCCCGAGTCGCTCGAATGCATGACGTGGTGCGTCGGAGACCACGGCTTTGAGATGAGTCTTTCGCCCGACGTGCCGGACCGCATTCGCGCAATGCTGCGGCCCTGGATCGGCGAGTGGCTCGGTGGTCGCGGACTGGGCATTGACCAGGTGGGATCGTGGGCCGCACATCCAGGCGGGCCCCGCATCCTCGATGCGCTTGCCGAAGCGTTGCGCCTCGATCGCGGCGCGCTGGATGCGTCGCGGGAGGTGCTGTCGCGATTCGGGAACATGTCCTCACCGACCGTGCTGTTCATTCTCGACGAGTTGCTGCGTCGTGGGGCGCCGCGGCCGATCGCGGCGATCGCCTTCGGGCCGGGGTTGACAATCGAGGCGGCGCTGGTGGGGTAGCGGTCAGTGGCTTGCCGGCGCGAAACCGGCGCAGCGCTCCTCTCCGCAGAGCCTCCGGGCCGCGGCCAAGCGTGAGGGTGTTTCGCCCGGCGCGTGCACGCCTCATACCCTTTCCCCATGAGCACGACGCCGATCACCGATTTCATCCGCACCCACTACCGCCACTTCAACGCCGCGACGCTCGTCGACGCCGCCGAGGCGTACTGCAGGCACCTCCACGCCGGCGGAAAGATGTTCATCACGCTCGCCGGCGCGATGAGCACGGCCGAACTGGGCGTCTCCCTTGCCGAGATGATCCGCCGTGACAAGGTTCACGGCATCTGCTGCACCGGCGCCAACCTCGAGGAGGACATCTTCAACCTCGTCGCGCACGAGCACTACGTCCGCATCCCCAACTGGCGCGAACTCACTCCCGCCGACGAGCAGAGACTTCTGAGCAAGCACCTCAACCGGGTGACGGACACGTGCATTCCGGAAGAGGAGGCGATCCGCCGTCTCGAAGGCGCGGTGCTCGAACACTGGATGAAGTCCGACCAGGCGGGGCGGCGGATGTTCCCGCACGAGTTCTTCTACGAGGTACTGCTCAGCGGCGCGCTCGAGAAGTTCTACCAGATCGATCCGAAGAACTCCTGGCTCCTCGCCGCGGCAAAGAAGAAACTGCCCGTCTTCGTGCCCGGCTGGGAGGACTCGACGCTGGGCAACATCTTTGCCTCGCACGTCATTTCCGGCGAGATCAGAAACTCGACGACGATGCGCGGCGGGATCGACTACATGATCGAACTCGCCAACTGGTACACCGAACTCACGAAGCAGCACTCGCTGGGGTTCTTTCAGATCGGAGGCGGCATCGCGGGGGACTTTCCCATCTGCGTCGTGCCGATGCTCCACCAGGACCTCGGCCGCACGAGCGTTCCGCTCTGGGGCTACTTCTGCCAGATCAGCGATTCGACGACGAGTTTCGGCTCCTACAGCGGCGCGGTGCCCAATGAGAAGATCACCTGGGGCAAACTTGGCGAGAAGACGCCCAGGTTCGTCATCGAGTCCGACGCCACCATCGTCGCGCCGCTCATCTTCGCGTATGTTCTGGGGTGGTGAGAAGCCCCGCTCGCGGCGCGACCGCTGGGGAACCGCGTCCGGAGCCGCTTGCGTCTTCGCCTCTCGATTCGCTCACGCGGCGGCACGCAGCGCGCGGTCGAAGTTGCGCAGCAGGTCGAGCGGCAGGCGCTGGCCTCGTTCGAGGTCGCGCAGCATCGCGCGCAGCACGGAGGGCTTCCAAAGCAGAGAGTCGTGTACGAGCGGCAACTGCTCGAAGTGGAACCAGCGCAGATCGCGGATATTCCGGCCGTCGAAGCGCATCCGCCCGCCTGCGGCCATGGCGCTGAAGCAAAAGCGGCTCTGGTCGCGCCCGCAGCGGCCGCGGCAGGTGTAGACGCCGACGAGCGCGTCGATCTCGACGCGCAGCCCGGTCTCTTTGAGCGTTTCGCGCGCCGCCGCCTCGACGAGCGTCTCTCCGGCATCGAGCCGGCCTCCTGGAAGCGTCCAGCGGCCCGCCGATGGTCCGCGCCCCCGCTGCACGAGGAGAATGTGATCGCATTCGACGATCGCGGCGCAGGCGGTGATTCTTACGTCGCTGCGCAGTTGGACGGTGGATCGCGGCTGGGTGGTCGAGGTCATGTTGACTCCATCGTCCGAGAATCGGAGGTGATGGGGTCATTGTCGGCGCTTGCAGGTCGTCAGTTGAGTTGGAGCGGGAGCGTGGTGCGAGTTGAGCCCTCAAAGTGCACTGTGGCGCGGCGTCGCGCTTCCCTGGCCCGAGCCTGCCGAAGGCGCGTCGTACTGCCGAGCGTTGAGACGCGTTCGTGCGTGGTTGCGCACACGGCATAGCCAGGCGAAGCGCCAGGCCATGCCACCCTAACCCGACTCACATCCGGTAGCCGAGGCGCTCCATCACCGCGCCGGCCTGTTCGCGGATGAGAGCGAGATCCGCCCGGGACATGACCTGCTTCCAGTCCGGCGTGTCAAAGGCCATGCGCAGATTGTCGATCGCGGAGCAGTTCTGGATCCCCAGCCAGCGGCGTACTCTGTTCTCAAACATCGTGCGCGGCTTGGGGAAGAGTCGAATGGGGTACTTGTTCCACGTCAGGCCGAGGTCCGTGCCGAGGGATTCGATCGCCCTGGCGTAGTCCTCGCGCATCGACTCGAATCGGATGAGATGCACGCCGGGGTGATCGAGCCAGCCGGAAACGTGCCGCGCCCAGTTCGCCGCCGGCCCTTCGCCCCCGTCCATCGGCGTGCGCAGGAACGCTCCGATTTCGCGCGGCGAATCGGGGAACTTCAGCGGCCGCAACGCCATGAAGGACGCCATGACCGGCCGCACGTCCCGCACCACGTACACGACGTCGGACCCATCGATGATCTCGCGCGCCAGGCCGCGATTCTCCTCGCCGACCTGGTCGATCTCGACGGAGCAGTGTGTCTTGATGATGACGCGCTTGGGGCACCGGCGCAGCATCTCGCTGGCCTTGTCGGGCCGGAGCGCAAAGGGATGTTGCGGGTCGAGGCGGTCGAGGTTCATGTAGAGACTGTGCACCGCCTGGTTGAAACCCTGGCGCCGATACGTCTCGACGAAAAAGTGCCGCAGACCGTCGATGGTCAGATGCGTTCCCGAGCGCGGGAACGAAGCGACGACGATGGGCCGGCAGCGGGCTTCGATCATGGATGGCGGCCTCGCTGCTCCTTGCGCCGCGCCAGGCGGCGCTTCTGCGCGGCGATTCGCAGCGAGCGCGGCGCGAGCGCGGCGACGGAGGTGAGCAGCGCCACCCGGCGCGGAAAGCGGATGAGGCGGTCGCCCCGCGCCACGCGCTGAGCGATGAGTGCCGCGGCCCGCCGCGCGCCGGGGGTAACGAGGGCCGACTCCGCTCCATCGACCATGGGCGTGGCGACGTGGCCGGGCATCACGACGCTGCAGCGCACGCCCCGCGGCGCGAGGTCCATGTCGAGAGAGTCGAGGTAGAACGCCAGCCACGCCTTGCTCGCGCCATACGCCGCCCCGGAGGGCAGCGGCACGGCGCCCGCCAGCGACGAAATGCCGACGATGCGGCCCGACCCCTGCCGAAGCATGATCGGGACCGCGGCGGTGATGGCGTGGAGTGCGCCGCGAATGTTAACTGCTTCGATCTTCGCGGTGCGATCAGGATCCCACCCTTCCTCGCAACTCCGCTGGCCGACGCCGGCGTTGACGTAGAGGAGGTCGATCCCGCCGTGCTCCGCCGCGAAGCGGTCGATGAGGCGGGCGGTTGCCCCGGCGTCCGTCACATCGCCGGTCAGGGGCGCGACGGTGGGATGGGCGCGCGCCAGATCATCGAGCAGGTCGCCGCGACGCGCCACAGCGCCCACGACGTGGCCCGACGCGGCGTAGTGCTCCGCCAGCGCGCGGCCGATGCCGCTCGACGCGCCGGTGATCAGGATGCGAAGGGGCTGAGTCAAGGTCTGGTCCGCAGTCAGCGGCTGGCGACGAAAGATCGCGATCGGGGCGAATCCTAGCCCGCGCCGCGGGGCGCACGGTCCCCGGCCCCAGCGCCCCGCGCCGGAGGGCGGGGCTGCGTCGATGGCGTGAAAGCAACCCACGATTATCAGCGGTGCGGCGGTTTCCGCTTCGCGTGGACGCTCGGTTCTCATACGATTAGGCCATGTCCGGCTCCGTTCCCGACTCCACTGAACCGGCGGCGCTCGCCGACCTCTCCGCTTTCTGCGCAGCGGACCGCGGCTCGCAGCCGGCGGCCGGGATCGAATGGCTCATCGAGCGGCTGCACGGCCTGGCGCTCTACCGGCGATGCGAGCGGACGGCGTGGTTCTCGACCGGAATCGAGGCGCTGATCGGCGTGGCGGCCGATCATCTCGCCGCCGAGCCCGGCCGGTACGACGCGCTCATCCACCCCGATGACGCGCGCTCGGTCGGCGCGCGGCTGCGGTCGTGGCGCGAGGCGGGCGGCGTCGGGATGCTCGTGCAGCGATACCGCGTTGGCCGCCCCGACGGCTCGTGGGTCTGGCTGGAGGATCGCGCCATCGAAGTCGCTTCGGCCGGAGGGGCGAAGTCCCTCGCGGGCACGCTTGAGGACGTAACGCGCGCCCGCGAGACGGAAGAGGTGGCGCGCCACAGCGAGGAGCGCAACAGCGCCCTCATCGCCGCGCTGCCCGACCTCATCTTTCTGCTCGATCGCGAGGGGCGCTACCTCGACTACCACGCCGCCCCCGGCGCACGCCTCTACGTCCCGCCGGAGGAGTTCCTCGGCCGGCGCGTGCGCGAGGTGTTCCAGGGCGTGGATGTCAGCCTCCACGAGCGCTTGCGCGAGCGCACCTTCGAAACCGGCCAGATGCAGATGTACGAGTACGAGATCGGCCCGGCGGAAGACCTGCGGCACTACGAAGTCCGCATGGTTCCCTGCGGCGCCGACCGCGTCCTCTCGATCGTGCGCGACATCACGCACCGCAAGCGCGCCCAGCAGGCCTACCTGGAAGCGCTCGAACGACAGCGGCTCATCCTCAGCGAACTCGACCACCGCCTGCGCAACAACCTCGCCTCGCTCGTGTCGCTCATCGACCTGACCGTGCAGGAGGAGGGGCGGAGCGTCGAATCGTTCGCCGCGCTGCTTCGTTCGCGCGTCCAGGCGATGGCGAGCGTTCACAGCCTTCTTTCCCGCGCGCACGGGAGCAGCGCCCGCCTCTCGGATCTCGTGCGCGCGATCACGCCGCCCGACCTGGCGGCCCGCGTCGATGCGACCGGACCGGCGGTCCGATTGAATCCCCGGCAGGCGGTCGCGCTGGCGATGGTCCTCCAGGAGTTGTTCTTCAACAGCACGAAGTACGGTTCGCTGAGGGTCGCTCAAGGGCGGGTGGCCGTTGACTGGCAACGGCTCGAGACCTCCCCGTCGGCGCTGGGATCACTCGAGATGTGCTGGCGCGAGCAGGGCGGCCCGTCGCCCGACCGATCGCCCCGACTGGGCGCCGGAACGAGCCTTCTCACCGGCCTGGTGAGCACCGAACTCAACGGGCGCATCGACCTTTCGTACCCCGCAGAGGGGGCCAGCCACCGCCTCACGATCGCCCTGCAACCCGCTTGAGTCGGCCGCCGGAACACGCAGCCCACGGCAAGCGGAATGGTACAACTATCACAATTCTCTCGGCAGGCGGGAATAGCGTCGGCCGGGGAGCGGTTGACAGTGAAGTCCAGTTCTGCGCGCCAGGTCCGCCAGCGGTTGGCGGCTTGATGCGTCCGGAATCTGGCGCATTCTGGAAAAAGAGGAGGGAATCAGATGAAACGTTTTCTCGTGTGTGTGGCGTTCGCGACGGCGACCTCGGGCGCGGCGCTCGGACAGTGCAACATCGATCAGAATCAGCCCAACGCCTTCGTCTACATGGCAGCATTCTCCCAGACGGACCTGGCCCAGTCTTTCCAGCATCAGACGGGCGACAACGTCTGCGGCGCCGGCATCTTCCTGCAACCGGGCATCGGCGGCACGGACAATGTCCGCATCTCCCTCTGGGATGCGCTGCCGAACCAGGGTGGGAACATGCTGGCGGAGGCCTCGGCCCAGGGCACGCAGGGCCAATGGGTTGATGTCTTCTGGAGCGCCGTCAACATCAGCCTCAACACCACGTACTATCTCGTGTTCGACGGCAACACGACCCTGGGCATCTCCGGCGATGTGAACAACCCCTATCCGCACGGACAGGTGTACGCCAATCCGGGATTCGGGTCTTTCCCCAGCTTCGACTACACGTTCCGCACCTACAGCAGCCAGCAGAGCAATCCGACGATCCGCCTCGTCGGTGACTGCCCCGGCGTCGTCGGCGTCTTCTGGGCTGACTGCCCGCCCAATCAGCAGATGGCGATCGCCTTCGCCTACAGCACCGGCAGTTTCGTCATCCCCGGCGGACCCTGCGCGGGAACCGAACTCGGTCTCGGAAGCGGCGGACTGCGCGTCGTCTACACCGGCACCACGGGCCCGGACGGTTCGGGCGAAACGCGCGGTGAAGTGCCGGCGTGCGCCTGCGGCGGCTTCGTGCAGATGATCATCGCCGACGGCAATCCGTGCTCGACGACCAACGTGGGCCAGATTCCGTGATGATGATCGCTTCCCGATCGGACGCTGTC
>WBZO01007474.1_pt1 | contig 10114 bp, 8 predicted proteins | sample 5204261 | NCBI WGS metagenome assembly WBZO01 (sample SAMN12412400, study PRJNA552823) | activated sludge metagenome | isolation source: activated sludge from anammox sidestream of wastewater treatment plant... | place: USA: North Carolina | collected 2017-09
TCTCCTTGTGCGAGGTCGGTTCTCCGGGGAGTTGGTTGCTGGCAACGAGAGATCCCTCGACAAGCTCGGGATGACGGTTGGTTGGCTCGGGATGACGATACCCCGTCATCCCGACCGGAGCGTAGCGGAGTGGAGGGATCTCTCCTTGTGCGAGGTCGGTTCTCCGGGGAGTTGGCTGCCGGCAACGAGAGATCCCTCGACAAGCTCGGGATGACGGCTTATTCCAGCGGCAGCAATGAATAGTCCCGGGCCCGCGGGAAGGTGGGCAGCGCGCGGAAGCCTTCGGCATAGCGCACCCCGGCCTGGAGGCCGCGGAAGGCGGATTGCACTTCCATCATCTGGGCGATGCTGCGCCCCTCGAAGATATCGCTGATCCAGGCATTCTGGCTCTTGTGGCAGGCGAGCATCTGCCGCTTGGTTTCGAAGGTGTCGGACACATCGACATACACCTCCGGGGTGAAATCGATACCAGCCAGCGTGTCGTAAAAGAAATGAACGGGAATCTTCTGCAGGTGCGCCGATGCGGTGATGATCAGCGGCACCGCGGTCATGATGCGGGCGTCACGCGCGGCCATCCCGCTGAGCGAATGATCGGGATGGTAATCATTGGTCCAGTGACCCAGCACCACATCCGGGGCGGCATGGCGCATCACCTCGATCATATGACGCCGGGATTCTTCGTTGTAGAAGAAGAACTCGTCGTGATAGTCCATCCAGATCAGTTCGGCGCCGATCAGCGCGGCCGAATCGAGCGCTTCCTGCTTGCGGATGGCTCCGATTTCTTCCATCGTGTGCGTGGCCGAACCGATATCGCCATTGGTCGCTACCGCCATGATGACGGTGTCACCCCGGGCGGCGTATTTCGCCAGAGTGCCGGCCACCTGGAATTCGAGATCGTCGGGATGCGCGCCGATCGCGAGCACCCGCAATGGTTTTCGACTCATGACTCATTGCTCCTGCCGGGGTTCAGCCGGATAGTGCCGCCCACCGCGGCCGCTGATCGAGGTGTACCGGAAACTACTGAGCGACAGTCCAGAGTCCAGGGTCCAGTGTGTCGCGCACCGCTGTTCATTTCGTCGCTCCCTGGACCCTGGACTCTGGACTCTGGACCACTTTTAGTTTCTGTGCCGATGCGCTGAAGAGCTCATCGAGTATCAGCGTCGCGGCGCCGCGCGCGCCCGAACTGACACGGATATCGCTGGGCACGATCCGCACCGCCCGAAATGGCTGTTCGAGCGATTCTGCCCGGGCGGTGGCATAGACGCGATCCAGATAGTCCGCCGAGGTAATCGCGGCCCCGCCGAGCACGATTAGCGCCGGCGAAAGCAGATTGATGATGATGGCGACCGCCCGTCCCAGGGCGGTCCCGCCGGTCTCCAGAATCCGGCGCATCCGTTGGTCGCCGTTCCTCGCGCGTTCGATCACGTCGTCGATCGTCACTATTTCGGGATCGAGCCCACGCCCCAGTTCGATCATGGCGCTGGTCGAGGCATAGCATTCGACGCATCCGCGCCGCCCGCACCCGCACAATGGTCCGTCATGGTCGAGCGTGATATGCCCGACCTCGCCAGCCAGATGCCCGGGACCGATATAAGGCCGCCCCTCGATGATCAACGCCGCGCCAATCCCGGAATCGGCCAGCAGATAGACAAAATCGTCGAATCCGGCCGCGTTCCCATAGCGCCGTTCGGAAGCGGCCAGCGCCCGCACCGTATCGTCGATCACCACTCGCCGCCACGGGAGTGCCTGGGTCAGCTCGGCGCGGAGATCGAACTCCGACCAGAGCGGAGACCAGGAAGGGGTTTCCGGACCAGCGGAAATGACACCCGATACCGGGTCGATGATGGCGCGTACACCGGCGCCGGCGCCGAGCACCTGCTGTTGAGACACACATGCGTCCGCCAGCGCGCGATCGACCAGGGAAACGAGATGCTCGATGATCGCTGCCCGCCGATCCGGCAAGGGGCCGGCCGCCTGGGCCGCTCCCACGACGGTTCCACGCAGATTGGCGACCACCGCTTCCTGCGCCCGGCCGCCGATATCGATACCGATGACATAATGCGTGTCGCCCGCCAGGGCGAGCAGCTCGGTTGGGCGGCCTTCTGCATGGGGGAGCCGCTGCTCGACAGTGACCAGCTCGAGCGCGATCAACGGCGCGGTGAGACGGCTGACCTGGCTCGCGCTCGATCCGAGTCTGGCGCCAATCTCGGCGCGGGTTACCGTCCCATGCTCGCGGATGAGCGCAAGCACCTCCAGTTGCCGCGGAGTAACCGACAAGAACGGCCCGTCCGATTCGATTGCGGCCGGTGAAAGGTTGGTCACGTAGCGTGCTCCGCGGATCCACCGGCAGAAAATCGCATACTCCGCAACGGTGAGTCTCTTGCTTTTACCGCGTTTTTTGCTATGATGCAAGAAACTCGACAGGCAGTCCAGCTAGATGGATGTCGAAGCGACCGAACGGAGACGACTCCGCAACCGCGAACTTCGAAAATCGGTCAGCAGGCAGCAGCACGAGTTGCGGAAACTCATTCGTTTCGCCGGTATCGACGTTCGACGCAAGGGAGCGGAGAAACTTGGACAAGACACACGAGCTCGATTTCCAGCAGGTACGGTTGGCGCTGGCCAACGGCACGATGACCCGGCGCGATGCCTTCAAACGGGCAATGGCGTTGGGGCTTTCTGTTTCGGGAGCGATGGCGCTGCTTTCCGAGGTAACGGTCTCGGGAGCGAGCGCGCAGGATGCGGCTCCGGGCGGCACGCTCGTGATCGCCAATGCCGAACCCCCCACATCGGCCCAGTGGGACTCCTATACCGTCTTCGGGCTGGTGGATGCCCAGGTCGCTTCGCTGGTGCACGATTCGCTGCTCGGCTATGACAGCGCCGATGGCACCATCGTCGGGCATCTGGCCACTGCCTGGGAGATGACCGAACCGACCAAGATGACCCTCACCCTGCGCGAGGGCGTCACGTTCCACGACGGTTCGCCGGTGACGGCCGAAGATGTCAAGGCAACCCTCGATCGCGTCGGCGATCCCGATGGCGGCATGGCCTGGCACGGACTGATCTTCCCGAATATGTCGGTCAATATCGTCGACGACAAGACGGTGGAGATCGTCACCGAGGAAGTCTTCGGACCACTCGAAAAATCACTTGCGGTCGCGCCGATCTTCCCGGCCGCCGATATTGCCAATCCGGACAACTTCCTGCAGCGCGCCATGGGCGCTGGTCCGTACAAGTGGATCAGCTATGACAACAACAAGGTCACCATGGAAGCAAATACCGACTATTGGGCCGGCGCACCCGGTATCCAGACGGTGGTGTTCGACTATATCCAGGATGCCAACGCGCGCGTGAGCGCGCTGTTGACCGGGCAAGCGGACATCATCACCCGTTGCTCGTCCGAGCAGCTCGACCGAGTCAAGGACGACGCCAACTACTATGTGGTCGACGTTCCGCCTCTGACCCAGATCGTCTGCATCTACCAAAACAACGGCACCCTGGCCAGCAAGGAAATCCGCCAGGCGCTTGCCTTTGCCATCGATCGCCCGGCGATCGTCGACGGGATCCTCATGGGCGTCGGCAAGGTGCCCTATTCCTCGATCGCAACCAACGCTCCCGGGTATCAGGAGCAGCCCGAGCGCTATGACTTCAATCCGGACAAGGCCAAGGAATTGCTGGCCGGTGGCGATGTCGCACTGACGATGGCGACCACCACGCTGGTGCCGCATCAGAAGGAAATCGACCAGGCGATCGCGCAGTTCCTGCAAGACGTCGGTATCAAGGTCGATGTCACCACCCTGGAAGTGGGCGCCTTCCGCACCAGCTACAACCAGTACGATCTGACACTGAACACGCTGGCCAGCTTCAACTACGATCCCGACTTCGTGCTCGGGTTCTATGCTGGTCCGACCGCCGAAGCCGTCTTCCATCTGGCCGATCCGGCGATTCCGCCGATGATCGAAGCGCAGCGCACCTCCTCTGGCGAGGAGCGCCTGGCCAAGATCAACGATCTGGCCGGGTATCTCTGGGACATCCAGCCGTCGCTCTATCTCTCCGATGAGCTGTGGCCGTTCATCGTCTCCAGCAAGGTGCAGAACTACGACCGCGTTCCGGTGGTCGGCGAGCCGCTGCTGCGCTTCGCCACCAAGGCGGAATAGCGTTCACCGCAACGATTCACGAACGGGCGGCGTGCAGCGGACGCCGCCCGTTCTCATTGGCCCAGACTCTGGTCCCTCTCAGGAGAATCCGCCGTAGTGTCACCATGCAGAGGTTGTTGCAGACCTCCATGCCGAACATGGTAGGGAGGTCGCCGCGAAAGGGCCTTGCTCGCAGCACTGGGCGCCAGCCAGATCATTATTCACAGCGGAGAAATGACCTGCCTCGACGTGATCACCTATGGCATCGCAGGACCTCGTTTTGGGGTTTTGCAACAACCTCTGCATGGCGACGCTACAGGTAAGGAGCGGCTTCGAATCGTTCACTCTGGCGACCGTCGGAACCTCGAGGAGGTTTTCGTAGCCTGATCCCGTGGTTTCAACCTCGGGTGGTGTAGTCGACAACCCGCTGGGGTATGGCGATCATGTTCGCAGCATATACCGCCGGGAAGACCGCGACGGGCGAAAGCACCGTCGCTAAGCATCGGAAGTTCCGTTGGGACTGACCGGATCGGTGCCAATGGGAATCGCAGCCAACATCGCATGCATGAGATCGCCAATCGGATACGCTTCCCACGACTCAAGACTCACGACCCAAGGCTCCGGACACCCGCCTCCGGACCTTCACTAACGGATTCCCATGCGTAAGATCATCCTGCGACGATTGCTGCAAAATGTGATTCTGGTCGTCGTGATCGTCCTGATCGTTTTCGTGCTTATGCGCCTCACCGCCGGCGACCCGGCCCGCATGAAAGCGCCCGTTTTCGCCAGCGATGCGATTCTCCAGACCTATCGCGAACAGTTCGGCACCGATCGTCCGCTGACCGCCCAACTCTGGAGTTTCGTCAAGGGTATTCCGCACGGCGATTTCGGCACCTCGTTCCGCTACCAGCAACCGGTTTTCGATCTCATCATGCAGCGGGTTCCGAAAACCGCGCTGCTGGCGGTGACCTCGCTCAGCCTGGCGCTGATCGTGGCGATCATTCTCGGTATCGCCGGAGCGCGCCGCCCCGGTAGCAAGATCGACCGCTTCGCTATCGCTATTAGCACCCTGGGACAATCGGCGCCGACCTTCTGGGTCGGGCTCATGCTGGTGCTGGTCTTTTCGGTACATTTCGGTTGGTTCCCGGCCGTCGGATATAACGGACCGAAGAGTCTGGTTTTGCCCGCCATCGCCATTGCCCTGGCCGTCTTCCCGGCCGATTTGCGCGTGTTGCGCGCCTCGATGATCGAGACCTTTCAACAGGAACACATCCGCACCGCTCGCGCCTTCGGTATTTCCGACCGGCGCATTACCTGGCTCTATGCCTTTCGCAATGCAGCGTTGCCATTGATCACGGTGGTGGGAATCGATCTGGGCTATCTGCTCGGCGGCACCATCGTGGCCGAAGTCGTTTTCAACTATCCGGGGGTGGGGCAACTGGCCATCGACTCGGTGAACGCGCGGGACTATCCGCTCATCCAGGCCATTACCATTCTGACCGCGCTGGTGTTCGTATTCGTCAATCTTGGAATCGACCTGCTCTATATGGTGCTCGATCCCAGAATTCGCATCGAGGCGTAGTGGATGGAGCTGACCCAGAACCAACCCGACACCAGTTTTTCCCCATCATTGCCGGAGACCGAGATCACTGGCGCGCCCTCGCGCTGGCGTGATTTTCTGCAGCGCGAGGGGAGCCGCACCTTTTTGATCGGGCTGGCGCTCTTCGCCATCATGGTCGGTGCGGCGCTCGCGGCGCCGTTGATCACCGATCACGATCCCTCTCGCAACAACATCACGGCACGTTTGCGGCCGCCCTTCTGGGATACCGCCAACAAGGGCTCGACCGAATTCCCGCTCGGGACCGATGGACTCGGTCGCGATATGCTCTCCCGCATCCTCTATGGACTGCGGGTGTCGCTGGTGCTGGCGCTGGCCGGTCTTTGCCTGTCGATGGCGCTCGGGGTTTCGCTCGGATTGGTGAGCGGGCTTTTCGGCGGCCGTATCGACGCGATATTGATGCGGCTGGTCGATTTGCAGCTGGCATTTCCGTATATCGTGCTGGCAATGGCCATCGTCGCTGCCACCAAGACCTCGATCCCGATTCTGATCGTGCTGCTCGGTTTGGCGGGATGGGTCTATTTCGCGCGGGTAGTGCGCGGGGTCGTCTTGCAGGAAATGCAACGGGATTATGTCCGCTCGGCGCAGGTGCTGGGGGCCAGCCGCTGGCGCATCGGCCTGCGCTATGTCTTACCGAATGTGCTCCCGGCCATCGCCATCATCGCCACCCTGCAACTTCCGGGTCTGATCATCTTCGAAGCGACTCTGAGCTTTCTCGGACTCGGTATCCAGCCGCCCACCCCATCACTGGGCGGGATGATGCTGGACGGCACCCAATACATCGCCAGCGCGTGGTGGGTCATCACCCTGCCGGGGGTCGCCATTCTGCTGGTTACCCTGAGTCTCAATATCATGAGCGACGGCCTGCGTCAGATACTCGACCCACGGTTGCAAACAGCATGACCCTGATGGCCTCCCAGCAACCGCGACTGTCGGTACGCAATCTGACCACGGTGTTTCATACCAAGGCCGGCCGGTTCGTGGCAGTCGATAATGTGTCGTTCGATGTTCATCCGGGCGAATGCGTCGGCATCGTCGGCGAAAGCGGCAGCGGCAAAAGCGTGGCCGCGCTTTCGATCATGGGGTTGATCGACTATCCGGGTGTCATCGAAAGTGGCGTGATCGAATTCGACGGCCGGAATCTGCGCGAGCTGCCGCCGGAGCAATTGCGGCAGCTTCGCGGGCAGGAAATCGGCATCATCTTCCAGGACCCGCAAACGTCCTTGAATCCGCTCTTCACGGTCGGCCGGCAGATGATCGATGTCGTCCGCGCGCATCGGACGGTGTCCAAAGACGAAGCAGCGGCGCTCGCTATCGAAAAACTGGGGCTGGTCGGTATTTCGGCGCCAGAATCGCGGATGCGCGCCTATCCGTGGGAACTGAGTGGCGGGCAACGGCAACGAGTGGCGATTGCTATGGCGCTGCTGCTCGGTCCGAAGCTGATCATCGCGGACGAACCGACGACCGCGCTCGATGTCTCGATCCAGGCGCAGATCATCGACCTGTTGATCGCATTGAAAAACGATCTCGATTTTTCGCTGATCTTCGTCAGTCACGATCTGGGAGTCATCCAGACGATTGCCAACCGGGTGGTGGTGATGTACGCCGGACGGATGATGGAAACCGGCGCGGTCGGCGGCGTCTTCCAGCAACCGTATCATCCCTATACCTCGGCGCTGCTGGCATCCGCGCCGACCTTGCGCACCGTCCGCCAGCAACCGTTGCAGGCCATCGAAGGGCGGTTGCCGACCCCGGGCGCATTGCCGCCTGGGTGCATCTTTGCCCCTCGGTGCAGTTTCGTGCAACCGGATTGCGTTCTCTCCCAGCCACCGCTGGCGCCCATCGGCGCGGCCGGGCGCAAGGTGGCTTGTATTCATCCCCTGATCGAAGAGCGCGCGGGCGCGGCGACATCATGAACAACGACCATATCGTCACCATCGAACATCTCGTCAAGGAATATGCAGTTCGCGGTGGCGGCGACACCACCCTGGTCGCTTTGGACGATGTGAATCTCACGGTCGACCGGGGCGAGATTCTCGGCATCATGGGAGAAAGCGGTTGCGGCAAGAGCACCCTCGCCAAGGTGTTGCTGCGACTCGAAGCGCCGACCAGCGGCACGGTCACGGTCGATGGAGAAGATCTTGCCCACCTCGACCGGGCCCAAAGCGAACGCTATCCCCGCAAGGTGCAGATGGTATTCCAGGATCCCTATGGCGCACTCGCGCCCCGCATGAATATCGGCACCGCGCTCGAAGAACCACTCCGTATCCACAAGATCGGCGACAAACAGCAACGCCGGCAACGGGTCCAGGAATTGCTGGCGCTGGTGGGCCTGGACAAATCGCTGGCCAATCGCTATCCGCATCAACTCAGCGGCGGTCAACGGCAACGGGTGAATATCGCACGGGCGCTGGCGCTCGATCCCGAAGTTCTGGTGCTGGACGAACCGGTTTCCGCGCTCGATGTGTCGGTGCAAGCGCAGGTGCTGAATCTGTTGCGCGAGGTGCAGCAGCGGCTCGGGGTCACCTATCTCTTCATCTCGCATGACTTACGCGTGGTGCGCTATCTGTGCGATCGGGTGGGGGTCATGTATCTGGGCGGGATCGTCGAGGACGGACCCACCGAAGAGGTCTTCGCATCGCCGATGCATCCCTATACCCTCGCGTTGCTGCATTCGATTCCCGATCACGAGGAATCGGACGCCACGCGGCGCTCGTTTCGGCTGAAAGGCGAGGTGCCGAACCCGATCGACAAACCGAGCGGCTGTTCGTTCCATCCACGCTGCCCGATCGCACAGGAGATTTGCACCAGGGAACGGCCGCCCCTCCGGCGTGTCACCGAAACCCGATTGGCCGCGTGCCATTTTGCCGAGGAGGTTCCGGCATTGGAACGAAAACTGCTGGCCGGCGAGGCGCCGGTATGACCGAGACTGCACCGCCCCGGTTGTACCCGGAACGCGCGAGCGCGGCCGCGATCCGGTCCTCGCTCGACCAACATGGCTTCGATCTCGCTCACGAAATGCTGCGGGCCGATTATCTGACCTCACCATTTCCGAACCGGGAAACGATGCTTCCCCGGCTCGAACGGCTGGAACCAGCCCTGCAGGCGTTGTTGCTCCTCTTTACCTTCGGCGAACCGCTTTCGCCGGAGTCGATTCAGGAGCTGCTGGGCGCCGATCTGCTGGAAGCCGGTCTGATCTCCGGATTGCTCGTGCTCGATAGTGAGGGAACCCACGTTTCGACCGGCGGACTCCAGATCGTCAGCCGACTCGGGCAATATTTCATCGTTTCCACCAGCCGGGGGTATCCGTCGTTCGATCCGGACCATGCCGATATCTATATCGGACCGGAGTCGTATACCCTCGCCAATTATCTTCAGCGCCGAGCCGCGAGTTTGCCCCCGGCGGGGCGAGCGCTCGATCTCTGTGCCGGCTCGGGGATCGCCGGGCAGTCGATCGCCGCGATTCGCCGCGGCATGGTCTGGACTGGGGTCGATCTTTCGCCGCGCGCGGTCGAAGCCGCCACCTTCGATGCCATGCTGAACGATGTCGCGGACCGGTATACCCCGGTGGTCGGCGATCTCTACGAACCGGTGGCCGGGCAATATTTCCAGTTGATCGTCGCCAATCCAGCTTTCATTCCTGTTCCTGCATCGGTCGATTTCCCGGTCTATGGAGACGGTGGGGAAGACGGCCTTTCCGTGCTGCGGCCGTTGCTGACGGGGCTGCCCCGACATCTGGCGCCGAGCGGCCGCGCGATCATCTATGCCGAAGGAACGGGCAACGAGCGCGGTCCGTTCGTGCTCGATCTGCTGGAACAGCATGCCGCGGCCGGGCTGACCTTCGGCCTCACGTTACTTTCGACCATGACCGCCGAGCAAACCCTCTTCTCGATCGGTCGTATGTTGGGAGCGCAACAACCGCCGCGTCTCGAAGAGCTTGTCCAGTGGCATGCGCTCTTCGAGCAACAGGGCGTAACCCGCTACGACAAATTCATCATCGAAGCGCGAGTTGGCGATCCGGCGGTGGTGGTCCGCTCCCTCGACCGCGCAACGATCGAGCGCTCTTCGTAATCAGGAAAGCCAAGGATGAATCCATGGCCTCATACGCCTCGAATCGCGCAGCCGCTCGTGCCTGGACGGGATCGGGGCGATCATTCTCCCATTCTGAATGATTCATGCGCATTCCGTATGAGGCACGCAATCGTCCCTCTTCGGTGGGTGAGCGCCATATTCTGAATGAACCAAACGACAGCGAACAACCCTCCCGAGTTTCGATCTCGGGAGGGTTGTTCATCGTCGCCCGCGTGGTGGTCACAGTTTCAGATAGGCACCTGCCACATACCCGGTCCCATACCCGGCA
>WBZO01007476.1_pt1 | contig 10113 bp, 8 predicted proteins | sample 5204261 | NCBI WGS metagenome assembly WBZO01 (sample SAMN12412400, study PRJNA552823) | activated sludge metagenome | isolation source: activated sludge from anammox sidestream of wastewater treatment plant... | place: USA: North Carolina | collected 2017-09
CACTGTTCGCTCAGTTGCAGTGTCTGGGCTTCCCCTTCGCCCCGGTTTTTGTACTGTTCGAAGACCCGCTGCACCAATGGGCTGGACGAATATTCATTGGCTCGCGATGAGAGTTCGGTCAGGCCGGTTGCCTGTTGCATGAGCAGACCGAGTTCGCCGGTCTTGTCCGCGCGCATCGCCGAGGCGAGTACGCGGATCGGGAGCTCCGTCAAGATGGTCCATTCTACCGAGCTGTACGGGGCCGTATCGTCCATAAGGTCCTGTCAGGGAATGATCGAGACCGCCGTGCCTTCCGGCGCCCAATCGTAAAGATACTCCGCGATGTTCATCGGCAGATTGACGCAGCCATGACTCATCGGGATACCGAAATTTTCATGCCAGTAGGTGCCGTGCAGCGCATTGCCCAGATTGTCGAAATACATCACCCAGGGAACGTCGGGCACATTGTACGCTTCGTCTTCGATGACGCCCTTCATCGTCTGGGTCTGGAATTTCGCCAGGATCGTGTAATAGCCGACGGGCGTGGTCGTTTCGATACTCGACGCGGTGCCGGTGCTTACCAATGAGGCGGTGACCAGCATCCCGTCCTCGTAGGCCCACATCGACTGGCGTCCGACCGACACCACGATTTCCTTGAATTGCCCTTGCTGCGGACCGGGGCCCACATCCATCGCGCCGACGCCTACGACCGGTTCGCCGCCGGGAATGACGTCCGACGGATCGATGACCGGTTCGATGAACAGGGATTCGTCGTAAACCGGGATGGCGTTTGGTTGGGGAACCGCGTCCAGCGGTAGCTTCTGGGCATTGGCCGATTCGCTACCCACCGGGCGCGGACCGATCGATTCGCCGCTTTTCCAGTGCAAGACCGTCTTTTCGAAATACTGGGTAGTGTAGCCGTCTTCGGTGACGAATTCTTCGGTCAGCGGCGCGCCGATCAGGCGCTCGCCCTCGTGTTCGTTCCAGAAATCGAGGAAGCCGTTCCGCACGGTATGGCGGGTGCGGTCGAACGTCTTGCAGGCGCTTGCGCCGAGCGCACCACAGGTGGCGGACTTGGGCAGCGAGAGCTTGGCGAGCGTCTTGGCGTCCCGATCGAGGGCTTCCTTACCGAGGGGGAGTGTCTGAACCTGCCAGTCGAGCCGCGATTCCTCGGGTACATAGACAATGGCGAGATACTCGAAGTACTGCACGAATCGGTCGTGCCGTTCGTACCCCTCGACCACGATCGGCGATTCCCATTCTTCGGTGACTGGCTGGCCGAGCAGATCGGGATAGGTGCGCCAGAGATCGAGAAAATAGCCGTCGATCGTGTGACCGGCCGCTTCGACCCAGACGGTCCGGGGCGGTGACCAATCCTGCGCCGATAATGGCGCGGCCGCCGAACCGAAAAGCAGTGTCATGATCGCCAGAGCGACTGCAATCACTCCGGCCCGATTCGATGTGGGTCGCACCGGTACCCCCTTTTCAATACCGTGCGTATGGCTCGGTCGAATACCGCCCTGGGCGCGCGACGGCGCCTTCTGGTTCGGTTCGACCTGCGGGCTCTTGCCACGAACCCACTATAGTTGTCGACTGAACGAGCGTCTACACGTACGTTCGCCTGAAAATCCATACCGAGACGACAGTGCTATGACCCCGAGCCCTTCGGCCCGACTCGATCCCAGAATCCGACCCAGAGAATGGAACAATCCGGCTCCTGTGCCGTCCGATCTGGACCCGCTCCACGATCACAAACTTCTGCATGCCTTGCTCTACCGGCGTGGATTGCGAACTCGATCCGAGGCGGCGGCGTTTCTCGATGCGGACTGGCGGCAGGCACTCGATCCGGGTCAGCTCCCCGATTTCGGCCGGGCGGTCGAGCGGATCGCCGCCGCGGTGCGAAACGGCGAGCGGATCGGTATTTTCGGGGATTACGACGTCGATGGCACTACGTCAGTCGCTATCCTCGGGTTGGCTTTGCGGGCGGCGGGCGCGGGAGAACGCATGCATATCCGCTTGCCCCATCGGTCCGAAGGGTATGGATTGAGCGGCAGCGCTATCGATGAGTTCAGTGAGGCCGGTGTGCAGCTGCTAGTCGCGCTGGACTGTGGCAGCTCCAATCATGGCGAGGTTGCCTATGCGCGCGCGCTGGGTATGGATGTGGTCGTCGTCGACCACCACCAGATGCGGGATCACGGTCCTGAAGGGACCATCGTCGTTTCCGCTTATCGACCGGACGGTGGTCCACTCCGGGATCTTTCGGCAGCCGGATTGACGTGGCTGATCGTCGATGGGCTTTTCGGGACCGGTTTGCCGGTCAGCTCCGATGACTCCGGGGCGGACGCCTATCTCGATCTGGCTGCCCTGGGGCTTATAGGCGATGTTTCGGCGATGACTGGCGCCAGCCGTTCGCTCACTCGTGCGGGACTGGCAAATCTGGCGCAGCGGCCGCGTCCCGGCATTGCCGCGCTCGCCCGGACGGCCAATGTCGATCTGGGGCGAATCGGTGCGGTCGATATATCCTACCGGATCACCCCCCGGCTCAATGCGGCCGGGCGGATGGCCGACCCATCGCTAGCGCTCGATTTGTTGCTTGCGCCGAATCCAGTGGTCGCGCAGCAATTGGTGCTCGAGCTCGAACAGCTCAATTCCCAGCGAAAAATCGTCACCGACCAGATCACCCATGCCGCTGAGCAGATGATTCGCCGGCAGGCTGCCTGGGAAAGCCAGCCAGTGGTGCTGGTACGGTCGGAAGGGTGGCAAACGGGGGTGGTCGGGATCGTGGCCGCTCGCCTGGCCGAAGCATACGACCGGCCAGCCGTGGTGCTGGTCGAGGAGGGAGGCGTATTGCGCGGGTCGATGCGGGCGCCCGATGGTTTCGATGTCGTGCAAGCGCTCAATGCGTGTTCGCCGCTTTTGCGGACCTATGGCGGCCATCGGTCCGCTGGAGGACTCAGTCTCGATGTGGCGCAGGCCGATGCCTTCATCGAACAGTTGGGCGAACTTGCTGCCGGCCGACCGCCGGCAGCCGCGCCGGTGCTACAGCTCGACGCGGAACTCCAGGAAAAGCATCTGAATCTGGAGATCGCCCGGCTGGTGCGGTCGTTGGAGCCGTTCGGACCGGGTAACGAGGAACCGGTATTCGTGCTGCGCAATACCCGCCTGCAGAAATACGATGTGATGGGGCAGAGTAAACAACATCTCAGCCTGACGATCGGCAACGGCCGCTCGGTGCGCGCTCCTTTTTTCAATGCAGCCGCGCGCTCGCGGGAACTGGTGGGCGCTCGGACGATCGATGTCGCGTTCACCCTCGGGGAAAGCGACTGGAATGGTCCCCGGCTCGATATGTACGTCAGGGACTTTCGGGTTCCATCGCAGTAACCGCGGCTCCAGGCTCCGACCTCGGGATTTCGCCGGCTAGAGATCCGAGATGACCGGGCCGCTGGCGGGGATGCGCGTGGCCGGATAGTGCGGCCGCTCGTTCTCGGTGCGCTCCTGATCACGCTGGGAGCGGCCGATTTCCCGGTCGCCGTCGAAGAGGATCGCGGCCGTGATGACCTGGTCCATCGACTCGACGAAGATGAATTCCATATCCTGCCGGACGTTTTCCGGAATGCGGACGACCTCACGACGGTTTTCCTCTGGCAGGATCAACCGGCGGATACCGCTGCGGTGCGCCGCCAGCGTCTTGTCTTTCACGCCGCCGATCGGCAATACCCGCCCGAGCAGCGTGATTTCTCCGGTCATCGCGGTGTCGTTGCGCACCGGACGACGCATCAGCGCCGAGATCAGGGCCGTTGCCATCGTGATACCAGCCGAGGGGCCGTCTTTCGGGGTCGCGCCCTCGGGAAGATGAATATGCAGATCCAGTGCTTCGCGGAAATTCATCGGGATACTGAGCTGGTCGGACCGTGACCGCGCGTAGGAAAGCGCTGCCTGGGCCGATTCCTGCATCACATCGCCAGCCCGGCCGGTGATGATGAGCGCGCCCTTGCCCGGCATGGTGGCGACTTCGACCGGAATCAGCTCGCCCCCGATCTCGGTCGTGCCCAGCCCGATGGCCACCCCGATTTGGCTATCCCCGAGGTTGTGTTCGATCTGGAAATGGCGCGGCCCGAGATAGCGTTCGATATGATCTGGCAGCAGCGGTTCGTCCGAGTGGCGTCCGCGGACCACCTCGCGGGCGATCTTGCGGCAAATGGCGGCCAGCTCGCGTTCGAGCTCGCGTACTCCGGCTTCACGCGTATAGCCGCGCACCAGGAAACTCCAGGACCCTTGGGGAAGGTCGACGTTTTCCGGTTTCAGACCGTGCGCCACGATCTGGCGGGGTAGCAGATATCGCCGCCCGATCTCGATTTTTTCGTCTTCCGTGTACCCGGAGATTTCGATGACTTCCATGCGGTCCCGCAAGGGACGCGGGACCTGATGCATGTAGTTCGCCGTGGTGACGAAGAGCACCCGGGAAAGATCATAGGGTGCATCGATGAAATGATCGGTGAACGAGGCGTTCTGCTCGGGATCGAGCACTTCCAGTAAGGCGGCCGAGGGGTCGCCCCGGAAATCAGCCGAAAGCTTGTCGATTTCGTCGAGCAAGATGACTGGGTTGGTGGTGCCGGCCTGGCGCATGGCATTGATGATCCGGCCCGGCATCGCTCCGATATAAGTGCGCCGATGACCGCGAATCTCAGCTTCGTCGCGCACGCCACCCAGGCTGACCCGCACGAACTCGCGGCCCATCGAGGTGGCGATCGAGCGGCCGAGACTCGTCTTGCCGACGCCTGGAGGGCCCGCCAAACACAGAATCTGGGACGAAGAGCGATCGGCGATGCCATTGGCGGTACGCAGTTTGCGGACGGCCAGGAAATCGAGAATCCGGTCCTTCACCTGTTCGAGACCGTAGTGGTCGGCGTTCAGCAGCGCTTCGGCTTCGTCGATATCCAACCGGTCCACCGATTGTCCGGACCAGGGAAGCGCCAGCATCACATCGAGATAGGTGCGCACCACGGTGGCTTCGGCTGAGACCGATGGCATCCGCTCCAGACGGGTGACCTCGCGCAACATCTTTTCTTCGATCTCGGCCGGCATACCGCAGGTTTTCAGTTTTTGCCGGAAGCTGTCGAGCTCGTTGCCGCCTTCACCGGAAAGCTCGTCGTGGATCGCCTTGAGCTGCTGGGTGAGATAGTACTCGCGTTGCTGTTTTTCCACCTGCTCGCGCACGCGGTCCTGGATCCGGGTTTCCAGCTCGGCAACATTGAGGTCCTCTGCCAGATGAACCGCGATCTCTTCCAATCGCTTGACCGGATCGACCAGCTCCAGAAAGTGTTGCCGACGATGGGTTTCGGTGACGATCTGGGTTGCCAGCAAATCGGCCAGATGCCCGGGATCATTGGCCCGCTGGACCATATCGAGAATTTCCGGCGCGATCTTTTCGCGAGCGTCGTTGTAGCGGCTGGTGAGTTCCTGCACGTGTTGGAGCAATGCCCGCGCATCGGGCGAATCGTGTTTCGATTCGACCAATTCGTCGGCAGCGACGGTGAAATAGGGGCGCGCCGTATCGAACTGGCTGATGCGGACACGGGCAATCCCCTCCAGCACGACCTGGATGGCGTTGCTGGGTTGCCGTTCCACCGATACCAGCTCGACCAGCGAGCCGATGGAGTAGAGATCGTCCGAGGTGGGATCTTCGGCGTCGGCGTCGCGGTGCGCGGTGACGACGAGCCGGCGGTTGCCGGAGAGCGATTCTTCGACCGCCTGGATCGAGCGGGGGCGGCCGACCAGCAGGGTCACGATATTCCGGGGAAAGATGACGACATTCTTGAGCGGCAAGAGCGGATATCGGTGCGCGTACAGCTCGTGACGACTCATCGGAACAGGATCTCCCAGCCAGTGGCGAATCGAACAGCGATGCGTCGGAATCGGGGAACGAACCATGCAGGTCGGGAACACCGGCGCACTGCGACCCTCCAGCCAGCATGTCGGAAAGGTCTGCCCGGCTAGCATACCACTCAGCGGCTCGGGATGTACGTACGGGTTCGCGCCGATTCGTTACGGGCAGATACTGTCCGAAGGGGCGCGAACGTACGAATCTTCCTGCATACAGAAGTCGACCATTACCGATGCGATCCGATCGACATCGTCGGTCACGATCAAACGCTCGAGATCGGTCGGCGCGATGAGCCGGTTCGCCAGCAATTCCTGCTCGATCCAGCCAACGAGTGGATCCCAAAAGCGATGGCCGTAGAGCACCACCGGAAAATTATCGAGCTTGCCAGTCTGGATTAGTGTAAGCGCCTCGAAGAGCTCATCGAGGGTTCCGAAGCCTCCGGGAAAGATGACGAACCCGGCCGCATATTTTACGAACATGATCTTGCGAACGAAGAAATAGCGGAAATTCAGCGGCAGATTGACAAAACTGTTGATTCCTTGCTCATGCGGGAGCTGGATGTTCAATCCGACCGAACAGCCACCGGCTTCATGGGCTCCCTGATTGGCCGCTTCCATAATGCCGGGACCGCCCCCAGTTATGACGGTGAATCCTGCCTGGGTGAGTTTCCGGCCCGTTTCCACCGCGGCTGAAAAATAGGGCGAATCGGGGCCAATACGGGCAGATCCGAAGATGGAGATCGCTGGTCCGAGTTCGGACAACGCATCGAACCCTTCGACCAATTCTCCCTGCATGCGCATCACCCGCCACGGATCGGTGTGGGTGAATGCTGCTGCCTCGGCCCGGTCACTCGGCCCGCAACTGAGCAGCAGTTTGTCGTCTGTCGGGCGACCCTGATAGACGGAACGGTTGATCGTCGGATTCGGAATCAGATTTTCGCTTTCCACCCATCCGAATGCCGTGGTGCCCGTTTCCAGCTTCTTCGTCATTTGTGCCTCTCCGGCATGCAAGCCGATGGACCGGTAGACTTTGGCGGATCTTCTGTGCCCTCCGATTCCCGGACCCGCCCAGAGACCGTTCGCCGAGTCTGTATATTGCACGAGGAGCCCGCGTGCCCCGGATCGCATCTTTCGAATTCGTCCGTCGCCGAGCTCCGCTCGCTTGTGCGTTCATTGTGGCATGCGGGTTGCTGGTGGCATGCGGTTCGGAAAAGAACGATTCGCCCGATTCGATCCCTACGGCCATACCCACCCAGACGGTGGAAATCGTTCCGACGGCGCTGACTGGGCCGCCCCGCCTCAGCTCGCCGGTTTGGACGAATGCCATCGCGCCGGAGACCAATGCGCCTGTCGACACCACGCCCGTGATCGGCGATACGGTCATCTATGCGGTCTTTCCGATCGAATCGCTTCCGGCTGGATCGCAGTTGCTGGCAAGCTGGTTTTTCAATGACACGTCGCTCGATGCACTGGACTCGGCGATGCGCATCGACCGGGACCGCGTGTCCGGTTGGGTCGAATTCCATATCGAGCGCACGGGCCCGGACCCGTGGCCGGATGGCGTTTACAAGATCATCGTCAGCGATGGCACCCGCGAGCTCCAGCGGTCGGAGATCGCCATTTCCTGATGTAGCGGCGGCGAAATCCGGCGTTTGTCCTGCCTTGAAAGAGAAGAACGTGGGATGGTACGCTCATCCCCACGCCTCCTTCGAGCATCGTTCCCGCTCCATCTGGCATCGCAGGGATCGCTCCGGGCCCACTCGATCGGGCGCTATGGGAAGGGCATTCCCGGAGCTCGCGCACTGCCTTTCCAGCGGAAGGGAAACCAGCCTGTGGACGACCACAGTCAATCCGATTTGCACATCGGGCCGAGCGGCGAACGGTGCGCCGCGGACTGCATCGGCTCCCAGCCAGCTCGTTCGGAGAGCAGCGCTCGGTCGGTCATACAGCGCCCATTCGTCTGGCAATGCGGCCGGCGGCTGCTGTTGCTCGAATGGGAATTGGGCTACTGGGTGCTGGCCGAGCTGGAATTCGATTCGCGGTTGTGCCGCTATACGGAACTCCGGCGAGCGTTCTACCAATGGGAACGAGAAGCCGTGGGAGCACTGCTGAGCCGCACCATTGCCTATGGCGACGAAGCGGCCGTCGAATCGGCTGCCTTGCTCGATGAATGGATAAGCCACCGGCGCTAGGCGGATGCACGGAGCCTTCTATCCTGTTGTCGATCCCCGGGGTGCTGGCCGCATTTCGTGGCACGGGTGGCAGGCTCTATGGACGTCCAGTCCTACGAATCGGATTGCGGCGCTTCGTCGAGCCGGAAGGCCTTTTCTCCGGCGCGAATCTGGACGGGAAGCTGATTCGCCTCCGGGGGTAGCGGGCAGGACCATCCGTCACTGTAGGCGCAATACGGGTTATAGGCGTAGTTGAAGTCGATCATAATGGTTCCGTCCGGTTTTTCCTGCGGGTCGAGATACCGGCCACCCGCGTAGGTTTCCAGCCCGTTGGTGCGGTCGGCAAAGGGCAGGAAGAAGCGGCCACGGTCGGCATCTCGTAGCAAGGTCAGCTCGTAGTACCCCGACCCGACCATGAAGCGCACGATCCCTGCAATGAAAAAATCGACCTTTTGCCCGTCGCTGGTATCGAGCGTGAGGGGACTGCCCTGGTGGGGCGACGCATCGACCTCCAATTCGAATTGGAGTGCTGGCTCGTACTCGAAATAGGCGAGTCCCTGAAAATGATGCTGTTGTTCATGTTCGAGCGGCGAATGCGCCCCGGACGCGAAATAGGCGTCCTTGTGCTTGCGGAAATCGTCGAGTCGGGCGTTGCTGGCCATATCTGGGGTTCTCCGGACGATGGGGCGGATATTCATAGACGGAGTCTATAGGGCGACCCTGTTTCCCGGAGATTCTGCAGTCATTTGGGTCCGATTCGATGGCGCCATCCAGGAGGCGGATGCTAGGCTAGCAAGGCGTGAACGTCGCTAGAGCTGGCAGGTACGGATATGACGCAGCCCTCGACCCCCATCGGAGTATTCGACTCCGGATTCGGTGGATTGAGCGTGTTGCGCGCCTTACGAGCGCAGATGCCAGATGAATTGTTTGTCTATCTGGCCGATTCCGCGTATTGCCCGTATGGGGAAAAGGACGACCGGACCATCGAAGCCCGGGTTCATCTGCTGGCGGGCGAACTGGTCGATCGGGCCTGCAAGGCGCTGGTCATCGCCTGCAATACGGCCTGTTCGGTCGCGATCGAATCGCTGCGGGAACGATTCGACCTGCCCATCGTCGGATTGGAGCCGGCGGTCAAACCAGCGATTCTTCGATCGAAACATCGCCGGGTGGTGGTGCTTGCGACACCGCGCACCGTGCGCGGGGAAAAGCTGCGCCGGTTGATCGAGACTCACGCCGGACCGGTCGTGGTGGAAACGATCCCCGCGCCGGGCTTGGTCGAGCTGGTCGAATCCGGCCAGATCCATGACCGGGTGGCACGCGCCCGGGTCAGCGAATTGTTGGAAGGGCCACTGGCGCGCGGGTGCGATGCGGTTGTGCTGGGTTGCACGCACTACCCGTTTCTGGCGGGGATCGTGGCCGAGATTGCCGGGCCCAGTGTGGCCATTCTCTCAAGTGGCGCGCCGGTCGCCCGGCAAACCGAACGAGTGCTGGAACGCGCGGGTTTGCGCAGCCGCGCGGCGAATCCGGGCGGCTGCGCCTATTTCACGACAGGGGACGCTGGCGATTTCGAGCGGGTCGCGTCTACATTGCTCGGCATTCCGGTGCGAGCCGAGCAACTCGTCGTTCGTCGCACGATCGCGAGGTCCGGCGTTGTTTCGGCCTGAGCACAGGATCCGGACGGAACCACCAGCCTCGCCTCAGGCGTTGTCTCTTGCGCCAGCGTGGACTGCTTCGAGCTCGGCCGCGTTGTAGTCGACCGGTTCGTAGGTCGAATAGGTAAGCGTTTCCGACAGTGTCACTCGGAAGGGCGGATCGGCCACCAAATCGGCGATGCCGCTGCGTTCGACCAATGTGCCATCGACCGCTTCCAGCACGCGGATGTCCGCGACCCGGTTCGGACCCATGCCCCGTTCGCCGGCCACCCGCAGATAGGTGATCTTCGCCGGGTCGATGCCCATCAGCGCGGTGCCGACAGTATCGACCGCGGTCTGGTTGGTTCCGGCCAGGGCGAGTCCCATCGGGCGGTCATTGCCATTGCGAAAACCGGTGCCATCGCGCGGGACCAATGCATCGACGATGT
>WBZO01007478.1_pt1 | contig 10112 bp, 10 predicted proteins | sample 5204261 | NCBI WGS metagenome assembly WBZO01 (sample SAMN12412400, study PRJNA552823) | activated sludge metagenome | isolation source: activated sludge from anammox sidestream of wastewater treatment plant... | place: USA: North Carolina | collected 2017-09
CATTGTCGACACCGGCGGCCAGACGCCGCATCCGGGCCGCGGCGCCAACATCATGCATCCGAAGTACGGTCCGGTGTGGGCGACGAGCCATCTCGGCGACGAGACGGTGACCTTCATCGGCACCGATCCGGAGAAGCACAAGCAGTACGCCTGGAAGGTGGTGCAGAAGGTGAACGGCCAAGGCGGCGGCTCGCTCTTCATCAAGTCGCATCCGAAATCGGAGAATGTCTACATCGACACCACGCTCAACCCGGACGCCGAGATTTCGTCATCGGTCGCCGTATTCAAGGTCAAGGACCTCGCGGCGGACGAGCCGAAATACCAGGTGCTTCCGATCGGTCAGTGGTCGGGCATCTCCGAGGGCCAGCGGCGCGTCGTGCAGGGCGATTTCAACAAGGAGGGGACCGAGATCTGGTTCTCGGTGTGGAACAACGCCAAGCAAGAATCGGCCATCGTGGTCGTCGACGATAAGACGTTGAAGCTCAAGACCGTCATCCGTGACAAGCGGCTGATCACGCCGACGGGCAAGTTCAACGTCTACAACACGCGCAACGACGTGTACTGATCAACCTTGACGAGCAAAGGGCGGCGCGAGCGGGCTCGCGCCGCCCTTTCACATTTCGCGCCAGCATGATCTTTTTCCGAAAAGTGGCATCCACTTTTCGGGATCATGCGCTAGCGGCACCACATGAATGATTCTTGATCCACGATGGCGATCGAAGAGGCCGCAAGATCAGACTTGACCATGGCCTGCGCCTTCGCGGATGCCGCATGGAGAGACGCCGCAATCCCAGGTGGAAACCAGACGCGAATGCGAACATTGCGGTCTGTTTGCGCGGACATCAGCACGACGTAGCCGGTTCCAGCGATCGCCTGCGGCTTGGATTTCACAAGGTGATCGCAGGGAAGTCCGGGTTCTCCAAACTCGTGATCGACGCCCTCGAAAAACAGCGCGCGCCGACGCTGCTCCTGCGCTTCGGTGCGAAGCTGCATTTCCGAACCATGCCCCTGAAAGGCCGGCTGGGTGGCGCGCTCCGCCGCGCGGAGCGGCGTTCCAACCCCTCCGACCAAAACAAGCGCCGCAGCGCCGCAGGCAAGTAAACCAAGCGATCGGATTCCGATGATTGGATGCCTGAGCCGGCTCATCCGCTAATCCCCGTACCGATTCACCGTCAAGCGCGCCCCTTCTTCCGCTGACTGTCCGGCTCAATCGGCGTCGCCAAATGCACAAAAGAAATTAGACAAAATTGCACATCGTCCCGTCCGGCGCGCTGGTACAGCAGTGCCATCCGTCCGCTGGGAGCGCGGCCTAGTAGTTTGGCGTACTTCAAAATTGACGGAAGTCAACCTCAACAAGGCGGCGATTCATAGGATCGCCAAGTCATTTTCCGCCAACAAAGGGGGTTTGCGTCATGATCAAACTGACGCTCGGCGGCTCACTTGTAGCCATGCTTGCAGGGGTGGCCTTGTCGGCCATGGGCGCGTCCGGCGCGGGGGCGCAAGAACCCACGTTGTCGCCTGAGGCCAAACAGCATTCGAAGAATCTCTACTTCCAGCGCTGCGCCGGCTGCCACGGCGTCCTGCGCAAAGGAGCGACGGGCAAAACGCTCGAGCCCGCGAGCACCGTCAAACTCGGGCAGTCGCGTCTTGAGAAGATCATCGCGCTCGGCACCGACGGAGGAATGGTCAACTTCGACGACATCCTCACCAAAGACGAGATTCGCGACCTCGCCACCTACGTGCAGATGACGCCCGACGTCCCGCCCGAGTGGGGCATGAAGGACATGCAGGCGTCCTGGAAGACCATCGTTCCGGTGGACAAGCGTCCGTCGAAGCAGATGAACAAGCTCAATCTGAAGAACATCTTTTCGGTGACGCTGCGCGACGCCGGCGAGGTGGCCCTCATCGACGGCGACACCAAGCAGATCGTTTCGCGCGTCAAGACCGGATACGCCGTTCACATCTCGCGTCTGTCGGCCTCGGGGCGCTATATCTACGTCATCGGCCGCGACGGACTGCTGAGCCTGATTGATCTGTGGATGGAGCAGCCGCAGGTCGTCTCCGAGATCAAGGTCGGGCTCGATGCGCGCTCGGTCGACACCTCGAAGTTCAAGGGCTACGAAGACAAGTACGCGGTCGCCGGCTCCTACTGGCCGCCGCAATACGTCATCATGGAAGGCGACACGCTGAAGCCGCTCAAGCTTGTCTCCACCCGCGGCATCACGGTTGACGGCGAGTATCATCCCGAGCCGCGCGTCGCCTCGATCGTCTCCTCGCAGATCAAGCCCGAGTGGGTCATCAACATCAAGGAGACGGGTCAGATCCTGCTTGTCGACTACTCCGACATCAAGAATCTGAAGACGACCACGATCGAGTCGGCCAAATTCCTGCACGACGGCGGCTGGGACGCCTCCAAGCGCTACTTCCTGGTGGCGGCCAACGCCTCCCACAAGGTGGCGGTGGTGGACACGAAAGAGCACAAGCTTGCCGCGCTCGTCGACACCAAGCGCATCCCGCATCCCGGCCGCGGCGCCAACTTCGTTCATCCGAAATTCGGGCCGGTCTGGGCGACGGGGCATCTCGGCGCCGACGTCGTGACCTTGATCGGCACCGATCCGGAGAAGCATAAGGACTACGCCTGGAAGGTCGTCGAGGAGCTGAAAACGCACGGCGCCGGCAACCTCTTCGTCAAGACCCATCCGAAATCGAAGAACCTCTGGGTCGACGCGCCGCAAAACCCGGAGAAGGACGTCGCGGAATCGGTCGCGGTCTACGACCTCACCGACCTGACGAAGAAACCCGAGCTGATCAACGTGGCGAAGCTCTCCGGACTGCCCGAAAGCAAGGCCACCAAGCGCGCCGTCCATCCCGAATACAACGAGGCGGGCGACGAGGTGTGGGTGTCATTGTGGGCGGGCAAGACCGAGCCTTCGGCGATCGTCGTCTTCGACGACAAGACGCGCAAGGTCAAAAAGGTGATCACCGATCCGAAGATGATCACTCCCACCGGCAAGTTCAACGTCTACAACACTCAGCACGATATCTACTGACACGAGAGCCCCAGCGCGCAGCGTCGCGCGCTGGGGCTTCCTCTTCCGGTCCGCAGCTTTCCGCCCCGCTCAAATGGCGTTTGGTGGGATGACCTGACAGACCCGGAGCAGACAAAGGGGCATCACGAACATGCTCGCGCGTTGGTGGGCTTTCGTTCGCAAGCCGAGCTTGCGCTATTCGCTCGTAACCTTGGTGGCGCTCGGCTTTGGCGGGGGCATCGTCTTCTGGGGCGGCTTCAACACGTTCATGGAGGCCACCAACACCCTGCCGTTCTGCACCGGTTGTCACGAGATGCGCGACAACGTCTTCAAGGAATACTCCTCGACCATTCACTATCAAAATCGCACCGGCGTGCAGGCCACCTGCGCGGATTGCCATGTGCCCAAGGACTGGGTGCACAAGTTCGTGCGCAAGATCCAGGCGACGAACGAGCTGTTCCATTGGGCGGTCGGCTCGGTCAGCACGCCGGAGAAGTTCGACGCCAAACGTTTGACCCTCGCCTCAAAGGTCTGGGCGTCGATGAAGAGCACCGACTCGCGCGAGTGCCGCAACTGCCACACCATCGAGTCGATGAATCCGGAATTCCAGCGGCCGCGCGCGCGCAAGAGCCACCTCGCCGCGATGGAGGCCGGCAACACCTGCATCGACTGTCATAAGGGCATCGCCCACAAGAACGTTCGAAACCTGCTGTCCGACAAGGAGCTCGAAGAAATCGAGAAGCCGCTGGCCGCCTATGTGAAGCAGATTCCGCTCCGTTACCACGAGGGTCTAAAGCGCGCCGAACAGCGCGAAGCGGAGATAGCCGCGCAACAGAAGGCCGAGATCGAGGCGGAAGCGCAAAAGATCGCCGCCGAAATCGCGCGCAAGCAAATCGCCTCCGCGGCGGCGGCCGCGCCCGCTCCGCAGGCCGCTGCGTCGCCGCCCGGTTCAGGCGCAGCGGCGGGCGGCATCGACTGGAGCGCCATTCCAGCGAAGACGGTGACCTTGTTTTATCCGGGTCAGGCCTCCATGGAATGGATCCTGAACGGCCGCGACCATGGCGGCGCGCGCGCCGTGATCCGCACCGGCGACCGCTGCTCGGAATGCCACGCCAAGGAAGTCAAGGACATGGGCGCGAAGATCGTGTCCGGCCAGAAAGCCGAGCCGACGCCGATCCCCGGCAAACGGCCCTATGTCGATGTCGCGGTGCAGGCCGCCTACGATAGCGACAAGCTCTATTTCCGCTTCCAGTGGCGCAACTCCGAGCACGCGCCCGTTCCCTTCATCGAAGGGGGCAAGATGGACCCGGCGAACCAGGTCAAGCTCGCGATCATGTTCGCCGGTCCAAGCGTCGAACGCGCCGAGCAGGCCGGATGCTGGGTGACCTGCCACCACGATTCGCGCTACATGCCCGACGCGCCCAAGCCCGACGCGCTCAAGGCCGCCCCGTTCGGAGAAGCGATCGACTTGCGCGAGGGCGTCACCAAGTATCTCGCTGAATCGCGCTCGGCGATCGAGCTGCGCGGCGACGACGGCAAGCCGCGCGGCGGCTGGGACAAGCTGAAGGAAAAAGGCGCGATTGAGGCGCTCCTCAAGAGCGGAACCTACATGAACCTCCTCCGCTTCCGCTCTGGCGCGCCCGCCGAGTCCGGACACGTGCTCGCCCAGCGGGAGTTCAATGGCGGGGTCAAGGCCGAAGCCGAGGGCAAGCTTGACGGCGAGACATGGACCGTGGTCCTCAGCCGCCCTCTCAAATCGGACAAGCCGGGCGACGTGATATTCGAGCCGGGCAAGATCTACACCGTGAACTTCGCGCTGCACGACGACTACACCGCCGCGCGCTTCCATCACGTCTCGCTCGAACAGCGTTTTGGTCTCGACGCAAAGGAGGCAGAGATCAACGCCGTGAAACGTTGAAAGCATCGGCAGTCGTGAGGTCGGCATGAACGCGGGGCCGCTTCTGGGGCTAACGCTCGCGGCGATGGTGTCAGGCTGCGTTTGGCCGGCGATTGGGGCGCACGCGATGAACGCCGAAAAGGAACGCAATTGCGTGGAGGCCGAGCAGCGCTACCAGCAGCTCTTCGGCAAGCCGTCAAAAGACGAGCCGCTCGGCGTCATCCTGATGTTCAACAACACGTTCTGTCCGCCCGAGCATGCGGTGAAGCAGGGTGCAAGAGTGCGTTTCGTCAATGTCGATCGCAGGACCTCGCACAGCGTCTGGTTCAGGGACGCGGGCAAGGAGGAGACCGAGCGCGTCTTTCCGCAAGAGAGCGTAGAGATGGCGATCGACCTGCCGCCGGGCGAGCACACTTATCTGTGCGGCCCGCATTGGGAATCTGACGGGATGATCGGCCTCTTGAGGGTAATGGGGAACTAGCGCCATGGCGATCGGTTCTGTCGCGCTTGTCGGGGCGGGCCCCGGAGATCCGGAACTCCTGACCGTGAAGGCGCTGCGTGCGATCAAATGGGCCGACGTCGTCGTCTACGATCGCTTGGTGTCGGACGATGTGCTGGCGCTTGCTCCGGGAGGGGCCGCGAAGATCAACGTCGGCAAGCGCCCCGGACGCCATCCCGTGCCGCAGGAGGAGATCAACGCGCTCTTGGTCAGGCTCGCCCGCTCGGGCCGGCATGTCGTGCGATTGAAAGGGGGCGACCCGTTCATTTTCGGCCGCGGCAGCGAGGAGGCGGCCGAGCTCGCGCGCGCAGGCGTCCCTTACGAGATCGTGCCGGGCATCACCTCTGCGCAAGGGTGCGCCGCGAGCGCGCGCGTTCCCCTGACACATCGAGGAATTGCGACCGGGGTGCGGTACGTGACCGGCCATTGCAAAGGCGACGGCCCCCTCGACCTCGACTGGCGAAGCCTCGCCGACCCGCAGACCACTCTCGTGGTCTATATGGGCCTTGCGAATGTCGAGGAGATTGCTGCAAAACTGATCGCCCACGGGTTGCCGGATGAGACGCCGGCGCTTGCGGTTTCTCAAGGCACGACGCCGTCCGAACGACGAGTTTGCGCGCCGTTGAGCGGGCTTGCGGCGGCGGTCCGCGAAGCCCAGTTCGAGGGGCCGGTCTCGTTCATCATCGGACGCGTCGCGGGCTTGGCGGCTGATCAGGGTAGAGGCGCGTATGACGAGATCATCGACGAGCTCGCGGTGGTGGCGTGACGCCGCGCTCATCGCTCTCGTCCTTATCGTCAACTCAGCGCGCGCCGACCCGGCCCCAGACCCGAACAAGCTGACCAATCTGGTGGTGCAGGATTGCGGCTCGTGTCACGGATTGACCTTGCGAGGCGGTCTCGGCAAGCCGCTGACGGCGGAAGCCCTTGCATCGTGGGATCGCGACCAACTCGCGCACATCATCCTTAACGGCGTGCCCGGCACACCCATGCCGCCCTGGCGTCCTCTGTTGACGGAGGCCGAGGCAAGGTGGATAGCCGACGCGCTCAAACGAGGAATTCTGCGATGACCCCCCTCCTCCGCATCGCATGCTTCGCGCTCGCCCTCCTCACGTCGGCGGCTGCGCCGGCCGATGAGCTTCGCGGAACAGGCGATCTCGGCATCGTCATCGAACGCGCAAGCGGATCGATCGTGATCGTCGATACGAGCAAGCGCCGCGCCATCGGACGCGTGGAAGGCCTCGGCGATCTCTCCCATGCGTCGGCCGTCTTCTCGCGCGATCAGCGCTACGCCTACGTCTTCGGCCGCGATGGCGGCCTGACCAAGCTCGACCTCCTGCTTGGAACCATCGTCAAGCGCGTGATGCAAGCCGGCAATTCGATCGGCGGAGCGATATCCGACGACGGAGCGCTGATCGCCGTCTCGAATTATGAGCCGGGAGGCGTGCGCGTGTTCGACGCCGAGACGCTTGCGCAGGTCGCTGACGTTCCGGCGATCGGCGCGAACGGCAAGGCGTCGAAAACAGTCGGACTCGTGGACGTTCCCGGCAGGCGTTTTGTGTTCGCCCTCTATGACGCGGGCGAAATCTGGATCGCCGACTTCTCAAAAGGGCGCGACCCGCTTCTCACCAAGCTGCCGAACGTGGGCAGCCTGCCGTATGACGGCAACGTCACCGCCGATGGCCGGCATTACCTTGCCGGCCTATTCGGCGAAGATGGCGTGGCGTACGTCGATATGTGGCGGGAACCGTTGCAGGCCAAGCGGATTCTTGACGGCTATGGGCGCGGCGAAGAAAAGCTGCCCGTCTACAAGATGCCGCATCTCGAAGGCTGGGCGGCGGCCGGACCGCTGATGCTGATTCCGGCGGTCGGACGGCATGAATTGCTGGCCATCGACGCCAACACCTTCAAGGAAGTTGGGCGCGTGCCGACCTATGGTCAGCCGGTGTTCGCGGTCGCGCGGCCCGACGGGCGCTATGTCTGGGTCAATTTCGCGCATCCTCTGAACGACACGATCGACGTAGTGGATACGCTCGCGTTGAAGGTCGTGCACCGCTTCAAGCCTGGCCCTGCGGTGCTGCACATGGAGTTCACGCCGCGCGGACACGAAGTGTGGGTCTCGGTGCGCGACGCCGACCGCGTCGATGTCTATGACGCGGCGAGCTTTGCGAAGAAGGGGGAGATCGTGGCGCAAAAGCCCTCCGGCATTTTCTTCACGGCGCGCGCCGGTCGGATCGGCCAATGACGCTGAGCCCGACCGAACATTTGCTGGTCGATCGCTGGCAGCGCGACTTTCCACTGGTCGAGCGGCCCTTCGCCGTCGCCGGCAAAGCCGTCGGGATCGAGGAATCCGCGGCGATCGCCGCTTTCGGCCGCCTGCTCGATTCCGGCTTCATATCGCGCATCGGCGCGGTTGTCCGGCCGCATACGGTCGGCGCGAGCACGCTTGCGGCCATTTCCGTCCCTGCAAGCGAGCTTGATCGCGTGGCCGCGATCGTGACCGACGATCCCTATGTCAGCCACAACTATGTCCGCGAGCATCCGATCAACCTGTGGTTCGTCGTGGCCGGGCCGAATCCCGGCGCGGTCGCCAGCTCCGTCGCGCGCATCGCCGCGCGCACCGGACTTCCCGTCCTCGATCTGCCGCTTCTGAAAGCCTATCATCTCGACCTGGGATTCTCGCTTCGGAGCGACAGGAAGCCCTCCGATCAGCCGGTTTCCCGCGGCGCCTCCATCGACTACCGGCCCGACCGGCAGGACCGCGGACTTTTGGCGGCGATCGAAAACGGCCTTCCCTTGGTGACGCGGCCCTATGAGCGGGTGGGAGAGCGAATAGGGCTCGCCGAGGACGAGGTGATCGCGCGTCTTGAGCAACTCACGGCCTCCGGCGTCGTGTCGCGCTTTGGCTGCGTAGTGCGCCATCGCTTCTTCGGCTACACCGCGAACGCCATGGCGGTGTGGGACATTCCCGATGCGATTACGGACCTTGTCGCGCATCGTTTCATCACAAATCCGCACGTCACGCTGTGCTATCGCCGCCCGCGCCGACTCCCCGACTGGCCTTACAATCTGTTCTGCATGGTGCATGCGAAAGCGCGCGAGGACGCGCTCGCCATCATCGACGACCTGAACGCGGTCGGCCAGACGATCGCATACGAGCAGGCGGTCCTGTTCTCGACGCAGTGCCTCAAGCAGCGGGGCGCGATCTTTTCTGAACGCGAGGAGGCGCGCGCATGAGCGGCCTCGACGCCAAGGACCGTGCGATCGTGAACCGTCTGCAGGGCGGATTCCCGCTGACCTCGCGCCCCTACCTCGCGGCTGCGGAGAGCCTCGGAATGGAGGAGGACGAGCTGCTCGCGCGGCTGCGCCGGCTGGTCGAGACGGGGCGCTTGAGCCGCTTCGGACCGCTGTGGAACGCGGAAGGGCTCGGCGGCGAGGTGTGCCTGTGCGCCATGGCGGCGCCCGCCGACCGATTTGAGGAGATCGCCGAGCTCGTCAATGCGCATCCCGAAGTCGCGCACAATTACGAGCGTTCGCACGAGCTCAACATGTGGTTCGTGATCTCGGCGGAGCGCGAAGGACGCATCAAGGAGGTGGTCGCCGAGATCGAGGCCGAGAGCGGGCTCAAGGTCTACGCAATGCCCAAGCGCCGCGAATTCTTCGTCGGCTTCCAGGTCGAGGTGTGATCGTGCTCGATTCACTCGATCGCCGCCTCATCATTGCGACGCAGGAGGGCTTGCCTCTCGCGCCAGAACCCTATCGCGCGGTCGCCGAGAAGCTCGGCGTGAGCGAGGCCGAGGTGATCGCCCGCTTGCAGCGTTGTCTGGAGGGCGGCGCGATCCGCCGCATCGGCGTCATTCCCAATCACTATGCGCTCGGCTTCACCGCCAATGGCATGTCGGTCTGGGACGTGGCCGATGAGGCCGTCCCCGAGGTCGGCGCGCGCATCGGCGCGCTTGATTTCGTCACCCATTGCTACGAGCGTCCCCGCCATCCGCCGCTTTGGCCCTATAATCTCTTTGCGATGGCGCATGGCCGCACGCGTGAAGAAGTGCAAGAGAAGGTCGCGCGCATCGCAGACGAGATCGGGCCGGCCCTGCGCGCGCACGACGTCCTGTTCTCCACCCGCATCCTGAAAAAGACCGGGCTGCGCATCGCCGCCTGATTGGAGCGCCCCCCAATGTTCCGCCTCACCCATTACTTGCGCGAGATCATCGCTCCGACGCCGTCTGGGCCGGCCCGCGCGCCGGCCGGTCCCGTCGTCATCTGGAATCTGATCCGCCGCTGCAATCTTTCCTGCAAGCACTGCTATTCCATTTCCGGCGATGTCGATGTTCCCGGCGAGCTCACGACCGCGCAGGTCAACGAGGTCATGGATGATCTGAAGGCTTTTCGAGTGCCGGTGCTCATTCTCTCGGGCGGCGAGCCGTTGATGCGCCGCGACATTTTCGAGATTTCGGCGCGCGCCAAGTCGTTGGGCTTCTATGTCGGACTTTCGAGCAACGGCACCCTGATCGGCGAAGACCTCGCCGGCCGCATCCGCGATATGGGCTACGATTATGTGGGGGTGTCGCTCGATGGAATCGGCGCGACCCACGATGCGTTCCGCCGCAAGGATGGCGCCTATGCGGCCGCGCTCGGCGGATTGTGTCTCTTGCGCGACCGCGGCGTCAAGGTGGGCGTGCGCTTC
>WBZO01007479.1_pt1 | contig 10110 bp, 9 predicted proteins | sample 5204261 | NCBI WGS metagenome assembly WBZO01 (sample SAMN12412400, study PRJNA552823) | activated sludge metagenome | isolation source: activated sludge from anammox sidestream of wastewater treatment plant... | place: USA: North Carolina | collected 2017-09
TTCCGCATCATCTCCATGCAGAACCGCGGCCTGATCCCGAACTACGAGGCTTCCACCGCGAAGCTGTACGCCTCTGAGTTGGTCCAGCGGCTGGCGAACACGGGCACGAAGATCTTCGGCCTGTACTCCAACATCTGGGACGACCACGACCCGAAGGCGCCGATGAAGGCGCGCTTCACCCACTCGTACGTGATGGACGTCCCGCGCACCATTGCGGGCGGCACGTCCGAGGTGCAGCGCAACATCATCGCCACGCGCGGGCTGGGGCTGCCCCGCGGCTAGTCCGCCGGCATCCGATGCCAACAGGAAGGCCCGCCATCTGGCGGGCCTTCTCGTTGTGCGCGCGAGCCGCGAGGACTCAGGAGGCCGGGCGCGGCGGCAGCGGGTTCGCCTCCCGCCAGGCGAACCAGTTGGACTTGGGCAGGGTGCCGGCCTTGAACTTCGCCTTGGTCTCCGCGAACACGCGGTCGATCTCGGCGTGGAACTCCTCCAGCGTGCCGTTGTTGTGGAAGACGTGGTCGGAGGCCGCCGCGCGGTCCTGCCACTTGCGCTGCGAGTCCAGGCGCTGCTGCGCCTCCTCCGCGTTGAAGTTGTTGCGTGCCATCAGGCGGGGCTTGGCGATCTCGTCGGACGCGGCCACCAGCCAGGTGGCGTCACACCACTGCGAGTAGTTCGCCTCGATCAGGTTCACCGCCTCGAGGATCGCCACGTCGTCCGGGCCCAGCGTCTCGCGCCAGCGCTCGATGGTGATCTTCATCTCCTGCTCGATGTTGCCGATCGCGCGGGTCCAGCGGCGCATGTTCTCCGGGTTGCCGAAGACGAGCGCGCCGACCTTCTTGCGGTCGATGTAGCCGTCCTCGCCCACGATCTCCTGGCCGAACTCCGCGACCGCGTTGTCGAAGCCCGGCTTCCCGGGGTCGAACATGCGGTGGACGATCTTGTCGGCATCGCCGTGGGTCACGCCGTACTTCTCGACGAGGTAGGTGCACAGGCCGCTCTTGCCGGTGGCAATGGACCCGGACACACCGATGATCATGGGCATGCAGGACTCGCTTTCATCGCAGGTGCGCGCGCAGACTACCGCCCGCGCGCGCCATCTGCACCCCCGCGCCGGGCCGGAATACCCAGTATCCTCCGGCGGCGCGCCACGCGGGAGTGGCCGGGCCGGGAGGGCATGATGGTGGGACAGCCGTTGCGGGTCGGCGTGGTGGGCGTGGGGTTCGGGGCGACCGTCCACGTCCCCCGCGTTCCAGTCCGAGGGCTGGGAGGTTCGCGCCATCTCCAGCCGCAGCGAGGAGCGCGTCCGCAAGGCCGCCGCCGACCTCGGTATCGCCGAGGCGCTGACCGACTGGCGGGACCTCGTCGCTCGCCCGGACATCGATGCCGTCGCCGTCTCCACGCCGCCGGCCGCGCACCACGAGATCGTGACGGCGGCGCTGAACGCCGGGAAGCACGTCCTCTGCGAGAAGCCGTTCGCCCTCAGCGCGACTGAGGCTGCCTCGATGGCCGCGCTGGCGAAGGAGCGCGGTCTCACGGCGATGGTGGCGCACGAGTTCCGCCACGCGCCGCAGCGCGCGCAGGTGCGGGAACTGCTGGACCAGGGCGCCATCGGCACGCCGCAGATCGTCTCCGCGGAGTTGTTCCTGGGCCGCCCCGCACCGGCCACGCCGCCGCCGGCCTCCTGGGCGAGCCGCGCGTCCGAGGGCGGCGGGTTCCTCGGCGCGCTCGGGTCGCACTACATCGATGGGCTGCGCCACTGGTTCGGCGATGTCGCCTCCGTCTCCGGCACGCTGCTGACGCTCCGCCCGGAGCGCTCCGAGGGCGGCGCGGTGGTGATGGCGGACACGGACGACACGTTCTCGATCACGCTCACGTTCCGGAGCGGCGTGGTGGCGACGATGGTCGCCTCCTCCGCCGTCTCACCCTCGCAGGGCGCGCGCATCACCATCGCCGGCTCGGACGGGGTGCTCGTGCTCACCCAGCGCAGCCCGAACCCGGAGCCGGACGGCGTCGTCCTCGCCGGGAAGGCCGCCGACCGCGCCCTCGCGCCGCTGGAGATGCCGGAGCGCTTCCGCCCGTTCGAGGATGCCCGTGACCCGCGTCTCGTCGCCTTCCGGCTGCTGGTGCGCGACTTCGAGACCGGCATCCGCGAGGGCCGGTCGCCCTCCCCAAACTTCGAGGATGGGCTGAAGTGCCAGCAGGTGCTGGACGCCGTGCGCGAGTCCGCGCGCAGCGGGCGGCGCATCGAGATCGCCTAGGGGGACGCCTCCACCGCCCGCCGGAGCGCGTCGAGCGTCTCCGCCGGGTGGCCGAGGTCGAGGCGCAGCAGTTCCGCAGCGAGCGCGCGGTACAGCGCGGCGAGGTCAGGCGTTGCTTCGAGCGCCGCGAGGTGGCGCTCGACCGTCGCGACGTCGCCTCGGGCGACCGGCCCGGTCAGCGCCTGCGCCAGCGGCAGCGACGCCACGTTCCGCGCGGCGGCCAGGAGGAGGGGGGCCAGCGCCTCGCGTGCGGCCTCGGGCGGCAGTCCGGCCTGCGCCCACGTCCGCGCCGCCGCCGCCATCAGTGCGACGACATCGTTCGAGGCGAGCACCGCGGCTGCGTGGTAGGCGGCGCGGTCGACGCCCTCCAGGCGGACGCTGCGCGCGCCCAGTGTCGCCGCCAGCGCCTCCAGACGGCGGCCCAGCGGCTCCGGCGCCTCGACCCCGCAGGTGATGCCACTGAACAGCGCGGGGGCGTCCTGCGGCGGCGTGCCGGCGGGGAACGTCTGGAGGGGGTGCAGGCAACCGACGAGCGCCCCTCGGGCCGCCGCCTGGGCGAGGACATCGAGGCCGAGCGCACCGGAGTGGTGGACGGCGGCCTGCCCGGGACGCCACGGGAGTGAGGCCGCGAGCCGGGCGACCTCCCGGTCCGGGACGGCCAGGTAGACCACCTCGCAGCGCTCGATCAGCACCTCGATGGGGGCGGGGGTGACGCCCGGGAGGGCGAGGAGCGCCGGGGTGGGCGGGCGGCGGCCGGCCACCAGCACGGGGGTGCCGGCGGCCGCGAGGGCGGCGCTGAGGGCCGTCCCGAGGCGGCCCGGGCCAATGACGCCGGAAGTTGCTGGCATATTCATCCCCCGAACGGCCTCATCGTATTGCGCGTGCGGAACGGAGGCGTATTGTTCCGCATCATTTCGATTCGCATTACGAATGCGATATTCATGGGAGGCACCTACTTGCGCCGTTCTCTAGTGGCTGGGGTGGGAGGGCTGGTCTTATTGGCCCTCGCTGCGACTGGCTGCGCATCGGACGAGGAGACGACCGAAGCCACGGTAGAGGCCGTGGCCACGGCGGCCGCGACCGAGGAGGCGCCCACGGCAACCCCCGAACCGGCGCCGACGCCGGACGCGGGGAACATGCTGGGCGCTCTGGTGCAGATCGACGGGGCGGGGTTCGCCGCGATCAACGCGAACCTCACCGGTGACGCGCCTGAGATTGACGCTGCCTGGTTGGGCAAGGTCCAGAAGGCATCGCTGGCCGCCCAGTCGGTGCTGTGGCCCGACAACGTACAAGGCGCCGTGGACGCCTTTGTGAAGGCCGCGGATGACCTGGCCGCGGCCCTGGAGGCGGACGACGCGGCCAAGGCCGCTCCGCTGGCGACTGCCGCGGCAGACGCACAGGCCGCGCTCTCCGGCGCGACCTATGAGGCCGTAGCGGCGGCCGGCGCGAAGTCTGTGGGTGGTGCGGGGCCCACGCTGGGCGCGCTCGGCGCGATCAACCTCGCCGGAATCGCGACGATGGAGAAGACGCTGGTCGACGGTGGCGAGATCAACGCCGCCTGGGAGGGCCGCGTCGCGAACGCCCGCATCGCCGCGACCGCGCTGGAGTGGCCGGGTGAGTCGCAGGCGGCTGCGGACACCTTCATCAAGGACGCGACCGCCTTCGAGGCCGCGGTCAAGGCCGGGGACGCCGCCAAGGCGACCGAGGCGGCGACCGCCCTCAACAAGTCTCGCGGCACGCTCGCGACGCGCGGCTACGGCGCGCTGTCGGGCATGCGTGAGACGGCGGACGGCAACGGCGCGAAGCTCGCGGCGCTCGCCGCGGTCGACAGCGCCGCGTTCCACGACATCGACGAGACGTTGAACGGCGACGACGCCGAGGTCAACGCCGGGTGGGCCGGCCGCATTGGCACGGCGAAGCGCGCCCTGCAGACGATCAAGTGGGGCGAGGGCGTCCAGGACCTCGCCACGACCTTGTCTCGCGCCATCTCCGCCCTGGAGACGGAGCTCGCGGTGAAGGACAAGGACGGCAAGCCCGCCGTGGACATCGAGAAGGCTGCCGCGGCGGCCAAGGCCGCCCACGAGGCGCAGCACGCCTTCAGCGAGAAGGCGTACGCCGGCCTCGGTAGCGGGGTGAGCGCGCACTAGTTCGCCCGGGGGTCCCGGTGGCGGCAGTCCGCCGCCACCGGGACCCCCGGGTTGCCCGCGCTTCGGCCCGATGCGATCCTTCGGAGACCCCACCGACGGAGCGCGCCGTGGCCCCAGTCCCGACCTTCGCGCCGTCCCGCCGCGCACCGAGGCGTGCTGCACTCGTGTTGCTGCTCGCGTGGCTGCCGGGCCTCGCCTTCTTCGGCCACTGGTCGGATCTCGCGGCCCCGCTCGGCATCCTTCCGACCGCGTCCCACGCGCATGCATCCGCCGAGGACCATGCGGCACACTGCCACGCGGATGTCGCCACCTGCTCTGAGCAGGGGAGCGCGCCCGTCCCCATCGTCCCGCCGCACCTCGCCGTCGGCGTTGCGGCGACGGTTGGTCTCCTGCTCATCCTCGGTGGGTTCCGCCTTCCCCTCGGGCAGTCGTGGCTGCCGCTGATCCCTCCCCCGCGCGCCGTCTGAGGCGTCCGCCCCTGGATGCACGACTCACGCGATGCTGACTGGAGGGTTTCTCCTTGCGACGTTCCCTGTTCGCGGGTGCCGGTGGCCTGCTGCTGATCGCAGCCGTCACCTCTGCCTGCACTTCTTCTGACTCCGACGACATGACGCCGACCACGGCTACCGCCACTGAGACGGCCACCCACACGGCCGAGGCGACTCCTCACTCCGACGGCGCCCACGCGGGCGTTGTCGACCCCGGTGACCTGCTGGCGGCGGTGATCCACCTGGACGCCGCCGGCTTCCACGCGATGGACGCCGCGCTGAACGGCGACGCGCCCGAGGTCGACCCGGCGTGGCTCGGCGCGGCGCAGCGCGCCCGGCTCGCGGTGCAGGCGGTCGCGTGGCCCGAGGGCCTCGCTGACGCCGTCGAGGCGTTCGTGACGGCGAGCGAGGCGCTCGAGGCCGCGCTCGAGGCCGACGACGCTGCGGCCGCGGCGCCGCTGGCGGTGGCCGCCCACGACACGCAGCATGCCCTGAGCCACGAGGCGTACCACGCGATCGGCGAGGCGGAGCCCGCCTCTGGCGGTGGGGCGACGCTAGCGGCGCTCGCACTCCTCGATCGTGCCGGGCTCGCGGAGATGGCGGCGACGCTGGCGGGCGAGACTCCGGCGATCGACGCCGCATGGCTCGGGCGGGTGATGAACGCGCGGGCGGCCACGCAGGCAGTGGCGTGGCCGGGTGAGTCGCAGGCCGCCGCGGACGGGTTCATCGAGGCGGCGACCGCGCTGGAAGCCGCGATCGAGTCGGACGACGTCGTGGCGACTGCCTCTGCGGTCGAGGCGGCGCTGCAGGCGCACTCGACGCTCGCCACGCGCGCGTACGGGGCGCTCTCCGGGATGCGCGGATCGGCCTCCTCGCCGGGCGCGGTGCTCGCGGCGCTCGCGATCATCGACGGCTCCGGCTTCCACGCCATCGACGACGCTCTGAACGGCGACGCGCCCGAGGCCGACGCGGCGTGGGCGGTGGTTGTGGCGCGGGCGAAGCGTGCCGCGCAGACGGTCGCGTGGCCGGAGGGCGTGCAGCCCGCCGCCGACGCGTTCGTGCAGGCGGCCACGGTGCTGGAGGCAGCGCTGACCGCGGCGGAGGTCGACCTCGCGGCCGCGGCCGAGGCGGCTGTGGCTGCGCACGAGACGCAGCACGACCTGAGCCACGATGCGTACGCCGCCTTGGGTGGTGACTCCGGTGGGCACTAGGCGCTTCGGGCTGATGGTGGGGCTGGTGGCGGCGCTTGCCGCCACCAGCCTCGCCTCGCCGCGACCGGCCGCGGCGCACGCCGACTTCCTCCGATCCGATCCGCCGGCCGGCGAGGCGGTACGCTCCGCGCCAGAGCGCCTGACCGTCTGGTTCACGCAGGAGCTGTTCCGGCGCGCCGGGGCGAACGTGCTCGAAGTGACCGGGCCCGAGGGCGATCGCGTCGACCTCGATGACGTCGTGGTCGACGAGACCGACCGCACTGCGATGTCCGTGGGCCTGCCGGCGGACCTGCCAGCCGGGGAGTACACCGTGGCGTGGACGACGCTCTCAGCAGTCGATGGCGACACCCACGACGGTTCCTTCACGTTCACCATCGACCCGGACGCGCCGGCGCCCTCGCCGTCCCCGGAGGTGGCGACCGCCACCGTGGCCGCCACAGCCGAGCCATCCGCCACACCACAGGCCGGGGTGCCCTATCCGGATGAGCCGGGCACGTTCCCCTGGTGGGCGGTGGTCGCCGGAGGCGGCATGGCTGCCGCCGGTGTTGCCGCGGGGTGGGCACTCCGCCTGGGCAGCGAACGCCGGTGAGGCGAACCGCCGCGACCCTCGTGCTGGCCGTGGTTGTCCTCGCGGGTGCGTGGACAGCCGTGCGAGGCGTGGCGGAGGCACACGCCGTGCTCGTGCGCTCCTCGCCCGCGGCGGGTGGGCAGTTGCCGGCCGCGCCGAGTGCGATCGACCTGTGGTTCTCGGAGCCGCTGGAGGCGCGCTTCTCGACGTTCGAGTTGCTCTCGACGAGTGGCGAGTCGTTGCCGGTGGACGGGCTGGCGGTGGACCCGCTGGACCCGTATCACCTGAGCGGACTCCCGCGCGGACTCGGGCCCGGCCTCTACACGGTCTCGTACCGCAACGTCTCTCAGAGCGACGGGCACGAGTGGAGCGGCTCGTTCGCGTTCACCGTGCTGAACCCGGACGGCAGCGTGCCGTCCGGTGAGGCGTATCAGCCTGAACTCGGGCGGCGGAACTCGCCCGCGAACATCCTCGGGCGGTGGTTCACCTTCCTCGGCTTCTCGCTCGCCGCCGGTGGCGCGCCGCTGCTGTGGTCGCTCCGCCGCGCAGAGCGTGAGCGCGGGCTCGCGCCGTTGCACGCGGAGGCGTCCCGACGCGTCGCGCTGGCGGGGCTGCCGCTGCTGGTCGCGGGTGGGGCGCTGGTGATCACCGCGCAGGCGCAGGCGATCCCTGGCGCCGGCATCGTCGAGATTGCCGGGACCACGCGCGGCGGCACGATCTGGCTCTGGCGCATGCTCGCCGTGGAGGCGGTCGCGATCCTCCTCGCACTCTCCTTCCTTGCCGCGCGCTGGCGTTCGCGGCGGGGTGAGGTGGTCACGCTCGCGGCGCTGCCGCTGGCCGCGCTCAGCGGGCTGGCGACGATCTCGCTCCTGAGCCACGCGGCGGCTGCCCCGGGCTGGGGCTGGGCCGTCGCGTTCGACCTCGTCCACTTCGCCGTCGCGGCGGCGTGGGTGGGCGGGCTCGCGGTGCTGCTGGTGCTGGCACGGGCGGCCCGAGGCGCCTCGGTCGAACGCGGCGCGGTGATGGTGCAGGCGGTCGTCCCGTTCGCGACGTTTGCGGCGGCCTCCGTGTTCGTGCTCGGCGTGACCGGTGTGCTGCGCTCGCTCGGGGAACTGCCGTCGCTCCCGGCGCTGTGGGAGACGGAGTACGGACGCTGGTTGATCGCGAAACTTGCGCTGGTCCTACCGATGCTCGGGATCGCGTGGCTGAACCGCCGCGCGGTTGCCGCCTCGCGGGGGGCGAAGGGGAAGGCGGGCCTGGAGGCGGCGGCGGCACGCGTGCGGCGGCTCCTGCCGCTGGAGGTTGCCGTCGGGGCGGCCGTGCTGTTCACCGTCGCGGTCCTCGGGCAGGTGCCGACGCCGCGCGGCGCAACGGCCGTCGAGGCGGCCCCGGCGTCGGTGTTCAACGGCGTGGAGCAGGCCGGCAACCTGGCCGCCCACCTGCAGGTGACTCCCGCCGTCGTCGGCGACAACACGCTCCGCATCCACGTCTACAGCACTGCACCTGCTTCCGGCTGGGCCGGCGACGCGCCGACGGGCGAGGTCACGCGGGTGCGTGTCACGTTCGCTCAGGCGGGCGCCCTCGGCGGTGAGTTCGTGGACGCGGTGCCGCAGGGGCAGGGGATCTACACGGCGCAGGGATCGTTCCTGAGCCTGGCGCTCACGTGGAACCTCACTGTCGACGTTGCGCGCGCCGGGCAGGACGACGCGCGCTTCTCGTTCGTGGTGCCGATCGGGACAGGTGCCTCGGACAGCGCCTCGCGCGCTGCGTTCGCCTCGCCTGCGCCGCAACTCACGACGAGGGTGCTGGGGGCGCTGGTCGCGCTGATGGCGGGCGCGGGCCTCGCCCTCGGCTGGCGGCACCACCCGCGCTACTCGGCTGCGACGCAGACCGCGGGCTGGGTGCTGATCCTCGGCGCGGTGTGGGTGGGGACAACGGGTGGCGGCAGCGGGACGCTTGCGAACCCCTCGCCCGGCGACCCCGCGTCGATCGAGCGCGGTGCGACGCTCTTCCAGCAGCGTTGCGTGACCTGCCACGGCGATGACGGGCGTGGCGATGGCCCTGCGGCTGCCGGGCTGACGCCGCCGCCGGCCGACCTGCGGCTGCACATCCCGTTGCACCCGGACACGGAGACGTTCCTGTTCATCACGAACGGCGTGCCGGGGACGGCGATGCCGGCGTGGGAGGAACTGCTGACCGAGCGTGAGCGCTGGGACCTGACGAACTACCTGATCGACGCGTTCTCGAACGGCACCCAGTCCGCGCCGTAGTTCTCCACCACCCGCTCGTACAGGCCGCGCACCGTCTCGAGATCGCGCGACTGGAAGATCGCCGCCTTCAGCGGCCGCGCCTCCGGCCGCCCGGCGACGTACAGCGCCAGGTGCTTCTTCGTCTGGAGCAGCGCCTCCTGCGGCGGCATCATCTCCGTGATCAGCGCCAGGTGCGCCTCGATCACCTCGCGCTCGCGGGCGACCCGCTCCGCCGGTGGCCGCGCCTCGTGCGCCTCGTCGAACAGCCACGGCCGTCCGAGGGCGCCCCGGCCGACCATGACGCCCGCGCAGCCGGTCTCCGCCATCATGCGGCGCGCCTCCGCCATCGAGCGGACGTCGCCGTTGCCGGTGACGGGGATGTCAACGGCGCGCACCACGTCCGCGATCACGTCCCACGGCGCGCGGCCGGTGTAGCGCTGTGACCGCGTGCGCGGGTGGACGGTGATCCCGTCCACGCCCACGTCCTGCGCCATCCGCGCGACCTCCACGGCGTTCAGGTGGTCGTCGCTCCAACCGCCGCGGATCTTGATGGTGAGCGGCACGTCGATGGCGCGGCGGATCGCCTCGAGCAGCCGCGCGGTCGTCGCCACGTCGCGCATCAGGGCTGCGCCCTTGCCGCGCTTCGTCACCTTCGGCGCCGGGCAGCCCATGTTGATGTCGATGATGCTTGCGCCGGCCTCGACGAGTCGTTCGGCGGCCGGGACCATCGCCTCCGGGTCGCAGCCGAGGAGTTGCATGGCGACGACGCCGTCCTCCGGCCAGATGCGCGCCATGCGCAGCGTGCGCTGGTTGTCGTAGCGGAACGCCTCCGCGTCAATCTCCTCGTTCGTGGCGAAGCCCGCGCCGCACGCCATGGCCACGCGTCGGAACGGCGCGTTGGTGTACGACGCCATGGGGGCGAGGCGTACCGGGGCGGCTGCGATCAGTGATGCGAGGTCGAGAGCCGGCATCCGTCGAGTATGGCGGCCGCGCGCGACGAGGTGAAGTGTGCGCCCGGTGAAGCGAAGGGCCCCGCCGTTGCCGGCGAGGCCCCTCGATGGTCCGCGTGGAGCGCGAGGCTACACGGTGAGGACGAGCGTGCCGGTGGCGGAGAGGCTGCCGCCGGTGCCGTTCACAATGCAGGAGTTCGCGTTCGTCTGCTTGCCCTTCAGGCCGTGGACGCCGTCCT
>WBZO01007482.1_pt1 | contig 10105 bp, 10 predicted proteins | sample 5204261 | NCBI WGS metagenome assembly WBZO01 (sample SAMN12412400, study PRJNA552823) | activated sludge metagenome | isolation source: activated sludge from anammox sidestream of wastewater treatment plant... | place: USA: North Carolina | collected 2017-09
GCCCAGGGGCGTGCTGCCGCCCCGACCAGCGAAGGCCGTGGTCTTCAGCAACAGTGCGGCCCACTACGTGGACGCCATCCGATCGGCCTGCGCGGCACGCGGCATCCACGTCGATGCCGTCGGCGCTGATGTCGGGAACGCCGCCGAGCGTCCCGGCGAGGTGCTCGGTGGCTATGACGTCGTGTTCGCCAAGGCCCGCTGCGCGATGGAGGCGATGGCGGTCGGCACGGCCGTCGTGCTCTGCGACCGCAGCGGCCTGGGACCGATGGTCGACTCACGCAACTTCGACGAGCTGCGGCGGCTGAACTTCGGCCTGCGCACACTTCGCGCGCCGATCACGGGCGAGGCGATCGGGGCGGTGCTCGACCGCTACGATCCGGTGCAGGCGTCACTCGTGTCGGGACGCATCCGGGCCGAAGCCGGGATCGACGCGGCAGTCGATCAGCTGCTCGCCTTGTACGAGCAGGTGATTGCCCAGTGGCAGGAACAGCCCCGCCCCCCGCTCGAGCACGAGATGCGATGCCTCGCGGACTACCTCCAGCAGCGGCCCGCCGAACCGTCTGCACGCCTGGCGACCGCCGCGCTGTTCAAGGCTGCCTACGAAGGCCTGAGGGCGGTGCCGGGAGTGCGATGGCTGCTCCCGTCCCCCTCGACTGCGCTCCGCATCCATCGGAGGCTTCGCCAGCGCTGACCGTCAGCGCCGGGCACTGCCGGACCTCACCTTCATCAGCAGCAGGGTCATCGCGAGCAGGAAGGTGATGCCGTTGGTGATGATGAGCGGGCGCGCGTGGGTGAGGAGACCGTAGACGCCCCAGAGAAGCACGCCAGAGGTGAAGGCCACCAGCATCCAGAGCGACAGGTCGGCCACCGAGCGCGTGCGCCAGGCTTTCACCACCTGGGGGATGAAGGCGATGGTGGTGAGCGTCCCGGCTGCGGAGCCGACCAGGTCGGCGGGCAGGAAGTCCACGTGCTCAATGGTATGCTAACGGCTCTGCCACGTACGTCATGAGCTCCGAACCACCGAAGTACCGTCCCCTCGAGCGCTTCTGGCCCTACGCCGAGCTTGCCGAGCAGCCGACCGACGAGGAACTGGCCGCACTCGACCCGGACCTGCACGAGGCGCTGTTCGGCCACACCGGGCGTCCGTTCTCCATCACGCTCGTGTTTCCGCGCCTCGAGCACCCGGGCTTCGAGGCGGCGCTCGACCGGGCCCGCGGTGCGGCGGAGTTCCGCGAGACCGGCGCTGGCGAGGCCCGCCGCTTCCGTGCGCGCTTCCTGTCCTCGGATGCCGAACGCCTGCGCGACGTGTTCCAGGTGGTGGGCACCGCGGACGCCACCGACGTGCTCATCGACGACCGGCCTGTGCCCTACGCCCGTGAACTCTGGCTGCCGCTCGTCTGGTTCCTCCTGCCCCGGTAGCCGTGGCGGTCAGCGATCACGATCGCGACCTCGGCAAGCTCGAGGCCGAGATGAAGCAGCTCGAGGCCGAGTACACGATGTACTTCGCAGGGCGGCTGGCGCGGCCACCGTGGGAAACACGCACGCGGGTCGAGGCGATGGTGAAGCGCCTCGACAGGGCGAACATCACGAACACCGGCGTCCGGTTCCGGTTCCTCACGCTGCAGACCCGCTACGCCAAGTTCATCGACCTCTGGGACCGGGCATTGCGCGCGCGCGAGGAGGGCAGGGCCGGTCCGCTGACGCAGCCGAGGAAGGGACCGGAGCGGCCGGCCGGGAAGGCGACGCGGGTGCTGCACGTCACCGCCTTCCAGGATCCGATGCACGAGATGCAGAAGCTCGAGGAGCTCTACGACTCCCTGTCGAACGCCCGGAAGGAGGCGGGGGCCGCTCCCGTGCCCTTCCACAAGTTTGCGACGCTCGTGAAGGATCAGGTCGAGAAGATGAAGGCCAGTGGGACGGCGGAGGTCGCGTTCCGGGTGGCCGTGAAGGACGGCAAGGTGAACTTCACCGCCAGGGCGATGAAGGGAGGGGCGCCCGAGCCGGGCACACCAGCACCGGTCACGAGGAAGACGCCGAAGGCGGAAGGCGGAGGCTGAAACCGGAGAGGGAAGAGGAGGGAGGGACGTGCCCGGAAAACAGCGCGGGCGCGGAACCGGAGTCCCGCGCCCGAACCGGATCAATGACTAGATCTTGGTGACGTTGCCGGCCTGCGGGCCCTTCGGACCGTCAACGATTTCGAACTCAACCGCCTGGCCTTCTTCGAGCGAACGGAAGCCATCGCCCTGGATAGCCGAGTAGTGCACGAAAACGTCACTGCCTCCGTCGCGTTCGATGAAACCGTAGCCCTTGGCGTTGTTGAACCACTTGACCTTGCCTGTGATACGCATCGTTCTCTTCCTGCTTGCTGCGACGTGGCATCGTGCCGCGTCAGTAAACCAACCCCGAGGCGCCCACGTCGTCCCGGCAGGAGCCGGAGTGTGAACGCATCGGAGCAATAAAAAAGGCCGCAACTGCGGCCTTTTCCTTCCGGCGCCAGGCCCGCCCGGCGTCGCGGGAGATAATAACGGAACTTCATACCCATGCCAAGAGCCCTCATTAGCGTCTCAGACAAGACAGGTATCGTCGAACTCGGTCGTGGACTTGCCGCCCGCGGCTTCGAACTCGTATCCACCGGCGGCACGGCCAGGGCGCTCGCCGACGCGGGACTGCCAGTTGTCGGGGTCTCCGACGTGACCGGCTTCCCCGAAATGATGGACGGTCGGGTGAAGACCCTGCACCCGGCGCTGCACGGCGGCATCCTCGCGCGCCGGGACCGCGCGGACGACCTCGAGTCGCTCGCGAAGCACGGCATCGGCCTCGTGGACGTGGTGGTCGTCAACCTCTATCCCTTCGTGAAGGCCGCCTCCAACCCAGCCACGCGGTTCGATGCGCTGATCGAGGAGATCGACATCGGCGGGCCCTCGATGGTGCGCGCGGCTGCCAAGAACTTCCGCGGCGTGCTCATCGTGGTCGACCCGGCCGACTACGCGGGTCTGCTCGATGCGATCGACCAGGGCCCGAGCCTGGCGTTCCGGTTCGAGCTGATGCGAAAGGCGATCGCGCACACCGCGTCCTACGACACGGCGATCAGCGGCACGCTGGCCGACGTGACCGTCACTGGTGACGAATTCACGCGCGGCGCGGGCGGACCGCTCGGTCCGTCGGTCGCCCTCGGACTCGGCAAGATCCGCGACCTCCGCTACGGCGAGAACCCGCACCAGAAGGCCGCGTGGTATGCCCAGGGGACCTCGACCGGTCTCGGTGCCGCGACGATCCTGCAGGGCAAGGAACTGTCCTATACCAATCTCCTGGACCTCGATGCGGCCGCCCGCATCGCGCTGGAGTTCGCCGAGCCCGCCGCGGTGGTGATCAAGCACACGAACCCGTGCGGCGCCGCCATCGGCGCGTCGGCCGCCGATGCCTACATTCGGGCGCGTGAGGCCGACAGCCTCTCGGCATTCGGCGGCATTGTCGCCCTGAACCGGATGCTGGACGTGGAGGCCGCCGAGGCGATCGTGTCGACGTTCATCGAGGCGGTGATTGTGCCGGGAGTGGAGGAGGCCGCGCGGCCCATCCTCGCGAAGAAGGCGAACATGCGCGTGGTCGTCGCGGACTTCGAGGCGCTGCGGTCGGGGGGGCTGGAGTTCCGGAGCATCCTCGGCGCCATGCTCGCGCAGGAGCGCGACTTCGTGGCGGAGGCGCGCGAGCCCTGGACGCCCGACGCCCTGCCCGATGGGGTGAAGGTGGTGACGAAGCGCCAGCCCACGGCCGAGGAGTGGGAGGCGCTGCGCTTCGCGTGGCGCGTGGGGGCGCACGTGAAGTCGAACACCGTCATCTTCACGGATGCGAAGCGGACGCTGGCGATTGGCGCGGGGCAGATGAGCCGGGTGGACGCCGTGAACGTGGCGGTGATGAAGGCCCGGGCGACCGCCGCGGATCCTGCCCGGCCCCTCGCGGGATCAGTGGCCGCATCGGATGCGTTCTTCCCGTTCCGGGACGGGCTCGACGCCGTGGCGGCCGCGGGTGCCACGGCGGTCGTCCAGCCCGGTGGGTCGGTCCGCGACGCCGAAGTGATTGCCGCCGCCGACGAACACGGGCTGGCGATGATCTTCACCGGCCGGAGGCACTTCCGGCATTAACCAGCGGTGAGTGACGGGCAGGCGTGGCTGGCCCGCAGGCAGGGCTGATTCGCGTGACAGGCTAGCCCGCCTGGCCGGCCCGGCCTGCCCCCTCGATCGCCGTCAGCAGCTCGTGCGGTGTGACGGTGGCAGGGCCGAACTTGCCCACCACCACCCCGGCTGCGTGATTGGCCAGCACCGCCGCCTCGGCCAGCGAGCCGCCGGCCGCAAGGGCCAGCGCCAGCGTGGCGACGACCGTGTCGCCTGCTCCCGTCACGTCGGACACTTCACGGGCGGTAGCCGGCGCCGCACCTTCCAGATCGGGGCTCGACAGCCACATGCCGTGCTCGCCCCTCGTGATCAGCACCGACTCACAGCCCGCTCGCGTGCGGAAGTCCACGGCTGCCGCGCGCGCATCCTCATCGGTGCGAATCACCCGGTGCGTGGCCACCTCCGCCTCATGGTTGTTCGGGGTGATGAGGGTTGCACCTGCGTAGCACTCGAGGTGCGGAATCTTCGGGTCGACGAGCAGGGGGGCACCGGCGGACTTGAGCCCGAGCAGCGCGTCCATGACACCACGCGTGATGCTGCCCTTCAGGTAATCGGAGACGAGCAGGACATCGCACGATCTGCCGAGTGCAGCCACGCGTCCGGCCAGGCGCGCCTCGGCCTGTCCGCCGGCGTCGCGATCGTCCTCGTAGTCGATGCGCGCGACCTGCTGGTTGCGGCCGGCGATGATGCGCACCTTCTCCACGGTGGGACGGTCAGCATCCTCGACGAGCCCCTCGGTGGGGAGCCCGGCTGCGGCCAGCTGCTCACGGAGCCGGGCCGAGGCGGCGTCGGCGCCGACCAGCCCGACGAGGATCACCTTCGCACCGAGCGCGGCGAGATTGTGCGCCACGTTCGCCGCGCCGCCGAGCCGTGAATGCTCGGACTGGAACTTCACCACCGGCACAGGCGCCTCTGGCGAGATGCGCGTCACCGTGCCGAGGATGAACCGGTCGATCATGACGTCGCCCACCACGAGCACGCGCCGATGCGCGAGGCGGGAGACGAGCGTCTGGGCGCGGGAGGCGTCGAGCGGGGGCAGCGTCATGCGTCGGCGGTGTCGGTCTGGCCTGGCCGCAGCGCCGTGAACGGCAGCGTCACGATCAGGAGGAACAGCATCAGGAACTCGGAGTCGCCGAAGTTGTACTCGAAGAACCCGGCGGCGAGCATGCCCACCGTGGCGGCAATGGCGGCGGCGGTGGCCGTGCGTGGCCGGACGCTGCGGAGCTGCCGGTAGAGATCCCGGCACAGCAGCCCGATGAAGGCCAGCCAGGCGATCAAGGCGGGCAGTCCGCGCTCGGCGGCGATCTGCACCGGCACGTTGTGCAGGTGCGGGTTCACCTTCTCGACCGCTTCAGCCACCCGGTATTGCGGGTAGACCGTTTCGATCATGTTCGGCCCGACGCCGAACAGCGGGTGATCGCGCACCATGTGCTGGCCTTCAACCAGCATCGCGATCCGGTCGCGCCGCGTGGGATCCTTGGCGTCGAACATCGACATCAGTCGCTGCGTGATCGCGGGACCCGCGGCCGCAAATGTGATGGCGCCGACGAGCGGCAGTACCGCAAGCAGCCGGAAGTCCTTGATGATGAGCAGCACGGCGGCCGCGGCACACACACCCACCCAGGCCATGCGCGTCGAGGTCAGTGCCACCGCGAGCAGGAGGGCGGGCATCACCAGTGCCGGCCAGACCCGCTCCTTCGGATCGAACAGGAGCTTGGCGAGCGCCACGCCGATGACGAGCATCAGCAGGCCTGAGTAGGTCATGTAGTGGCCGAGCGTGCCCTGGGGCCGCTGGTTCAGTTGGTCGTAGTGCAGCAGGCCGTACTGGAAGATGCCGACCGCGGCCGCGGCCGCTCCCGCGGACATCAGGACCGTGAGCATGGCCGCTCGACGGGAGCCCTGCACGAGCCGGTAGGTCGCGGGAACGATCAGGAACAGCGAGAGCTGCCGCGAGTCGAGGAAGCTGGCTTTCGGGTCGAGGGAGAAGGCCGACGACACGAGCGTCCAGCCCGCGTAGCCGAGCAGGGCGGAGAAGAACGCGGGCACCTCGACCCGCTCGCGTCGTGTGACGACGAGCGAGGCCCAGCAGGTGATGGCGATGTAGGCCAGCGCCTGCCCGGCCGCGATCGAGAACTGCGTGACCGCGGCCACGCCGAACAGCGAGGCGAGCCCCAAAGTCTCGAGCAGGTGGCCCGGGACGGCGGCGTCCGGAGCGGCGTCGTGTCGGAGGGCATCAGCGTTCGCCATGGTGCAGCCCCAATCTTATCCGGTCGGTGCGAGGAGGCGGGTGGCGGCGTCGATCACGCTGGCCGGGGCGATCCCGGACAGGCACCGGAAGTCGCCGGGTTCGCAGACCCGCTGGTCACAGGGGCGACAGCTGAGTCCGTGAACCTCCACGGCCACGGCAGGCAGGGTCCCGGGCCGCCAGGGCGCCGACCGCGCGGGCAGTGTCGGGCCGTAGAGCGAAACCATGGGTACCCGTGTGGTCGAGGCGATGTGCATGGGACCGCTGTCACCCCCAAGGTAGAGCGCGGCCCCATCGAGCAGGGCGCGCAGTTCCGTCAGCGAGAACTCGCCGCAGGCCACCACCCGGTCCTGTTCGTCTCGGCCGAGCGCTGCGCGTGCGTCGGCGATCACCCGTGCGGCGGCCTCGGCTTCCGATGGGCCGGACGTGACGATCACCCGGATGTCTGGCGCGAGGCGCGCCACTGACGTGGCCACCGATGCGAAGGCGCGGATCGGCCAGCGTCGGAAGGGATTGCCGGCACTCACATGCATGACGACCAGGCGTGCTGTGGCGGCGACGCCATGTGCGGCAAGACGGCTGCGGACCGAGGCCACGGTCTCCGGCGACACCGGCATCCTGGTCGGATACCGCTCCGGGGTGGGTGGTGGTACTCCCAGCACGGCCAGCAGGTCCCACTGGTTCTCGACCGAGTGCCTCGCGCGAAGCTCACGCGGCCGGGCCACCCGCTCGGTGTACATCCAGCTGCGACCGGCAACCTCGTACCCGATCCGGCGTGGGGCACCGCTCAGCCACGTGAGGAGCGACGCACGCGGCCCGCCGTGAAAGTCGAGGACCACGTCGAAGTGCTCGCGTCGCAGGCGGCGGCCGAGCGCCAGGTCGGCGGCGATGCCGCGGACGCCCCGTGCCCTGGGTGCCACGATCACCCTGGCGAGATCGGGGTTCGAGACGACCACCGGGGCCGCTGCAGGTTCGACGAGGTAGGTGAGGCTGGCGTCGGGGAGGTGATCGCGCAGCGCGGCGAATGTCGGAGTGGTGAATACCACGTCGCCGATCTGCCGCAGGCGGACGAGCAGGATCTTCACAAGTGCTGACTGCCAATCGCTGATTGCTGAAGTGGATCGCCGAAGTGCCGGCTGGCCCCCTCGGACGCTAACCGGCCGGCAGGTTGGCAATCAGCAATTCGCGATTCGCAAGGTCCTTATGGCTCCACGGTCGCTTCGTCCACGAGCATCACCGGAATGTCGTCCTTGATGGGGTAGACACGGTGGCAGGTGGCGCACTTCAGGGCGGTGCCGTCCTTGACCAGGGTGACGGGCGTCTTGCAGTTGGGACACGCGAGAATTTCCAGCAATTCCGGGTCAAGGGCCATGCCCGGACTATATGACACCTCCCGGGTTTTATGGAACAATCCCGGTATGAAATTCGTGGTCCTCGTCGCCGTTCTCGGCGCGTCGGCGCCGATCGTCGCAGCTGGACAGACGCGTCAGGCGGCCCCGCGCCAGCCGGCCGCCACGCCGCCGGCGCAGGCCCCGGCGGCCGCGGCTGACAGGACCGCCGAGGCCTACGCGCAGTTCCTCGCGGCGCATGTCTTCGCCGACCAGGGGAATGCAGACGAGGCGATCAATGCCTATCGTCGTGCGATGGCGCTCGACCCCGGCTCGGCCACCATTCCCGCAGAGCTCGCGGAGTTCCTGCAGGGTGAGAACCGGGCCGTCGAGGCCCAGGCGGCAGCCGAGCAGGCGGTGAAGATCGATCCCGAGAACAAGCAGGCGCACCGCGTGCTGGGCCAGATCTTCGCCGGCCTGGCCAGCAGCGCCCAGGACACGCGCACGGGAAGGGCGAGCCAGCAGGAGAACATCACGCGCGCGATCCAGCACTTCGAGAAGGCGCTGGAGTCGCCGGTCAAGCAGACCGACATCGACGTGCGTGCCCTCCTCTCCCGCCTCTATGTGGCGGCCGATCAGTTCGACAAGGCCATCCCGCTGCTCACCGACATCATCAAGGAGGCGCCCCAGTGGCGCGACGGCCCCAACCTCCTGATGGAGGCCTACTCGGGGGCGGGCAAGACGGCAGAAGCGGTGGCGTGGCTCGAGGAGAGTGCGCCGGACAACCCGCAGCTCTTCGGCTCGCTGGCCAACTTCTACGCCCGCGAGCGCCGCTGGGTGGATGCTGCCGGTGCATACGAACAGGCGTTGAAGCAGTCGCCCCGCAGCTTCGACCTCCGCGTCAACCTCGCCTCGATGCTGATGAACACCGGCAACCGTGCCGACCTCACGCGCGCGCGTGACGTGCTGCGTGAGGCGACCGCGATGCGGACCACCGACGAGCGCGCCCTGACGCTGCTGGCGCAGGCCGAGCGGCGGTCGGGCGATCCGGCGGCGGCTGAGGCGACCGCCCGCAAGGTGGTCGCGCAGAACGCCCGCAGTCCGCGCGGCTACTTCGTGCTCGCCGAGGCGCTCGAGGATCAACGCAAGTTCCAGGCGGTGGTCGACGTGCTGGCCCCGGCCGTTGCCTCCTTCCGGGGAACAGCCGACGGCACCTTCGCCCTCGGGTCGCTGCTGCCGCACCTCGGCTTCGCCTACCAGGAGCTCGGCCAGTTCGATCGGGCCATCCAGGTCTTCGAGGATGCCCGCAAGCTGGCGCCGAACGACCCGTCGATGACGGCTTACCTGATCCGTGCGCAGATGGCGGCGAAGAACTACACGGCGGCCGCCGAGGTGGCGCGTGCTGCGCGTGAGCAGAACCCTGACGATCTCCGGCTGGCGACCCTCGAAGCCACCGCGCTCCGCCGCGGAGGGAGGACCGATCAGGGCGTTGCGACCATGGAACAGTTCTTCCGTCGGCAGCAGGACGATCCGGACGCGTTCGTCGCGATGGCGCAGGTCTACAGCGAAGCCAACAAGGGCTCGCAGGCCGTCAAGGTGCTGCAGGATGCGCAGGCCAGGTTCCCCTCGGAGGTCGGCATCACCTTCGAGCTGGGCGCCCTGCTGGATCGCCAGAAGCGATTCGCGGAGTCGGAAGCGGTGTTCCGCCAGCTGATCACGAAGGATCCCCACAACGCGGCGGCGCTCAACTACCTGGGCTACATGCTCGCCGAGCGGGGCGAGCGCCTCACCGAGTCGGTGGACTACATCAAGCGCGCGCTCGCCATCGACCCGAACAACGGCTCGTATCTCGACAGCATCGGGTGGGCCTACTTCAAGGACGGCAAGCTCGATCTCGCCCTCGAACACCTCAAGCGCGCGGCGGACCTCCTCGCCACCAACTCCGTCGTGCAGGACCACTACGCGGACGTGCTCTACCGGCTCGGTCGCTTCGACGATGCCATTGCCGCGTGGAACAAGGCGCTGACCGGCGACCTCGACGCGATCGACAGGGGCGACATCGACAAGAAGATCCGCAACGCCCGGCAGAAACTTCCCAGGCGATGACAGCCGCCCGCGCGGCGGTGCTCCTGGCGGCGCTGCTCGCCACGTCCTGTGGCACGCCGCTCATGAAGCTGCCGGCGGGTCCGGGCGAACCGGTCACCGACGGGGCGGCCCTCCTCGAGCAGGCCACCTCGGCGTGCCGGCGGGTGTCCACGATCAGTGCCGAAGTGGCGGTGCGTGGCTCGGTGAACGGCAGCCGGGTCCGCGGGCGCCTGCTGGCCGGTCTCGCCGCACCCGACTCCCTCTACATGGAAGCGCCG
>WBZO01007483.1_pt1 | contig 10105 bp, 10 predicted proteins | sample 5204261 | NCBI WGS metagenome assembly WBZO01 (sample SAMN12412400, study PRJNA552823) | activated sludge metagenome | isolation source: activated sludge from anammox sidestream of wastewater treatment plant... | place: USA: North Carolina | collected 2017-09
CCGCGACGTCCCCCCAGTAATGGTCGAGCGTGCCGGCCGGGATTTCGTTCAACTGGATCACCCGCCCGCGCTCGTCGCCCGCGCCCGTGGTCACGATCCATTGGATCTCGACCCGCTGCTGCTTCGGCGGCAACGGCACGATCTTGACCTCACCCCGCACGACGAAGTCGGCGCCACTCGGCGAATCCTGGATCATCGGTCCGTAATTGGCGAGTTGCGCCTTCATCTGGCGGGTCAGAGCGATATTGCCATCGCCGGGCGCGCCGGTGACGGCGGCGACCATGACCTTGGCAGGGCGGTTGTACAGGCTGTTCGGGTCGGCCCGATCCCGCGCCACCCGGATGCTGGTCAGCAAGGTGGAAATCTTGCCGCCGGCTTCCGTGGCGACATTCTTCAGGGTGAGCTGGTTGGCCGCGGCCCAGGCTTCCAGCGGGACGGGGCTACCCTCGACCGAGCCCTGGTCCTCCCCCTTGGGATCCAGCACCGTGTAGACGGGCACCACCACGCTGCCGCGTGTCTCGGCCCGGGTCACCAGGCGCCAGTCGGTGTCGTGTGGCGTCCGGGCCAGGGCCGGCACCTCGGCCTGCTGCAGCGTTTCGGCCAGGTCGGTGGCCAGGGTTTCGCTGGCCGCCGCCGGCAGCAGTGCCTCGGTCGGCGGTTGCACGGCCAGCATCGGCGACAGGGGCACCAGCAGCCGGCGCGCCGTGGCGCCGGGGTTGCCCATGAAGGGTGCCGGCAGGTCGCCGCAGGCAGCGAGGCCCAGGGGCAGCAGCAAGCAGGCGAGAAGGCGCTTGATCATGAAACCGGCCGACACGGGTCGATACACAGCGGGCAGCTCCATGGGTCCGTTCCCGGCGCGGGCCAGGTGCTCACGGGGCCACGATGATGGAAATCTGGTGCCCGATCGGGCCGCCATCGCCCAGGGTCCGCCGGCGATGGGAGAAGAACCGGTCCGCCTCGGCCAGCGTGTCGACGCCGGTGACGTCGATCCGGCCGACGCCGGCGTTCCGCAGCCGCATGGCGCAATAGCCGGCCAGGTCGAATTGCCAGCGGCCGGGGCGCGTCCCGCCGGCGAAGAAGCGCTGATCGGCCGCGTCCCGCGCCAGCACGGCCTCGCGCAGGTCGGCTGCGACTTCGTACGATGCCTGACCGATGCAGGGGCCGATCGCGGCGGTGATCCGGGCGGGGGCGGCGCCCAGGGCGGCCATGGCGGCGACGGTCGCCTCGATCACGCCGGCGACGGCGCCGCGCCAGCCGGCATGCGCAGCGCCGACCACGCCGGCTTCTGGATCAGCGAACAGCACCGGGGCGCAATCGGCGGTGACGATGCCCAGCGCGAGGCCCGGCCGGTTGGTGACCATCGCGTCGGCGCGCGGTCCTGCCCCCGGCGGCCACGCGGTCGTGACGGTGGCGACGTCGGCGCCGTGCACCTGCGTCAGGCCGAGCAACCGGGCCGGATCCGCGTTCAGCGCCCGGGCGGCCCGGGCGCGGTTTTCCAGCACGTTGGCGCGGTCGTCCTGGCCGGACAGGCTGCAGTTCAGGCTCGCGAACGGGCCGCCCGACACGCCGCCAAGGCGGGTGAAGAAACCGTGTGGGGCCGCGATCGATTCGGTGCGTAGGGCAATGGCCATCGCCAGACCTGTCAGCAAAAGGGCGGACAGGGTGTGCGCGGGTTCGTCGGCGCGGTCAACGATTCGTGCGCCTCTGCCCTCTGTGTCGTGCCGGCCGGGTCAGGCGAGGCGGTGGCGCGCGGCGCGGCGGAGCCCGATCGAGGCCAAGGTTGCCACGGTCAGCAGGGCCAGCGTCGCAGGTTCCGGCACCGGCGTCAGAAAGTCGCGGATCTCCCCGCTGGGAAACACCGCGCTGTGGATGTTGAAATAGGCTTGGCCCGCGGCAATCCCGGCGGCGAAGGCGGCCTCGGCGCCCGCCGGAGTACCGCCATTCGCGGTGATGAACGCGGCGTTCCAGGACGCCGGCAGCGACATGTCGAACGTCGCGTTGAACGTGCCGCTGCTGACGCCGAGCGGAAAGCCCGGGAAGACGGGGGTGGTCGTCGCGACGCCGGCGGTGCCGGTGCCGGGAGAGGCCGTGCAGCAATGGATATGGGCAGCGGTGGTCGTGCCCAGCAGGCCGGCAAACGTGATGTCATAGCTGATCAGGTGGGTGTCGGTATCGATGGTGATCAGCCCGCTGCCGGTGCCGGGCGAGGCATTCGGCGGCGCCTCTGCCGCACCGCTCAGGTTGACCTGATACACGATCGGCACGGCCTTGGCTGCCGGCGCCAAAAGGCATGCGGCGGCGCCCAGCAGGAACAGGGTGGCTCTCGGTAACATGGTACGGCTCCCCTCTCTGTTGTCAGGTCTTGTCCTGACCCAGGCGAGCCGACCGTGTTTCCGCGACATTCCGCCGCGGCGTTTCCGGATCCCGACACAGATCGGGACGGCTTGTCCAGCACGTTCGACACCGGCTCTCGGCCTCGTGTTGACAGGCCCGTCATGTTGACAAGCAAGGGCCTGTGCGCCGGTAATCGAGCCGAGACAGGAAAGCGGATCGTCCCATGAATTATGTCAGCGCGGCGTCTCTTGGGGTGGACCCGGTGGCGCGGGCCCGTGACCTGGGTCCCGCGATCGAGGCGGCGGCGGATGAGATCGAACGCAGCCAGACGATCCCCGAGCCATTGCTGACCCGGATACACGATGCGCGTCTGGCCCGCATGCTGTTGCCGCGATCGGTGGGCGGCGATGAGGTCGAGCCCTGGGTTTATATGCGGGCGATCGAGGAGATCGGAAAGCACGACGGCTCCGTGGCCTGGAACCTGTTCGTGATGAACTCGGCTGCGCTGATCGCACCGTTCATCCCGCTGGAAACGGCGAAGCTGATCTGGTCGAACCCGCGTGCCTCGATCGCCTGGGGGCCGCCGAACCAGTATCACGCCATTGCGGTCGAGGGCGGTTATCGCGTTACCGGGGAATGGCATTTCGCCAGCGGTTGCCGGCAGGCGAACTGGATGGGCGCGCATTGCCATGTGCAGGAGCCGGACGGATCGCTGCGGCTGAACCGGTTCGGGCGCCCGACGGTGCGCACGCTGCTGTTTCCCAAGGAGAAGGCGACGCCGATCCATGACTGGCATACGCTGGGCATGCGCGGCACCGCGTCGGAAGGCTACAGCGTGACGGACGTGTTCGTGCCGGAGGCGTTCACCGGCACGCGCGAGGATCCGGCGCTGCGGCGCGATCCCGGGCCCCTGTATGCTTTCACCATGCAGGGGCTGTATGCGGTGGGGGTCGCCGGCGTCGCCTTCGGCATCGCGCGCGCCATGCTGGATGCGTTCAGGGCCCTGGCCGTCGAGAAGACGCCGCGCGGCCATGTCCGCCTGGCCGACAGCCCCGTGGTGCAGGCCGACATCGCCCGTCGCGAGGCGAACTGGGGTGCGGCCCGCGCCTACCTGACCGAAATCCTGAAGGATGTCTGGGACGGCGCCGACGACGTGGAGCCGATCGGCACCGAGGCACGCATGCGGGTGCGCCTGGGCTGTGCGCATGCGATCCATGCCGCGATCGAGATCGCCGACTATGTCTACAAGGCGGCCGGCGTGTCCGCCATCTTCCTGGGCACACCGTTCGAGCGGCGGTTCCGCGACATGCACACGCTGTCGCAGCAGATCCAGTCGCGTGACGCGCATTTCGAGTCGGTGGGGCGGATCATGTTCCACGGCGACCCCGACAATCTGTTTCTGTGACCCCGCTCGGCCGCCGTACGGAGTGTATAGACGGATATCCATGCAAGACCGCCGGCCCGGCCGGCGCAACCGAAGGGAGATGCTGGCATGTCGCACCTGACCCTGGCCCAGGCGCAGACGATCATCACGGCTGCGCTGGCACATGCGCGGGGGAAGAACCTGGCGCCGATGGGCGTTGCGGTGCTGGACGCGCGCGGCGTGCTGAAGGCCTATGCGGCCGAGGATGGCACGTCGCTGCGGCGCGCCGACATCGCCATTGGCAAGGCGTATGGCGCGCTGTCGATGGGCGTGGGTTCACGCACGCTGGGCGTGCGGGCGCAGGAGCGGCCGCATTTCATCGCTGCGGTGACGCATGCGGTGGGCGGGTCGATGGTGCCGGTGCCGGGCGGCGTGCTGATCAAGGGTGAGAACGGGTTCCTGGGTGCGGTCGGCGTGACGGGGGACACCTCGGACAACGACGAGGCGGCGGCGCTGGCCGGCATCGCCGCGGCGGGGCTGACGGCGGATCCGAGTTGACCTGAACGGGGGCGCTCTCCCACGAACCGGTACGGCGCTGAAGAGCCATAGGCCGTCCGCAACGGGGAAGGGTACGATCCGAGTCAGGCGCTTAAAGAAACGGGTTTTTTCGGATTCACCGATTACCTGATCCTGGGTGGCGGCGGTCTGCTTTACGACCGGGAGACGGTGCGCTTGATGATTGATCTCGCCCGCGTCGCGCGGGCGGTGGGCGCGTCCGTCGACATATTGCGGATCGGCTGCGAAGCGGCACAGGACAGTTTTGCCGACGACATCAGGGAACTTTTCTCCCTGGCTAGGCGGACCTCGGTGCGCAGCACGGCGTCGCGTACCATCATCCGGGCCATCACCGGTACCGACTATCCGGTCGAGCGCGATTTTGCTTTCACCCTGGCGCCACAGGCCCGGGCCTTTCCGCGTCTACGGCAAGAACTGCCGACTATCGGCGTAGTAACAGCATCCATCAGCACCGGTGATTTGGAGATGCTCACCGCGATGATCCGTGCCCAGACCCGTAATCGTCGCAACAGACCCGTGCGTTTTTTGCACATTCCGCACTCCCGCTCCTATTTCAATTACAAGAACAATGACTGCGTGACCGGTGAGATCCTCTGGTCGATGGCCCATATGCATCACGCGGACCATCTTGATGCGTTCCGTCCGGTTCCATTCGATCCTGATCCGCTGTCTGTATTGCGGACTTACCGGCGGTTGGACGGCGTGATATCGTCCCGCTACCACGGCCTGGTGTTCGGTCGCCTGGCCGAAATCCCGACGTTGGCGATGGGCGGCGGGTTGATCAAGCTGCGCTCGTTCATCGATGACAATCAGTCGGACCTGCTGCGCGTGTCGTGGCGCATGGCCGACCTGCCGGCGGATGCCGAGTCGTTCGTCGAACTGGTCCTCGCGCACCGTGACGCCACCGCGCAGCCCGCGGATGCCTGAAGGCCGCGCCAGCGACGGAACCGGCCCCTGTTTATTTCCGCGGGGCCGTTGCACAATCCCTCTTGCTCAGACCCAGGCTGACGGGTCACGACGGCACGGGTGATCCTGCCGGTTTGCAAGAGGAACGTCGACACACATGGCAAGTCGCAAGATAATGCAAAGCTTTCGGGAGGCGGTGGCCGACATCCCCGATGGCAGCACGATCGGCTTCGGGGGGTTCGCCATGCCGGGCGTGGCGTTCAATCTGATCAAGGCCTTGCAGGAGCAGGGGGCCAGACGCCTGACGCTGGTGGCCAACACCACCGGCGGCGCGCAGCAGCCACGCATGCCCGATATCGGCATGCTGGTCGAGAATGGACAGGTCGCCAAGGTCATCTGCGCCTTCACCGCGGCGACGCGGCCGACCGACGTGCTGCCCTTCACCAAATACTACGAAGCCGGTGAGGTCGAGGCTGAGCTGGTGCCGCAAGGCACACTGGCAGAGCGGATGCGGGCGGCGGGCGCCGGGATCCCGGCGTTCTACACCCCGACCGCGGTCGGCACCGAACTGGCCGAGGGCCGCGAGACGCGGCTGATCAACGGCCGCGAATATCTGCTGGAATACGCGCTGCCGCTGGATTACGCTTTCATCCGCGCGCGCCGGGCCGACACGTTCGGCAACCTGCGCTTCCATCGGGCACAGCGGAACTTCAACCCGGTGATGGCGACCGCAGCCCGCTGCACGATCGCCGAGGTCGATGAGCCGATCGTTCCAGCCGGAACGATCGACGCCGACGACGTCCATACGCCCGGCATCTTCGTGCACCGTCTGGTGCAGGTGCCCCCCGAACCGGACGGAATCTGGCCAACCAGACGGCAGGAGCGCCGGAGATGAGCGAGACGAAAGGCCTGACCCGCCAGCAGATGGCGGACCGCATGGCGCGGGAATTCCGCGATGGCTGGATCGTGAACCTTGGTGTCGGCATCCCGACCATGTGCTCGAACACCGATATCGGCGATGTCGACATCATCTATCATTCCGAGAACGGCGTGATCGGCTATGGCCCCGTTGCCCCGCCAGGGCAGGAGGATCTGAACCTGGTCAACGCCGGCGGGCAGAACGTGACGCTGAAGCCCGGCGCCGCGGTCGTGCATCACGCCGACAGCTTTGGCATCATCCGCGGCGGCCACATCGACGTGACGGTGATGGGGGCGTACCAGGTCTCGAAGACCGGCGACTTCGCCAACTGGAAGCTGAAGGGCCAGAAGGGCGGCGGCATCGGCGGGGCGATGGATCTGGCCGCCTGCGCCAGGCGCGTGTTCATCATCCTGGAGCATGTGACGCGCAGGAACGAGCCACGGCTGGTCGATGCGTGCGACCTGCCGGTGACGGCACGCGGTGTCGTGACGCTTGTGCAGACGAACTACGGCCTGTTCCAGCCCACCGGCGACGGGTTCCGCCTGCTGGAGATCGCCCCCGGCCTGACGGTGGACGAGATCCGGGCGACGACGCAGGGCACGCTGACGGTAGCCGACGACCTGAAGACGATCGCCGTCTGACCGGCGACACGGGGGACAACGCTTCGCCCACGACGCCGGGGACCAGCGCTCCACACACGGCACCGGAGGGACCGACGCGCCGACCCGCTCGCCGGAAAGCCGCCCAGCGCGCCGCCACCCGCGGCCCCTTGGTTGCGTCGTGCCATTCCTTCTGTATTCAGTCCGGGCACTTGGGGGTATCACTCACCCCCAACGCGCCAGACCGAAAGGAGGACCCGTGCCGGACGACCCGTCCACCGATCTGCGTTCACCCGAGGAGAGCGTGAAGCTCGACTGGGACGCCGTGCGCGCCTACCTCGCCCGGAACGGCCTGCGGCTGGACCATGAGCCGCCGCCGCGGCAGTTTTCCGGCGGCCTCGCCAACCTGAACTATCTGATCCACCTGGACGGCAGGCCCGCCGTGCTGCGCCGCCCGCCGATGGGCGACCTGCCCGCCGGCGCCTACGACATGGCGCGGGAATTCCGCATCCTCTCGCGCCTGCCCGACGCGCTGCCGTTCATCGCCCGCGGCCTGCATCTGTGCGACGATCCCACGATCATCGGGCAGCGATTCCAGATCATCGAATATCGTCCCGGCCTGGTGATCCGGGAGCACATGCCCCCCCACCTCGCCAACCGTCCGGAGATCGGCACGAAACTGTCCCAGGTGCTGCTGGAAACCATCGCCGCCATCCATGCGGTGGACACCAGGGCGGTCGGGCTGGACGATCTGGGCCGCCCGGAAGGGTTCCTGGCGCGCGGCGTGGCCGGCTGGCGCAAGCGCGGCCTCGCGGCGATGGAGGAAGGCACCGAGACGCTGCACCACGAGGTCGGCGCCTGGCTGGAATGCCACCTGGTGCCCGACGGCAAGCCCGCGCTGCTGCACAACGACTTCAAGCTGAACAACATGATTCTGGACCCCGAGACCTTCGCGCCGCGCGCGGTGGTGGACTGGGACCAGGGGACGCGCGGCGACCCGCTGTTCGATTTCGCCACGCTGCTCAGCTATTGGATTCACGCTGACGACCCGTGGGCCATGCACGACATGCAGCAGATGCCGGCCGTCGAGGCCTGCCTGTGCCCGCGGCAGGAGGCAGTGGCGACCTACGCGAGGCTCACCGGGCGCGACCTGTCGGACTTCCTGTTCCACCGGGTGCTGGCAATGTACAAGCTGTCGGTCATCTTCCTGCAGCTCGGCCTGCGCTACCGCACCGGCGTGACGCAGGAACCGCGCTATGCGCCGCTGACCGCCATCGGCACCGGCATCCTGGAATTCACCCACGAGATCGCCCGCGGACGGGCGTTCTGACCCATCCCATCCCTCCCCCGGACGGGAGGGGCTGGGGGGAGGCGGTTCCCCACACCTCCCTCGAACCCTCTCCCGCGGCGGGGCGCAGCAGACGAAGGACTTCCCGATGGACTTCTCCCTCCCCCCGGACCTCATCGAGCTTCAGCAGCGCACGCGCGCCTTCATCCGCGACCGGATCATTCCGCTGGAAAGCGATCCGCGCCAGACCCATCACGGCCCCACCGAGGAACTGCGCCGTGAGCTGGTCGCCCTCGCCGCCAGGGAAGGTCTCGTCGCTCCGCATGTCGGCACCGAATATGGCGGGCTCGGCCTGTCGCATGTCGGCAAGGCGGTGGTGTTCGAGGAAGCCGGCTACTCGCTGCTGGGCCCCGTCGCGCTGCACATCTTCGCCCCCGACGAAGGCAACATGCACCTGCTGGAGCAGGTCGCGACCCACGAGCAGAAGGAGCGCTGGCTGCGCCCGCTCGCATCCGGCGCCACCCGGTCCTGCTTCTGCATGACCGAGCCCGCACCCGGCGCCGGGTCGGACCCCGCCGCGCTGAACACGACGGCGGTGAAGGATGGGAACCATTACGTCATCAACGGGACCAAGTGGTTCATCACCGGCGCCGAGGGCGCCGCCTTCGCCATCATCATGGCGAAAGACGAGAACGGCGACGCCACCATGTTCCTGGCCGACATGGACACGCCCGGCATCGAGATCACCCGCACCATGGACAGCCTGGATCACGCCTTCGCCGGCGGCCATGGCGTGGTGACCTTCAGGAACCTGCGCGTCCCGGCCTCGGACATACTGGGGGAGCCAGGCAAGGGGTTCCGCTATGCGCAGGTCCGCCTCGCGCCCGCCCGCCTCACCCATTGCATGCGCTGGCTCGGCGCCGCACGCCGCGCGCATGATATCGCGACAGGCTATGCGCTGAAGCGGGAGGTGTTCGGACGCAAGCTGATCGACCATGAGGGGGTCGGCTTCATGCTCGCCGACAACGAGCTGGACATCCGCCTCTCCCGCCTGTCGATCCTGCACACCGCCTGGATGCTGGACAACGGCGCACGCGGCACGGTCGAATCGTCGATGTCGAAAGTGTTCGTGTCCGAGGCGGTCTGGCGGGTGGTCGACCGCTGCGTGCAGGTGCTGGGGGGACAGGGCGTGACCGGGGAAACGCTGGTCGCGCGCATCTTCAACGAGGTCCGCGGCTTCCGCATCTATGACGGTCCGTCCGAGGTGCATCGCTGGTCGATCGCCCAGCGCATCGCCCGCAACGGCGCCAACTGGTGAACGCCATGGCTGCGCGCGATTTCGACCTGACCGGCAAGGTCTGCATCGTCACCGGCGGCGGCCGCGGCATCGGCCGCGGCATGGCCGAAGGGCTGTATCGGCACGGCGCCACCGTCGTCGTGTCGGGCCGGACCCGCTCGGTGCTGGACGAAGCCGCGGCGGCGATGGGTGAGCGGGCCCTGGCGATCGCGTGCGACGTGTCGCAGGAGGATCAGGTCATCGCCCTGCGCGACGCCGTGCTGGCGCGTTGCGGCCGGATCGACGTGCTGGTCAACAACGCCGGGGTGGACCCGATCTTCAAGGGGATCGAGCGCACCACGCTGGCGGAATGGCAGCATATCATCGACATCAACCTGACCGGGACGTTCCTGTGCTGCAAATATCTGGGCGGCGCGATGGGCGAAGGCGGGTCGGTGATCAATGTCAGCTCGGTTGCCGGGCATGGCGGGCTGCCGCGCTCGGTGCCCTATTGCGGGTCCAAGGGCGGGGTCGAAATGATGACCAAGGCGCTGGCGATCGACTGGGCCAGACGCGGCGTGCGGGTGAACACGCTGGCGCCGGGCTGGGTCGACACCGACCTGACGCATGAGCTGCTGACGCACGATGTGCACGGCAAGCGTATGCTCGATCGCACGCCAATGGGCCGTTTCGCCACGCCGCATGACATGGCGGGCGGCGTGGTGTTCCTGGCCTCGGACGCGTCATCCTTCATGACCGGGCAGAGCCTGATCATCGACGGCGGCTGGACGGCCGAATAACGATCGCCGGCCGCTCGGCCGGCGGCCTAGAGCGGGATGACATC
>WBZO01002168.1_pt1 | contig 10102 bp, 10 predicted proteins | sample 5204261 | NCBI WGS metagenome assembly WBZO01 (sample SAMN12412400, study PRJNA552823) | activated sludge metagenome | isolation source: activated sludge from anammox sidestream of wastewater treatment plant... | place: USA: North Carolina | collected 2017-09
AGACGGGCATCATCGAATCGGAACACTGTCGTTGATGAAGGGTCTCTTCCATGCGCAAAGAGCGTTCCGTCGGTTTGCCTGTCCCGCTCACGCCCCTGATCGGTCGGGAACACGAGGTGGACGATGTTTGTGCGCTACTTTCCGCCGGTGGAGTGCGCCTGGTCACCCTGACCGGACCGGGAGGGGTCGGCAAAACGCGTGTGGCTCTGGCTGTGGCGGCAAAACTGGCGGGCGACCACGCTCTGCCTGTTGCCTTCGTCGATCTGACGCCGGTCCAGGATGCAGGGTTCGTGCTATTGACGATCGCTCAGGGGATCGACGTCCAGTCCAGCATTGGCGATGCGCTGGGTGACCTGGTTGTTGAGCGACTGCGCGAATCGCCTCTTCTTCTGCTTCTCGACAACTTCGAACATGTCATTTCAGAGGCGCCGGTGCTGACTGAGTTGCTGGCAGCCTGTCCGGGTCTGCAAATCGTGGTTACGAGCCGGGAACGACTGAGCATCTCTCCCGAACAGATCGTCGAGGTTGGGCGGCTGAAGGTCCCAACGGATGATCTGGCACCCATCGACGAGTTGATTCAGTGCGACGCTGTTCGCCTCTTCGTCGAGCGTGCCGGATCAGTCCGCCGTGGATTCTCACTGAATGAAAGCAATGCTTCCGCAATCGTGGGAATCTGTCGGGCCGTGGATGGATTGCCCCTGGCGGTTGAACTGTCTGCTGCGAGAATGAAGGCGTTCTCCGAAGCTGATCTCCTGGACCGGCTCGCTGGCAATCTCTCGTTGCTCAGTGGCGGAGGGAGGGACAAACCCGCCCGACAGCGGACGATGCGTGATGCAATTGCCTGGAGCTACGACCTGCTCGTCGAGCCCGATCAGCGGCTTTTGCAGCAGATGTCGATTTTTGCCGGGGGTTGCACACTCGATGCCATTGAATCGGTTGCGACCGATGTCGATGTGCTCGACTGCCTGGTTTCGCTCGTGGACAAGAGTCTGATCCGGAAGGAATCACGGGCAGATGGTGACGCTCGCTATGGCATGCTCGAGACAATCCGGCACTTTGCGCTGGAGAAGCTCAGAGATTCTGGTTCATACGATTCGGTGAGGAAGCGGCACGGCGAATACTTCCTCGGTCTGGCGGAGAGTCGGAATCCCGCAATTCCTATTCCTGGCGATTTTGCCTGGATCGAACGGATCAGTCCTGATCAGGAGAATCTCCGGTTCGCTCTGACGTCTTTCGCAGACTCCGGAAGCCATCGGCAACTCCTCCGCCTGGCGACCGCCCTTTTCGACTACTGGTTGGTGCGCGGATTGCCGGACGAAGCGACCCACTGGCTGAATTATGCGATCGCTGCCGATCCGGGTGCTCCCGACGCGCTACTGGCCAACGGTTGCTCAGCCCTGGGAACGTTCGCCTGGTGTCGAGGTCGCTATGCCGAAGCTGCCGAATGGTTTGGGAAGGAATTGGAGTTCGTCGTTGAATCAGACGACGACTATGCAATTGCAGTGGCGCTGATCGATTTGAGTATGCTGTCCTACCGGACCAACGAGCTGGAACAGGCCGCCGCGCAAGCGAATCTGGCGCTTGACCGATTGCTGAAGGCGGGAACACAGGTTCCAGCTGCTTTGCCTATGGCTGGTCTGGTCCACACCATTCTCGGAGATACGGCCATCGTACAGCGGCGATTCGATGAGGCCATTGCGCACTTCGAGCAATCGATCGATTACATGCAGAAGACCGCTCGGTACGAGTGGCTCCTGTCTGACACGCTTGGCGGGCTTGGTGCGGCCAGGATGCAGACCGGCGCTTTCCGTGATGCTGCCGCTGCCTATCTCGAAGGATTGCGGATCGGCCTACGGAATGAAAATCTGCACCATTCGGCCAGCAACCTTGCCGGACTGGCCAGTGTCGCCGCGGGAGACGGTCAGTTCGATCGCTCGGCGTTGCTGCTGGGCGCTTCCGAGGAATTGCGGCGGCGTATTCACGGCGTCATCTATCCACGGGACAAAGCGCTCATCGAACATTGTCTGAAAACGCTGCATGAGCAACTCGAGGGGACGGAACTCGAGCGGCTGAAGGCACGAGGAGCCGCTGTTTCGATCGATCAGATGGTGGACGAAGGGCAGGCAGTCCTGGAGACAATGCTCGCGGTGGCGACTCTCGAGTCTCGCCAGACGAAGGGGCCGCGTTCGCTGTCGGGGCGTGAACTTGAGGTCCTCAACCTGATCACCCAGGGTTGTACGGATGGGGAAATCGCTGACCAACTCTTCATCAGCCGGCGAACGGTTGGCAGCCACACATCGAGCATCTTCGCCAAGCTGGATGTCTCGGGTCGCACGGAAGCAGCCACTGTCGCCATTCGCCGAGGGCTGGTCAATGTGCCAACGTCATCCAGACGGGAAGTCAACTGACACAGCAGGATCTGGGTAGTTCTTTCCGTAACACTCACGATGTTCAATGCCCGGTGGCGACAGACCATCGACTTGTCGCCCGGTTCTCGGTGCGGGAACAGTCCCCGTTCGGGCCGGCGCGATGGAGGCGATTGTCGTGGGGAAGCTCTTTCGCGTTGCGTTCCTCCTGGGACTTCTTTCCGTTTCCATACCTCTGCTCAGCGAACAGATCGAGCGACGCAACGAGTCTCGCCCGATGATACGTTCACCCTACGAACTTGCCGCCGTCAGGGACTGGTACGCAGCTGTTGGTACCTGGATGGTGACCGGTGAGTGGCAGAGCATTGCGGCCCCTTCACTCGGCCTCGACGCCACCTGGTACCTTAGTGCTCTTCGCGACTCCTATCCACGCGCCGAGATCGAACTTCTGTCCGTTGAAGCATCGGGGGCCACGCTGTCAGCACTCGTGAGCATCGATCCAGGACATGCGGCGCATGAACTTTTCAGCGCTGCGGAGTTCCCGCAGCCCTGGATCGCGGCCGAGACATTCGACGTGGAGAGCGGTCGGATAGTCGACTATTCGATTGATGGGCCGATTCCTCCTTTGATGATTTCCCATCCACAGGTGGCGATCACCTCACCACACACCGACGGCCGCTTGCTGATTGGTCGACTGACGTTTTCTCCTGGGTCGGACGCGTACGTTTCGATTCCGGGGCCAGCGATCGTCTCAGTCGAGTCCGGTGTTGTCGATGTGCTTGGCGATGGCGTTTCCGTACTCTCCAGGGCCGGCGCCGATGCAATCGGAACTTCGCCGGGAGCAAAAATTCCGCTACGGCCGGGGGAGGCCGTTCAGGTTCAGCAGTCCCGCGTCGTGATCAGTCATGTCCGCGACGAGCTGGCGACGGTTCTCGTAGCGACCTTCGCATCTCCGTCGATGCAGTTAGCAACACATGAGAACCGGCACCCAGCCTATGCGACCGTTCATGAGGCGCTTTCACGTGAGGGTAGCGTGGCTGTCGGTGCCGGGGTGACGGCGGAGACGGTGTCGAGCATTGCGCTATCCGGCGACACTGGTGGCTTACGGTTACAGGCGGGCTGGATCGTACTCGCTCCCGGGTCACAGGGCAGGATCGAAAGCGGTGTGTCAGAACTGGTGCTCGTCCAGAGTGCGGGGACTGTACGTCTGAACAGTACGCAGGGGCATGGAGTCGTTGTGTCGAACGCCGATTCTGGGCTATCTATTGCCTGGGTCGCATTTGTCTCAATTTGAGGCGGCTGCGGATGCCTGGAGTCGTCGCTCCAGTGCCCACGTTTGCGTTCGTTCGCCTGTGTTGCGTAGCGGTTGATACGTCCGATCCTCGATCTGAAACGATCCTGTTGCATGTTGGTCGTTATGCTTGGTCGGAGCCCGGTTCCAATGTGAACCGGGGAAGCATAGGGAGTGACATGTCAGCGACAAATCCAGTCAGGAATATCGTTCAGCAGTCCCATGATCATCCGGTTATCTCGGATCTGGATGAGCTTCTGCATCGTCTTGCCGCGTTGCCGGTTTCTTCTACAACGCCCTATCTGACGGCCTATCTCGACTGGCGCCCTGATGGCGACACACCGCGACTGCGACAAGGGGTCACCGAGGCAGGCAATGCGGTGGCGGCGATCACCAGTAATGAGACCAAGCGCAGCGCCAGCCTGGCCAGTTTGACGGATGATGTGGACGCGATCACCGCCGCATTGCAGAGTGGGCTCGATGCTGCAGCCAGCGGAGTGGTCGCGGTGTCGAACAGTGCGCAAGGTGTGCTCGAATGGATGCCGACCGGTGTGCCGGTGGAAACGAGCGTGACGGCGGGTCCGATACCCCGATTGAAGCGCCTGGCTCAACTGGTGGAGGATTATCCGGTTCACGCGCTCCTGCAGGCTGATCAGGACACCGCGATCCTCTCCTTTGTGCGAGAGGATCTGGTATCCGATACGGTGAAAATTCGCAGTTCGCTCTATCCACGGCGGCAGTCGTCGGGCGGCTTGAACCAGCGTCGCTATAAGGCGAGGGCCGACGAGCGGATACAGGCCTTTGCCAGAGTAATCGCCGAGGAAACTCGGCGGGCGATGGAAGACAATGCTGTCCGGCGGCTGATTCTGGCGGTTTCCGCTCCCATGGAAGTGGAACTGCGCTCCGCGTTCCATGCCACGATTGCCGACACGATCATCGGCACGATCAGGATTGACATCGATGCGCCGTTCGATGAGGTGCTGGAAAGAGCGCGCCCGGTTGGTGTCGCGTTCGAGAGGCAGCGGGAAGCGGAGCAGGTGGGTGAAGTGCTCAATGCGCTGCCGACCGGGAACGCGGTGGCGGGAACGGTCGACGTGCTGAATGCGTTGCGCAATGGACAGGTACACCGATTGATCATGACCCGGCGCTACAGCGAGGAGGGATGGATCGATCCGAAGATGCAACTCTTTGGCGTTGGTGATCCGCCGACTGAGCACCCAGCCGGAGGCAGTCTCGAGGACATCGTTGTTGTTCCGCTGGAAGAAGAGATGATTCGACAAGCAGTGCAGAGCGGTTCGCAGATCGAGATCGTCAAAGGTTCGCTGGCCGTCGATGCCGATGCGCCGATCCCTGCAGCCGGACAGGAGGCTCCCCGCAATGAGCTGGTACAGCCTCTCGACGAGCTGGGGGGTGTGGCGGCGATGCTCCGTTTTGCGATCGGATAGACGACGGGCCCAGGCGCAAACAAGATTCGAGAACGTCTCCGCTGCATGAGAGGACGATGCGCAAGGGACCGCCAGACTGAGCCATCAATCCAGGAGCATGAGAACCTGTCCCGACGCAGGAGACGGGAACGGAACCTTGCGAATGGCTAAAACGTCCGGAGGACCGGGCTGATACTCCGCAGGTGAGATCGGTGTTACGCTTCCTGCTCCGCTGACTGTGTCGCAATTTCCATCGATTTCTTTGCGCTAATCAATGCCGCTGCGCCCGCTGCCAGCGCAGCTCCGGCGATCCAGTCACTCATGCCACTCTCCGGACCCGAGCCTGTGTTGGGCAGGGTATCGATGGGGACGGGTGTCGTCGTATCGGTGGCGCAGCACTTCGACGAGCAGGTGCCGTCTTTGCAGCAACACTCGTCTTTGCCGCACTCCTTGTCCGAGTGACAGACCGCACAATGATTCTGGTACTCGTCGACACAGAGTCCTTCGAAGCAGGTGCATTTGTCCGGGCAGCGATCGTTGGGGTTTCCACCAGTCAGGATATCGTCGATACAGCATTCGATCTCCCGGCAATAGCCCGCGCAGCATATCGATCCCTTCGGGCAATCCCAGTCGCTGCAGCAGTAGGCGCACTCGAACCCTTCGCCTGACTCGCAGCAGACCAGACCGTCACAACAGTCGAGCTGCTCGCCTTTCCGACTCGCAGACGCCCCGGAACCGGATACCCCGCAGGCGTCACCAGGCACCCCACATGGCGAGGACGTTGTTGTGGTCGGCTCAGCGGTCGTCGAAGTCGTGGTCGACGTTGTTGTGGTTGGCTCAGCGGGACGCTTCTTCGTAGTCGATGTCGTCGTAGTCGGCTCGGCGGTGGTCGACGTGGTCGTCGAAGTCGTTGTCGAGGTCGTAGTCGACGTGGTCGTAGTCGGCTCAGCGGTGGTCGTTGTGGTTGTGGCTTCACAATTGTTAACGACACAGAAAAGATTCTCGCAGCAATCTGTATCGGCCTCACAGTAGGTGTTGTTCGATCCACAGCTCTGGCATAGCCCGAACGATGTACAGAAGAAATCTTGACCGCAGCAGGGAGTGCCGCCAACGGTACAGACCTGCCCGTCATCTATGCAGGGAGTTCGACAAACGCGCCGTGAGTCGACAAAACCGCACTCCAGTAACGGGTTGCAACATGGAACAGCATTGTCTGGACTGCATTCTTCACCGGGCGCCGAGCAGGAGACACACACGTTCTCGAAGCAACTCGTTCCCTCGCAGCATCCGTCTGGGTCGCATGACTGACCTGCCTGACCGCAATCGGCGCTAACCGACTGGCTTCCTCGTATAGCGCCCGATGCGCCAACGAGCGCTGCCATCAGCCCCTTGAATGCGGTACGACGAGAAACTCCTGACGCGAACACACGTGTCAGGTCATCAAATCGGCGATCGTCCATCCTACCCTCTCGTCCCGAAAAATCCGAGCACCACCATCAGCGAAAGCGGCGGTCTGGCCCATAGTCTCACTTTCATGATACTGGAGTGGTTATGCGTGGTCAATAAAATATTCGGGATCACGATGCATGCAACAGCCGCTAACAATGCGCTCTCTCCCCTTGTCCCCGTGTCGGCGCGTCCTGACCTTTCTCCATAGAGTTGCGTTCCCGCGTAACATCACTGTTGATCCCCGCACCGGATTCACTTCGGCTGTCGATGGATGTGAACGGTCCTTGCCGGCGGTCCGGTGGATTGTCGAGCCGCCCAGATGCTCGTATTCGGGCCACCGAGTTGCGGCTTCCTGATCGACCCCCGGCGCTTCGACACCAGTTCGGTCGATCACCGAACTGGTGTCGTGTCGCTATTCCACGTCGCTCCCAGGCGCGTCGTTGCGGACGATGAAGAAAGACCAGTCGCACTCTGCGCGATCAATCGCCGTCGTGAGTCTAAATGCGTCAATACACGAACTCTCCACGATCGGCTAGCCTGTGTGGAAGCACCTTGCCCCTGTCTCAACGTGTCGTCCGCCTGAAACACCGTTGTTAGCAGGTGCGACAGACTCGGGCCGGTTGTCAAGCGAAAATGACGACACCATGTATCGATCCCACAAATCTCAGATCGTGAGAACCGATGCAACCGTGTGAAGATGCTCGAGGAGTGTCTTCAGACTCCGAGCATCTCCGAGATCTGTACCGGACGCCCCTGGGCGATCGAGCGTTCGGTGGCTTCGATCATGGCGGTTACAGCAACGCCATCGGCGGCGTCGATGATCGGATCGCCGCCATCGAGGACGCAGTCAACCAGGTTGCGTGGCGCTCCCCACCAGGAGTCGGGCAGTTTGAAGTAGTTCCAGAGCGATGGTCGCGCAAACATATGCTTGCCAACGATATCGCTTGACAGCTCGAAACCGCCGCGAATGCCATCGAAACCGAGCCGTCCCTTGTCGCCATTGACCGTGAGTTCGAATTCGACGATCGCCGGCCACGCTTCAGGCAGTATCCATGACGTTTCGAAGGTGACGAATGTCTTCTCGAACTGCACCACCGCCTGGATGGCGTCGAAGCAATCGATCCCCTTCGCTGCCAGTACGCGTTTGGTGCCGACTGCATAGACCGACTGCGGCTCCTGATTCAGGAACCAGCGGAACAGGTCCATGGTGTGGGCAAAGAGGAACCACTGGGGACCGGATTTGCCGGCCCAGGAGAGCATGGTGGTTGGCACCCAGATTGTGTCGCTGCATCGACAGTACCCGAACACGGGGTCGCCGACTTCACCCGACTGCACACTATCGCGAATGCTCTGGAATCCGGCATTCCACCGGTTGCCGAGGTTGATGGTCAGTTTGACATTGTTGTCCGCCGCGGTTTTGACCATGTCCTGCGCTTCGCGCGTGATGGTGGCCAGCGGTTTCTCCACGCAGACGTGTTTGCCAGCTTTCAGCATGGCCATGGTCGCTTCGTAGTGCAGATGATCGGGTGTGGCCACGGACACGACTTCGACGTCGGAATTGGCGATATCGTCGAGATTGGTCGTTGCTTTGCAGCCGAGTCGATCGGCGACCGTTCGGGCTCGCTCGGCATTGAGATCATGGACCATCACCAGGTCGGATCGGCCGTAGTTGGCATAAGCGTCGGCGTGCTGTTCACCGATGAGGCCGACGCCGACGACTGCGCTCTTTACTCGTTTCTCGCTCACACCAGCATCCTTTCTCAGACATCGCCACCCGGGTTCATTTCGGCGTCATCATACGCACAATTTTTTCTGGACGCGCGTGAGAGCGCAAGAGGTTGTTCTCCGCAGTCCTCGTCACGAGGTTTTGGCGCCAGTCGGGAGTAAGATGTTCATACCGTGACCGTGCGGCACCTGTCGATTCTGTGAGGAGTTCGATCATGGGACTGATTTCGTGGGTACTGTTTGGCGCGCTGGTCGGTTGGCTGTCGAGCGTGATATTGGGCACCAACAAGGGTCAGGGGTGGATTGGCAACGTCATTCTGGGAATTGCCGGCGCGATCATTGGCGGCGCCATTTACAGCGCACTGTTCGACGACTCCTTCAGCATCGACTGGAGTATCGGTAGCCTGATTGTGGCCGTGGTCGGCGGCGTGATCGTGTCCTGGGGTTACGCGAAACTCATGAGCAGGCGATGACAACAACCAGCACCTGCCGGACTATCCGGCGCTGCCCGGAAAGGTGAATGCGTCCGGTTCCGAGTGGAAGGGGATGGCGATCCTGTTCCAGGCATTGATGGTGATGATCAGCAGGGTCAGATCGGCGAGACCCTTTTCGCCGAACTGATCGCGAGCGGTTTCGAACACATCGTCCGGGACGCCGCCGTGATTGAGTTCCGTGACCGACTCAGTCCAGGCCAGGGCGGCGCATTCCCGTTCGGTGAACCAGGATGTTTCTCGCCAGGCGCTGACGACCGACAAGCGGTCGATGCGATCGCCATCCTGAAGTGCTTCGTGAACATGCATGGCCATGCAGTAGGCGCAGCCGTTGATCTGGGATGCGCGCAGTTTGACCAGGTGAATGAGTTTTCGGTCGAGTTCTGTGGTGGCGATGTACTCCTCGAGCTGCAGAATCTGTTGGGTGATGGCGCGGGTTGCGGAAGGATCGGATAACCGAGACATGACAGCCTCTCCTGATGGGCATTGCTGCGCGGAAGGCAGCTGAACTTTTCGTCATTGTGCCGCGATTCTGGCGAACGCGCTCGGCGGAAAAGGGACATGGATCGGCAGGGTCGGACGGGGAAGGACGGGGAAGGACGGGGAAGGACGGAGAGATTCCTCCGCTTCGGTCGGAATGACAGGATGGGGTGGCTGGGAATGGCGGCAATGATGGGGAAAAGAGAGGAAGAGGGTTCAGCTATTGGTGCATGCGGCTGATGATGACGCGCTCGATCAGGTCGAGGGGCAGGGGGTTCGTGTGGGGAAATCGCAGTGTTCCCTTGCCCGCCACGAAGGGCGCCATAGCCTCGGTCAGATCATCAGACGGATGCTCTGGCAAGGGATACAGACCGATGTGCTTCGCATATGCGGCGAAGTAGATGAGCGGTTTGCCATGCAGTTTGTAGGCCGGAATGGCATAGCTGATCGTTTCCGATGAGTCCGGGGCGAGGTGGTGTATGAGACTGCGAATCTGGTCGAGCCGCGCCTGCACGTCCGCCGGAAACTGGGTGATGTATTCGTCGACCGTGTCAGGAGCGTTCGCCATGCTCAATGTCCCGCGGTTTTCACGCTGAGCAGATGGGCCTCGCGCAGCCCTCGTCCGGCAAGGATCAGAGGAATGCAGGCTTCTACTCTGGATCTTCTGGTTTTGACCTGTTTCGCCGAGGCAATATGGAGTTTGTATTCTCGCTGCCGGCCGGGTGTCAGGGCGACAAAAGCGGCCCGAAGTCTCTCGTCGGCATCAAATACTTCCTGGAGTTCGGCCGGCAACGCCATTTCAGGTGCGGCATCGAGATCGACTTTCGCTCCTGATTGTTCTATTTCCACAGCTTCCGCCATGTATGCGGTAATCAT
>WBZO01007484.1_pt1 | contig 10098 bp, 7 predicted proteins | sample 5204261 | NCBI WGS metagenome assembly WBZO01 (sample SAMN12412400, study PRJNA552823) | activated sludge metagenome | isolation source: activated sludge from anammox sidestream of wastewater treatment plant... | place: USA: North Carolina | collected 2017-09
AGCTCGCGCGGCCCTGGGTGAGGGAGCGGAGTTCGGTGGAGTAGCCGAACGTTTCGGCCAGCGGGACCATGGCGTGGACGATCTGGGTCTTGCCCATCGAATCGCTGCCCATGATCATCCCGCGGCGCGAGTTGATGTCGCCGACGACCGACCCGAAGTAATCCTCCGGGCAACGGACTTCGACCTTCATGATCGGTTCGAGGATGACGATGCCGGCCCTGCGGGCGGCTTCCTTGACGCCAATCGAACCGGCATTCTTGAACGCCATTTCTGACGAGTCCACGGGGTGGTACGAGCCATCGACGAGGCTCACTTTGACATCGAGCACGGGGTACCCGGCGAGGATGCCGCCCTGGAGCGCCTCTTTCGCGCCCTGGCCAACCGCCGGGATGTACTCCTTGGGCACGGAGCCGCCGACGATTTTGTTTTCGAACACGAAGCCCTGGCCGCGCTCCAGTGGCTCAACCTCGAGTTCGACAACGCCGTACTGGCCGCGGCCGCCGGACTGGCGGACGAAGCGGCCTTCGGCCTTCGCCGGCTTTGTGATCGCTTCGCGGTAGGACACCTGGGGGCGCCCCACGTTGGCCTCCACTTTGTGCTCCCGCTTCATGCGGTCGACGATGACTTCCAGGTGGAGTTCGCCCATCCCGGAGATGAGCGTCTGGCCAGCTTCCTCGTCGAAGGTCCAGTGGAACGTCGGGTCCTCTTCGGACATCTTCGCGAGCGAGGTCGCGAGCTTGTCCTGGTCTTCCTTGCTCTTGGGTTCGAGCGCCACACGGATGACGGGCTCGGGGAAGATGATGTTTTCGAGGATGATCGGGTGTTCCTGCGAGCAGAGCGTGTCGCCCGTGAATGTCTGCTTCAGGCCGACGGCGGCCGCGATGCCGCCCGCGCCCATCTCCTGGATCTCTTCGCGCTGGTTCGCGTGCATCAGGAGCAGGCGGCCGATGCGCTCACGCTCGTCCTTGGTGGAGTTGTAGAGCGATTCGCCGGCCTTGAGTACGCCGCTGTAGACGCGGATATAGGCGAGCCGGCCAACATACGGGTCCGTGACGATCTTGAAGGCGATCGCGCTCAAGGGAGCCTCGTCGGTCGGGGGACGTTCGACTTCGCCGCCGTGCTTGGGGTCGACACCCTTGACCGGTGGGACATCGGCCGGGCTGGGCAGGTAGTCGACCACGGCATCGAGCATCAGCTGGACGCCCTTGTTCTTCAGCGCGGAGCCGCAGAGGACCGGGTGGGCGAGGTTCGCCAGCGTGGCGCGGCGGATGGCCGTCTTCAGCTCGTGGGCGCCAATTTCGTGGCCCTCGAGGTAGCTGATGGCGATCTGGTCATCGACATTGCCGATCCCCTCGATGAGCTTTTCGCGCGCTTCGAGGGTCGCCTGGACCAAATGCTCGGGGATTTCCCGGCGTTCCGGCTTGTCGCCTTTTTCGCCGCCGAACCACCACCAGCACTGCTCGATGAGGTCGATGCAGCCATCGAACTCGGACTCGGCGCCGACCGGGATCTGGAGCGGCACCGGGTTGGCGCCGAGGCGCTCCACCATCATGTCGACGGTGCGCCAGAAGTCCGCGCCGGTCCGGTCCATCTTGTTCACGAAGGCGATGCGGGGGACGCCGTAGCGGTCGGCCTGGCGCCAGACCGTTTCGGACTGCGGCTCAACGCCCGCGACGGCATCGAAGACGACGACGCCGCCATCGAGGACGCGGAGACTGCGTTCGACCTCGGCGGTGAAGTCGACGTGGCCGGGGGTATCGATGAGGTTGAAGTGGTGGTCGTTCCACTCGCAGGATGTCGCGGCGGAGGTGATGGTGATGCCGCGCTCGCGCTCCTGCTCCATCCAGTCCATGACGGCGGCACCCTCGTGGGTCTCGCCGATCTTGTAGGTCCTCCCGGTGTAAAACAGGACGCGTTCGGACACGGTGGTCTTGCCCGCGTCGATGTGGGCAATGATCCCGATGTTCCGGATGCGTTCGATTTCAGCAGTACGGGGCATGGATCTCCTGCAGCTTTCGCTTACCAGCGGTAATGGACGAAGGCGCGGTTTGCCTCGGCCATACGGTGCGTGTCGTCTTTGCGCTTGATGGCTGCGCCGGTGCCGTTGGCGGCATCGAGCAGCTCGCTGGCCAGCTTTTCACTCATCGAGCGGCCATTGCGGCTGCGGGCCGCGTTCAGCAACCAGCGCATGGAAAGCGCGAGGCGCCGGTCCGGGCGGATCTCCACCGGGACCTGGTAGGTGGCGCCGCCCACGCGCCGGGGCTTCACTTCGAGCACCGGCGTGGTCTGGCGGACGGCCTGCTGGAAGACATCCAGCGGGTCGCGCCCGGTCTGGTCCTGGATGCGGCTGAAAGCGCCATAGACAACGCGCTCGGCAGTGCTCTTCTTCCCACGGGTCATCACCTTATTGATGAGGACCTGGACGGTGGGGTTGCTGTAGCGCGCGTCGGGCGGCGTCGGGCGCCGTTCGGGTCGGTTGCGTCGGGCCATGGCTCAGGACTCCGGGTATCGAATGGTGTGGCCTATTTCTTGCGGCCAGCGGCCTGGGCATTCTTGCGAGTGCCGTACTTGCTGCGCCCCTGCTTCCGGTTGTTCACGCCGGTAGCGTCGAGGGCACCGCGGACGATGTGGTAGCGGACACCCGGGAGGTCCTTCACACGGCCGCCGCGGACGAGCACGACGGAGTGTTCCTGGAGGCTGTGGCCTTCGCCGGGGATATAGGCGGTGACTTCGATGCCGTTCACGAGGCGGACGCGGGCCACCTTGCGGAGGGCCGAGTTCGGCTTCTTCGGCGTCTGGGTGCGCACCTGCGTGCACACGCCGCGCTTCTGGGGGTTGCCCTTGGCGCTGGCCTTGCTCAGCCGGCCGGTGTGCGAGTTGAAGCTAAAGAGCAGGGCAGGAGCACCCGACTTCTTGTTCTTCGGAGAGCGTCCCTTGCGGACGAGCTGGTTGATGGTCGGCATTACTGCTTCCCCTGCTATTCAGCGGTTTCGTGCGCCACTCACAAGTGAGGGACGCGGGTGCCGGGCCAGTGGCCTTCGGATTCTGGGCACGAAAACAGGCCGAAAAGCCTGTTCGTGAACAGCGCCCCGAGCGTTCTTGGCTCTCTCGAGGCCGTCTTCAAGCACTCAGCTTCGCGACCTGGGCAAACTCACACAGTCCGCCAGTCAATACGCGCCGAACTAGAAGGGTAGCACAGCCCAAGGTGCTGTCAACTTCGCCGGGGCATGGGAAAACGCCGGTTATGACGCATTCCAGCTTCCCCGGATCCGCCTTGCTCCAAGGTATCGCACATCGGCCCTTCGTGCCGGTAGAGTGCCCCGCACGATGCGCGAACTTTCCGCCACCGAGGCCCGGCTCATCGCCCTCAGGGCCCAGGGTTTCGGCACCCCACGCCCGAGGCGGGCCACCCGCGACGACCTCCGAAGCGTTGCCGGCATCCTGCGACTCATCCAAATCGACTCGGTCAACGTCCTCGCCAGGGCCCACTACCTCCCTTTCTTTTCGCGGCTGGGGCCCTACCGGCAGTCCTGGCTCGACGAACTGGCCTACCGGGACCGGGCCCTGTTCGAGCAGTGGGGCCACGCAGCCTCGTTCATCCCCACCGAGCACTACCCGCTCTTCCGCCACCGCATGGAGGCCGGGAACCGCTGGTGGCGGGCGCTGGACCCGGAGCGCCGCGCCGCGTTCGAACGTGTGCTCGACGAGGTGCGGGAGCGGGGCCCATTGACCGTCTCCGACCTGCAGTCCGATGTCCGCGCAAAGGGCTGGTGGCAGTGGAGCGATGCCAAGATGGGCCTCGAGTGGAACTTCGCCCACGGCAGGCTGGCGGTCCGGGAGCGGCGAAATTTCGCGCGCGTGTACGACCTCCCCGAGCGTGTCTTCGAGGCGGAAGTGCTCGAACGGCCGGGACTCGCGGAGGTGGATGCCCACCGCGAGATGGTGCGCCTCGCGGCGGGGGCCATGGGCGTCGCCACGGCCGCCGACCTCGCCGACTACTACCGCATACCCGTCGCCGCGGCACGCCGCCACGCGCGCGAACTCGCGGATGCGGGCGGCCTGGAGCAGGTGCGAGTAGAGGGCTGGCCCGAGCCGGGGTTCCTTTTGCGCGGGGCCGCCGCCATCGGCGCCCCGGCCGCAGCGACGGCACTCCTGAGCCCGTTCGACCCGGTTGTCTGGAACCGCAAGCGGACCGAGCGGCTGTTCGGGTTCGCCTACCGTATCGAGATCTACACGCCAGCCGCCCGGCGGGTGCATGGCTACTACGTCCTCCCGTTCCTGTGCGAGGGCGAACTGGCGGGCCGGGTTGACCTGAAGGCCGACCGCAAGGCGCGGGCGCTCGTGGTACAGGGCGCATTCGCCGAGCCGGGGCGCAATGCGCGCAAAGTCGCGGCGGCACTCAGCCGGGAATTGAAGGTGATGGCGCGCTGGCTGGAACTCGAACAGGTGGTGGTGGTGCCCAACGGAGACGTGGCCGCACGCCTTCGGGGCGGCCCCGTATGACACTGCGGCAAGGGCCCCACACCGGAGTTCCCCAAACCGCTACTCAACCGTCCGCGGCCCTGCCCTGCGATGGGTGCCCGGCCCAACCGTTACTTGGTGTAGGCGGCCTCCTGACCAAAGGACGCCAGGCGACATTGTCCTCCCCGTCGCACGGGGGCGTCCGCGCAAGCGGCGCCCCCACCCCCAAACCCGAGCCCCGCGAGCGTGCGGACGACGAAAGTTCGGCCATCAGGTTCCCTGTTCTGGATCCCCTGTTACCATTACGAGCGGTGGTGGAGAATCTCCTGGGACAGGAGTGCGTGTGACGCAGGAAGAATTCTCGGCGGTATGCCCATATCTCGGGCTGGCGGACGACGCCGATTCGCACGCGACTTACGCCACTGAGGCACATCGCTGTTATCGGCTCGCCAACCCCACGCGCATCGCTGCGCCGCACCAGGAGAGCTATTGCCTGGGCGCCAACCACGTGACCTGTCCGGTCTACCTGGGCGAGGGCGTGCCCGGAGCTGAGCAACGCGCCCCGCGCTCCCAGGCCGCCATGCCTCCTCCCGAACCTCCGACCGTCCGCGGCCCCAAGCCCGGTGCACGCCAGCCCTTTGGCGGCGGGCGGGCACCCGCGGGCGCTGCGGCCGGGGGCGGGGCTCCACGCCCGCAGAGGCGCCAGCCCAACGCCGGGACGCTCGGTCCCCGGCCGCGCGCCGGCGGCGTCAGCATGCCGGTGGCCACCATCGGCCTGTTCGCGCTCGCGGTCGTCGTCATCGTGCTCGCCTTCGCCATCCAGCAGATGGTCGGCGACGGTGGTGGCGATAGCCAGGCTCCCGCGGACGCCGTCGCCACGCGCGACGCCCTGAACCGCACCCGCACGGCCCAGGCGGGCGGCGGAGATACGACTCCCACCACGCCCACGACTCCCACCACCCAGACTCCCGACACCCGGACCCCCGGCACGCCAGCGAACGGCACGCGGACCCCGGCCAACGGGACGCCTTCGCCGGGGGCAACCAGCGGCTCGGGCACCACCTACACCGTGCAGGAGGGCGATAGCTGCTTCGCCATCGCCGAGGCCAACGACATCACCCTGCAAGAACTGTTGGACGCGAACGACCTGACCGAGGACGATTGCACCCGCCTGAACGTCGGCGATGAGCTGACTATCCCGTAGCCAGGTCGAAGCCGGCGGTCCGGCCAGGCAGTCCAGCTTCCCGGTGGTGCTCTTCGACCCACTCGGTGCGCGCGCCCCAGTGGTCCGGGTGCGTCAGCCAGCCGTGCTCGCGCTCGTCCACCCACTTCCAGTCGGCCCAGCACAGCAGCGCCAGGTCCAGGTCGCGCCAGGCGAGGCGGCGGACCTCGCGCATCACCGGCGTCCGCCTGCGCTTGCGCTCTTCGAACTTGTCGGCGAGGAGGATGACCTTGGCGATCATCGGCATGTGGCGCCCCCCGATGGTGTGGTCGCGCACCGCGCTGAGCGCCTCGTCGTCGAGGACACCGAAGCGGTCGCGGAGGACAGCGGCCGCGATCGGTCCGTGGAGCAGGACCGGCTCGGCGCGGTCGGCCTCGACGACGGGGAGTCCCGCTTCCAGGGCCAGGCGCAGCTGCTCATCCGGCGGGAACGAGCGGAAGAGGTCGTGGCCCCAGGTGGCGAGCTCGACGCGCGCGGGGTCCAGGTCCCAGCGGGAGGCAAGGTCCAGCGCCTCGACCAGCACCCGTTCGACGTGCCGGACGAGGCCCTCGGGGCGGGCTTCCAGCTCCGCGCGGACGGCGGCGATCTGCGCCTGGATGCCCTGCATCAGCCTTCAGGGCCGAGCATGCGGCCGCCCAGCAAGTGGAGGTGGAGGTGGTGGACGGTCATGCCCGCCGCATCGCCGACGTTGAAGGCGAGCCGGTAGCCACTTTCCCAGACCCCCTCGAGGCGGGCCACATCCTTGGCGAGCAGGAACAGCCCGGCGAGCAGCTCGGCGTGGTTCCATTCGAACTCGCGGGCGTTATCGACGTGCACCTTCGGGATAACGAGGCAGTGGGTCGGCGCGCGGGGGTTGATATCGCGGATAGCGAACGCGTGCTCGTTCTGGGCGATCTTCTCGACGGGGATCTCGCCGCGGTTCATGCGGCAAAAGAGGCAGTCCTGCATCTGCATGGAAGGATTGTGGGCGGGCCGGGGGTGGATGTCGATGGGGCGCGGCCCGAACGGGAAGCCGGTGGCGGGGATGATGATGCCCGGCCCGGCTGCTAGCATCCTCCGCACGACAACGACAGGACTGAACAGATGACTTCGGCCGAGAACCCGACGATTACGGTGATGACCACTACGGGCGCGATCCGGGGAGAGACGCTGGCTGGCGATATCCACGCCTTCAAAGGCATTCCGTACGGAGCGCCCACGGGTGGACCGAACCGCTTCCTGCCACCACGGAAAGTCGAGCCATGGAGCGGTGTCCGCGAGGCTCGGTCCTATGGGCCGATCGCGCCCCAGCTCGTGCGTAATGGTGCGGCGGCCGCCAACCCGGTCGACGATGCTCGGGGCGCCGAAGGTGAGGATTGCCTGGTGCTGAACGTGTTCACGCCGGGTGCCGGAGATGGGCAGAAGCGGCCGGTGATGTTCTGGTGCCACGGCGGGGGCTACATCACCGGTTCGGGAGGCGCGGCCTACGAAGGTACGAACCTTGCCCGGCGAGGCGATGTTGTCGTAGTGACGATCAACCATCGCCTGAATGGGCTCGGGTTCCTGCACCTGGAGGAGTTGGGTGGCGAGCGGTTCGCCGGGTCAGGCAACGCGGGGATGCTGGATATCGTGGCAGCGCTGGAGTGGGTGCGGGACAACATCGAGGCCTTCGGGGGCGATGCGGGCAACGTGACGGTGTTCGGGGAATCCGGCGGGGGACGCAAGACTGCGGTGCTCCTGAGGATGCCGGCGGCCCGGGGCCTCTTTCACCGGGCGATCATCCAGAGTGGCCCGGAACTCCGCGTGAACGAGCCAGCGTATGCGACAGAGCTGGCCCAGGCGGTGCTGAAGGAGCTGGGCGTAGCGGCGGGAAACCTGGAAGCAGTGCAGCAGCTGCCGCTCGAAGCGATCATGGCCGCCCAATCCGCGGCGATGGCGAAGATGCCCTCTTCGAACGCGCGCGGCGGTTTCCGGCCGGTTGTGGATGGCACGGTCATCCCGGCACACCCGTTCAGCCCGGAAGCGCCGGGAATCTCGGCGGATGTCCCCGTGATGGTGGGGTACAACCGTACCGAGGCGACGCTGTTCCTGGCCGGCGACAAGGGGGCGTTCGAGCTTGACGAGGCGGGCCTGGAAAAGCGGGCCGGGCGGCTCCTGGGCGAACAGGCGGGGAGCACGATCGCGGAGATGCGGCGCCTTTACCCGGACGCGACGCCATCGGACCTGTACATCGCGATCCACACCGGATTCCTGCGTTATCCGATCGATTCGATCCGGATCGCAGAACGGAAGTCGGCACTAGGAGGCGCGCCGGCCTACCACTATGTCTTCGAGTGGGCATCGCCCGCACGATGGGGGACACTGAAGACGCCGCACGCGCTGGAAATCCCGTTTGTGTTCGACAACGTTTCCCTGGGGATGTGGTCGTCGTTTACCCGGTCGACGCCGGAGGCGTTCGCGCTGGCGGCGAAGGTGAGCGCCACGTGGGCGGCGTTTGCGCGGACGGGGGACCCGAACTGCGGCGAGCTGCCCCACTGGGAGCCATACACGGCCTCGGAACGCAAGACGATGCTCATCCACAACGACAGCGCGCTGGTGACCGACCCGCGCCGGGAGGAACGGGAACTCTGGGGGCGGCTGTACCGGGGATAGGTCTGGGCCTTTCGCGCTGGACGCCCCTCCCCGCCTTTACGCGAACAGGACGTGCGTCCGCAGGAACGCCTCGACCGCCTTCAAGAAGGCGTCAATCGTCTCGCTCTTCCGCCAGCCGTGGCCTTCGCCTTCGTACACGTGGTATTCGTGGGGGACGCCGCGCGCCTTCAGCGATGCAACGATGCTGTCGCTCTGTTCGCGAGGCACCACGCGGTCGATCTCGCCCTGGAACACCGCGATGGGGTCCGTGATTTTCCCGGCGTGGAAGATGGGCGACCGTTCGCGGTAGACCGCCGCCGCTTCGGGCAGGGGCCCGAGCATCGAATCGAGGTAGCGCGCTTCGAACTTGTGCGTGTCGGCCGCGAGGGTGAACTGGTTGGCCACGCCGAACATGCAGATCGCGGCCTTGTAGAAGCCGGGTAGCTCGACGAGCGATTGGAGCACCGTGAACCCGCCCGCGCTCCCGCCCATGATGACCAGCCGCGAGGGGTCGGCGAGGCCGCGCCGGGCGAGGTCCTCGGCCCCGAACTTCGCATCCTGGACGTCGTAGATGCCCCAGCTTTCGCGGAGCTTCAACATGTAGTCGCGGCCATACCCGGTGCTGCCGCGGTAGTTCGGCAACAACACGGCATAGCCCCGGGTGGCAAAGAACTGGGCGTTTGGCGCCCACCCGGCGGTGACCTGGCTGGTTGGGCCCCCGTGGACCAGGACGATCAGTGGCGGCGCGCCGGCGCCTTCGAACCGTTCGCTGGCGGGCGGGTAGTACAGGCCGTGCGCCTGCTCGCCATCGAACGATGTCCAGGAGACGGGCTCTGGCGCGGAGAGCGCCGCATGGGGGACGGCCTCCGCATCGCTCCGGCGGCGAACCGAGCCGCGGACCTCCGGCCCGGCCAGGTCGAAGACGACCACCCGGGGCGGCTGCTTGCCGCCGCTCGCGACCACGGCCACCTTCTCGTTGTTCGGCGCGCCCGCGGGGTTCGAGAACACCGAGTACCCCGTGTGGCTCCCGGCCAGACTCGTCACGCGGCCGTCCGGCGCGATGGCGATCAGTTCATGGAAGCCTGCCCGCTGCCGGACGGCGACGACCCGGCCCGACTGCGTGAAGGTGAAGGTGCGCATGCCCTGTCCCCATGCGGGCGTGCCGTGTTCGAACTCGCCGTCGGTCAGCCGGGCGACGGCCCCGGACTCGAGGTCGCGCCGGTAGAGGTGGCCCCATCCCGTCTCGTCGGAGACATACACGAGCGAACGGCCGTCAGGCGCGAAGGCGCCCTGGAAGACGGATGTCTCGGGGCCGCCGGCGGCCACTTCGGCACCGGCGAGGACCGGCAGGCCGCCCTCGGGGAAGCCCAGGCGCGCGACCTTCAGCTCGGTTCCGTCCCAGGGCATACGGGGGTGGTCCCATTCGACCCACGCGAGCCTGTCCCCGGCCGGGTGCCAGGCTGGCTGCATGTAGAAGTCGCGCCCTTCGGCGAGGCGCTGGGGCCAGTGCTTCCCCTGCGCGTCCACCACGGCGATGCTGTCGACGTCCTCGTACGTGTGGACATAGGCGACCCAGCGGCCATCGGGCGATACCACCGGGGTGGAGGCGGCCCCGAACGCCGGCGTGATTGGCCGCGCCGCGCCGCCCGCCAGCTCCTGGCGATAGATGCGCTGGTCGGCCTGGCCGACGAAGAACGCGGCCCCGTGAGCGAGCGTGAAATCGCCGCCGCCATAGCCCACGAAGGCACGCACGGAAATGTCGGGGGTGAGGTCGCGGGTGGCGCGCTCGTCCGGCCCCTGGGTGA
>WBZO01007487.1_pt1 | contig 10096 bp, 9 predicted proteins | sample 5204261 | NCBI WGS metagenome assembly WBZO01 (sample SAMN12412400, study PRJNA552823) | activated sludge metagenome | isolation source: activated sludge from anammox sidestream of wastewater treatment plant... | place: USA: North Carolina | collected 2017-09
ATAGGCGGGGGCCGGCTGCTGGAAGGCGGCGGGCTGGGGTGCGGCGGGCTGCTGATAGGCGGGGGCCGGCTGCTGGAAGGCGGCGGGCTGCTGATAGGCGGGGGCCGGCTGCTGGAAGGCGGCGGGCTGGGGCGCGGCGGGTTGCTGATAGGCGGGGGGCGGCTGCTGGAAGGCGGCGGGCTGGGGCGCGGCGGGTTGCTGGAAGACCGCGGGGGTGGGCATGGCTTGAGCGGGCCCGTCCGGGGCGATCATGGTGGCGCCGGCGCCCCAAGCCGCCGCGGGTGCGGGCGCCGCTACGGGCGCGGGTGCGGGCGCCGCTACGGGCGCCGGCATGGACGTGATGCGCGTGAGCTGGTGGATCAACGAGAGGGAGCTGGCCACCGACTCCATCGCCTGCTCGATGGCGGGGTGTGGCTCAGGGTGGGTCTGCAGCAGATTGAGCGCGGCGCGAGCGGCCTCTAGGGCGATGGGGGCTTGGGCGGCGGCGGCGGCTCCGTGCGAGGCCTCGATTTGGTGGAGTGAGCCCATCGCTTGGGCGATGGGCTCGGCCGCGTTCTGCAAGGCCAGCGGGATGCCGGGCGCTTGGAGCGCGCTCAAGCCACGAGCGAGGAGTTCACGCGCGCTGCGCGCTGAGCTGACGGGGTCGTTCATCCAAAGCCTCCAGAGGGAGCACTCTAACACTACCTGCTAGTGAGATGCGATGAGCTGGGCGAGCTCTGCCTCGCCGAGGGGCTGGCCCGTGGCCTCGTCGGTGCCCCGCGAGAGCGCGATCGCCGCGTCCCCGGTACGGATGAGCGCGACCCCCCCGACGACCGCGGCTTCGCCGGGTAGCAGCGCCAGCGGGGGCGCGGGAGCCGCCCGCGCGCCGGTGAGCGTGACGGCTCGCCCCGCCACCTCCACGGTCAGGCCCGGCACCGGGGCGAGGGCGCGCAGGCGTCGCAGCACCCGCTCGGTGGTCCAGCGGAAATCACAGCGGAGGGCCTCTCCGCTCGGCTCCGGCGCCCACGTCACCTGCGCCTCGTCTTGGGCTCGCTCCGGTAAGAGCTGCCCCTCCGCGAGGCGTCGAGCGACCGTGCGGAGGCTCCTCAAGCTCGGGCGATCGAGCGCCCGGGCGAGCTGCCAGGCGTCGCGCTCCCCCACCTCGAGCTGCTCTTGGTGGAGGATGCGGCCCGTGTCGTAGCTTGGCTCGAGCCGATGGACGCTGACGCCCGTGACGCGATCTCCGGCGTCGATGGCTGCATAATAGGGGTTGGGCCCACGGTGCCGCGGCAGCAGGGAGGGGTGGACCCCGATGGCGCCGAGCGGCGCCGTGAGCCACTGGGCGGGCAGCAGGCGTGTCCAGAACCAGCTGACGACCAAGCCCGGGGGCTGCGCGGCCCAGGCCGCAGCCACCCGCGCCTCGAGGCTGGGGCCCGCCTCCCTGGCCGCGATCACCCGCGCGGCGCCGAGCTGGCGCTCGAGCCGGCGCCGGCCGGGAGCGCTGACGGGGGAGAGGACCGCGAAGCTCAGCGCATGCCCGTCGGCGTGCAGCAGCGTCGCGCCGAGCGGCAAGCCAAAGTAAGCGATGCGCATGAGGGAGGGGGGGGTGGGGTCTCGACCCCAAGAATTTGCCTGAATGAAGGGCCGACTGCTAGCGGACCCGGCATGGACTCTGCTGCCTTCGGCCCCGGCTTCAAGCCGCTGCTGCGCTCCGGGAGCCGGTTCGATCCCTCGGCCGCCAAGCGAGCCGTCCTGGTGTTCGAGGGGGTCTACAAGAGCTATCGAGTGGACGCACCCGTCCTGAGAGGCCTCGATCTCACCATCGAGCGTGGGGAGTTCGTGTTCGTGACGGGCCCCTCGGGGGCGGGCAAGAGCACGCTCTTGCGGCTGCTCTACGCGGCCGAGCAGGTGGACGCCGGGCGGATCTTGTTCATGGGCCGCGAGCTGGGGCGGCTCACGCCCGAGTCGGTGCCCTTCCTGCGCCGCAACATCGGGATCGTGTTTCAGGACTTCAAGCTCGTCCCGAGCTGGTCGGTCGCGGAGAACGTCGCGGTGCCGCTCGAGGTGCTGGGGCTGCAGCCGCGCGTGGCGCGGCAGCGGGTGGGGGAGGCGCTCGAGCGGGTCGGCCTGTCGGGGCGGGGCACTGAGCGGGCGGGCGCGCTGTCCGGGGGAGAGCAGCAGCGAGTCGCCATCGCGCGGGCCATCGTGGGCGAGCCTGCGCTGGTGCTCGCCGACGAGCCCACGGGCAACCTCGACCCCCAGCTCGCCGTCGACATCCTGGGGCTCTTCGAGGACATCCACGCCACCGGCGTCACCGTGCTGTTCGCGACGCACGACCGCACCCTGCTCGACATCCGCCCGCGCAGGGTCGTGGTGCTCGACGAGGGCAAGACCACCGACATCGCTGGCGGGCTCGACGTGGACGCCGAGCGGTGCGTCGCCTGAGAAAGACCCCATGACCCCTCTCGAACGCGCCTGGCGAGGCACCCGCAACGAGTGGCACCTGCAGCTGCTCAGCATCTTCTCCGTGGCCGTGGCCTTCGTCTGCTTGACGGCCACCTTGCTCGTCGTGGTCAACGTGGAGGGGATCCGGGCGCGCTGGGCCAGCTCTGGTCGCGCCTCGGTGTACCTGCAGCAAGGCGCCACCCCGGAGGACATCGAGCGGCTCGAGCGAGCGCTGCGCGCGACCCCGGGGGTCGTCGGCGTGCGCCACGTCTCGAGCGAAGAGGCGCGGCGGGAGGTGCTGGCGCACGGGAGCGAGGGCACGCTCGGGGCGCTGCCGGCGGAGGCCTTCCCGGCGTCGCTCGAGGTGGATCTCGCCGATGACGCGGCCGCGACGCGCCTCACCAAGCTCTCGGGCCAGCTCGGGGCGCTGCCCGCGGTGGAGTCCGTCGAGACCTACCAGTCGTGGAGCGAGAAGCTGGGCGCGCTGCTCTCGGGTGGCGTGACGGCGGCGCTGCTGCTCGCCGTGGTGGTGTTCGGCGCCGTCATCAGCGTCGTCAGCTCGACCATCCGTCTTACCTTGCAACGCCGCCGCATCGAGGTGGAGGTGCTCAAGCTGGTGGGCGCCACCGACGGCTACGTCCGGCGCCCCTTCGTGCTCGAGGGCGCGGCGCAGGGCGGCATCGGCGCCGTGCTCGCGCTGGCGCTCGTGGGGGTGCTCTACGCCATCATCCGGAGCAACTTCGACGCGCAGCTCGCGCTGCTGCTCGGTGTCAGCCCGACCTTCCTGCCGTGGACGCTGGTGCTGACGACGGTGCTGGTCGGCAGCGCCCTCGGCGCCTTGGCCGCCTACGGCAGCCTGCGAAAGCTGCTGACCGTATGAGGCTCGGGCGCGCGCTGCTGCTGCTCGGCGGCCTCAGCTCCACGGCCTTCGCGCTGCCGGGCGAGCCGTCCTCTCCCCCCGCCGCGGCGACCGCGCTCGCGCCGGACGGCGTCGATCGGGCGCTGGAGCAGGTGCAGCAGCGCGCCGCCAGCCAGCAGCGAGAGCTCACGGCGCTGGCCCAAGCGGCCGAGCGGGTCCAGGCGCGCACGCTCGTGCGAGGGCGGGCCTACGTGCGGCTCATCAAGGCCGGGCTCTTGCCGGTGGGCGGCGGCTTCGAGGCGCTCATCGATCACGCCGCCAAGGTGGAGCGGCTGCGGCGCGCCCTCGAGCGTGACGTCGCCGAAGAGCGGCGGCTCGCCCAGCGCCGCGTCCAGGTGGCGGCGCAGCTCGACGCGCTGGCCGAGCGCCGAGCCGTGCTCGAGGTGCAGCAGCGGGCGCTCACGCAGGCGCGCGACGCGCTGCTCGCCCAGCAAGACCGCGCCTTCGCCTTCGAGCGCGCGTTCAGCACCGGCGGCGCCCACGCGGCGGTCTACGGGGCCGCGCCCGGCCCCGCCGAGCCCGCGGAGCTGGCGGCGGGCTTCGGCGCGCTGAAGGGGCGACTGCCGTTCCCGCTGCCCGGTCGCGCGGAGATCAGCGCGGGGCGGCGCGCCGCCAGCGACGGGCCGGGGCTCGAGATGCGGGCGCCGCAGGGCTCCGCGGTGCGCAGCGTGTTCGGGGGGCGGGTCGCCTTCGCCGACAGCTACGCGGACTACGGCAAGACGGTCATCCTGGACCACGGCGGCGGCTACTTCACGGTCACCGCGGGGCTGGCGGAGCTGGTCGTCACCGCCGGGGACGAGCTGGCGAGCGGCGCCCGGCTCGGGACGGTAGGGGCGCTGCGGCAGGGCTACGGCCTGTACTTCGAGCTGCGCGTCGGTGGCGCCACGGTGGATCCTGCGCCCTGGTTCGGGTTGTAGCGGGCAACTGGGCGCCGCCGTGCGCCGAGGGGCGCGCCATCTACCAAGGATGGTCCTCATGACGACTCGCGTTCACTCCGCTGGCCCACGACCCGGCGTCGCCACCACCCTCACCGCGCCGCGCGTCACGCCGCCGCCCGCGCGTCCCTTTCAACAGGTGCTGACCGCCGGCGCGGGCGCCATCGTGGCCAGCACGGAGGCGGCCGTGCGGCAACTGCCGGGCGGGCCCCTCTTGGCCGCCGCGGTGCGCCCTGGCGCGGCGGGCCCGAGCTTCGCGGGGACCAGCGCCGAGGGGCCGAGCGGGACGGGGGTGGCCGGCGGCGTGGGCAGCTCCGCGGCGGCGGGGAGCGCGGAGCAGGCCCTGGCGCGCAGCCAGGAGATGAACCTCTACTACCTGGAGCTCCAGGAGCGCATCAGCGCGGAAAACCGCTCGTATTCGACGCTCTCGAACGTGCTGAAGGCACGCCACGACACCGTCAAGAACGCCATCTCGAATATCCGCTAAGCTGAGGGCCATGAGCATCGACGGAGTAGGCAAGCCACGGGGGGTCGCGCCCGCGGGCCCCACCGGCGCCTTGAGCCCCACGGCGGAGACCGGCGCTCCCTTCTCGGTGGGCGCCGCGGCGCCCAGCGCCGCGGCGCGGGGCAGCGTCGAGCTCGGCCAGCTCCAGCGGGGTGAGCTGAGCTTGGACGCGTACCTGGACGCACGGGTGTCCACGGCCACGCAGCACCTCCAAGGCCAGCTCGAGCCCGAGCAGCTCGAGTTCGTGCAGCAGACGCTCCGCGAGCAGCTCGCGACCGATCCCGTGCTCTCCGAGCTCGCACGTCGCACCACCGGCGTCGTCCCCCCCGAGCCCAGCGAGTAGCCGAGGCGCACGCCGGAGAGATGTCTCGCCCGCTCGGCGCACCGGGCTTGCTCCTCGAGCTGGAGCAGGCCGCTCCCCTGGAGCTGGGGCTCGAGCAGGTGGGCGCGCGCGTGCTGGCGCTGCTCGCCGCGCGCGCGGCCGGCGCGGAGCTGCCGCCCACCTGGGTGCTGCCGGCCGAGGCCTTCCGTGAGGCGCTGCGGCGGGAGCTGCCCCCGGGGCATGAGCTCGCCACCCTGGTGCGCTACTCCGAGCGCCCCGCGGGCCTGGAGCGCGCCGCGCGCGCTCACGAGCGGCTGCTGGCCGCGGAGCTGGGCCCTGCGCTGAGCGAGGAGCTGAGCGCGCTCGTGCGGCAGCGGCCGGGGTGCTGGCGCGTCTCGGTGAGCCCCACCGTGCCGGATGAGCACGCGCCGCCGGTCCTCGCCTTCGGCGCCGAGCTGGTCGTCGAGGGCTCCAGCGAGGCCCTCGGCGCTGCGGTGCGCCGGCTCTGGGCCGCCGCGGTGCAGGAGCAGTGCTTGGCGGAGCTGCGCCGCGCCAAGCTGAAGGGCTACGCCGTGGCGCTCTGCTTGCAGTGGCTGCCCGGCTGCTACGCCACCGCGTGCCTGCGCCGCGACGCGACCGAGATCTCGGGGCCGCGGCAGGGCTTCGTCGTGGACGTGCTCGAGCCGCTGGCGCCCGCCGCGCTCGAGGGCGACTCGCTGGCGGACGAGCTGCGGCTCGACGCGGCTGGCGCGCTGCTCGAGCAGCGCACCGCGCACCGCGCTCGGCGCGGCGGCGGCCGCGCGCCGAGCGAGCTGGAGCTGGCCCAGCTCGCCCAGCTCGGTGAGCGCCTGCTCGAGCCGGAGCGCGCGCCCACGGTCGCGCTGCGCGTCGCGCTGGACGGCGAGCGGCCGCCACGACTGCTCACGCTGCTGCGGCGCCCGCAGAGCGCCGCGGACGGCGTGTGGTCGCGCGCGGGCTTCGGGGAAGCTACGTCCGGGGTGCCCACGCCCCTCACCCGCTCCTTGGCGCGGGACTACGGCGAGCCCGGCCTGCGGCACGCCTTCCGCGCGCTCGGCATCACGCTCCCCAAGGGCCAGCCCCTCGTGCACCGCTCGCTCGAGCGGCCCTACCTCGAGCTGCAGCGCTTGGCCACGGTGCTGGCGGAGCTGCCAGGGGTCAGCGCGGGTCAGCTCGCGCCATGGCTGAGCGGGCCGCGGAGCAGCGCCGGCGGGGGCGAGCCGCGGCTCGAGCACGGCGCGCCGCGCGCCTCGCTGTCGGGGTTGGGGCTCACCAGCCTGCGGTTGAGGCGCGTGGCCAATCGCGTGGGGCTGGAGGTGGAGCGCTTCGAGCGCGAGGCCGAGCAGACGCAGCGCTGGCTGGCGGAGATGGAGCTGCCCATCTTACCGGACGACTCGCTCAAGACCACGCTGCTCGAGGTGTACGGCTCTTATCAGCGCACCAGCCAGCTCCTCGCCACCTGCGAGCTGGCGAGCCTCGCGTGTCACGTCGCCGTCGGCGCGCTCATCGCGCGCGTCCAGCCGCTCTACGCGGAGACGCTGACGCAGACGCTCGTCGCCGGTGTGGGGGAGCTCGACACCCTCGCGCCCGCCTTCGCCTTGCTCGACGTGGCCGAGCTGTTGCGTCAGGACGCCGCCGCGAGCGCCAGCGTGCAGGGCGGCGCCCGGGAGCTCAGCCTGCTGCCGTCGGGGCCCGGGCGCCGCGCCGTCGCCCTCTACCTGGAGACCTTCGGCGACCGCGCGCTCGGAGAGGCCGAGCTGCGCGGCCCTCGCTGGAGCGAGGAGCCCGCGCCGGTGTTCGCCCTGCTGGCGGCGCTGCTCGCCGAGCGCCCGCGCGACCCCCAGCGGCGGCTGTCCCAGGTGCGCGTCGCCGCCGACAAAGCGCTCGCCGGGCTCGAGCGCTCGGCCTCCCGCGCGGAGCTGCTCCTGCTGCGCGCGCTGCTGAAGCCCACGCGTCGGCTGCTGCGGCAGCGCGAGCACGTCCGCGCGTGGCTCGGGCGCACCCTGGGCATGCTGCGGCGCGTGGTGGTGGATCATGAGCGCAGGCTGCGCCGTCGAGACCGGACGCTCGAGCGTGACGCGGCCTTCTTTCTCACCCGCGAGGAGCTGCTCAGCGCCGCGCGCAGCCTGCGGGTGGATCTCGCGGGGCTGGCGCGGCTACGGCGCGCCGGCTGGGAGCAAGCCAGCCGGCTGCCGGATCCGCCGGAGAGCTTCGTGGGCGCGCCGCCCTGGTTGCCCGCGGCGCCGCGCGGCGTGGCGGTCGTGCACGGGCTCGCCGGCGCGCCGGGCCTCAGCGACGGCGTCGTGCGCACCGTGGGGCCTCGCGGTGAAGGCGCCGAGCGCGTGCGCGCGGGGGACGTGGTCGTGTGCCGCGCGCCGGACGTGGGGCTGGTGGCGCTGCTGCTGCTCGCGAGCGCGCTCGTCACGGAGCTGGGCGGACCGCTCGCGCCCCTGGCGGTGGGGGCGCGGGAGCTCGGGGTGGTGGCGGTGCTGGGCGTCACCGCTGCCACGCGCACCCTGCGCGACGGCGAGCGTGTGCGGGTGGACGGCACCCGCGGCCTCGTGGAGCGTCTCGGAGCGTGAGCGCCCGCGGTCAGCAGTGGCGAGCTCCCAGCGCGCAGCCCTTGGCAGCGGCGCTGCGGCACGCCGGCTTCCCGGAGGCGGCGCTCGCCGAAGGGCGCGTGTTCGTGGAGGGGCGCCGCGCGCGCTCGGGCGCAGAGCTCGTCCCCATGGGCGCGCGCGTGGAGCTGCGCACGCCGCGCGTGCTCGCGCCGGTGCGGCTGCTCGAGCGTCGGGGTGGGCTGCTGGCGGTGGACAAACCCTGGCAGATCGCCACCGAGCCGGACGGCGCGGGCGCGGTGGGGAGCCTCACCGAGCAGCTCGCGCGGCAGCTCGGCGGCAAGGTGCACGCGCTCACGCGGCTCGACGTGGGCGTGAGCGGCGTGGTGCTCTGCGCCCTCGACGCCGAGAGCGCGCGCCACGTCGAGCGGCAGCGCGCCGCCGGCGCGCTGCGGCGCCGCTACGTGGCGCTCGCCGCGCGCGCCCCCACGCCGCCCCGCGGCGGCTGGCAGGCGCCGCTGCGTACCCCGCGCGGCCTGCAAGCCGCCAGCACCGGCTACGCGCTGATCGCGGAGGCCGGGGCGGCGCTGCTGGCGCTCGAGCCCCACACCGGCCGGCGTCACCAGCTACGGCTGCACGCGGCGCACGCTGGCGCGCCGCTGCTCGGCGACCGCGCCAAGGGCGGCCCCGGGGCGCTCACCCTACCGGACGGCGCGCGGCTCGGCATCGAGCACGTGGCGCTGCACGCCGCCTGGGTGGAGCTGCGCCTGCCGGACGGCGCCCTGTGGCGCCCGAGCGCCCCCCCGAGCGAGCTCGAGACATGGTGGCGCAGCCTCGGCGGCGCCGCTGAAGCGCTCGGCGCCGCGCAGGCGCCGTCGCTCGCGCTGCCGGGGCGCTAGGTCGGCGCCGCATCGAGCTTGGGTGACCTTGGTGTATCCGTCCGCCCCACCTTACCCCTACGCCACCCTTGCATGGGCGGTGCTACCGTGCAGGCGGGGACCGCGATCAGGCCGGCGCAGTGGGCGTGTCAACGTCGAGGGTGGGAACAGAGTAGACGCCACCGCTCCTCCCGCTGGAGCCTGTCCCTCGCGGGCAGCGCGCCCGAGGTGAGGAGCGGCGAGAGGGCGAGGCGAGTGAGCGGAGGCGGCCTGTGGATGGCGGAGTACGCAGCAGAGGCTTGCTCGAGCGGTGGGAGCAGAGCGGGCAGAGCCTGGCCTCCTTGCTTCGTCACGTCGGCGCGGCTCTCGCGCGCGAACGGTAACCCTCGCGCTCCAGAGCCCGGGGCGCCGCCTGCCGCGTGGTCCTCGGCGCTCGACCGAGCGGGCCTGGGGGCACTACGATGCGAGCCGACGTGTCCCTCGGGACAAGCGCTGCGCGCTGGGGTAGACCCTGACGCCCATGGCTCGTCGTGCGCACGGCTCCGCTGCTTGGGCGCTGCTCACGCTGCTTGGCGTGGGGTGCGGCGCGGAGCGGCTCGCGCAGGGGCCTGGGGTGAGCTTCGTGGCGCCCCTGGCCGAAGGGCAAGGGGATGAGGCCCCGCCTCGTGCGGCGGCCCGCCCGGCGCCGAGCCAGGCGGCGGCTCCGGTCCCCTCCGCGAGCGGCAGCGTCGCGGCGCCGCCGCACGGGCAGCCGGACCCCGAGCCGCTGCGCCAGCGAGAGCAGCTCGACGTCGTGCTGCTCTACGAGGGCGGCAAGATCAGCGTGCTGAGCGTGAGGCCCTTCACCACCGCGAAGCCCGTCGTCACCGAGCGCCGGATGGGGCGCTGGGCGCTCGAGCTGTGGATCGGTACGGAGCTGGTGGAGCGCGTCCGCTTCGACTTCCCTCTGCTAGGCGCCGAGGAGCTCCCTCCGGCGGGCCGCCGCAAGCCGCTCGCCGTGCCGCCCAGCTTCGCGGACTCAACGGCAGAGCAGCGCCTGCGGGTGCCGCTGAGCGAGCGCGCGCGCCGCGCGGTGCTCGTCGATCGCGCCACGGGCGTCGAGACGCCGCTGCCCTGGCCGCTGGCGCCGACGCCCCGCCCGAGCGAGGCGGCTCCAGCCTCCCGCTCGGCTGAGCCTCGGCGTCCGGCGCACTGACACCGAATCGGTGCTTCCCTCGCCCCCGTGCCGAATGGTAGCGTGGGCGCGGGATGGAGCGAAGCGTGAGCATGGTGGCTCGTTGGGGTGTCTGGTGGCTCGGCGCGTGGCTGGTCGCTTGCGGGAGCGGCGGCGGGAGAGCCTCCAAGGCCCAGTGCACTCCAGGTGAGACGCAGGCCTGCCTCGGCCCGGCGCGCTGTGAGGGCGCGCAGATTTGCCAGGCGGACGGCGCCTACTCGAGCTGCGACTGCGGTGGCGGCTCAGGGGGAGTGAGCGGGAGCGGGGGAGTGAGCGGGAGCGGGGGAGTGAGCGGGAGCGGGGGCGTGAGCGGGAGCGGGGGCG
>WBZO01007488.1_pt1 | contig 10094 bp, 6 predicted proteins | sample 5204261 | NCBI WGS metagenome assembly WBZO01 (sample SAMN12412400, study PRJNA552823) | activated sludge metagenome | isolation source: activated sludge from anammox sidestream of wastewater treatment plant... | place: USA: North Carolina | collected 2017-09
TCCTGCAGACGGTAGTTTGGATTTTGAAGGAAATAATGATTGAAATCGCTTATGTTATGAAAGTGGGGAAGTTCCTTTTCGTCAAAAAAATTTTCCTGCTCATCAAAACCTGCGATTTTTAATCCAAGGAGTTTTAATTCCTCAGGAAACAAAAGACTTGCCTGCAAAGTGGACATTTCGGCAAAATAAAATCTTTCTGTCTGAGGGTCTTCCCTGTCGTACCGCAATAATTTGAGTTTACGATAGTTATCTGCTTCTAAAAAATCTTTACCATTCCTTTTTATTTGCCTTGAAGGATCTGGAGTGTCGGATTGCGCCCGGTGCAGACCGGCCTTAATTTCTTCGGGAGTAAGCTCCCAATTTCCCCGGGTGTGCTCATCACAATAAAATCCTTCAAACTCCATATTTTCAACCAGGGTTTCTATTGTCTTCCTGTCAGCACATATCAAAAAGAAAAAATTATCCCAATCTATTGCAAAAAGCAGTTTTTTGTTCGTGTCATAAATGTAATAATCTTTGTAAGCAATTGTATTGCAAAATTCTTTTTCGGTAAATTGCTCAAGATGGATAGTTTTGTGACCCTGAGAAAATTCCTGTTCGATCGTCAGTTGATGAATCCCCAAAAATTTGAAACTCCGGTAAATTTGTTTTTTGGACAATACATTGAACGCTCCACTCTCCGGAAAATAGAGCTGATTTGACAGTGCATAATCCGAAAGCTTATTGGCCAGATCCATTCTGTTGAAAACAGGACGATAAGCACCGATGGATGTTTTGAGCGCTTTGTTGATTTCATCGACTTGCCCGAAGTTGCAGGCTTTTTTAATTTCCTGCCAGGAGATACTTTCGCCTTGTTCAAAAATCTCGTCATCGGAAGGATAGTCTTCATTGTCGAATGAAAAAATATCGGCATTGGATTGAGGTATTTTCTCAAACAAAGGATCTTTTTCCCTGAGTTCTTCCAAACTAATCTGTTCAACATTTTTATAACCTTTGTTGCTGTATGGTGTTTCCTTTAATTTGAAAAAAGGCGAAAAACTAATAAACACCGCATCAAAAAAGGCGCTGAAATATTCTAAAATCGTCGTGTCCCGTCCCGGATGCAGGGGTTTATTTAGAAAATTGCTCATTTACAAGCCCGAATTAAATTAGTGCGCGATTTCCTCAAATACTTCTTTTGTATCTTTTGAACCAGACCAAATCCATTCTATCGGATAAGGTTTTTCTTTTACCGTAATCGTACCAACAAAAGCATAGGTAGTGTAGCCTGAAACTGCACTGTACCTGCTGTATGCTTTGGTGAACATCAAAGGAGTACCCTCCGGTATTTCCAACAATATGGGGTCGGAAGGATGAAATTCATGCCTAATGGTTAAAGGCTCCTTAATGAAATTATGAGGAGGTAACTCAATCATTACCATTACCTTTTTGGTGCGTAACGGCTGGTTGAAGATTGCCGGAAGATAACTTTCACCGGAAATCTCTTTTATCGTAACCCGGGTTACGTAATATAAACCAAAGATAAAACCTGCAATAGCGAGAAACACAACAATTCCTCCTGCAATCAACCATTTTTTTAAATCCATATCAAAATCATTTTATTACATAACTACAAAAATACATCAAAATAGGAAAAACTATTAATCTATTTTTTGCTATTGACCTATTTGATTATGAGGAGCATTCCAATAATACCTTCGTTACTTTTTTTCATTGCCAAAAAAAGTAACCAAAAAACGCTAGTTCAGCTAATTGCCTCCAGCTACCTGAACGCCTCCGCTTTTTTAAAATCGCTGCTTTTATTTGTCATTGCTTTTCAATATCCGGCCTTAGCGAATCAGCCGTTAAAAAATCATGGAGTAAAAACGTTAAAAATTTAAAACTGCATGAGCCAAAAATCAAGTTAGGTGCGAGTGCAGATTAACGAAGTGCTTCATATGCTTATACGGTGCGCATTACATCATGGCGAGTTTTTTAAATTTAGTTTTTATGCAATGATTTTAGGCTGAGTCGGTACAGCCTTGACTTTTTGTTTCTTTTGTGTCAAGGCAAAAGAAAAAGTAAGATTAATAATTGCTCAAATGTTTAAATTGTTATGTGATGATGCTAAAACATTAAGGATTATTGAATCAATAATCTTGGTGAACCTTCGTTGCTCATATGTTTTTCTTGTTGATGAATGTGGAGTGTTTCAATAGTACCTTTGTTACTTTTTTTCATTGCCAAAAAAAGTAACCAAAAAACGCTAGTTCAGCTAATTGCCTCCGGCTACCTGAACGCCTCCGCTCTTTTAAAATCCCTGCTTTTATTTGTCATTGCTTTTCAATATCCGGCCTTAGCGAATCAGCCGTTAAGAAATCATGGAGTAAAAACGTTAAGAATTTAAAACTGTATGAGCCGAAATCCAAGCTAGGTACGAGTACAAATTAACGAAGTGCTTGACATGCTTATACGACGTTTATTACATCAAGGCGAGTTTTTTAAATTTAGTTTTTGCGTAGGGATTTTAGGCTGAGTCGGTACAGCCTTGACTTTTTGTTTCTTTTGTGTCAAGACAAAAGAAAAAGTAAGATCAATAATTGCTCAAATGATTAAATTTTAATGCTTATTGATCCTATTATTCATGGTAAACCTTCGTTGCCCAAAATTTATCTTATTAGTTAATGAGACGCATTTCAATAACACCTTCGTTACTTTTTTTCATTGCCAAAAAAGTAATCAAAAAAGGCTAGTTCAAAAAAAGGTGATTGATGATGCACTGCTTACCGGTACTAAATAAAAAACGGTATTAAACATCGTCATTATAGACAAAATCTAATACCGCTTTTGTATAAATAACTGCGCTAAGTTACTAATCCATTCAATTAATCTTCATCATCGTCATCATCATAATCTGGCTCATCATCTGCAATCATATCCAGTTCTTCATCGTCAACAAATCCGCCATCATCTTCATCGTCTATGTCCAGATCTGCTTCATCCAGCTCTTTGATGACATCCAGCTCAGAGAAGATTTTATCTAGATCTTCGTCATCAATTCCTGCTGATTCGGCCTTCTTACCTGTTGTTTTTTTAATTACCTTAGTAATCACAACCGGCTTCTTAGGCTCTGATTTTTTTGCAGGCTTATCTTCCTCCGTACTTTCGATATCATCAAAACCCGCTGATTTATTTTTTTCAGTAGGAATCTGAACATCTTTCATTTCAGATTGCGTCTTGGCCATCACAGACTTTGTAGTGGTAGGTACTGCTTTCAACCGATTTTTGTCTATCAGTTCACCAGTCACTACACATATTCCATAAGATTTGTTGTTAATCCGTATTAGGGCATTCTCCAAGTCTTGAATGTATTTGCGCTGGTGATTAGCCATATTATTCAGCATTTCCACCTCTGTCTGAATAGAGGAAAAGTCACTGATATCTTTAGCAAAATCATTATTATTATTTTCAGTAGTGTCCTTGAGTTGTTCCTTCAGGCTCATATATTGGCTTCTGGCTTTCTCAAGTTTTTTATCAATGATATCTTTAAATTCGTTAAGATCATCATCGCTGTATCTCGTCGTTATATTAACAGGTTCTGCCATAATTATACACGATTTTTAAAAAATTGCACAATATTAGTCCTTTAATTACATTTTGCAAAAAAAAGTTTCATGATATGTTATGATTTTTTATAATTTTTAATTTTCCTCATTTCAAATGTAATTATCACATTTTATGCTAGAAGGCAAGATTGGCTAGTTTGTTAATATACTGTCTCAAAAAACCATGAAGGTTTCAAATTAAATATTTGAGTATATTTGCACCGAAATGAGGTTAAAAAGCTTACACATCAAGGGATTTAAGAGCTTCGCAAATGATACGGTGTTAAATTTTAGCGAAGATGTCATCGGAGTAGTTGGTCCTAATGGCTCCGGCAAATCCAATATTGTGGATGCAATACGCTGGGTCCTGGGCGAGCAGAAAAACAAGGAGTTGCGTCTCGAATCCATGTCTGACATTATATTTAATGGTACTAAAACCAAAAAAGAATCCAACGCTGCACTCGTTGAGCTCACCTTTGACAATAACAAAGGGTTGTTGCCTACCGAATATCAGACGGTGACGATATCCCGTACACTTTATCGCTCTGGCGAATCTGAATACAGACTCAACAACGTCGTTTGTAGGCTCAAAGACATAAATTCGCTCTTTCTTGATACTGGTATAGGCTCTAATTCCTATGCTATTATCGCACTAGGTATGGTGGACGACATTCTAGCTGATAAGGACAATTCCCGTCGCCGTATGTTTGAGCAAGCTGCCGGAGTATCTAAATACAAGGTTCGCAAAAGAGAAACCCTCAATAAGCTCAAAAGTGCCACAGATGATCTCAATAGGATTGACGACCTCATGTACGAAATCGAAGGCAATCTCAAAGCCCTTGAAAAACAAGCCAAAAAAGCCCAGAAATACCTCGACCTGAAGCAAGAATATAAGCAGTTGAGCATCACTCATGCCATCTATTCAATTCATGAGCTTAAGCAAAAATATAAAAACATCAATGAGCGACTGATGCAATTGCAGGATGAATATATTGCAACTGACACCTTACTGTTGACAAAACAGGCTGAGTTAGAAAAAGAAAAGAAAGCTAATCTCGATAAAGAACTTGTACTATCTGATCATCAAAAAAAGCTCAATAACCTAGTCTTTCAGATCAGGACAAAGGAAAATGAAAAAGGTCTATTGCAACAAAAAGCCGGATTTAATCAGCAAAACAGAGATCAGCTCACCAAAACGATTGCCCAAAATGATCAAGAATTATCTCGTGTATCAGAGGAAGCTGTCAGCTTAAGTGACCGTATTCATACAGAAACTATGACACTGGAAGAAATTCGCACTCAGGTGGAAGCATCGCGTACAGTATATGAAAATATTAAGGCAGAATACAACACTGCAAAACTCAGTTTTGATACTAGACAGAAACAAAAACAAGCGCTTGAATACAAAATATTTGAAGCCGAAAAACAATTGGCCATTTTTATTAACACTATAGAGAATAATGAGCGTGAAATATTCCGTATCCAGGAAAATATGGCCTCAAAAGGAAAAGAAGTATCTCGTCTGACAACAGACTTGGATCTTATCGCTAGTGACATACAAACGAAGACACAAGCTTTGCAGGCACTGCTAGACAGCGAAGAACAGCGAAAATTGTCCATAACTGAAACAGAAACCCGACGAGACAAATTACAAGAGGAGCTCAATAAATTAAATAGGCAAATCGATTCTAAGCAAAACGAATACGACCTTCTCAAAAGTATGATTGACAACTTTGAGGGCTTTCCGGAGTCTATCAAATTCCTTAATGAAAAGTGGAAAAAAGACCTTGTCATCTTATCAGATATCCTTGATGTTCAAGATAATTATAAAGCACCGATTGAATTATACCTTGAACAATTTCTCAACTATTTCATCGTATCAGATGCCAAAGAAGCTATTCAGGGTATTTCCATTTTAAAAAATGCTCAAAAAGGGAAAGCAAACTTCTTTTTGTTAAGTCAAATACCTTCCATTCGACGTAAGTCAACAGAAATTAAAGGTCTTGTCAAGGCGACTGATGTAGTCACATGTCCAGACAAATACCATATTCTCATCCAGAACTTACTGGCTGATGTATATATTTACAATGGCGATATTGATCAGTATCAAGGCCATCAAGAAGATATTACTGTCATCGCTGCTTCAGGTACATTTTTGAAACAAGGATATACCATCTCCGGTGGTTCCGTAGGTCTTTTTGAAGGCAAAAAAATAGGCCGAAAGCAAAATCTTGAAAAACTAGCTTCGTTTCTTGACGAAAATCACAAAATCAAAGCAGAATACACAGCTCAACTTGATGATACCCGCAAGATACTCGATAATCTCAAGACCTCAGATTATTCTGGATTGATTGACAAACATACAAAGGAAATACAGTCCATAGAGCAAAATAGAATACGACTCCAACATCAATTGACTACGCTGTCTCAATTTAAGGACGAGAGTGAGATTAAAATCAAAGCGTCTAAAGAAATCATCAAAGAACAAAAACAAAAAATAGCCACCAGTCAGGAGCAGATATCTATGCTCCGACAGACTATAGCTGACCTTGAAAAGCCTGACGAGCACGGTAATCATGATGTTGATACACTCTCTGATAAAATGTCATCAGCCTCAGAGCAATACAATAAAGATAATATTCTATTTATCAGACAGCAAAACCTCATCAGCAACTTTGTCAAGGACAAGGAATTTAAAGACTTAAAGATTTCAGAGCTCACACTGAGAATCACTAATGACAAACAAAGATTACTCTCAGAAGAAAAAGAAAAAATAGACATCGAAGATCAAGTTATAACGTTAGACAGAGAACTTAAAGACTTATATGTGGAGCGAAAAGACTTCCAGTCTAACCTCAGTGATGCTGAACAAAGCTTCCTGAAAGCTCGTAATTACATTACGGAGATTGACGATAGCATCAGAGAGTTTACAAAATTACAGACCCAAAGACAGCATACCATCCAAAATCTAAAAGATCAGTTCTCTGATCAGAAATTCCAGATCCAATCTATCGGTGAGCGCTTAAGGATTGAGTTTCAGATTGCTATTAATGACATTATCAATCAGACACCAGATCCTGATACCGATTTTGAAGAGCTCAATGAAAACCTTGACAGAGTCAAATCAAGATTACATGGTTACGGAGATGTCAATCCACTTGCCGTTGAAGCATATAACGAAATGAAGGGGCGATATGACAATATGCAGGTACAGCGACAGGACATACTGGAAGCAAAAGAGAGTCTGAACGAAACAATCAAAGAAATAGAAAAGACTGCCACACATCAATTTATGGATGCATTTGAAAATATCCGCGAAAACTTTATCGATGTATTCAGGAGCCTATTTACCGAAGACGATACTTGTGATCTGATCCTGCTTTCACCCGATAATCCTCTAGAATCAGATATAGAGATCATTGCCAAGCCTAAAGGCAAAAAGCCTAAATCACTTAGCCAGTTATCCGGTGGTGAAAAAACACTCACCGCTACAGCACTACTCTTTGCTTTGTATTTACTCAAACCGGCACCTTTCTGCATTTTTGACGAAGTAGATGCGCCGCTTGATGACGCCAACATTCAAAAGTTCAACCGAATTATCCAAAAATTTAGTAAAAAGTCACAGTTTATCATTGTGACCCATAACAAATCCACAATGGCAGAAGTAGATATACTATATGGTGTGTACATGGTTGAACCCGGTGTGTCTGCAGTAAGTGCTGTTGATTTTAGATCGCTCAAACACGATCCCATTCTAGAAAGCCTCAACTAATCCATATTGAATTATCTGGCACATATATTTTTGTCCTGCAGCAATGAAGATATCATGGCAGGTCAGTTTATGACTGACTTTATCAAACCCAAAGATGAAGACAAATTGCCTCAAAGTATTCAAAAAGGTATCGCCTTGCATCGAAAAATCGATGATTTCACGGACCATCATCCTGAGGTGCAAAAAACGAGAGTACTGCTCTACCCTACACAAGGCAAATACACACCAGTACTTTCAGATATCGTATATGATTATTATTTAATCCAAAATTGGGATTCATTCTCTGAAGAGGATATCCAAGATTTTACTAAGCATGCTTATAAGGTTTTATCCAAAATGGAGCCCTATTATCCTGCTAAACTTAGAGACCTTTTGCCGCTGATGATCGACGATGATTTTCTTCTTTCATGCAAAAATACTGAAAGGCTAAATAAAACGATGGAAAGACTCAGCAATCGTACCCGATTTCCTAATAATTTTTCAGCATTTACAAAGGATTTAAATCAATCTGGAGCGTTGATTGAAAGGCATTTTATGTCATTCTTTCCTGAGCTTATTCAAGAAGCACAATCATTTTGTGCAACGTTTAATTAAAAGCAGCAATCATGAAAAAATACGGCTTGATTGGTTACCCATTATCTCATTCATTTTCACCGGAGTACTTTACTGAAAAATTTAGAAAATTAGGTATCAATGCTGATTATCAAGCATATCCGCTCACTGATATAAAGCAATTTCCTTCTTTTATTGAAAAGCATCAATTTGCTGGTCTTAACGTCACCATTCCATATAAAGAAGTCATTCTACCTTTTCTAGACATAGTCAGTGATGAGGCTAGCGCTATTGGTGCAGTGAATACCTTGCACTTTTCACATGGATGTATCATGGGTTACAATACTGATGTCATCGGTTTCGAACAGTCACTTTTACAGTGGATTTATGATTTTTCTTTGATAACAGGAGCGCTCATTCTAGGTACTGGTGGAGCGTCAAAAGCAGTGGCATATGTTCTGAGCAAACTAAAGATACCATTTCAGTTTGTAAGTCGTACAAAATCAGCGTATTTACATTATGATACGCTCTCTACTCAAGAGTTAAAAAGACATAATCTCATCATCAATACCACACCTCTGGGAATGTCTCCGGACCTACAAAATAAGCCAAAAATACCGTACGAATGGTTGAATGAAAAATATTTCCTATATGACCTAGTATATAATCCAGAAAAAACTTTATTTTTGACCGAAGGATTAAAAAAAGGCTGCCGCATCAAAAACGGATTCGACATGCTGGTCCTGCAGGCTGAAGCAGCCTGGAATATATGGAATCAATAAAAATCAACTTAAAATGAGCGACTCCGAGCCCAACCTTAATTTAGACTTTTCCAATACGGAAATTGCATTTTCTAATAAATCAGACGCAGAACTAAAGAAAACTGCCTGGCTGTTCAGGATGATGAATAATAAAAGCCTGGTGTCCGTCGGCTCAAAACTAGCGATGTTTGCTATCAAAGCGAGAATCCCTTTTACTGAATATTTTGTAAGAAAGACTGTTTTTCCACAGTTTTGTGGCGGTGAGACCCTATTGGACTGTCAGCAGGTTATAGATAAGTTGTATGAATTCGACACCTTGACAATACTGGATTTCGGTGCTGAAGGAAAAACGGACGAGGACGAACTGGACAATGCTATGAATGAAACCATCCGAGCAATCGAAATGGCAGCTTCTAATAATTCAGTGCCAGTTGTCAGTACTAAATTTACTGGATTGATAGACAAAGCCGTCCTAGCTAAAATGCACGCTAAAGAAGAGCTAACAGAAGGTGATAAGCGCAATTATCAGCATCTGGTGGAGCGCGTAGAGGCGATACTTGAGAAAGCAGTAGAACTGGGTGTTGCTATTTTTGTTGATGCCGAAGAAAGTTGGCTACAGGATCCCATCGATGAGTTGGTTATGCAAATGATGGAAAGATACAACAAAAGCCGGGTCTATGTGTACAATACTTACCAACTTTACAATCGCTATAAGCTTGAACACCTCAAACGGGACCACAAACGATGTTTGGACGCTGGTGTAATATTCGGAGCTAAAATGGTGCGTGGAGCCTATATGGATAAAGAAAGAGCTCGAGCTCAAGAAATGGGTTATCCATCACCAATTCATGATACGAAGCAAGACACGGATAATGATTACAATACAGCAATACGTTATTGTATAGATCATTATGAGACCATCGCATCGAGTTGTGCTTCTCACAATGCAGAAAGTAATATGTTGCAGGCCCAACTCATCCACGAAAAAGGTTTACAAAAAAATCATTTACATTTGACATTCTGTCAGTTATACGGCATGAGCGACAATATTACTTTTAATCTTGCTAATGCCGGATACAACGTTGCGAAGTATGTGGTTTATGGCCCAATCAAAGATGTAATTCCATATTTGATCCGGCGCACCGAAGAAAATGCTTCCGTTACCGGCGAGATGAGCCGTGAGTTAAGCCTTGTGGAGAAGGAAATGAAGCGCAGAGGCTTGAAGTAAAATATTATAATTTGCTTAATGGGTTATCTGAAAATATCTGGGCAATACGTCCTATTGGATAATAATTATTGGTATAATAGACAAAATAGTTGGTTTTTGAGTGACGATTACTCCTAATAGACAAAATAGTTGGTGTTTATTTTTCACTTTTATTAATAGTTTCAAAATTTATTTTGATTTTTGTATCGTCCGATTAA
>WBZO01007489.1_pt1 | contig 10094 bp, 5 predicted proteins | sample 5204261 | NCBI WGS metagenome assembly WBZO01 (sample SAMN12412400, study PRJNA552823) | activated sludge metagenome | isolation source: activated sludge from anammox sidestream of wastewater treatment plant... | place: USA: North Carolina | collected 2017-09
GGCTCCGGCGGCATGGGCGTCGTCTATCTGGCCGTCCGGACGGACGGCGAATTCGAGCAGCAGGTTGCCGTGAAGATGCTCCAGCGCTCCCTGGCCACCGGCGTCGTCCTGCGCCGGTTCCAGCAGGAGCGCCGCATCCTGGCCCGCCTCGAACACCCTTCCATCGCCCGCCTCATCGACGGCGGCGAAGACGCGGCCGGCCAACCCTATCTGGTGATGGAGTACGTGGACGGCCAACCCATCGACCTGTGGTGCCAGAGCCGCTCCGCCTCCAGCGCCGAGAAGCTCCGCCTGATGCTCCAGGTCTGCGAGGCGGTCCACTACGCCCATCAGCGCCTGGTGGTCCACCGCGATCTCAAACCCGGCAACATCCTGGTCACCGCCGCGGGCGCCGTCAAGCTGCTCGACTTCGGCGTCGCCACGCTCCTCGAAGAGCCCTCCGGTCCTGTCACCGGCCTGTTCGTGACGCCCGAATACGCCAGTCCCGAACAGATCGAGGGCACGGCGGTCACCACGGCCAGCGACGTCTATTCGCTCGGGGTGGTCCTCTACCGGCTGCTGACCGGCAAACTGCCCTACAGAACCGAAACGACCAACCGGATGGAACTGGCGCGCGCGGTCTGCGAACAGTCCCCCGATCCGCCAACCGGAACCGACCTCGACGACATCGTCCTCAAAGCCCTCGAGAAGGAACCCGCCCGCCGCTACGAATCGGCCGCCGCGCTGGCCGCCGACATCGCCCGGTTCCAGGCCGGCAAGCCGGTCTCCGCGCGCCGCCCCACAATCGGCTATCGGGCGCGCAAGTTCGTCAGCCGGCACCGCTACGCCGCCGCCTTCGCCGCCGCGGCGCTACTAGCCGTCAGCGGCGCCATGATCGTCGCCGTTCAGCAGCGCGCCGCGGCCCAGGAGCTCTTCCGCAGTTCGCGGACGCTGGCCAACTCGATGATCTGGGACGTCGAGAGAACGTTGCGCGAGCGCGGGGGCACCGAGGCGCGCAAAGTCCTGCTGGAGCGCGCGACCACCTATCTCGATGCCCTGCAATCCAGCCGGTACCGCGAGGATTCACTCCTCGTGGACGCCGCCCACGGCTATCGCCGCATGGGCGAAGCCTTCGCGGCGACAGGCTCGCCTGGCGGGAATAATCCGGAACGGGCCTTGGCCAGCTACAACCAGGGCCTGCGGCTCCTGCAGGATCACCTGTCGCGCAACCCCGGCGACCTCAGGGCAAGACGCGAGCAGGCGCTGGCTGTAACCAGCCTCGGCCGCTTTCAACTTAATCGCGGAAGACGCGCCGACGCCGAGCGTACCCTTGCGGAGGCTCACAAACTGACGCTGGATCTGCGGGGCAAGCCGATCGAAGCGGAAGAACCCTGGGTGACCGAGTTCGACTACGTGGCGATTCTGGTAGCCATGGGCGACCTCGCCGCGGACAAGGGAGAATGGGAAAAACTCGAACAGATCCGACGCGAGTCCGTCACCCTCGCCGAGAAGATCAGAGCCGTCTCCGGCGCCAACCCCCAGGTGCTGCATCTGATCGGCATCGCCGAAAAGAAGCTCGGCGCCATCCTCAGTTTCCGGAACAAACCGGAAGAGGCCGCCCGGCATTACGCCGCCGCATTGGAAATCGACGAAGCGGCTTACAAGCTCCACCCGGCCGGCAGGGAGAGGATCGATCTCTCGTTCAGTCTCAGCGAAATGGGCGGGGTCCTCTGGAAGCTCAACCGTCTGGCCGAGGCCCGGCCCTACTTCGAGCGCGCCCTGAAGCTGCGGTATGAGGCGGTAAACAGCGATCCCGCCGACAGTTGGGCGAAGTGGTCGCTGGGCAGCCTGCTGCTGCGATTGAGCAGCTTCGAAGGCGCGCAGATGAACTTCCAACGTTCCGGCGAATTGCTCGATGAAGCGGAGCGCCTCGGGGGAGAGCCCGTATTCTCCGCCAGAGTCCACGCCCAGAAAGCATTCCTCGCCGAACGACTGGGGCCGCCGGCCAAGGCGCTCGAGCAGGCACACCAGGCGCTGAAGGCCTTCGACATGGAGGCCGCCCGGCGGGCACTCCCCGCGACCGACGTAGCTACCCGCCGCCTGCTCCAAGCGCTGGTCGCCAATGGTGGCGTGTTACCCGCCGGGTCGCGCCGCTGAGGGCTCTTAGCCCCCGATCCAGAACATCGCGGAGACCGCTATCCGGCCCTCGAAGGGCTGCGGTCCCGGCTTGTCGACCAGCAGGAGCGTGTCGAGCTGGAACGGCCCCCTCGGCTGCCCGTCGGCGGCGCCGCCCCACGACGCCAGCCGCGCTTCGTCGCCCCGGATCGGGATCTCCACCCAACGCCAGCCGCGCCAGACGACAGCCATTCCCGCCGGCTGGAACGCCTGGCCGTCCGCGCCCAGGAATCGCAGCCGCAGGATCATTCCGCTCCCGTCGCCATGAATCCAGGCCCCGAGCGCCCCGGCGCCCTCCGGAATTGCGGGATTGCCCGCCGGCGGAACAAACCGGATGAATCGCGCGCCGGATCCGAGCTGGATCTCCACCGAGGCGCAATCGGCGTCGCCGAGCCCCTCCGGGCAGCCCGGCGTGACGATGCTCGCTGCCGCCACCGCCGGATCGCCGTCGGAGACGGGCCGCGCGCCTTCGAGCGAACCTGCCGCGAAGAACCGCCTCCGCGGCGCAGCTGCCAGCACCCTGCCCATCTCCTCCCGCAGTTCAACCGCCCCTTCCGGCAGGCTGTAACTCCTGACAGCTTCACCTTCCGGCAGTTGAACCGCGGTCTGGACTTCTCCGGCCTGAAGTTCACCGTTCAACGCTCCGCCGAACGGCTTGGCCACCTGCGTCAGTTGCGGCGTAACAGTCAGGCTGAGCGGATTGGCCACCTCGAGCCAGACGGCCTGCCGCCAGACCCTGCCCGCGGCCAAGGGAAGCTCCAGGGTGACCTCGCATCCGCCCTCGTTGCGGAGCACTTGCAGGCCGCGCGAAGCCAGGTTGGTGGAGAGTTCCACTTCGGCCGGCGCCTCGACTCGCAGCGTGTGCGGCAAGGCCTGCCACTCTCCGGCGAGCCCCAGATTCGGATTCGCTCCCAACGGCTCGAGAAGCACCGGCTCCTGCGTCAACTCCAATTCCAGCCCTGCTTCGCCGGCGGCGATCGCGGGCAGTTCGGTTCCCAGCCAGTCAACCGCGCGGAACGCGCCCGGCGACACCGGCAGACCGATCCGTCTTGGCCGCGGCGAAGTCGTCCAGGCCGCCAGCTTGACCCCAGCGGCGGATTTGAACAGGAGCACGTACTCGTCCGCGCGGCCGGTCTCCAGCCGTAGATGATAGTCGTAGCCGCCCAGTTCATTCGCCAAAGCCGCCGCCGCCTGGAAGGCGGGCTTGGGCCTGCCGTCCAGCCCCAGCAGACCGAAATTGTGCTCGGGGTCGGAGGCGTCCGGTCCATCGTTCCGCCAGTCGTACCAGATGGTCAGCGGGATGCGCGCAGCGGCGTTTGTCAACGCCATCCGCGCCAGCATGAGAGCCTGCTTGCGGCTGTCATAGCCGGCCCAGGCGGCCGAGTAGCCCCATTCGCCGCAGAGTACAGAAAGTTCTTTGCCTGCAGGGGCATAGCGAGCGATCAGGGCACGCAGCCGGCGGTAATCTCCGGCCGCGCTTTCCGGCTCGTGATGCCGGTAGGGGTGGACCGTCACGGCGTCGACATGACGCAACAGGCCGAGCCGGAAGCACTCCTCGAGGAAGGCCAGGTCGATGCCCGACGAGGCGGGACCGATGATCGTCTCCCCGGGGGCGACGGCGCGGATCGCCGCGGCAGTGGCCTCCACCAGGGCCACATAGGCCTCCGCATCCGGCTCCGGCCGCCAGAAGTGAGCCAGGTTCGGCTCGTTGTAGATCTCCCAGAGAACTCCGCGGCCGCTGTAACGGGCGGCTGCCGCGGCCGCCCACCGCGCGAACGCCTGGCGGGCGGCGGGCGAAGCGGGCGCGTGGCCGGCGTCGTAGCCCGGGTGGCCGTAATTCAGGATCAGCAGCGGGCGGATCCGCTCGGCTTCCAACGCCGTCATCAACCGGTCGTAAGGCGCGAAATCATAGACGCCCGGAGCGGTTTCAGTGTCATGCCAGTGCAGGTCCATCCGCACCGTGCCGAATCCGGCCGAGCGCATCAGCGCGGCCTCGCCCGGGGCCGGGGCGGTTGTGTGGATGTTCACGCCAAGCCCGGGCATGCACAGGGCGGGCGCGGCGAGCAGGAACAGCAGGGCGGCGTTGGAGGATGTTGGAACCAGCTGCATTTCCGGGGATCTCACCCGGAGTTTTGCAGGATTCCTTTGACATTTCCTCCCTGAATGTCATGGTACGGCGGTACCGCGCGGGTCTACCAGCCGACGGGCTTGCCTTCGTTCTGCTTCTTCAACCACTCCTCGAGCGGAGCGAAGTAAGAGCGAATGGCCGAGCCGTCCATCCGGCGGACCCCGGCGAGTTTTTCGAGCGCGTCGGGCCAGGGGCTGGACAATCCCATTTCGAGCGCCGCCTGCAGGCGGCTTCCGGCCGCCTGGTTGCCGTAGATCGAGCAGCGGTGCAGGGGATCCTTGCAGCCGGCGGTTTCGCTCAAGGCCTTGTGAAACTGGAACTGCAGGATGTGCGCGAGGAAGTACCGGGTGTAGGGCACGTTGGCGGGCACATGGTACTTGGCGCCGGGGTCGAACGCCGAACCGGGACGCGCCGAGGGCGGCGCCATGCCCTGATACTTCAGGCGCAGATCCCACCACGCCTGGTTGTACCGCTCCGGTGTGATCTCGCCCCGGAAGACCTTCCAGCGCCACTGGTCGATAAGCAGTCCGAAGGGCAGGAATGCGACCTTGTCGAGAGCGCGGCGAAGCAACAGACCGATATCCTTGGCCGGGTCCGGGGCCTTCCCGAGCATCCCGAGTTTCACTAGATATCCGGGTGTGATCGACAGCGCCACGGTGTCGCCAATCGCTTCGTGGAATCCGTCATTGGCCGAATCCCGGAACAGGAAAGGCTGCCGGTTGTACGCACGCTGATAGAAATTGTGGCCCAGTTCGTGATGGATTGTCGAGAAATCTTCGTCGTTGATCTCGATGCACATCTTGATGCGGAGATCGTCCACGTTGTCGACGTCCCAGGCGGAGGCGTGGCAGACAACCTCGCGGTCGCGCGGACGGGTCAACAGCGACCGCTCCCAGAAGGTCTTCGGCAACGGCTGGAAACCGAGGCTTGTGAAGAATCCTTCACCATAGCGGACCATCGCCACGGCGTCGGTTTTCCGGGCTTTGAGGATGGCTGTCAGGTCGTAACCCGGATCGGCATCCTTCGGAGCGAGAATCGGGTAGAGGTTGTCCCACTGCTGCGCCCAGATGTTGCCGAAGAGGTGGGCGGGGACGGGGCCATTCTCCGCAACCACCTCAGGGCCATACATTTCGCGCAATTTCCAACGGGCGTAGGCGTGCAGTTGCAGGTAGAGCGGGCGGACCTGTTCCCAGAGGCGATCGACCTCCGCGGCAAAGTCATCCGGCGGCATATCATACTTCGATCGCCAGAGCGCGCCAGTGTCGGGGAAGGCGAGTTCGCGGGCGCCTTCGTTGGAGAGTTCGATGAGTTTTTTGTAATCATCCTTCATCGCCGGTCCAATGGCGTGCCAACCTTCCCAGACCTCCAAGAGCTTCTTCGGATCGCGGCTGGTCGCCATGATGCGTGTTATCTCGTCGATATTCAAACACTTGGAAGGGTCAGCTCCGGGGCAGTACTTGCCTTTGCCGTAGGCGGCTTCAAGCGCGGCGGCGAGACGGGCGACCTCGGCGCTCTTGGCCGGATCGGCCGGCGCGGGCAGCGTCAGCGCGATCTTAAGGAGTTTTAATTTGCGGGCCACGCTTTCGGGCACATTTACACCGTCAAAACGGGCTGCCTCCTTGGCATACTTCACCCCCGCCTGAATGAACTTCTCATTCGCCCGGGCGGCGATCGCTTCCGTGTCGCCGGTGATGAAGTTGGACTGGACCCACTGGGCCTGGCTGGCCTCGTTGGCGAGTTTGAGCAAGGCGGCTTCGGCCGATTCGACAAACGACCTGGCCTCCTCCGGGGAGGGCCTGCCGGAGCATCCGGCGAGCAGGAGGGAGACGATCACGGGAGCTGCGAGGGGTTTCATGCTCCCTATGGTATGAGTTTCGGGTCAGAGGTTGAGGGTGTCGATGTTGCGGCGGAGGCGCATTAGGGCGTCGACGTACATGCGGGGGATAACGCCGCTGCGGTCCGGGGGCACGTCGAGCAGCAGATTGGCGTTGCGGCTGCGCGAGATGAGGTACATGCCGAGGAGTTCGGCGTCGGAGCGGGGCTTGTCGCCATCGACGTAGAACCACTCCTTGCCGATGGGGTCGCAGACCTCGCCCGGGATGTAGTAGCGTTTGCCTTCGATGACGCGCCACTGGGAGTGGCCGGTCCGCGAGTTCGGCAGGAAGCGTTCGATGGCGAGGATGTCGGTGGGCCAGGCTTTGGCGGTGTTGAGTTCGGAGCCGTCGCCGATGCCGTGGTTCATCATGATGACGGTCTCCGGTTGCCACCGGGCGATCTGGGCGTAGAGCCGGTTGCGGTAGTCGCGGGAGAGGATGGAGGGGATGTCGATCCAGACTTCGCCGATCTTACCGTAGCCGGTGAGGAGTTCGCGGAGCTGCGCGAGCTGGAACTCCTCGTACTCGCGAGTGACGAAGGCGGAGGGGATGGTGGCGCCGCCGGGCTGGCCGGCGCGGGCGAGGTCGCGGACATGGGTGGGCGTGAGGGAGCCGAAGAGGTTGTGGTTGTCCCAAGAGCAGTAGTAGAAGCCGGGCATGACGCCGCGTTGCTGGCAGGCGGTGACGAAGGCGGCGACGACGTCGGTCGGGTTGGAGCTGGAGCCGACGTGATAGTCGTTGAGGCGGGTGGGCCAGAGGCAGTGTCCGGCGACGTGCTTGGTGGTGAGCACGGCGTACTTCATGCCGGCGTCGCGGGCGACGGAGATCCACTGGGCGACGTCGAGTTTGGCGGGGTTGTAGAGTGCGGAAGGCTTATCGCCGCGGGAGAGCTCGTCGCCGTCGTAGGTGCTCATGCCGAAGTGGATGAACATGCCATAGCCGAGGGCTTCCCAGGCGCGGAGAGCCTGGAGGGAAAGGCGTTGGGCGCCGTTTTCCTGCGCCCCGGCGGCTCCGGCCGCAGCGGCGGCGGCGGCGAGGTTGGATTGAAGGAACTGCCTGCGGTTCATAGTCCAGCGCGGAAGGCCGCGATGGCCTCCGAGGTTCTCAGATAGCGATCATACACCCGGAGCGAGCGCACCGAGGAAGGAGCGATGCGCAGGTCGGGCGAGCCCGTGACGGAGCGCAGGTTCGGGCTGAAACGGCCCCAGCCGAACTGGCGCGCATCGCCGCCGTCGTTGAGGATGCCGTCGACGATGAAGGTGATGATTTTGGGTCCGCCGTCCACGACGACGACGAGGTGCTGGAGCCGGCCGGGGTGGATGGTCTCCGGGTCCGAGGTCCAGGTGTTTGCGGTCCGGCCGTCGTTGATGCTGAGCTCGACGGCGTTGCCGGGGACGGTGACGAGGGCGAAGCCTTTGCCGTCGGGGGTGCGGTTGTCGAGCAGGGTCTGGCCGGGAGCGGCGGATTGGAGCTGAATCCAGAGGTCGAGGGAGAAGGAGGCACGCAGGTCCTGGCTGCCGTGGTCGGCGCGTTTGGAGCGCTGATAGAAAAGCGGGAACCGGGGCGCCTGGACGGAAGCCGGGATTGCACCCTTGAGCTCAAGGACGAGGCCATTGCGCGAGACGGCTTTGGCGTCGAACTGATTCCAGAGGCCCTCAAGCAGGGTGGGATCGAGTTTGTGGACGCGGGCGACGTCCTTCTGGGTTTCGGTGAGGTAGTAGTTGCCGCCGTCCTCGACCAGGTCGGGGTAGGACATTCGGATGATGGGGTCGTCGTCGTAGAGGGCGATCTCGGGCTGGGACCAGCGGATGACCTTTCCCTTTGGCGAACTGGCTTCGAGGCCGCCGATGAGCCAGACGGGATTGCGGTCTTCGTAAGCGATGGTGCGGCGCTGCGGGTGTTCGCGGATGAAGCGGCCGCCGTGGTTGTGGAACCAGTAGAGGAATTTGCCGTTCTCACAGCGCCAGGCGAAGGTAGCGGCGCGCGGGTGTTTCATGAGGCGTCCGCCGGCGAAGCGCATGTATTGGGAGGGGTCCCAGGAGCGGCCGCCGTCGCGGCTGTAGGTGTAGGCGGGGTGCCCGTCGATGGTGCGAAAGACGCAGAAGATGGAGCCGTCGCTCAGGATGGAGAAGGACTGCTCCTCGGCGATGGGTCCGCCGCCGGCAGGCGCACGGATGCCGACATCGCCATCGGGGAGCGTTTCCCATTGAATCCTGGCGGGGTCGCGTTCGGTGAGGATATTGGAGCTGCGGAGGAGGACGCCCTCGCTGGATGTGAAGAAGCCCTCGCCGAAGCCGCCGACCTTGTGGAGCGGGACGTAGCCGGCGCCCTTGAAGGTGAAGGCCTTGCCGACATTCCAGAAGAACTTCAGCTTGCCCTGGTAGGGGTTTTTGCGGTCGATTTCGAAATCGCGCTGGGGGATGTCATAGCGTTGAGCAGACCAGGAGCGGCCGTGGTCGTCGGAGAACTTGAAGACGAAGTGGCCGAGGCTGTCGACGCGGCGATTGAAGCCGTCCCGGTAGGCGGGTTTGTCGGCGATGACCTCGCGCACGTTATCGGTGTTGTGGTTGTAAAAGACGTAGATGCGGCCGGAGGGGACTTTGAGCAGGACGGCATAGGAGGCTGCCGGGCCGTTGGACGGCTCGACGTCGACGGGCTTGTCCCAGGTCAGGCCACGGTCCGCGCTCCGCAGGCTGATGACGTGCTGGCCGCCGGCGCCTTCGGCGCCGGGACCGGTGGTGATGACACACAGCCAGGCGCCGTCATCGGTTTTGACGACATAAGGCTGGTCGGCATAGGACTCGTCAGGGATGACGGGGGCGTTGACGATGTGGCGCGGATCGCTCTGCGCGGCGGCGGCAGCGGCGAACAGCAGGGTGAGGAGGAAGGCTGGCATGGGCGGGATCGCTCGTCAAAAGATCAGCTTAAGAGAAAACTGGACCTGGCGTTCGCCGATGGCGGAGTTGATGACGCCGAAGGTGGGCGAGCCGAGCCCTTCGCCGGGCGTGATGAAGTACGGGGTGTTGCAGAGGTTGAAGGCCTCGGCGCGGAACAGGAGGGAGACGGGTTCGCGGACAAGGAAGCTCTTTTGCACGGCGAGGTCGTAATTGACCCGGCTGGGCCCGCGGACGTCGGGAAGGGTGCGGGACACGTTGCCGTAAGTGAACGCCGCGGGAACCGTGAACTGGGCGGTGTCGAAGTAGCGGTTGAGGCGGCTTTGCGGGGAACCGGAGAGTTCGGCGGAGGCGCCGGTGCTGTTGGGGCGGAGCACGCCGCCGCCGACGCCGCTGTTTCCGGTGGAGGTAAGGGCGAGGGGGAAGCCGGTGTTCCAGCTAAAGGCGCCGGTGGCCGACCAGCCGCCGACAATCATGTCGAGGGCGGGGGGCGCGGCGTTCTCGGGCATCGGCGCGGCTCGGGGGGCGATGCGGCCAGTCTAGCCTCAATCGAGGCGGAAGGTGTAGAGCCTTCTGTTATGTTATCACCAAACAATATAAAAATGGCTGCCATCTCAGGACTCGAACCTGAAACCGTCCGGGTAACAACCGGATGCTCTACCATTGAGCTAGATGGCAATACGATCTAACGACGAAACTGAATCTCAAGAAATTAGCCGTCTCCCAAATCTAAGAAAAATATGGCTACTCTTTGCTCTTATCATCGCCATCTCGGTTATATTATCTAAGTTTCTATCGTTCCGAAGGTGTTGTCCAATCATCGTGTAATTGTTATATTAAAAGCTTCCTTGCGCCATGTGCGGAGCTAACACACCATCGGCTATAATGGTGGGTATGCGTCATTGGGTCTGTTAGCCGAATACGGATTCCAGGATTCGCGCCCTGGACGCGGGGAGGCCTTCATTTTCTCGTTAGCTTCTCAGCCGTGTTGTAAGTAATGGGCCAAGCTGCCCGTCGCGGCGAGCGCCCGACGTAGCAATATTG
>WBZO01007490.1_pt1 | contig 10094 bp, 9 predicted proteins | sample 5204261 | NCBI WGS metagenome assembly WBZO01 (sample SAMN12412400, study PRJNA552823) | activated sludge metagenome | isolation source: activated sludge from anammox sidestream of wastewater treatment plant... | place: USA: North Carolina | collected 2017-09
GCATGACCTCCAGCCCCTCGAGCACCCGGAGAACTTCTCGTTCGTCAAGCGGCACTTCCTCGCTCGGGCGATCCCCCGGTCGATGCGGCGGGCGCGCATCGTGCTCACCCCGAGCGAGCACGTGCGCCGTCGCGTGCTCGTGCACTTCTCCCTCGACCCGGCCCGGGTCCGGGCCTGCCCCGCGCCGCTGCTACCGCTCGACCAGCACACGGTCGACCAGAACACGGTCGACCGCGGCGGGTTCACGTCCGAGCTGGCCGAGGTGCTCGACGGGACGCGTCCCTTCGTCCTCTACCCGGCGATCACCTACGCGCACAAGAACCACACCGTGTTGCTCGAGGCGTTCGCCGAGGTCCGCCGTGCGGTGCCCGAGGCGCGGCTGGTGCTGAGCGGTGGTGCAGGCGACGCCGAGGATCGGGTCACTCGACGCCGCGAGGCTCCCGACCTCGCGGGCGCGGTGCTTCGCCCCGGTCGGGTGCCCCTCGCCATGTACCGGGCGCTCGTCGCCCGCTGTGCCGTGCTCGCGTTCCCGTCGCGCTTCGAGGGATTCGGCCTGCCGGTGGTCGAGGCGCTCGCCGCCGGTGCACCGGTCGTCGCGGCCGACATCGACGCGCTCGACGAGGTACTCGCGGGCGACGGCGTGCTCGTCGATCCCGACGACGTCGGGGGCTGGGCCCGCGCGCTCGTCGCCGGGTTGCGCGCCCCGCGCGACGAACCGGCGCGCACCGCGCGTGCCGCCCGTGCCGCCGAGCGCTATTCACCGGCGCGCACGGTGGACGTGCTCCTCGCTGCGTACCGCGACGCGGCGGGTTGGTGAGCCGCGTGCGCGTCGGTGTAGAACGCCCGTCTCGCCGGGCCCGGCCCGTGGGTCGGCCCGGCTCCGCGGTGCGGGGCGCGCGAGGTGGTCCGGTGCTACGAGCGGAACAGGAGGTGCGGTCGTGAGGATCCTCGTCCTCTGCCCGCATTACGCACCTGACGTCGCGCCGACCGGAACGGTGATGACCGCGATCGCCGAGCAACTCGTCGAGCTCGGCCACGAGTTGCACATCGTCACGTCGCTGCCCTGGTATCGCATGCACGACGTCGAACCCGAGTGGCGGGGCAAGCCGTGGCGCACCGAACGCCACCGCTGGGGGCGCATCACCCGCGTCCACCCGTTCCCGACCGACAAGCGCAACATCCGCGCCCGCGCGCTCGGCTTCGGTGGGTTCATCGGGCTGGCGTCGGTCGTCGCGGCGTTCAGCCGGCGCCGGCCCGACGTGGTGTTCGCCATGTCCCCGCCCTTGCCGATCGGCCTGGCGGGCCTTGCCGTGGCTCGTCTGCGACGCGCCCCGTTCGTGTTCAACATCCAAGACGTCTTCCCCGACGTCGCGGTCGAGCTGGGCCTGCTCACCGACCGGCGGGTCATCAAGGCCGCGGCGGCCACCGAGCGTTTCGCGTACCGTCACGCCGACGCGGTGACCGTGCTCTCCGACGACCTGCGTACGAACGTCGAGGGCAAGATCGGCCCCCAGCGCCGGCGTCCGACGCGCGTCGAGGTGATCCCGAACTTCGTCGACGCGGTGCGGATCGCCCCGCGGCCGAAGGAGAACGCGTACCGCCGCGAGCACGGGCTCACCGGCAAGACCGTCGTGATGTACGCGGGCAACGTCGGCCTGTCACAGTCGCTCGAGCTGTTGCTCCACGCGGCACGAGCGCTGCGCGACCGAACCGACGTCGTATTCGTGATCAACGGCGGGGGCGCGGCGCGGCCCGGGCTCGAGGAGGCGGCCGCCGGTCTGGCGAACGTCCGCTTCGTGGACTACCAACCGGCCGAGCGATTGCCCGAGGTGCTCGCCGCGGCCGACATCCACACCGTCCCGTTGAAGACCGGTCTCGCGAAGGCCAGCGTTCCGTCGAAGCTCTACTCGATCCTCGCCTCGGGCCGCCCGGTCCTCGCGAGCGTCGACCCCGGAACCGAGGTAGACCGCACGCTCGGGCACGCCGGAGCAGGGCTGTCGGTCCCCCCGGACGACCCCGACGCGTTCCTCGCCGCGCTCGAGCGTCTCCTCGGCGACCCGGTCGGCGCGGCCGAGATGGGGGCCGCGGGCCGGCGATTCGTCGAGACCTGGGCCTCGCCCGGCGCGGTCGCGGCCCGCTACGGCGAGCTGTTCGCGTCACTGGCCCGCCGGCGGCGGCCCTCGACGTAGCTGGTCGGCCGGGGCGTGATGGCATCAACTTGCGCGCGGCGGCCGATACGGTATCGCCCCTATGGGTAAGGCATCGTCGTCGAAGAAGGTCGCGCGAGCGGCGCGGGCGGGCAGCGTCTCCAAAGGGCCCGAGCGCAAGGAGCTGGGCTTTCCGCTGGCGGTCGCCTTCACCATCCTCATCGGGAGCGGCCTCGTGCTCTACGCCCGCTCCGACGACGCGACCGTGGTCGAGCCGCGCGTCGGCACCTCGTGGTTCGCGGCCTACGGCGTCTACAACTGCGACAAGTGGGAGCCGCCCCTCGCCCCGGCCGCGGCCGACACCACGGGCATCACGGTCCTGCCCGACTTCAACTCGTCGACCGGTGGCGTGATCCGCATCAGCCCGTTGTCTGACAGTGCCGCGGGAACTCGGGCCACGATGGGTGTTTTCCTCGACACGCTGGGCGCCACTTTCGGCAACAAGAAGATCGAGTTCCCCGCCGGTCCGGTGCTCGACTCGGGGGAGAAGTGCGGCGATCAGGACGCCGAGCTCAGGATCGTTCGTTTCGACATCGCGGAGTCGACCGCCGCCCCTCAGACGATCACGAAGGACTTCGGGCGCATCCGCTTCCGCAAGGACCGTGAGGCGTTCGTTTTCGCCCGCGTGCCCAAGGGTGTCGAGGTTCCCCGGCCCGACGCCGAGACCCTCGCCCAGCTCGATGCCGCGGTCACGAGCGGAGGCCTCACGTCGAGCGCCGGTGCCTCGGGTGCGACCGGGGCTTCGGGTGCGACCGGGGCTTCGGGTGCGACCGGTGCTTCGGGTGCCTCGGGCGCATCGGGTGACTCGGGCGCGTCGAGCCCCACCACGACGGGATCCTGATGCGAGCCATCGTCCTCGTCGGCGGGTTCGGTACCCGCCTCCGCCCGCTCACGACGAGCGTGCCGAAGCAGATGCTGCCCGTCGTGCACGTGACGATGCTCGAGCGGGTCGTCGCGGGCCTGGCCCGCTATGGGGTGGACGAGGCGGTGCTCTCGCTCGGGTTCCGCCCGGATGCGTTCACCGGCGCCTACCCCGACGGCACCTGCGCCGGGGTCGCCTTGCGCTACGCGGTCGAGCCCGAGCCGCTCGACACCGCGGGCGCGATCCGCTTCGCGGCCGAGACCGCGGGTGTGGACCGCACCTTCGTCGTCGTCAACGGTGACGTGGTCAACGACTTCGACCTGCGCTCGCTCGTCGAGTTGCACCACGCGCGGGGCGCGGAGGGAACGATCCACCTCACCCCGGTCGACGATCCGTCGCGCTTCGGCGTCGTCCCCACCGACCAGGACGGCCGGGTGCTCGGCTTTATCGAGAAGCCCCCGCGCGACGAGGCGCCGACGAACTGGATCAACGCCGGTACCTACGTCCTCGAACCGTCGGTCCTCGACCGCATCCCCACCGGGCGCAAGGTGTCCATCGAGCGTGAGACCTTCCCTGCGATGGTCGCCGACGGCACCCTGTACGCGTTGCAGGATGCGTGCTACTGGATCGATGCCGGCACGCCCGCGTCGTACCTCGACGTTCAGCTCGACCTCCTCGCCGGCCGCCGCGGCAGGGCCGAGGTCGGTGTGCATCCCACGGCGACGATCGCGCCCGACGCGACGGTCGAGGCATCGGTGGTCGGGGCCGGAGCGCGCGTCGACGCGGGCGCGGTGGTGCGCTCGTCGGTGGTGCTCGCCGGAGCGCAGGTGGGCGCCGGCGCCGAGATCGATCACTCCATCGTCGGCGAGGGCGCGGTCATCGGCGCTCGCAGCGTGCTGCGTGACCTCTGCGTCATCGGTCATGGCGAGCAGGTCGCGCCGAGCACGACGTTGCACAACACCAAGGTCCCGGAGGTTTCGTGATGCGTGCGGTGGTCACCGGCGGTGCCGGATTCATCGGGTCGACGCTGGTCGATCGGCTCGTCGCCGCAGGGCACACCGTCCACGTCGTCGACAACTTCTCGTCGGGTTCGCACGCCAACCTCGCCGCGGCCAGGGCCGAGGCCGGTGACCGGCTCGTGGTGCACGAGCTCGACATCCGCGACCCCTCGTGCAGCGACGTCGTCGCCGAGATCGCACCCGAGGTCGTGTTCCACCTCGCCGCCCAGATCGACGTGCGCGTGTCGGTGCTCGATCCGGTGCTCGACGCCGAGATCAACGTGATCGGCTCGCTGCGGGTCATCGAGGGCGCCCGTCGAGGCGGGGCCCGCAAGATCGTCTTCGCGTCGAGCGGGGGAACGATCTACGGCGAGCCGGACGCCTCGATGCTGCCGGTCGACGAGCTGCACCCGCAGCAGCCCGTGTCGCCCTACGGCGTGGCCAAGAAGGTCGTCACCGACTACCTCCATGCCTACCGCACCCTGTACGGGCTCGAGTACACGTCGCTCGCGCTGGCCAACGTCTACGGGCCTCGCCAGGACCCCCACGGTGAGGCGGGCGTCGTCGCCATCTTCTGCGGGCGTCTCCTCGACCGTCACGAGTGCACCATCTTCGGCGACGGGGAGCAGACTCGGGACTTCGTCTACGTCGGTGACGTCGCCGACGCGTTCGTGCGCGCCGCGGCGCCTGGTGCGGCCGACGGTTTCGTGGTGAACATCGGGACCGGTGTCGAGACGTCGGTGAACGAGCTCTACAACGCCATCGCCGAGGCCGCCGGTATCGACGCGCCGCCCACCTACGGGGAGGCGCGCGCCGGTGAGCTCCAGCGGTCCGCGCTCTCGGCCGCCCGCGCCGGCGAGTTGCTCGCCTGGAACCCGGTCACCGACCTGTTGACCGGCGCGTCCGCCACGCTCGACTGGTTCCGGACCCGGCGCGGCTGACCCTGCGCCCGGCCCTCCCGCTTTTGGGTCGGTTCTCGGCGCGCCCGCCGCGCGTTTCCCGACCCAGAACGGGGGAGTGGGGCGGGCGTCAGCGAAACAGGTCTTCGTGGGGGGCGCGGACGATCTCGTCTCGGACGCTGCCTCGGCGGAGCCAGCTCGGATCGATCCCGCGGACCACGGCGGCGCACACCCCGGTGGCCTTGCCCATCACCAACTCGGCCGCGCCCGCGATCTCGTCGACCACGGCGACGACGGTGACCTGCAGCTCGTGGCCGTAGGTGTCGGTGCTGCCGCGGAGGTCGAGCACGGCGCCGATGCCCGCGCACCCGAGCGCCACGTCGGTGAGCCCCCGGCGCCACGTCCGGCCGAAGGTGTCCGAGACGATCACCGCGACGTCGACCGCGGCGCGGGCGCGAATGCCGTCGCGCAGCCGCCGTGCCGAGCGGTCCGGATCGTCGGGGAGCAGCACCACCGTGCCGTCCTCGACGTTCGAACGGTCGATGCCGGAGTTCGCGCAGACGAACCCGTGTTTGGTCTCGGTGATCTGGAGGTCGCCGCGGCGGCGCAGTACCCGCACGGCCTCGCGTTCGACGAGGGGTTTGTGCGACAACGGGTCGCCCGGGTCGACCTGCTCGATCTTCCCCTCCGCCTTGGCGACCACCTTCGACGCGACGACGACCACGTCACCGTCACGCAACTCCGGACACGCGGCGGCGATCATGCCCGCCAGGTCGTCGCCCGGGCGCACGATCGGGATCCCTTCGATCCCGAACAGCTCCAACCGGCTCATGCTGCGCCTCCGGTCTGCCGTGTGGCTCTCGCGTCCGGCGGCGTCACGGCGTGCGTACCGAGGCGACGGTCGTCGCGGCGAGGGCCTGGGCGATCTCGGGGGTGCGCATCATCGTCTCGGTGACGGTGCAGCGCATGCCGGTCGCCTCCACGGCCGGGGCCAGCGCCCGGTCGGCCTCGTCGACGACGAGCACCGCGGCGAGCTCGCGATAGAGCCGCGCCACCCCCACCACGCTCGATTCGTGCCCCAACTCGACCAGCATGCGATCGGCCGGGCCCTTCACGGCCGCGCCGCCGATGATCGGCGACACCGCGACGCAGCGGTCGCGTCGGGCGACCAAGGCCTCACGCACACCGGGAACGGCGAGCACCGGCCCGATCGACACGAGCGGGTTGGACGGTGCGATGACCACGACGTCCGCGGCCGCGATGGCGTCGAGCACCCCGGGCGCGGGGGTCGCGGCGTCGGCCCCGACGAAGCGAACGGCCGAGACCGCCACGTCGTGGCGCCGCTTGACGAAGTACTCCTGGAAGTTGACCTCGGTACCGGCGGACACCTCGTCGTCACCGTCGCGCAGCGTCACCCGCGTCTCGACCCGGTCGTCGCTCACCGGCAACACCCGCAGCGCGAGACCCCAGGCCGCCGCGATCTCGGCGGTGACCGTCGACAGCGGCGCCCCGTCACGCAGGCGTTGCGTGCGGAACAGGTGCGTGCCGAGGTCACGGTCCCCGAGGTTGAACCAGTCGATCCCGCCGTAGCGGCGCACGGTTTGCATCGCCTGCCAGGTCTCGCCCCGGAGGCCCCAGCCCCGTTCGGGGTCGATCTCGCCGGCGAGCGTGTAGACGACGGTGTCGAGGTCGGGACTGATGGCAAGTCCGTGGAGCACGACGTCGTCGGCGACGTTGACGATCGCGGTGCACCGTGACGGGGGCACGGCCTGGACGAGGCCGCGCAGGAACCGAGCGGCGCCGACCCCGCCCGCGATGGTGACGACCGTCGGCGCGGCCGGTCGGTCGGTCACGACAGGGCGCGCAGGCGGCCCTCGAGCAGCGCGAGGTCACCGTCCACCATGAGCCGCACGAGCTCGGGGAACGAGGTGCGGGGCTTCCAGCCCAGGGCGGCCTCGGCCTTCTTGGCGTCCCCGACGAGCAGGTCGACCTCGGCGGGGCGCATGAACTTCTCGTCGATCACGACGTAGTCCTCGTAGTGCAGGCCCACGTGGCCGAAGGCGAGCTCGCAGAACTCGCGGACCGAGTGCGTCTCGCCGGTGCAGACGACGTAGTCGTCCGGAGTGTCCTGCTGGAGCATGAGCCACATGGCCTCGACGTAGTCGCGGGCGTAGCCCCAGTCGCGTTGCGCGTCGAGGTTGCCCAGGCGCAGCTCGTCGGCCAGGCCGAGCTTGATCTTCGCCACCGCGTTCGAGATCTTGCGGGTGACGAACTCGAGCCCACGACGCGGGCTCTCGTGGTTGAACAAGATGCCCGACGACGCGTGCAGGTCGTAGCTCTCGCGGTAGTTGATGGTGATCCAGTGGCCGTACACCTTGGCCACGCCGTAGGGGCTGCGCGGGTAGAGCGGCGTGCGTTCGGTCTGGGGGACCTCCTGCACCTTGCCGAACATCTCGCTCGACGACGCCTGGTAGAAGCGGATCGATGGATCGACCATGCGGATCGCGTCGAGCATGCGGGTGACGCCGAGGGCCGTGGTCTCACCGGTGAGCACCGGCTGGCCGAACGAGGTCTGCACGAACGACTGCGCCGCCAGGTTGTAGACCTCCTCGGGGCGATGCATGCGCAGCGCCTCGATGAGGGAGATCTCGTCGAGCAGGTCGGCCGGGACGAACTGGATGTCGTCTTGGATGTGGGCGATCCGCTCGAAGTTCACGGTGCTCGAGCGGCGGACCATGCCCACCACCTCGTAGCCCTTCGACAGCAGCAGTTCGGCGAGGTACGAACCGTCCTGGCCGGTGACCCCGGTGATCAACGCACGTGGCATCCGCTCTTTGTACCACCGGCTGCGGGGCGAACCTCACCAAGGGTTCCGCGACTCGACGTCAGAGCTCGCGGATGCGGCGGCGCCAGTCGTCGAGCAGATCGGCGAGCGTCGCCTCGAGATCGATGATGGGCGCCCAACCGGTGAGGTCCCGCAGGCGCGAGGCGTCGCCGCGCAGTACCGGGACGTCGGCCGGGCGGGACAGCGCCGGATCGGCCTCGAGGCGAATCGGCCGGGTGGCCAGCGACACGAGGGTGTCGGCGAGGTGCTGGACCGTCACGTCGACGCCCGAGCAGATGTTGTAGGCCTCACCCGCCTCGCCGTGCCGGGCGAGCAGGCGGTAGGCGCGCACGACGTCGCGCACGTCGGTGAAGTCACGGCGGGTGGTGAGGGTGCCCACCGGGATGGTGTCGGCATGGTCTCGTTCCGCGGCCGCGATGCGTGACGCGATTGCGCTCGCGACGAACCCCGGGCTCTGGCCGGGCCCGATGTGGGTGAACGGTCGGGCCCGGATGACGTCGAGGCCATAGCCGAGGAACGCCTGGCGGCACACGACGTCGGCCGCGGCCTTGCTCGCCGCGTACGGGCTGATCGGGCGGAACTCCGCGTCCTCGGTGAGGGGAAGCTCGGCCTCGCTCACCCGGCCGTAGACGTCGGCGGACAGCACGGCGACCACCTTGCCGACCTCGGCGTCGCGTGCCGCGGTGAGCACGTTGACGAGGCCTTCGACGTTGGCCCGGTAGGTGCCGATGACGTCGGTCCAGCTCCGACCCACGTCGCTCTGCCCCGCGAGGTGGTAGATGACGTCCGCCCTCGAGGCGCGCACGTGGGCGGTGATGCCGAACTGGTCGCAGATGTCGGGGCCGCCGGCGGCACGGTCGATGGCGATCACGTCGTCACCCGCCTCGCTCAGATGGGCGACGAGATGACGGCCGACGAACCCGCTGGCCCCGATGACGAGCGCTCTCATGTTCCTCCGGTGATCACGACTCGGTCGTGGCCCGACCGTACAGCGCCTTGATCCCCGCCACCTGCTCCGCCCAGGTGAACCTGGCAGCTCGCTCGCGGCCCCGACGGATCAGCTCGCGGCGATGCGCCTCGTCGGTCAGCACCCGCTCGATCCCGGCGGCGAGCGCGTGGGCGTCCACCGGCTCGACGAGCTCGGCGGCGTCCGCGCATACCTCGCGCACGGCACCCGCCGCGGTCGCGACGACCGGCGTGCCCGCCCCCATCGCCTCGAGTGGTGGCAGGCCGAACCCCTCGTAGATCGACGGGTACACGAGGGCGGACGCCCCGTGGAGGAGCGCGGCCCGCGCCGGTTCGTCGACGTATCCGAGACGGACGACACGATCACGGTGGTGGGCCCGCTCGACCGCGGCGGTGAAGGAGGCCATGCCCCACCCGTCCGGGCCGGCGATCACCAGCCGCAGGCGCGGGTGGCGCGCCGCGAGCTCGTCGAAGGCGGCGACGAGCGCCGGGTAGTCCTTGCGGGGCTCGATGGTGCCCAACGCGACCAGGTACTCGTCGCCGCCGGCGAGACGGTGCCCGGCGGAGGGTTCGGCGTCGGGGATGGGGTCCACGCCGTTGGGCACCGTCACCACCCGGCTCGGGTCCACGCCGAAATGCTCGATCACCTCGGCGCGCACGAAGTCGGAGACGGTGTGCAGCCATGCGCCGCGCTCGACCGCGCGCCGGATCGCCTGCGGGTAGCGGCGGGTGTGGTTGGTGCACAGCTCGGGGTGGTGCACCGCGGTGAGGTCGTGAACGGTGATCACCCGCGCCGCGCGCTTGGCGGGTGGGGCGAGGAAGTTCGGGCCGTGGACCACGTCGACGCGGCCGGTGATCCACTCCACCGGGGGGCGGTCGGCGTGACGCCACACGAAATGCGCCGGTCGTGCCGGGACCGGGCGAGTGGCGACCCGCACCTGCAGGGGTGCCGCGCGTCGCAAGCGGTGCCGGCCCCGCCAGGTGCAGGCGAAGGCCACGACGTGCAGGTCACGTTCGGCGGCGAGACCGTCGAGCAAACGTGTGGTCATGATGCCGATGCCCGTGCGCGGACCGAGCAGCGCGGTCGCGTCGAAGGCGAGATGCATGTGCCACATCCTTGGTCGTGCCGGCTGCCGCACCGGCGCGGGCCCGGCCGGTGCAACCTGCGCCGACGCGGGGTGAACGGTTCCGAGGTCGGTGCGGGGACCGGCGACGTCCCCGAAACCGCGCACGGACTGTAGTTGGCCGACCGCGCGAGGCGACTAGTCTTGCCGCCTCGTGGCGGACGTCGATCATGCTCCGACGGGCGACCTGCGT
>WBZO01001849.1_pt2 | contig 10093 bp, 9 predicted proteins | sample 5204261 | NCBI WGS metagenome assembly WBZO01 (sample SAMN12412400, study PRJNA552823) | activated sludge metagenome | isolation source: activated sludge from anammox sidestream of wastewater treatment plant... | place: USA: North Carolina | collected 2017-09
GCTTCCCATACGATAAATTGCGGATGCAGGCGCTTTTCCTGCGGCAAAGTGGCGTAAGATACCATCGCGTTAAACAGCATGCCTGCACCAATGGCGAAATTAGCAGCATTCAGGCCGCTTTGCTCAGACAGGAATCCATCAAAATTAAAAGCTTCCGTCGCGGTAAAACTGGAACCGAGAACCACTATTGGCACTGACTCCTCATCTCCAAACAGCGCGTCTGCACCCGCAGCGGCATCTTGTTTTCTTACCGTTGAGTAAGGCTGGAATGTTTCTTCGGAAATCGCATCAGTACACAGTGTGCGTAGCTCCTGCATCATTTCGCCTTTAATTGGAATCGCTGTTTCTGCAGAAGTCCGGTATGCTTCCTGGCGCAATGCATCATTATCACTCCGCTTTATAATGTCGGCTACTTTCTGCGCAGAGAGCCTTGCGCCAAAGGGGGTCCAGTGATGATCGCGCTTGAAGAAGAAGTGAAGATTGCTTCCCGGCTCTTGATCAGCGATATGATCCAATAGATCTGCAACGGGAATTCCGGTTGTGCGCAATGACTGCAAATACGCTTTATACGACCGTAAAGCTGATTCATATTCATATACATCCTGCATGGGCTGTGTTTTGTCCAGCATCGTGGGAGCAGCGAAAATGCGAGGCGGAATTGAAAGAATAATCAACCTGCTGCCTTGCGAGACAAAGGCACGATCGAGCCTCTTCAATAATGTAACTGTATGCGGCAGCAATGAAAAATGCTGGGTAAAATCGGCTGAGCGAAAAAACCAACCGTCTTTTCCCTGGCTCAGCGGCGAGATAGTCTGACGCGCCGGGTCGTCAAGATACGGACATTCATAATGCTCTGCGGCATGCGCTGTCGCTGCCACGCCACCTGCCAGCATAAAAAGCAGCAGCGCGCGACGGAAAATTTCAGGCATCTTCCAATGTACGGCCGTAATCATCCTGGAAGCGCACAATGTCGTCTTCGCCAAAATAGGAACCGGTTTGCACCTCAATGATTTTAAGGGGAATTTTGCCATGATTTTCCAGCCGATGTTTTGCGCCTGGCGGAATGTAGATGGATTGATTTTCAGTCACGATCTCTCTTTCGTCATTGCGGATGACTATCGCGGTGCCTGACACGACCACCCAATGCTCAGCCCGGTGATAGTGCATCTGCAAGGACAGGCTTTCCCCGGCTTTTACTTCTATAAGCTTCACGCGATAGCGAGGCCCGGCATCGATGCTGTCGTAATTACCCCAGGGCCGGTATACCTGGCGGTATTGTTCCACTAACTCCGGGTTACGCTGATGAACCAGATCAGCGAGTTTCTTCACTTCCTGTGTCCGCTTCTTATCCGCCACCATGATGCAATCTTTAGTGGAAACAATCACCAGATCGCGGATGCCCAGCGTCGCCACCTGCACACCATCATTGCAGGAGACATAGCAATCCTGCGTATCAAGCATATGGGTTTCCCCCGAAACCACATTACCGTTTTCATCCTTGGCATGTGACTTCCACAGCGCCTCGAATGAACCGGCATCTGTCCAGCCGCAATCCAGCGGTACAACAGCTGCACGGCTTGTATGTTCCATGACCGCATAATCAATTGAATCTCCTTCAATCTGCATGAAAGCTTCGGCATCCAGGCGGATGAAATCTGCATCTTCGCGCGCTGCAATAGTGGCTTGTTCTGCCAAGGCCGCCATTTTTGGCTGGAACTTTGCCAGTTCACCTAGAAATAATTCCACTGGAAAGCAGAACATGCCGCTATTCCACATATAGTCTTGCGCTTCAATATAGCGCCGGGCAGTTTCCCTGTCCGGCTTTTCCACAAAGCGCGCAACACTATAAGTTGCTTCGTTATGCAGTGGCTTGCCCAGCTTAATATAGCCATAGCCCGTTTCAGGACCTTCCGGGTGAATGCCGAAGGTTGTCAGGTAGCCTCTGTTCGCAGTGGCCTGTGCCTGCCTCACGCCCTCAAGGAATGATTCATTATCTGTAATAATATGATCCGACGGCAGTACCAGCATGATGGCATTACTGCCGTATTTTTCACGAACATAATGCGCGGCAGCGGACAAGGCCGGAGCCGTATTTCTTCCGCAGGGTTCCAGCATGATAACCGCATCCGAAATGCCGATGGATTGCAATTTTTCTGCCACCAGAAAGCGATGCTGCTGATTACACACCAATACCGGTGGAGTAAAAATGCTTCTGTCAGCCACCCTTAAAACCGTTTCCTGAATCAGACTATTTTTATTCAGAGAAAGATTTCTAAATTGTTTCGGATAATTACCGCGAGACATGGGCCATAAGCGGCTTCCCATGCCGCCGGAAAGAATAACCGGCACCAGTGCTACCTGCAGTGAACCCATCGCTTACTCCCTGTCTCTTACGATAAACGAAAATAAATGGCATTAAGTCAAGCGTTTAACTTGCTTTAACGATTTAGCTATGCTGTAGATGGCTTTCGCAGCAACCAGAGAAAGCCTATGACACTCGCCCCGGGCATTAAGCCCCTCCATCTTCACCGCTACCATCCCTCCATTTTACGTGCCTATGATATCCGCGGTGTTTTCAATGAAACCCTGTTTGCGGAAGATGCCGAATATATTGGCAAGGCTTTCGCCACGGCTGTTATTCAAAAAACAGGCAATCCGCATCCGCGTATCATGCTTGGCTATGATGGCCGCCTGAGTACGCCCGAATTACGCGATCGGCTGATTCAGGGACTCACCTCCACGGGGGCGGAAATTTCCAGCATCGGTATTGGGCCAACGCCGATGCTTTATTTCAGCGTGCATCATACGGAGGCCGATGGCGGCATTATGATCACCGGTTCGCATAATCCTCCCACGCATAATGGCTTCAAAATGATGATCGGGAAAAATTCATTCTATGGCGAGCAGATTCTGGAGCTGGAGAAAATCACCAGTAGTGGCCGTTTTGCAGAGGGAAAAGGCAAATTCACTGAGCTCAGCGTCACTGACGCTTATGTGGCAACACTGGCAGCCGCGTTTGAATCCGAGGGGGCGAAGCCGCTCAAAATAGCTTTTGACCCTGGCAATGGCTCCGCCGGAGAAATTACCAAGCTGCTTGCCGCAAGACTTCCCGGCACTCATCTTGTTATTAATGCAGAAATCGATGGTAATTTTCCTAACCACCATCCTGATCCCACCGTGCCCAAAAACATGGTTCAGTTGACAGAAATCGTACAACGCGAGCATTGCGACCTCGGTATTGCCTTTGACGGCGATGGCGATCGTATCGGTGCGGTAGATACTCAGGGCCGCATTCTTTACGGCGATCAGCTGATGATTCTCTTTGCGCGCGACGTGCTGGCACGCAATCCTGAAGCTGCCATTATTGCCGATGTCAAAGCCAGCCAGAGCCTATTTGATGATATCGAAGCCCATGGCGGCATGCCAATCATGTGGAAGACGGGCCACTCTTTAGTAAAAAGCAAAATGAAAGAAACAGGCGCAAAACTTGCCGGTGAAATGAGCGGCCATATTTTCTTCGCCGATAAGTATTTCGGCTATGATGACGGCCTTTACGCTGCTGTACGCCTTGCCAATCTGGTAGCCCATCACATGCAGTCGCTTGAGGAGATGATGGATGCGATGCCGCAGGTTTATAACACTCCGGAGATCCGCATAGACACGACCGAAGAGCGGAAATTCGCTCTTGTGGATGAAATTCGCCTGAAGCTCCGTGCTGGCGGCGCGATGATGAGTGAAGTTGACGGCGTACGCGTGCATAACAGCGATGGCTGGTGGCTGGCCCGTGCCTCTAACACGCAGCCCGCTATCATCGTTAGAGCTGAAAGTACCAGCGCTGAAGGATTAGAGCGATTAAAGGCGGAGTTGCGCGAACAGATGCACAGCTGCGGACTTAAGATAGAAATTTAATTAAGCCGCGCGCGTTGTGCGGAACTCAATCCGCTTCTGGTAATTCTTACCCACGAACAGCCGCTGCACAAAAATGCCCGGCGCATGGATTTGATCTGCGTTTAGCTCTCCGGGTTGCACCAGCTCTTCCACTTCCGCCACCGTCACTTTTCCTGCCATCGCCATCAGCGGATTAAAGTTTCGTGAGGTTTTGCGGAACACCAGATTGCCGGAAGTATCGCCTTTCCAGGCTTTAACGATGGCCAGATCCGCTTTCAGACCCGTTTCCATCACGTATTCTTCACCGCTGAATTTACGAACTTCCTTGCCCTCTGCCACCACAGTACCAACGCCGGTCTTAGTGAAAAAGGCGGGAATGCCAGCGCCACCCGCACGAATGCGCTCAGCCAGCGTGCCCTGAGGGTTGAACTCAAGTTCGAGTTCTCCGCTTAAATACTGCCGCTCAAACTCTTTGTTTTCGCCGACATAAGAAGAGATCATTTTGCGTATCTGCCGTGCATGCAGCAATATACCAAGGCCGAAATCGTCCACACCGCAATTATTGCTGATGACTGTCAGTCCTTTGACACCGGACTTATGGATAGCGTCGATACAGTTTTCAGCAATGCCGCATAACCCGAATCCGCCTGACATCAGGCGCATATCGTCATGGAGCAGACCTTTAAGTGCCTCTTCGGCATTCGCATATACTTTGTTCATGGGGAAAGACTACAAATAGCCGGTCGTCCGGTCAACGGGTAAACAGGTCAATGGGGTTTCGCCTGCTCTGCAGCTCTCCATTTGCGGTATTCACGAACATTTACTGAATGCTGATCATTTGTTTCCGCGAAACGGTGGCCACCATCGCCGGTCGCCACAAAATACAGCTCTTTGGTCTGCATAGGGTTCAGCACAGCCTCAATGGCCGCTTTGCCAGGATGGCAGATAGGGCCCGGCGGAAGGCCGGTGTGCATATAGGTATTGTAAGGCGAATCCGTTTTCAAATCCGTTAGCGTCAGCGGCTTATCCGCATATTGACCACCGTAACGGCCATAAGCAACAGTCGGGTCGGCCTGCAACGGCATCCCGATTTTAAGACGGTTTACATATACACCGGCGATACGGCTTCGCTCAGCGGGAATCCCGGTTTCCTTTTCCACGATGGATGCCAGCGTTATCGCTTCGAGCGGTGTAGCGAAGGGCAGACCGCTTTGGCGCTGCGGCCATAAATTATCCAATACCTGCTTCTGCGCTTTAGCCATGCGCGCAAGCAATTCGGTCCGGGTTGTGCCACGCAGAAAATCATATGTTTCTGGCAACAGGCTGCCTTCTGCCGGCAATACCTTCACTTCTCCCGTCAGGATTTTATCAGCTGCAAGTATGCGAAAAATTTCCGCACTTGTTTTCCCTTCCGGTATCGTAACCAGGTGATGCACGATATCGCCGCTGGCCAGTTTTTCCATGACCCCCAGCGGGGTGATTCCTACCGTGAATAAATATTCTCCGGCCTGAAAACGCTGATGCTTTCCTTCCATGATCGACAGCAGCCTGAAAGCATCGGGATGTGTAATGGCACCTGCCTCAGCCAGCAGTATTGCAATTTTTTCACCACCGGAGCCGGGCGGAATCAGTACGGAAACTTCCTGCGCCATGGGCGCAGGCGTTTCGGCGTAATGCCGCAGCCAGGCATAACCACCACCTGCGACACCAGCCACCAGCAGGATCAGGATTAACAGAAAATATAATAAAGATTTCATCTTGTTATTTCTTTGCTAGCGTTACTTTTACCCGTGATACGCAACCATCCGCCTCACGGTCGGAAGGAGCGATCACCCGGTTGAATGAGGCATAGATAATCTTATCATTCGGCCCCTTTCTTTCCGCATCATATTGCCCCTCCAAAGCAAAAAGATATTCTGATTTTATTTCGCCCTTCTTCCCGGCGTGATTATCCCAGCTGACGTAACCATTTCCGACTGTCACTGTTGTTGTTCCACCGGGATTAATCAAATCGCTTTCGCCTCCCAGCCTTGCATTGGGATCTTTACTCTGGGTGTAATCATTGCCGTATACTGTGATATTGCGCGATTTTCCGCCCATATGCACTTCGGCATCATTGCTGAATTGCATTCTGTCCCCGCGCCACCCGTCATTACTGGGGGAGTCACCTATATGCGCGCACCAGCCATCGATAGGCTGCTTGCTGAAAGTAATATCGAATCTGGCTTTCGGATAATGAGCCATATTCAGCCTCAACAGTAACTTATCCCCTTCTTTGAATAGCACTCTGATTTCCGGAATTCTGCTCTGCACCTTGCTGCCGCGCGCGGTTACGTCGAACTCCTCCTCCAGCATTGGAGCTGTTGAAGGAACGTAATCTTCCTCTGCTTCAGCAATCACAGGAATTGAAGGGGGAGTTTGTATCTCCCGCAAGCTCAATTCAGGTTTTTTTAAAACAGATTTTTCCCATTGAGCACCATCAAAGTAGGTATAAACCCCTGCTACCACTGCAATGCCTAACAAAATGACATAAGGCATTAACTCCATGGATTTAGCAGGCGAGGCCTTCTTAGGAGCGGTTGGAGCATATTTATCAGGAGGGGTCTTTTGCGATTCGTCCACAAGAACCTCCCCCGCAGGCCTGATTATGCTATTTTCTTAAATACCACGCTAGCATTCGTACCACCAAATCCAAAGGAATTAGAAAGCACGGCATTGATTTCACGTTTTTTAGCTACATGTGGCACCAGATCGATATCGCATCCTTCGGAAGGATTATCGAGGTTCAGCGTCGGCGGGCAAATCTGATCACGCATCGCCAGTAGAGAGAAAATAGCTTCCACGCTTCCTGCACCGCCCAGCAAATGGCCAATTGCTGATTTAGTGGAAGACATTGAAAGTTTATAAGCATGCTCCCCGAACAGGCGCTTCACTGCACCGAGCTCAATTTCGTCGCCCAACGGTGTCGATGTGCCATGAGCATTCACATAATCAATATCAGTGGTTTGCAGATTCGCATTGCGCAATGCGCCCTGCATGGCCCGGAAACCGCCGCTGCCTTCCGGCTGAGGTGCCGTAATATGATAAGCATCGCCGGAAAGGCCGTAACCTACCAGTTCACCATAAATCTTAGCGCCACGAGCTTTAGCATGCTCATATTCTTCCAGCACCACAATGCCGGCGCCTTCCCCCATTACGAAGCCATCACGGCCTTTATCCCATGGGCGCGAGGCCTTGGTAGGCGTTTCGTTATAGCCGGTAGACAGTGCACGTGCGGCAGCAAAGCCCGCCATGCCGGAGCGGCAAACCGTGGATTCCGCACTGCCTGCGACCATTACATCGGCATCACCGAAGGCAATCAGCCTCCCGGCATCACCAATCGCATGCGCACCTGTGGAACAAGCTGTCACCACTGAGTGATTCGGGCCTTTAAGGCCGTATTTAATGGAAACCTGGCCAGAAATCAGATTGATAAGGCAGGCGGGAATAAAGAACGGGCTGACACGTCGTGCGCCTTTTTCCGCCATCATCAGCACCGTTTCTTCGATTTCGGGCAGACCACCGATACCGGAACCGATTAGAACACCGATACGCTCACCTTCAGCCGCCGCAATCTGGTCAATGCCTGCGTCTTTAATTGCCTGTTCTGCCGCGCCAATCCCAAAATGGATAAATTTACCCATTTTGCGCTGTTCTTTCGGCTCCATATATTCGTCAGGGTTGAAAGCGCCTTCCCCTTCGGTGGGCACCTGCCCTGCAATTTTCGCCGGAATATCGGAAACGTCACAACGGGTGATTGCACTCACTCCGGATTTACCCGCAAGCAGGTTTTTCCAGGTGACATCCACTCCTGAACCCAGAGGTGTTACCAGCCCTAGGCCAGTGACGACGACGCGACGCAGCATGATAAAGAGTTTCTAAAAATTCTAGGAATTTTCGGTGATGAACGTAATGGCATCTTGGACGGTCTGGATTTTTTCAGCCGCTTCGTCCGGAATCTCAACATTGAATTCTTCTTCAAACGCCATCACCAGTTCAACGGTATCAAGGCTATCTGCACCCAGATCATCGATAAAGCTCGCTTCCGGTACTACTTTGCCCTCTTCTACGCCCAGATGCTCGGCAACAATCTTTTTAACGCGAGTAGCTACATCACTCATGACAAATCCCTTCTTTAGTTTTCTTAGTCTGCCCGGTGGCCTTATTGCCCGGCCCGGACTTGATTTCCAGCAAACAAGCATGGGTTTTCTGCTTTGGCAAGCTTTAAATAGTCTTGAGGATTCTCTACCGTCATTAAATCGTAATTTTCCCAGTATATACTATATCTTAGCCACTTAGCGGAGAACAGGAATGTCACAGGAACCTCAGAGCGATCCCCAGCTTCAAACCGTAACCCGTATAAACTGGAAGAAGTTATTTGCCGAAATGGGCGACAAACTGGGCACCACTTCCACCCGGGTAAAAGAAGCTTTCACTGAAGCGCGGCAGGCTGCTTTAACCACCTACCAGCGTCGCAGGCCTTCTGCAAAAAAAGAAGAACCCCTGCCCCCGGTTGCCACTCCCGCAGCTCCTGCAGCCAGAAACTTTTCAGTGACTGGCAGCGCGTGGCTTGATAGCGCGGTCATCGGAATGATCTTTGGTGGCGCGATTGGCTTATCGCTATCTCATAGGTCTTCCCCACCGGCATCCCTCACTTCCGGTGCATCTGCCACGGTCTTCGACCCCGGCTATAATATTCTGCATGCTGATTCGAGCGGGCAGCTCATCGAGGTAACAAACCGCACCAGAACACTGGATGAAAACTGCTTTACCAAGCCCACCACCGCGATCGCCATTCGTGATCCTCGCATCATTACGGGGCTGAATCTTACCATTCATACCCCGCCGGATACACTTGGCAAACCCCTCACCCAAAGCGCACAGCTCGTTTTAGATTCAGCCGTGGTCAATACATACGAAATCCGCGCCGTTGATTTTGCCGATCATAAGCTCCGGCAGGTGGATGGCGAACAATCGGCACGCACCACCGTGCTGCAATTCTTTCTCCCCGGTTATCCGCATCCTCAAGGCAGCATCACTCTTTTAGGCCAGGGAAAAGGCGGTGGTGGAGAACAGGGCGTTGAAACTTCCGGCCTGCAGGAACTTTCTGTCATGGGCGCCAATGGCAAGCGCATCCTCACCGTGAATTTTGGCAATTGCGCCAATCTTGAAGAAGTCAATGCCGCGCTTGCCAGCGTAAATGCCCTGCACGGTAATCTACCCGGGCCCCAGATTACACCATCAGCAATCCACCGTTAATATGCAGGGTCTGTCCGGTCATATAGCTTGCCTCCGGGCTGGCTAAAAACACTGCACCTGCGGCAATATCTTCCGGCAAGCCGAAACGCTGGGCGGGAATATTCTGGGTGATTCGCTCGGACTGTTTTTCGTCCAGCACGTCCGTCATCGGTGTTTTAATAAAACCGGGCGCAATGCAATTAACGGTGATTCCGCGGCTGGCCACTTCCTGTGCCAGCGATTTGCTCATACCCTGGATGCCGGCTTTCGCTGCGCAATAATTGGCCTGACCGGGATTGCCCATGGTACCTACCACGGAAGTCACATTGATAATGCGGCCCCAACGGTTTTTCATCATGCCGCGCAGCACGCCGCGATTCAGGCGGAAAGTCGCCTCGAGGTTGATGCGTATCACATCGCTCCATTCTTCGTCCTTCATGCGCATGGCCAGATTGTCACGCGTGATGCCCGCATTGCAGACAAGAATATCAATACCGCCCAGCTGGGCCTCCGCCTCTTTCAACAGATTCTCGATTTGTGCAGCCTCGCCAAGATTACAGGGAATCATTGCTGGGTTTCCGCCCAATTCTTTTGCAAAAGCTTCCAGTTTTTCCTGCTTCGTGCCGGAGATTGCCAACTTTGCACCCTGAGCTGATAGCGCCTTCGCAATTGCCCCGCCGATTCCGCCGGTGGCACCGGTTACAAGTGCTCTTTTTCCTTCTAAGCTGAACATGATTCCTCCGCTGAATTTAATTCAATGGAAGGGTTCTAAACAAGCCTCTCAAAAAAGCCAGTTTATTGTGAAAAGCCGCTCTCCTAATAGAATTTTTATAAGCCGTAGCGTACATTTTTTCTTATAGACAGCAAGGAGACAATTATGAAATTCCTGAACCCCTTTGATAACGATCCAGTCGATAATTACAAAGTG
>WBZO01007491.1_pt1 | contig 10089 bp, 8 predicted proteins | sample 5204261 | NCBI WGS metagenome assembly WBZO01 (sample SAMN12412400, study PRJNA552823) | activated sludge metagenome | isolation source: activated sludge from anammox sidestream of wastewater treatment plant... | place: USA: North Carolina | collected 2017-09
TCGAATGATCCCAATCGAAATCACCCTTGTTCGGCGCACTCTCCCCCAAGATCGATTCTCCCGGAGGCGATTCTATCGAGTCCGGCCCCGTGCGAATGCCTTTGTACGAGGTCAAGTCCATCTGATGTGCCGAGCTTTCGCTCGCCGCAAAGTGACAGCCCGCGCAAGCCTGCGAACCTTCGAACCACACATTGTTTTGCGTGAACAACGGCAGAATATCGGCGTCGAAGGCGCCTTCACAGTTCGTTCCGTCTTCAGCGGTAAAATCGAACGCGCCGTTAGGCGAACCAGCCTCCACCCACGCGCCGATCAGATTCACGGCGTAGATCTCACACTCGCCGGAGCCAAACGTCGTGCCTGTCGTCTTTTTCTCTTCCACGCGTGCGCCGTGTAACACGAGTGGACCGTCACGATTGCCTTCGGTGATGTCGAACTCCCAGCCGGGAGCCATGCGGTTATTGCGCAGTCGTTCGCGCAGTTTCGAATGATCCCAATCGAAATCACCCTTGTTCGGCGCACTCTCCCCCAAGATCGATTCTCCCGGAGGCGATTCTATCGAGTCCGGCCCCGTGCGAATGCCTTTGTACGAGGTCAAGTCCATCTGATGCGCCGAGCTTTCGCTCGCCGCAAAGTGACAACCCGCGCAAGCCTGCGAACCCTCGAACCACATGTTCGACTTAGTGAAGAACGGCAATACGTCGCGTTCAAAGTTCAGCGTTGCCCCGCCATAAGCAAACTCGCCATCCGGTGCACCTGCCTCTACCCATGCGCCAATCAGCCCGACCGCAGTTAGATCACAATCGTACTCGCCCAATTCCACATCCACGCCGTCATCTTCCAGTTCCACACACGGACCGTTGCGATTGGCCTCGGTGATGTCGAACTCCCAGCCCGGCGGCATACGGTTGTTGCGTAATCTCGCCCGCAGTTTCGAATGATCCCAATCGAAGGGACCTACGTTCGGTTCGCTTTGACCGAGGATCGAAACTCCCGGAGGCTCCTCCAGTGAATCTGCTCCCGTAAGGATGCCCTCGTATGTAGATAGATTCAACTGATGATACGAGCTTTCACTCGCCGCAAAGTGACAGCCCGCGCAGGCCTGCGAACCCTCGAACCAGGCACTGTTTTGCGTGAACAACGGTAGAATGTCGGCGTCGAAGGCGCCTTCACAGTTCGTTCCGTCTTCAGCGGTAAAATCGAACGCGCCGTTAGGCGAACCCGCCTCCACCCACGCGCCGATCAGATTCACGGCGTAGATCTCACACTCGCCGGAGCCAAACGTCGCGCCTGTCGTCTTTTTCTCTTCCACGCGTGCGCCGTGTAACACGAGTGGACCGTCACGATTGCCTTCGGTGATGTCGAACTCCCAGCCGGGAGCCATGCGGTTATTGCGCAGTCGTTCGCGAAGTTTCGAATGATCCCAATCGAAATCACCCTTGTTCGGCGCACTCTCCCCCAGGATCGATTCTCCCGGAGGCGATTCTATCGAGTCCGGCCCCGTGCGAATGCCTTTGTACGAGGTCAAGTCCATCTGATGCGCCGAGCTTTCGCTCGCCGCAAAGTGACAACCCGCGCAAGCCTGCGAACCCTCGAACCACATGTTCGACTTAGTGAAGAACGGCAATACGTCGCGTTCAAAGTTCAGCGTTGCCCCGCCATAAGCAAACTCGCCATCCGGTGCACCTGCCTCTACCCATGCGCCAATCAGCCCGACCGCAGTTAGATCACAATCGTACTCGCCCAATTCCACATCCACGCCGTCATCTTCCAGTTCCACACACGGACCGTTGCGATTGGCCTCGGTGATGTCGAACTCCCAGCCCGGCGGCATACGGTTGTTGCGTAATCTCGCCCGCAGTTTCGAATGATCCCAATCGAAATCGCCCTTGTTCGGCGCACTCTCCCCCAAGATCGATTCTCCCGGAGGCGATTCTATCGAGTCCGGCCCCGTGCGAATGCCTTTGTACGAGGTCAAGTCCATCTGATGCGCCGAGCTTTCGCTCGCCGCAAAGTGACAACCCGCGCAGGCTTGCGAACCCTCGAACCACACATTGTTTTGCGTGAACAACGGCAGAATGTCGGCATCGAAAGTAGCTTGATAAGTGTTGCCGTCCATGCCGGTGTAATCGAACGCGTCCGTTTCGGGCGAACCCGCCTCCACCCACGCGCCGATCAGATCCACAGCATAGGCGGCCGCGCCGTTCTCATTGGCGGCCGTTCCAGTTGGAGCGGCGGTAGGCGGCTCGGTAGGAGGAGGCGCGGTCGGTGGAGCAGTTGGCGGCTGGGTAGGAGGCGCAGTCGCGGATCCACTGCAGGCCGCCAATATAAAAGCAAGAAGTACGAGCAAGGCGCCCGTCACAATCGGCAAATAGGCTATTCTTTTCATGCGCATTCTCCTTTGGCCACGAAAATTCTTACTTGCTCCATTGCAAGGATAAAACCAACATTCTGGTTTTTCATGATCGGGAAACAGCGCAGGCTTCCGCGCTTGTCTCACGTCTCGAAAGAATTGCTCACACTATTTGAACCAACGCGGCTCTGTTCGCATCGGGCGGCCGCAAGAACGTCATAGTCGAACAATTCTCATCCCAATGGATAAATTAAGAGTAGCACGAACCGGGGAAGAAAAAAACCCTCGCGCTGTCACGCGAAGGCTGAAAAAAGGATGAATCCTTCGAGGAAGGACTAGTCCTTGAAGGGCTTACTCGTTAACTCGAAAATCGGAGGGATGGTTCGCACGCGAGACGCGGCCAAAGAGTCCCAGTGCCGCGAACCTATATCAACCCCTTGCTTTTTGCGAGCCGCGCCGCTTCACGCCGCGATGAGACCTGCAGTTTGGAAAGAATATTTCGGATGTGACTCTTGACCGTGTGAACGCTGATGGTCAGACGTTCAGCGATCTCTTTATCCGACGCGCCCTGCGAAGCGACCGTCAACACATCCAGTTCACGGCGGGTCAACTCCGAAAGCTCATCATCCACCAGATCGGGATAATTACGCGCCTGCCGGCTCAGGCGGCGAAATTCAGCCAACACCCGCCCCGCCATCGCCGGCGATAATGCCCCTTCGCCCTGCATTGCGCCGCGCAGCATCGCCAGCATGTCCTGCGAACGAATCTCTTTGAGTAGATACCCCTGCGCGCCGTTCTTGAGCGCTTCGAATAATTTTTCATCGTCATCGCGCACGGTCAACATGATGATGGTCGTCTCGGGCAAAACCTGTTTGATCTGGCGCGTTGCCTCCAACCCGCTCATGCCGGGCATCTGCACATCCATTAGCACCAGATCGGGTTTGAGTTCCTGCGTTTTGATGAACGCTTCCAGCCCGTCGTTGGCTTCGCCGACCATTTGCATATCCGGCTGTGAGGCGATAATGCCCGCCAAGCCTTCACGGAACAGCACATGATCGTCCGCCAGCAGAACGCGTATCGGCTCCATCCTTAATTCCCGGCTTCCTTGGCCCACGTCAATGTAACGCGCGTTCCGCATCCCGGCGCGGATTCAAGTTTTACCTGTCCGCCGATATGGGCGGCGCGTGCCTGCATGATCTTCAACCCGAAGTGGCCGTTCGGCTCGGGCTGGGATACGTCGAAGCCCCGGCCATTATCTTCGACGGCGATGAAATAACGACCGTCCGACTCCCCCACCCGCACGTCGACGCGTTCCGCCAGCGCGTGGTGCGCCACATTCTTCAACGCCTCGCGCGTGACGTTCAGAACCTGTTCCGCCACCTGACGGGAACAATCCGGCGCAGATTTCATCTCCACCTGCCAATTGACGGCGAGATCGTTTTCCTTCGAGAACTCGTCCACCACACCGCGCAAGCGCGCGCGCAGATCGAAGGAGGGCGGCGATTCATCCATCAAATTGTCAATAGCGCGCCGCACCTCGCTCGTGGCATTTTCAATCGTCTCACGCGTCTTCTTCAACCGTTCGAGCGCGTCTTCGTTTTGCCCATGCGATAAGAACTCCATCGTACGATCGGTCATCAGACCCAAATAGCCCAGCGTCTGTCCGAGTCCATCGTGCATTTCCGCCGCCACCCGCTGACGTTCCTCCAGCACGGCCACACGCTCCGCCTGCTCGTATAACTGCGCGTTTTGCATGGCTACTGCGGCGGTATTGGCCAGCTTCGTTAATAGATCCGCCGATTCATTCGTGAAGTAGCCCGACTGCGAACTGCTGGCACACAACGTGCCGATCACTTTCTCGCCGATCCGCAACGGCGCGACCACGTGGCTGGCAGTTTGAATATTGGAGATCAATTTACAACCGCCCACACATTGCGCGTCACTGCAAACCAATGCCCGCCTGCTGGACAGAACCGCGCTGGCTTGATTGACCGTTGACGTGAATTGCCCGTTGGCCGAAATCATGGGCAATCCGCTCGTGGCTTGCAAACTCAGATACTGATTCGACTCCCCCAGCAAACATAGCATGGCCGAGTCGCTCTTCAACAGGAAGCGCGCTTTCTCGGTCACGGATTTCAACACTTCGCGCAATTCCAGTCGCGACGCGATCTCGCGGCTGACCTCGTTCAACGCGTCCAATTCACGCGTACGCTGATCAACGCGCTCCTCGAGCGTGGACATCAACTCCAGTAATTTGGAACGGGAGGCGCGCAGACTCTGCCTCATCAAATCGAACGATTCGGCCAGCTTTTGCATCTCCTCCGGACCCTCGACCAGCAACTCGCTGTCGAGATCGTTTTCTCCCAGACGGTTCGCGGCGCGCGTCAAATCCCTCAATGGCTCCAGCGCGGATCTACGCGTGATGTACACCCCCGCGCCAAGCAGGGCCAGGGCCGCGATGAAGAATCCAATTTGCATGATTCTCAATCGGTTGATCTTCGCGGTGGAATTAGCCTCGAACAATCGTACCATTTCATCGGTCTGTTCCACGAGCGCGGACGATTTTTGGTCGAAGGATGCAAGCAAAGAATTGAAAGAGGGATCGGTCGGTGGAGTCTGCTGTAACTCATCGAGCAGGGCGCGGGTCGCGTTCCAGCTGAGAGTCGTTTCATTCAACGCGGAACGAATCCGAGGGTCACGCGTGACCGGAAGCGTAATGTTCACATTGGAAAGATAAGGAGCCGCGCCGCCGTCCAGCAATGCGCGCAAAGTTTGATCGAAAGTCAGTTCAACTTCCTGTAACGCGGAGTTGGCCGTACTCCCCCCCTCACCTGTCTCCTGAGCGAGCCGCATCATCTGCTGGACCAGCATCCGCTGACGACCCGCGAGGTTAATAACTACGGCATCCTGTTGCTGGATCTGCAGTCCCCAATAAGTGATGCCAACCGAAATGACCACCAGCAAAACAAAGGCCGAGAACAATATACCGAGCTGAGCTTGAAGCCTGTGGATCATGAGGTTATTCGATTATATCACTCAGGTCAAAACGATAAACTTAGTCTTCATAGGTCTTGTTAATCATAGATCATTATGGCTCGAATGAGAGGATTTTCTTCCTTGATGTCAAACGTCCCGAAGACTGTTGTAAAAGAAAAGCCTTCGGGACGTTTCAGCGTTTAATAACTCAAGCCGCTGCGGCGCGGCCGATTTGTACCCGCCAGACTTGCGGGCCCTGCTCCAAATATTCCCAGGTAAACTGTCCCTGGCGCTCGTTGGAGAATTGGTAATACAGAGGCTTCGGGTCGTGATCGTTGACCAGAATAAAACTCTGACCGGGGGTGAGACCTTCGAATGTTTGGAAGATCGTTTGATGCTTCTGGGCAGGGGGGATGGGACGTACGTCAAGAGTTGTCGTTACATTGTCGCTCATGTTAAAGCTCCTTTGGGTTTATAGGGTTGTGGCGAAAATCTTGCCAATGCAGGCAAATGTACTCCGAATTACAAGTTCTGTCTTTGCGGCAGCGCAAAGACCGGAAGGCGATTAATTTTTATCGGATCGTGTTCATCACCTCACTTCCTCATCTTTTTTTCCAGAAAGCGCTGGAGGACGAGCGCGTTGTTATGCTCCGTATCGTGCGCGCTGTAGAGAAGGGTAACCTCGCCCTGCTTTGCCGCTTGCAGGATGGGATTCCACGCTTCGGAATTAGCTTTCAATTCAGCCTGATAGCGCTTTTGAAATTCTTCCCATTTGAGCGGATCGTGCCCAAACCAATTCCGTAGATCAGCGCTGGGGGCAACATCCTTCAGCCAGGCTTTCATCTTTAACGCTTCTTTCTTCATCCCGCGCGGCCACAAGCGTTCGACCAGGAATCGCGTTCCGTCGCTGGATTCAGCTTTCTCGTAAACACGTTTCACTTTTAACATGGCAACTCCTTTCATGCTTTTGTCATTGCGAGGGTATTTTTTCTGAAGCATTCTTAATAGTAAACAATGGAATCGCTTCGCCGCGAATGGCAAGCGCGCGGCTCGCAATGACATATCAAATGATGATTTCCTTCTCCAATAAGCTCTTCAACAGCAGATGAAAATAGACCAGGCCGCCAAAATCCTTCCACGGCTTCAGGGCTTGATGAACAGTTTCGTAATTTAATTTCTTGGGTAATTCGAGCCAGCGCTGTAAGTGATTACGCGCGCCCACGTCATCCGCAGGGAAGATATGCGTGCGCCCAAGCCCGCGCAGTAGAAAATATTCCGCGGTCCAACGCCCGATTCCTTTCAGACTGCATAAACGCTCGACCGCGCCCTGATCGTTCAACAAGTTGATCTCATCCAGATCGAGCTCGCCCTGCACGATGGACTGCGCGAGTCCCGTGATGTAGCGCGCCTTCTGGTAGCTAAATTTCATCCCGCGTAATTCTTCGATGTCGGCGTTTGCCAATTCTTGCGGACGCGGAAAGGCGCGGAAGATACCGTCGTCGTTTTTAAAGCTCAGTCCGTATCTTTCCACCAAAGTGTTGAGCAGGCGGATGCCCATCGTTAGCGTGAATTGCTGGCAGGCAATGGCGTTGACCAGCGTTTCGAAGAGCGAATGCAGGCGCGGCGGCTTGAAGCCGCGGAATCGATTCGCGACGGAATTCAACTTATGGTCGCGTTTAGCCAGACGGTAAAAGCCGTCCAGCTTCACTTCGACGCCGAGCAGACGCTTCACCGCGGAAGTGACCTGGCACCGGATAATCTCGCTCTCTCTCTGACCCTGGACAAGGATCCTCAACCGCGAGCCTGATTGAGTGACCGCGATTTCAAACGGTTTGTCGCGGTCGCTGACGAGGACGCGGCGATAAGTTTCGCCGTCCCAGCGGTCAACGATGTTATCGGGGCGGCGGCGCAAAGCCCAAACGGTGAGATCGAGCCGAAAAGGCGGAGCAGGTTCGAGGTCGAGAAAGAAGCGTTCCACGAAGTTACTTTTTTAATTTCACGCGGACTCAAGTTCGCATTTCAATACTGCGCGAACTTGAGTCCGCATTTGACTACGCTTTAACCAGCGAGTTCCTCTTCGAGGTCGGATGGTCGGGTTGATACGAACCCGCCGGCGTGCGGAAACTGATGGCAAGCCGATTCCAGGAATTGATGGCGATGACTGCCAGCGTCAGATCCACCAATTCTTTTTCGGAAAAATACTCTCTGGCATGTTCGTAGATTTCGTCGGGCACCTGATCTTTGCTGATGAGGGTGACGGCCTCCGTCCAGGCCAGCGCGGCGCGCTCGCGTTCGCTGTAAAACGGCGCTTCACGCCAGGCGCTGATGCCGTACAGACGTTGTTCGCTTTCTCCGCGTGTGCGCGCGTCTTTGGTGTGCATGTCAATGCAGTAGGCACAGCCGTTGATTTGAGACGCCCGCAGTTTGACCAGTTCGATCAAATCCGGTTCGAGGCCGGATTTCCTTACGTAGCTTTCCAATTTGCCCAATATCTCAGCGCCTTCGGGCGCGGTTGCGGTGTAATTCAAACGTCGTTCCATTTTTTACAGACCTTATCCTTTGCAATGATCGTTCTTCAGAGATCAAAAGCAGTTTTACGACCGGCCGCTATGGGCCGGCTTCCATCACTGCGCATTACGGTTCATGGACACTCTTCTTCGGCTCGCGATGTAATGCCTTTTCGAACATTTCGCGGGTGGCTTCGTAACAGCCTTCGCCGCAACAAGGCAGTTTTCCTACGGACAGAATCCTGCCGTCCTGAATGTTTGCATAGGCCATCGGGTGGCGAAGTTTCGTTCCATCCCCCAGCATGACGGTCGGCGTGCCGCGTACGCCGAACTTTTCCTTACCCAGTTTGCCCTCCTCCAGCACGGCGGCTCGGGCCTCGCCGCTCTCGAAGTGACGGGTGAAATGCTCCATATCGAGGCCCGCTTCACGGGCAAGCTCCAACATAACCCCCCGCTGTCCGATATTGCGGGCTTCGGCGAAAAAGGCCCGGCGGATGCGCAGATCAAACTCGCGCCCGATCGCTTCGCCCTGTTGAAAGGCGCACCAAGCCGCTTCAAAGGCGGGGAGCGTGGTCACAGGCCAATCCTTGCCAAACGGTTTGAAGACCGCCTTCGGTTCCTGTAACGCCGCCAACCACATTTCCAATTCGAGTTCTTCCCGGTCCGGCGGCCCCCCGCCATAAACTTCCAAGGGAAAAGCCCGTGTCACCAATCGGACCCGCCCTTCATATTCCGGCAAAACTTCATGCAGGCGCACGGCCGCAATGTAACACCACGGTCAATAGTACTCCGCCCACTCCCATAATTCGGGAATATCCTTCCTGGTTGCTTCACGATTGTCCATTTCGATACCCGCTTTCATTTGATTTTTTCGATCCTCGAACCTTTCTTCGAGCAAAATTTATTCCGCTTGTATTCTGCCGATCAAATCTTCCGCCTTGAACGGCCCGGCCTCCGCGATCAATCCGCTCGCGTCGTTTACTTTTTTCCACACGTTCCACAACAACACGCCGCGCACGCGTCCGCCGTCGAGATAATACACTGTGCCTTTTTGATACGGCTCCTGCCAGTCCGCAACCGTCTCCAATTTACTGCTCAATTCTCCAACCGCTTCGTAACCGAACTCGAACAAGTCGGAATAGAAATACGGCGTGTGTGTGTAGGCCTCGTCCGCCCCCGCCATATTGCGCCCGGCCTGTTTGCCCATCATCAAAGCATTATCTTCATGCTCCACGCGGAACATTTTTCCCAGCGCCGCGTGAGGGAACATCGCCACATCGCCCGCCGCGTAAATATCGGGAGCAGAGGTGCGCAGATGATCGTCCACTACAATGCCGTTTTCGATTTTCAATCCTGTGGCCTTTGCCAGTTCGATATTGGGACGGACGCCCAGCCCGGCGATCACGCCATCCACCTCGAACACACGTCCGCTTCTCGTCTGGACCTTGAGGCAGTCTCCGTTTCTTTCGATATTCGCCACCCCGTCAGCCGGGACAAGTTCCACCCCTTTTTTACGATAGGCGTCGTTCAAGAACCGTGAGAGTTCGGGCGGATAAATATTCTCGCCAATCGAGTTTTCCAGAAAGACCATCGTCACTTGCTTGCCTTGCATATTCAATGCCGCCGCAATTTCAGAACCAATGAATCCCGCGCCGATGACGAGGAAGTGCTGTCCATGATCGACTAAAGAGCGCAGGCGTTGATAATCCTGAAGCGTGCGAAAATAGATGATCCGCTCATCCTCGAACGGCAGGCGGATGGGCACTCCGCCGGTGGCGATCAACAATTTATCGTAAGCATATTCTTCGCCCCGCTCATCGCGCACGCGCTTGGCCGCCGGGTCGATCTCGGTCACTTTGCGCCCGAGGTGAAAATCCACGTGAAATTGATCCGTGCCGCGCCAGATCTTTTCCAGCGGGCGGCCCTTCCACATACCTTTGGTAAGCGGCGGGCGGGCATAGGGCATATCGGCTTCGATGCCGATCATGCCGATCGAACCGTCGGAATCGAGTTCGCGAATTCCGCGCACAGCGGCGTCGGCGGTCATTCCGCTTCCGATAATCAGGTATTTATAAGTTTTCATGATTCACTTTCTTTCATCAATTGTTGTCTAACGGATTGAGCGGCGTTGACCATGTTCGTCAACGCGGGAACAACCTGCTCCCATTGTCTTGTCTTCAAACCACAATCGGGGTTGACCCACAAACGTTCCAACGGAACGACCTGCGCGGCTTTCTTGATCAAGCCCTCCATTTC
>WBZO01002159.1_pt2 | contig 10087 bp, 8 predicted proteins | sample 5204261 | NCBI WGS metagenome assembly WBZO01 (sample SAMN12412400, study PRJNA552823) | activated sludge metagenome | isolation source: activated sludge from anammox sidestream of wastewater treatment plant... | place: USA: North Carolina | collected 2017-09
GGGGGGGGGGGGGCGGGAGGAAGAGCCACACGACGAGCGCCGAGCCGGACATCAGCGCGCCCATGCCGATGAACACGGCGTCGAACCCGAACGCCTCGCGCAGCGCGCCGGCGAGGAGCGGCCCGATGCCGAAGCCGACGATGTCGGCGGTAGCGAAGAGGCCGAACCAGCGGCCCTCGTGGCCCTCGGGCACCATGTCGCCGATGTAGGCGCGGGCGACGGAGAAGATGAGGCTGGTGCCGCAGCCGGAAAGCATGCGGAACGCCATCACCTGCACGAACGTATCGGCGGTCAGATAGCCGATCGCGGCGGCCACGTAGAACCCCAGCCCCGCGATGATGAACGGCTTTCGCCCGTAGCGGTCCGACCACTGCCCCGCGAACGGGCTCACAAGGGTCTGCGAGATCGCGAACGAGGAGAACGTGAGGCCGATCCAGAGCCCGGACGCGCCCAGTTCTTCCGCGTACACGGGCAGGAGCGGGCTCACCATGGAGATGCCCATGGTGGCCACGAAGACGGCGATGAAGAGGACGACGAAAGGTCGGGAACGCACGTTGCATCCGACGCTAACACAGCAAACCCGAAGGAAAATTCCTGCGGCAAACTCGCACGCGGGAATCTGACGGTGGCTACTATTGGGCCTTGCGCTGGGCGGCGCGCCGTCGAGGGGTTGGGTACTTCAGAAACTCGGTGCCGTAATGAGTCTGCCGATCCGGGGTGTGATGCGCCGGCTGGTGCTCGCGCCGTTCTTCCTGTCGCTGGTGTTCGCCGCCTGCAGTTCGGGTGGCGACGAGGCGACACCCACCGCAACCGCGAGCCTGGACGCGACCGCTACCGCCACCGCCGCAGCGGTCGTGCCGGACGCGAACCAGATGCTGCGGGTGAACCTCCCCGGGGAGCCCCCCACGCTCGACCCGCAGCGGGCCACGGACTCCGTCTCCAACACGATCCTCCAGAACATCTACTCCGGCCTGCTTCGCGTCGGCCCTGACCTGCAGGTGATGCCTGACCTGGCGGAGGAAGTGCCGACCGTCGCGAACGGCGGCATCTCCGAGGACGGCCTGACGTACACCTTCCGGCTTCGAGAGGGGCTGAAGTGGTCGGACGGGTCGCCGCTGGCGGCGCAGGCGTTTGTTGATGCGGCCAAGCGCATCTTCGAGCCGGGTGCCGCCTCGTACTACGCGGATTTCTACCGTGTGATCGCGGCCCCCGGCCCGGACGGTGACGCAAACCAGGCGGTGCGCGCGGCGCGCCGTGCCGGGGTCACCGGCGAGGAACTACTGGCGCTCGAGGCCCTCGTGGGGCCGGCGCTCCGCGTGACGGCGACAGACGACCGCACGGTCGTGTTCGAACTCTCCGCGCGGACGCCAGTCTTCCTGCAGCTCGCCACGATGTGGCCGCTCTACCCGGTGCGGCAGGACCTGATCGAGGCGAACGGCGCCCTCTGGACAGAGGCGGGGAGCCACGTCTCGAACGGCCCGTTCCGCCTTGCCGCGTGGGATCACGGCGAGCGCGTGGAACTGGTGCGGAACGAGCACTGGCACGGCGAGCCGGTCACCCTGCAGTCCGTGCAGTTCTCGATGGTGGGTGAGAACGCGGTGACGTTCCTCGCCTACAAGAATTCCGAACTGGACATCGTCACGCTCGGCGCGGCGGAACTGGTGCAGGTGCGGGACGACATCCCGCTGCGCGAGCAGTTCATCGCCTACGCGCAGTTGAGCACGGTGGGCCTGTTCTTCAACCTCAACGACCCGATGCTCGAGGACGTGCGCGTGCGGCAGGCGCTCGCGGGCGCCTTCGACCGCCAGGAGTACGCCGAGATCGTGCGCGAGGGCGCGGTGCTGCCGGCATACGGCTGGGTGCCGCCGGGCATGCCGGGCCACGACCCGGAGGTCGGCGCCGCCTACCGCGACGCGTTCGAGGCGTCCCGGACGCTGCTGGCGGATGCCGGGTACCCCGGCGGGGCCGGGCTGACCGTGACGATCCTCTCCGTCGACACGACCACCTCGAACCAGACGACCCAGTGGCTGCAGGAACAGTGGCAGCGCAACCTGGGCATCACGGTGAACGTGGTGACCCGCGACACGGCGACGTACGTGGCCGACCGCACCGCCGGGAACTACTCGGTCGTAATCAGCGGCTGGGGGGCGGACTACCCCGACCCGCAGAACTGGCTCCCGCTGTTCGAGGCGGGCGGCGCGTTCAACTCCGGCGCCTACAGCAATCCGGAGTTCGATGCGCTGCTGGACGCGGCGGAGCAGGAGCTGGACAACGACCGGCGCATCCAGCAGTACCTGGACGCGCAGCGCATCCTCATCGCGGATGCCCCGTTCACGCCGCTCTACTACGGCCGCCGCAACGCGCTCGTGAAGCCGTGGGTGACCGGCCTGGTGCCATCCTCGATGGAGGGCGAGATCCCCGGCGACCTCTACTTCGACCGCGTGGTGATCTCCGGACGGACGCAATAGTCAGACTGGACGCCCCCGCCGGGCCGTCTCGCACGGCCCGGCGGGGGTAGGCTCTCCACATGGCGCGCTACCTCGCCCGGCGGCTGACGTGGACGGCGGCGACGCTGCTGGTGCTGGCGGCCGTGACGTTCCTCCTCATGCACCGCGTCCCGGGCGGCCCCTTCGACGCCGCCACCGTCGACCGCCCGCTTCCCGCCGCGGTGATCGAGGCCCAACGCGCCTACTACGGGCTGGACGACCCGCTGCCGCAGCAGTTCGTCCGGTACCTCGGCCACCTCGTCCGGGGCGACCTCGGCATCTCCTTTGCGCAGCAGGGGCAGCCGGTCACGGACATGATGGCGGCGAAGGTGCGCCCGTCGCTCATCCTCGGGCTGATGTCGTTCGCGATCGTCGTGGCGGCGGGCGTGCCGCTCGGCGTGCTGGCGGCAGTGCGTCGAGGTGGCGTCGTGGACGCGGTTGCGCTCGCGCTGGCGACGGCACTGGCGGCGGTGCCGGCGTTCGTGCTGGCGTTCGTGCTACTCCTCGTGTTCTCGGTGTGGCTTGGCTGGACGGACGTGCTCGCCGGCACGCGCTTCGGCACGGGGATCGGGTCGCTTCGGGCCGGCATTCTCCCGGCGATCGCGCTCGGCGCACCGGGCATGGCGATCGTCTCGAGGATCACGCGCGCGGCGATGCTGGAGGTGCTGGAGCAGGACTACATCCGCACGGCGCGCGCGAAGGGCCTCGGCTGGCGCGGGGTGTACCTGCGCCACGCGCTGCGGAACGCGCTGGTGCCCGTGGTGACGGTGCTGGGGCCAGTGTTTGCGAGCCTGGTGACCGGTTCGATCATTATCGAGGCGATCTTCGGTGTGCCCGGGATCGGGTCGGCGTTCATCACCTCGGTGGTCGCGCGCGACTACGGAGTGATCATGGGCACCACGCTGTTCTACGGCGCGGTGATCATGGCCGCGAACCTCGTCGTCGACCTGCTCTACCCGCTGATCGACCCGCGGGTGACGCTCCGATGACTGTCGAGGTGATCCGTGCGGACGACGGCGCTGCGATCCGCGCATGGGCGCGGTTCCGCTCGAACCGGATGGCTCTCGGCAGCGCGGTGGTGCTCGTGCTGCTCGTCGTTGCCGCGCTGTTTGCGCCGCTGCTGATGACGCACGACCCCACGCGCCAGTACCTCGCCGCACCGTCTGGCGGTGTGCTGGACCCGATGACCCCGAGGGAGACCGGGAAGTTCCTGCCGCCGAGCGGCGAGCACCTGTTCGGCACCGACCAACTGGCGCGCGACATCTACAGCCGCACGCTGTCCGGGCTGCGGGTGTCCCTGCTCGCGGCGGCGTTCGCGATCCTCGTGGCAGGGACGATCGGGATCGCCGTCGGGGCGCTGGCGGCAAGCGGGCCCGGGTGGTTGGACGCGCTGCTGATGCGCACGACGGACATGGCGTACGCGCTGCCAGACCTGCTGTTGATCATCCTCCTGCGCGCGGCGATGGGTGAGATGCTGCTCGGCCAGCAGCACCTGCTCGGCCTCGATGCCGGGGTGTGGCTGCTGTTCCTCGCGATCGGTCTCACCGGCTGGCCGACGATGGCGCGGCTGGTGCGCGGCCAGTTGCTGGCGGTGCGTGAGACGGAGTTCTCGCTCGCGGCGGTTTCCCTCGGCGCGTCACGGTCGAGGATCGCGCTCCGTCACTGGCTGCCGCATGCGGCCGGGCCGGTGATCGTGGAGGCGACGTTCATGGCGCCGCGGGCGATCTTCGCGGAGGCGGCGCTCTCGTTCATCGGGCTGGGGGTGACGCCGCCAGGCGCGAGCCTGGGCGTGCTCGTGAACGATCACTTCCAGTTTGTGATGGTGCGGTGGACGGCGCTCGCGATCCCCACCGCGATCCTCGCCGCGCTGTTCCTGTGCACCCAGTACGTGGGGGACGGCCTGCGCGACGCGCTGGATCCGAGGGCGGGGCGGGTGCGCGCCCGTTAGTGCGGGGCGCGTGCCCCGGCGGTGCCGCCGGCGCGGCCGCTGAGGCGTGCGGCTTCCTCGCGGGTGATCTTGCCCTCGGCGACCAGTTTTGCGGCCTGGGCGGGCGACATCTCCGCCTCGTCCAGGTTGCTGATGCGCAGGTTGCGGACGCTGGAGCTGAAGACGACCGTCAGCAGCACGATCGCGAGGCCGATGATCTGCGCGATGACGACAGCCAGCGGGGCGCCCCAGCGGTCGGCCGCGAAGGTGAGGGGCAACACGCCGAGGGGCATGGTGCCGAAGGACATCATCAGCACGGCCATCACGCGGCCGCGGTACTCGTCCGGCACCTGCGCCTGGATCACGGCGTTGTTGGTGACCTGGAAGATCATCGAGCCGATGTTGCCGAGCGCGAGGAACAGCAGCGCGGGGTAGAACGCGGGCGTGACGGCGAAGGCGATGAAGCAGAGCAGCATCGCGATCGCGCCGACGATCTGCAGCCACCCCTTGTGCGGGTAGTCCGAGATGCCTGCCGCGAAGAGCGCGCCGACGAGGCCACCGACGCCTGACACCGACATGAGGATGCCGAGGGCGGTTGGGCCGCGCTCGAACACGTCTTCTGCGAAGACCGGGAGGATCTGGTTCACCGGGAAGGCGAAGAGCGGCATCACCAGCGCCATGATCAGCAGGATGCGGTAGAGCGGCGTCTGCCAGACGAACTTGAACCCGCTGACCAGTTCTTCGCCGACGTTGCGTCGAGCGCCGTGCTGGATCGAGACCATGCCGTGCTTCGGCAGCGGGAACATGGTGATGACCGAGAGGATGAACAGCGCCACGGTGACGAGGTAGACGTTGCCGACGCCCATCGGTGCGATGAGCAGGCCGGCGACCGCCGGGCCCACGATGCGGGTGAGGTTCTGTCCGCTCATCTGCAGTGAGATCGCGTTCATCATCAGTTGCTGCGGCACGAGTTGCGGCACCATCGCCTGGCGAGCCGGCGTGATCACTGCGAAGAACAGCCCCATCACCATGGCCGCCGCGGCGAGGTGCCAGAACTCGACGACACCGGTGAGGATGAGGAGCGCCATGATGCCGTTGTTCGCGGCGACGCCAATCTGCACTAGGATCAGCAGCGTCCGCTTGTTCACGCGGTCCGCGATCACGCCGCCGAACGGCCCCGCGAACAGCATCGGCATCGCCAGCGAGAGCGCGAGGATGCCGAGCGACGAGGCGGCATCGGTGAGTTCGTACGCCAGGTAGCCGCGCAGGGTGAAGTTCATCTGCATGGCGAGGAAGAACGCCGCGTTCCCGGCAGAGAACCAGGCGTAGTCGCGCACGCGCAGCGATGCGAAGGTGCGCGAGATGACGCCGGGGGAGCCAGTGCCGGATGGACGGCCTGCGGCCACGGATGCCTCCTGCAGATGTGGGGACGACCGTCCGACGGACGGGAACGTCCCTCTACCTTACGTGAGGGTGTCCATGCGGGCGACTACTCGCGGGGCGGGACGCCCCGGCGCGATTCCATGGAGCGGATGAGCGCGGCCATGCCGCGGAGCAGGGACGCTCGGTCCTCGTCCGTCATGCCCGCGAGGTCGCGCGCAAGTTCATCGCGCCCGGCCAGGGCGATCTCGCGCACCAGCGTGCGGCCGTCCTGCGTGAGTTCCACGATCGTCGCGCGCCCATCGTCCGGGTCCGGCGTGCGACGCAGCAGCCCGCGCTCCTCCAGCCGGTCGAGGACGGACGTGACGTTGGGGGGAGCCATGCGGCTCCGCTCCGCGATCACCCCGGCACGAACACCGCCGCGCGAGGCGGCGGCGAAGAGGACCCTGAACTGCGGGACGGTGAGCCCTGCCTGCAGGAGCGGGTGGGCCTCATCGATGCGGAGCTCACCCCGGCGGAGCATGAGACGCATGATGTTGCGGATCTCTTCGTCACGCTGACTGAGCGGTTCCTGGGTCACGGCCGTCCATCCGTCCGAATCGACGCCTATGATGGCGGCGGAGAGAGAGGGCGCCGCCAGTGCTCGCCGATGGTACGTGGAATGTCACCTTGAGCACACCGATTGGGGCCCGCGAAGGTACCTTTACTTTCAGGACTTCGGGTTCCGCCCTGGCGGGCACCTGGGTGGGGCCCCTGGCGTCCCAGGACTTCGAGGGCGGCACGGTGGAATCCCGCGACGGCGCGGAGGTTCTCGAGTGGGCCGCACCACTGGTCACGCCCGGCGGCGAGCTGCCGCTGACCTTCTCCGCGGAGGTTCGCGGGGACGCGATTACGGGCGAAATCGGGTTTGGCGTCTTCGGGCGCGGCACGCTCACCGGGACGCGCGCCGGGGGCTAGCGCCCGGCCGGCGTCCCGTCCGGGACGAACTTGTAGCCGTAATGCCGCACCGTCATCAGGTGCCGAGGACGGGCCGGGTCATCCTCCAGCTTCTGCCGGAGCCAGTGGATGTGGACGTCCACCGTCCGCGTCTCGCCCTCGTAGGAGTAGCCCCAGACCGCCTCCAGGATCTGGTCGCGCGAGCAGACCTGGTTCGGGTGACGGACGAGGTAGGCGAGGAGCTCGAACTCCTTCGGCGCGAGCGCGACGAGGTCGCCGTGCCGCCGCACCTCGTGCCGGTCGATGTCCACCTCGATGGCGCCACCCCGAGTCGTGCGCCCGGCGCTGCCGGGGGTGGGGGCGATGCGTCGCAGCGTGGCGTCCACGCGCGCCATCAGCTCGCGCACCGAGAACGGCTTGGTCACGTAGTCGTCCGCGCCGAGGTTCAGCCCGGTGACCTTGTCCGCCTCAGTGTCGCGCGCGCTGATCACGATGACCGGCGTCCCAGCCTCGCCACGCATCACGCGCAGCACGTCCAGCCCGGCGAGGCGCGGGAGCATGAGGTCGAGGATGACGAGGTCAGGGCGGGAGGCCCGGAAGCGCTCCAGGGCGGAGACGCCATCGGCGGCACTGGTGACGCGGTGGCCGGCCCGCGCCAGCTGGTAGGCCACGACATCTCGAATGGTGGTGTCGTCTTCAACGACGAGGACATCCGCCAACCTGCACTCCTCCACCAGCCGCCCGAATGTTCAGCGTCTGATCAGAGTGTGGTTGCGTCCGGTTAGACCGTGATTAAGGGAAGGTCACCCGGCCCGCCTTCGTGCGGGCAGCCCGGCGCGGGCGGTGGTGGCCTCCCGGAACCAGCGGATCTCCCCCATCATCCCCTCGCGCCCGCCAACCTCGAGGAGCAGCGGGTGCGCCTCCACCTGGGGATCGCGGGCGTCTGGCCGGTGGATGCCGTCGCCGATGCCGAGTCCCGCGACGATGCTCCGCGCTTCCCGGAGGACAGGCGTGAGCGGGGACGGCTCCGGGACGGTCGCGCCGTGGTGTGACTCCACGGCGGCCACGACCTCCGGCGGGAGTTGCCACTTCTGGCAGATGCGCGCGCCGAAGGCGGCGTGGTCGATGCCGAAGAGCGTGCGTTCCGCGGTCACCGGGTTGGCGCCCTCCAGGACGGCATCCACGACCTGGCGGTAGCGACTGGGCGCCTGCACGGCCATCGCGAGGCGGCCGATGTTGTGGAGCAGCCCGGCGAGGAACGCGGATTCCGGCCGGCTCCCGGCAGGTGTCCCCGCCTCGCAGAGGACGGCGCAGCCGAGGAGGTGCCGCCACATCTCGTCGGCATCGATGCCGGCCGCGTCGACGCGGTCGAACTCGGAGCGCAGCACGGCGGCCGTGACGATCTGGCGGATCTGCGACGTGCCGAGGCGCACGACCGCCTCGTGCGCGCTGCGCACCGGATGCAGCGGCCACGAGGCAACCGAGTTCGCCGCCCGGAGGACGCTCACGGTGAGCCCCGGGTCGCCCTCCACGATCGCGACGTAGCCCTCGATGGGAGCGTCAGGATTCATCAAGAGGACGAGCGCGCGCGCCCTCGGCGCCGGGAGCATGGGGAGCTCGGGCGGGAGCGGCAGCGTCATACGTCGTCCTCCGTCGGGGCGCGGAGCGTGCCCTGATCGGAGTATCGGCAGGCGTCCCGAGGGTCTGAACCCGCTAGTGGGCCGCTGCCAGTGTCGAGACGATCTGCTGCTGCACGTTCCCGGGCACCTCCGCGTAGTGGTCGAACTCCATCGACAGCCGTCCGCGACCATGGCCGATCGCGCGCACCTGCGGCGCGAGGCGCTGCACCTCCGCCAGCGGCGCGAGGGCGCTGACGACGGTGTCCGCACCCGCCGGGTCGACGGCCAGCACGTGGCCGCGCCGCCCGGAGATCTCGCCCGTCAGGTCGCCCACCCGGTCCGAGGGCACCTCGATGCGCAGGCGCACCACGGGCTCAAGCAGGACCGGCTGCGCGGCGAGCACGGCTTCGTGGAGCGCCATGGCGGCGGCGGTCTTGAACGCCATCTCGGAGGAGTCGACCGGATGGCTCGACCCGTCCGTCAGGACGACGCGCAGGTCGACGATACGGGCCTTCGCCAGGGGACCGGCCGCGAGCGCCTCCTCGATGCCGTGGTGCACGGCGGGGATGAACTGGCGCGGCACCGCGCCGCCCACGACTTCCTCGGCGAACTCGAAGCCGGCGCCGCGGGGCAGGGGCTCCACGCGGATCACCACGTGGCCGTACTGGCCGCGGCCGCCGGTCTGCTTCTTGTGGCGGTGCTCTGCCTGCACGGTCGCCGTCACCGTCTCGCGGTAGGGGACGCGTGGCTCGGTGACGTCCACGGTGACGCCGGACTCACGCGCGAGGCGTGCGACGGCGATGCCGGCGTGGACATCGCCCAGCGACACGAGCACGGTCTCGCCCGTGTCCGCCTCGCGCTCCACGCGCAGCGTGCGGTCCTGTTCGAGCAGGCGCGCGAGGCCCTGCGACATGCGGTCGACATCGTCGCGGCTGCGCGGCGCGAGGGCGCTGCGGTAGGTCGGCTCGGGGAAGCGGATCGGCGCGATCTCCGGGGCCGCGGCGCCCGCGCCGAGCAGCACGTCGCCCGTGCCGGTGTGCGAGAGTCGCGGGATCGCGCCGATCTCGCCGGCACCGAGGGACGGCACCTCGACCTGCTCCTTGCCGCGCAGCACGAACAGGTGTGGCGCGCGCTCTTCGGCGTGGCGCGTCGGGTTCGTGAGGTGGTCGCCGTGGGTGATGCGGCCGGCGAGGACCTTCACGAACGAGAGATGCCCCACGTACTGGTCCGCGGTGGTCTTGAACACACGCGCCACCGTTGGGCCCTCGGTGTTCGCGACCGCCGGGGGCGGGGCGTATTGGACGAGCGCATCCGCAAGTTCGCGCACGCCGATGCCTCCCGTGGCGCAGAGGGGGAGGATGGGCATGACCGCGCCCGCGCGCACCGCCGTCACCAGTGCGGCGCGCAGCGACTCACCGTCGATCTCCTGGCCGTCCAGGTAGCGCTCCAGCAGCGCGTCGTCCGACTCCGCGACCGCCTCGATCAGCGCGTCCCGCGCGTCGTGAATGCGGTCGTCGTCGTGCGCATGTTCGACGCCGACGAGGTCGACCGTGCCGCCGAGGCCGTTCGCGCCGTGGGCGGGGAGGGCGATGGCGACTGCGTGCTCGCCGAAGCGTGCGCGGATCGCGGCAACGGCGCGGTCGAAGTCTGCGTGCTCGCGGTCCAGCCGGGAGACGGCGAAGAGCCGCGCCGGCACGCCCGCGGCGTCCAGGTGCTCCCACGCCGCCTCCACGCCGCCT